>Ga0058702_10000029_pt1 | contig 190468 bp, 178 predicted proteins | sample AgamicOrSfe_FD_83781 | JGI IMG/M metagenome (GOLD analysis project Ga0058702, IMG submission 83781) | Agave microbial communities from Guanajuato, Mexico - Or.Sf.e | ecosystem: Host-associated > Plants > Phyllosphere > Phylloplane/Leaf | place: Guanajuato, Mexico | collected 2012-05-30
CAACCTCCGCGTGATGATCCTCGTTTGGCTGGTCGTGGCTATCGTCGTTCTCGCTCAAGATCGCGCTCTCCTGGTAGACGCGACAATTTCCGCGATGGTAACAACCCATACCGTGATGAACGTCGACGCGATGATCGCAGAAGTTATGGACGTGACAGATCTCCTTCGCCTCGTCGTGGTGGAGACAGCTTCTCTCCTCGTGGAGGAGGTGGCCGTGGCGGCGGTGGTGGTGGTGGCGGTGGTGATGGCGACTCTGAAACCATTACTGTCAAGTCTGCACTCGTTGGTCTGATCATTGGCCGTGCAGGTGAAAACCTTCGCCGAGTAGAAGCCGAAACTCAAGCTCGCGTGCAATTCATTCCTGCCCAGCCTGGAGCGAACACTCGTCAGTGCACCCTTTCTGGACCTGTTCACGCGCGTGAGGCCGCCAAGCGTGACATCTTCCGCACCATTGAAGAAAACGGTGGAGGTGCTGGCGTCGTCTCTTCGTCTGGCGGAAGACCATCATCTCATGCTCCTATGCAGAAAGAGTCGAGTCTGCCTCCGCTCAGGGACGGCGAGAAGAGCAGACAGATTCTCGTGCCTGATAAGACCGTTGGATTGATCATTGGACGTGGTGGTGAAACAATTCGCGATCTTCAGGACCGTAGTGGCTGCCATGTCAACATTGTCGCCGAGAACAAGAGCATCAACGGAAAACGTCCTGTCAATTTGATTGGTTCAAATGAAGCCGCCGCCAGAGCTGAAGCCTTGATTTGGGAGATCGTTGACAGTGACACTCGTATCGCACAGGATCAGCGAGCTGCAGCAGCGGCACAGGGAGGAGCACCACCACCACAACGAGGTTACGACTCATACGGTGGAGGTGGTGGTGGTGGCGGCGGACGTGATGACGGCAAAAGCGAAGAGAGCATCTACGTGCCTTCTGAAGCTGTCGGTATGATCATCGGAAAAGGTGGTGAGACCATCAAGCAGATGCAAAACCAGACTGGCTGCAAGATCAATGTCAACCAACCACAACAGCCAGACATTCAACGCAAGATCGACTTGGTAGGTTCGCGCAGCGCGATAGAAGCGGCGAAGTGCGTCATCGACGAGAAGGTCGACACTGTGGTAAGTCGACGTGATCGAGTGCGATATCCGACCAATTCTGACATGACACAGCAACAACGTGATCGCGAGAAGGGTCAAGGTCGACGTGACGACTACGATGGTGGATACCAACAACAACGTCAAGCTCCACCACAGCAACAACAGCAACAGCAAGCGGCCACTCCTATGTTCCAAATGCCTGGCATGCCTCAGCAAGCGGCCGCAGCTCCCCCGACCGACCCAAACGCCCCAGACCCCTATGCCCAGTACGGTGGCTACCAGAACTATGTCGCCCTGTGGTACGCAAGCATGATGGCGCAAAACGGCGGCCAACAACCACCGCAAGCGCAATAGTAGAGGACTACTGCGATGGTTGAGAGAAGATGATCACGGTGATGTGGATGACTTCGCTTCAGCGTTCGCTGCTTGTCTTTGTTTGATGATGATGCTCATCGCTCGCTTGACTGCTCGTTTCATGATCTGCTGGTGCTTGAGATGTTCTGAGGCGAAGGCGCATGACATGATACCACATGGTGTTACCGGACATTGATACTCAATTGGCCTTGGAAACGTCCCGCTTTGCTTGACATGAAGCTTTGTCCATGGTGTCTTTTGCAATACCTTCGAGGGCGGTGTTATTTTGACGGCTCACAATTCTCTTCGATGCACTATCGGCTGCTATCACGGTACATTCGAGTGCAACACGCATCACGTTCTCAAGACAGTAGTCGCGTGTTATGAGCGGCCAGCAAAGTCTCGAATTACTCCATGATCGGCGACTACGATCCTTTTGCCGGACTATGTATATCAACTTGGTCTGTCCGCAAGCTCGTACAAAGGCCACTATCGATCGCTTTCTGATGGGCATGATAGCTGACAGGAACACCTCGTGACTCGAGACTGGGTACTACATAGCTATGATATATTCAAGGCTTTTCTTCAGATGAATTTGATATCGTATCGTCGTGAGTGCAACTTCATGCTATCCTGTTGGTTTTGACAACGACATAGCACAGTATGGTGGCCCTGATGTCTTTGCATTTCCAGGTATTCATAAGGAAGGCACGATGATGGTATTAGCTGGGCGGAGCATCGGCCCGAATATGGACCCTGCTTCTTTCTGATTGCGGATGGTCACGCTTAATTCATTTCTCTTCCTCTTTTTCTGCCGAGTAGATCACTCTATGCTTTCGAGAGCCCATCTTCGTTGCAGTCGTTGCATCTGGCTGCGGAATCAATACGGCCAGACACAATTCTCACGAAATGTCACATCGATGGCGATGGCTCTTCGAACTAAATATCACTGCCAATGGAGCGGCCAGATCCATCTGGGGAAGGAGGGAAGCCCCCGCAATGCGGCGAGCTCCTATAGCTGATTGATATGCGACCGGAGTCTTCTTCCTTCTGGAGCGAGGCAACCTACCACAAGATAAGGATCTGTATTTCTGCTTTCGTTTCCTCGTTTCTTCCCGAGCCTGATTTCTTCCTTTTTCCTACGTTCTTCTGCTGCATTTGCGGATTTATTGTACTCATAGCGGCATGTTTACACGCCCCTGAACGAAATACCCCGAGTCTGATTTCTAAGAACCACAACCATGGCGCCAGGGATTACTGAGCCGCACCCCGCCATCTCCAAGAACGCTCTACGCGACCTCGCTGCCGTGACAGAAGACTACACCGATACCCTCACTTTTTACTTGAATGGCACCAAAGTTGTACTCGACGACGCAGATCCGGAAGTCACACTACTCGAATATCTCAGAGGAATAGGGTTGACTGGAACAAAGCTTGGCTGCGCCGAAGGAGGATGTGGAGCCTGTACAGTCGTCGTATCACAGTACAACCCAACAACGAAAGGCATATATCACGCCTCTGTTAACGCATGCCTGGCTCCTCTGGTCAGCGTCGACGGAAAGCACGTTATCACAGTCGAGGGTATCGGCAATGTCAAGAGGCCGCACCCGGCGCAAGAGAGGATAGCCAAGAGCAATGGAAGTCAATGTGGTTTCTGCACACCTGGTATTGTCATGAGCTTGTATGCTTTGTTAAGGAATACCGAGAGCCCATCTGAACATGAAGTCGAAGAGGCATTCGACGGAAACTTGTGCCGATGTACTGGTTACAGGCCTATTCTAGACGCCGCTCAGACCTTTAGCGTCAAGAGCTCATGCGGAAAGGCACGCGCGAATGGAGGCACTGGATGTTGCATGGACAAGTCACCCAACGGCGGCGGCTTTTGCAAGGATGGCATAGACGGCGATTCACAACCCATCAAAAAGTTTACTCCACCTGGTTTTATCGAGTACAACCGGAATACCGAGCTCATATTCCCTCCAGCTCTCAAAAAGCACACCTTTAAACCACTGGCCTTTGGAAACAAGAAAAAGAAGTGGTTCAGGCCCGTCACCATGCAGCAACTGCTCCAGATCAAGGACGTCTTTCCGTCTGCAAAATTGATTGGTGGCAGCACCGAGACACAAATCGAAGTCAAGTTCAAGGGCATGCAATACTCGAATTCTGTTTTCGTTGGCGATATACCCGAGTTGAGGCAGTACAAGTTCCACGATGATCACCTCGAGTTGGGTGGAAACGTAGTCCTGACCGACCTTGAAAACATCTGCTTGGAAGCCATCAAGCACTACGGACCTGTCAAAGGGCAACCTTTTGCCGCCATGCACAAGCAGATCAAGTACTTTGCGGGCAGACAGATCCGAAATGTAGGTACTCCAGCTGGAAATCTTGCAACTGCATCTCCAATCTCGGACCTGAACCCGGTCTTCGTCGCTACTAATGCTACACTCGTTGCAAAATCGCTTGACAATGAATACAACATTCCAATGGCGGAATTTTTCAAGGCATACAGGCTTACCGCACTGCCACCTAACGCCATCATCGCTTCCTTGAAGATTCCAGTATTCACTGAAGGCGAGCACATGCATGCCTACAAGCAAGCAAAGAGGAAGGACGATGATATTGCGATCGTCAACGCCGCTCTACGCGTAAAGCTCGATAGTAGTAATACAGTCGAGGACTGCTCACTGGTATATGGCGGTATGGCACCCATCACCATCATAGCCAAGAACGCAAACGCTTTTCTCAAGGGCAAGAAGTTCACCGATCCAAAGACGCTCGAAGGAGTCATGGGCGCTCTGGAGGAGGATTTTGATCTCCGGTTTGGTGTTCCTGGAGGCATGGCTACCTATCGAAGGTCGCTTGCGCTCGGTTTCTTCTACAAATTCTACCACGAGGTCTTGTCAAAACTCTCCGTCAACGAGTCTGAGGTTGATCAAGAAGCAATCGAGGAGATTGAGAGGCTCATCTCTCACGGTAAGAAGGACCATCAGTCGGCAGTCGCTTACGAAAAGAAGGTCATCGGAAAGGAACAACCACATGTCGCTGCTATGAAGCAGTCCACTGGTGAAGCACAGTACACAGACGACATACCTGTGCAGAAAAACGAACTGTATGGTTGCCTGGTTCTTTCCACCAAGGCGCACGCAAAGATCCTCAACGTCGAAACATCAGCTGCACTGGAGATCCCCGGTGTTGTCGACTACGTTGATCGTAACGACTTGCCCAATGAACAGGCAAACTGGTGGGGAGCTCCAAACTGCGACGAGGTCTTTTTCGCTCTCGACGAGGTCTTCACTGCTGGTCAACCCATCGGTATTATCTTGGCAAACTCAGCAAAACTCGCAGAGGCTGGTGCGAGAGCGGTCAAGGTCGACTACGAGGAGCTGCCTGCCATCTTCACCATGGAAGAGGCTATTGAGCAAGAAAGCTACTTCCAGCACTTCCGATACATCATTGACGGAGACACGGAGAAGGCTTTCAAGGAGGCTGACCATGTCTTTACCGGTGTTGCGCGTATGGGTGGACAAGAGCATTTCTACTTGGAAACCAATGCTTGTGTCGTTGTCCCGAAACCCGAAGACGGAGAGATTGAAATCTTCTCCAGCACACAGAATCCTTCAGAAACTCAGGCATACGTCGCTCAAGTATGCGGTGTTGCTGCGAACAAAGTTGTCACCCGCGTCAAGCGAATGGGCGGTGGTTTCGGTGGCAAAGAAACGAGATCGATTCAGCTTGCTGGTATCGTCGCCGCTGCGGCGAACAAAGTGAAGAGACCTGTCCGCTGCATGCTCAACCGTGACGAGGACATCATGACTTCTGGCCAGAGACATCCTTTCCTCTGCCGCTGGAAGGTCGCTGTCAACAAGGACGGTAAGCTTCAGGCACTGGATGCTGATGTGTTCAACAATGGCGGATGGTCTCAAGATCTCAGTGCTGCCGTCGTCGATCGTGCACTCTCTCATATCGACAACTGCTACCGCATTCCAAACGTGCATGTCCGAGGTCGAGTATGCAAGACCAACACTGTGTCAAACACTGCCTTCCGTGGCTTTGGTGGGCCTCAAGGTCTATTTATAGCCGAGACGTACATGTCTGAGATTGCTGATCAACTGAACATTCCTGTGGAGAAGCTCAGAGAAATCAACATGTACAAGGCAGACGAGCCAACTCACTTCCGACAGCCGCTAAAGGACTGGTACGTACCGTTGATGTACAAGCAAGTGCAGGAGGAGTCGAATTACTGGCAAAGGAAGGAGGCGGTCGAGAAATTCAATGCTTCATCAAAGTGGAAGAAGAGAGGCATGGCTATCGTTCCGACAAAGTTCGGTATTTCTTTCACGGCCATCTTCCTCAATCAAGCCGGTGCTCTCGTTCATATTTACCACGACGGCAGTATCTTGGTTGCACACGGAGGTACGGAAATGGGCCAAGGACTACACACAAAGATGTGCATGATCGCTGCCGAAGCACTCCAAGTACCACAAGACAGCGTCTTCATCTCGGAAACAGCGACCAACACGGTCGCCAACACCTCTTCCACTGCCGCATCCGCCTCGTCCGACCTCAACGGCTACGCAATCTACAATGCTTGCACACAACTTAATGAACGCCTGGCTCCTTACCGGGAGAAGCTCGGCCCAGATGCCTCAATGAAGGAGCTCGCCCACGCCGCCTACTTCGACCGCGTGAACCTATCCGCACAAGGTTTCTACAAAACCCCGGACATCGGCTACGTCTGGGGCCCGAACACGGGCCAAATGTTCTTCTACTTCACACAAGGCGTGGCGGCCGCCGAAGTCGAGATCGACACCCTGACAGGCGATTGGACGTGTCTGCGCGCGGACGTGAAAATGGACGTCGGGCGCTCCATCAACCCGGCCATCGACTACGGGCAGATCGAAGGTGCTTTCGTGCAAGGGCTGGGCCTGTTCACCATGGAAGAAAGCCTCTGGCACCGCGCGTCGGGCCAGATCTTCACGCGCGGGCCCGGCGCCTACAAGATCCCCGGGTTCAGGGACATCCCGCAGGAGTTCAACGTCAGTCTGTTGAAAGACGTCACGTGGGAGAATCTGCGCACCATTCAGCGGAGCAGAGGTGTTGGTGAGCCTCCGCTTTTCATGGGTAGTTCGGTCTTCTTCGCCATCAGGGATGCGCTCAAGGCGGCTAGGAAGCAGTGGGGTGAGGAGGGGTTGCTGAGCCTGCAGAGCCCGGCGACTGTGGAGAGGATCAGGGTGAGTTGTGCGGATCCTATTGTCAAGAGAGCCAAGGTCGAGCCGAGGGAAGGTGAGAAGAGCTTTTTCATTGCTATATAGGAGGTAGGTTCTGTAGCATGGGGTTCGTGTATAAGCTTTGTTTGGAAAGAGCATGTCCCACCACATACATGGAGTCATGCAGTATCAACGTGAGGTGCTTTGATCTGACATCGGCAGACAGAGCGGCAGCTGTCGACCCTCGGGAATTGGCTTGTCGACAATATATGCTGCTATATGCTGGAATAGTCTCCTTGCAGTTGATGTGAAGGATCGTCTCTTTCATATGACAAGAAGTACGATGGTTTGTTACGTGAGATTGAGCGGCTGAACCTGAGTGCTTTCTTCGATATCTGGTCCCGTGTCGGTCTAGCGTGCAGCCACAGCAGTCCCCGCCTTCCTCAGCACTTCCAGGAACTCGATGAACTGACTTGACACAATCAACAATACCCATCGTGAAAACTCGGGCTGAGGCTTCCTTCGCTCATCGAGAGTACCACAGGAGCTGGAAAAGGCAACTGGATGTATCTGGCGAATGGTAAAATGCGCGGAGGTTCCACTGCACGACATCACTAGAGTGAGGGGCGGTCGGCAACTCACCGCCGATTAGTATGGAGCCATAGCTATAGATAGTAAGCAATCAATATTTATACCTCTATGACAGGGCACTTTTCCTTTCTCCTTCCGCCATTTCTCCGAACAGTAATTGCACGGCTGCGAGAGTATTAGCCATCGTCATGCCTGCCGACACTGCCAACGACCTGATCCTCATCACCTGCGCCTCAGGTAAACAAGGCACCGACCTCGTCCCCGTGCTATACAACCACTTCTCTCGTCTCCGTCTACACGTAAAGTCAGAAGCTTCCGAAAAGCGACTACGCGAGCAATACCCAAATGCCGAAGTCGTCCGCGCCGACCTCCACGACCCAAGCGTTCCAGCTCAGCTCCTGGACGGCGTGGCAGCAGCCTACATCGTGCTCCCGGCATTGTTCGTGACCTCCATCAACCACAACGAAAACACACAACTGACACATCCAGCACGAAACACGAACACCACATCGCCGTCACAGTCTTCACAGCCGCCACGCGCAGCCCAACACTAAAGCACATCGTCTACTCCTCAGTGCTGCACCCACATCTCTACAAGCTCCTGAACCACGCCGCAAAGCTGGCCTCGGAGACATTCCTCCTCGAAAGCAGCCTCCCCTTCACGATCCTGCAACCTAGCCACGTAATGGAGAACCTGCCCCTTCGGAACCTGCTCTCCGCCGACGAACCAACGTATCCGATCCCGTATAATCCCGACACGGTCTTCACCTGGACATCGACCAAGGACCTCGCGTTCGCGACGCTCAAGATCCTGACTGAACGAGAGCCGCACTTCTACGCCACGTACCAGCTCGTCTCGACCGCGCCGGCGTCGTACACCGATGCGATCAAGACAGTAGGCGAGGTCATTGGCAAGGAGGTGACTATCAAGCGCGTCGGGCTCCTCGAGGCGGCGGAGACGATGGCGCAAAGGGCGGGCCGCGGCAGTGATGGTGCGAGAGAAGTGGCAAGGCGATTGTTGCTCTATTACGACGAGAGGGGACTGGTGGGGAACCGCAATGTCATGCGCTGGTTGCTGGAACGCGAGCCGTTGGGGTATAGGGAGTGGGTGCAAATGCGTGTTGAGGAGATCAAGCAGGATGGGCTGTTCATTAGCAGGAAAGGTGATGGGCTCTGGCAGAAAGCTTGAGGGTGGACTGATGCGACTATCAGAACGGTGGGTTGAAGTATGATAGATTGTCGATTGCACTTGATCATGATCGGGTATCAACCTCTTGAATTTCGGGAGTAGTACAAAAAATAAGTAGCAGTATTAACTTGAAACGATAAACCAGCACCTCCTCTCTATGGTTGTTCGGACCAATCCTTACAGAGGGATTAGAGCTGCAGTGCAGCGGGGGTATATTTCCATCCCAGCCCAGCCTGAACCTGCCAGATCCGTCGCCTGCCAAAAGGAAGAAACAAGTCACCATGGGTATCACCCTCGGATCGGACGCCAAGAAAACACAACAAAAGCGATAGCGAAAAAGAATATGTCCGTCCCTGTCCCGATTACGCCGTGAAAAGATGAAACGAATGTAGTGCGACTCCAGACCGACCAGGTCGGATGATCAACATGGACGTCGTCTGATCCATGTCGTCGTGTATATGTTTGCTGCAGTGGTCATGCGTCCCGGATTTTGTGTCGTCGGGTAAACTCCGGCGTTTCCAGATCTTGCATTTTGATCAGGCGCGCATCGGGCTGCACACCACCACTCCTATCCTCAATCTTCACTCAACCTGTTTTTCTCTTCGATCCGACCAACGACCGTGTCATCCGGCACCTATGCCTGCGTTGGTCGTTGATAGTCCTGCCCAGCGTAGTAGTTGGCTCCGAACGTCTGTGGGAAAGACGGGACGCGCCCGTAGTCTCTCAGCGAGGGACCACCTGCCGTCATCGCTTGCGCAGCTGCGTGACCAGAGTTGGGAGGTTGGCTGACCATGTACTGTCCGTTGTAGTCCCAGTTGGTGCGCGTGGACATGTCAGTCGTGTAGTTACTGGTGGGTTGGTGCCACGACATTGACTGTCCCATCGACGCTGCTGGTGCTCCGTTTGAGCCGAGGATTGGGCCTGCGGATGACATTGTTGTCACGGGCATTTGCGCTCCGTATTGCAGAGCTGAAGCAGATGGAGGTGACGCCGTCGGCCGACCGTGGTTGCCAACACCGCTTGATGCGCTGGCAGAGTACCCATTCATACCTGGTGCAACCCTTTGCTGGTTGGAGCTGTAGCTCGCAGACTAAAAAGATCAGCATTGCGCAAGAAGGTATATCAGTGCCTTGAATAACTTACATATTTGCCAATAATCTTCTTCAAGGCGTGACCAAGAATCCTCCATGGAAAGACCTTGACGTCTTTTTCGATGTTGCGTGGCTTGGGGCTTGGGAATCCCATGATGGTCTTGAAGAACTCTTCACAATCGGCACGAGTTTTAGAGACTGTCGCTGGGCGGAATCCCTCCAGGTTGCGGCGGATTCGGTTCTTCTCTTCAACAGTGAAGCGAACGGCGACAAGTGCTTCCAACAACTGGATGGTATCGACACTGGTAATGTAGCATTGTCCCTTTTCCTTCCAATAGATGCAATTGACGTAGATGTGACCAGGGGCCTTGGCATGATCTTCCAGAGTCACGGGCTGGAACTGCGCGGTGATGGTGTTGTCAGTCTGACTGCGGGTAAAGCGAACAAGACGGCGTTGTGTTGAAAGCTCGTCTGGCTTCCAATTGTCCGTCATAGAGTTGAGATCTCCGTCAAGCTTCAGTATGGCCTTGGTGTTGGATTGGTAGGGGTATGAGGGGTAAGGAGTAACAGGCGCCGGTCCTACCATGTCTCCATTGAGCGTCGACGTCCGGACAAGAGTTGGATTCGAAGCTCCAGAGCTAGTGATCTGGCCGATCATTGAGCTTTGTGGTACGGGCGAGCGGTCTGAAAGGTATGCGCCAGGACCGTATGTGTATGCCGAGCTTTGAATGTTCAGATGGGAGGCAGTTGTTTGTGGGGAGTGTCCGTACCTCGGGGTGGCTTGAGAGGTCTGTGGCATGCCGCCGTAAGCCTGCGGTCTCGATCCTCCGTACGCATAATTGACGTTTGGTGGAGGCTGGTTGTAAGGCGACAGTCCCGATCCGGCACTTGGGGAAGAGTGCTCAAAGTCGGTAGAGAGAGCATTGCTGGAGGTGCGCTTGCCGAGTGAAGGAGATCCAATAGCACCCATATCATTAGATAGCTTACGCTTGCGAGAGAGACTTGGTGACGGACTGGCGATTCCAAAGGCAGTGGCATCAGTGTATTGATAGGTACCAAAGGTCATCGGTGTGGAGCCGTCTCCGAGATCAAAGTACAGTGGAATCTGAGTGTTGGAGGAACCTGTAGCGTCGAATGCAGGGACATCAACACTGAGGACGTAGTTTCCTTGTTGATGAGTCTGCGGACTGAGCTTTTGGAGCATACCCTGAACGCGGCGCGATCCAAAAACAACGGTCAGGTACTGTTGTGTTGATTCGAGATCGTCGGAAGAATTGAGGTATACATGTAGCCTGCGTCCCGCGGGGCCTTGCTGTGGTTGGAATGTGGTGACTTGCGTGAGCTGGCGGGATCCTGCAGGGGCGATATATGGCTGGTAGGCGGGTACTTGTACGGAGTAGGAAGCGTCATGCGCCTGGTATTGGTCGGCAGACATGATGGGCATGTCAGGGGCATTCGGCAAAGCAGACGGGACTTGGGAATGGTCCAGGTATTGCGACCCATCGTATTGAGGTTGGGCATAGGTTGCATAAGTGGTTGCCTGATCTGGTCGCGTGGTGGCGCTGCTAAAGTCTAGAGAGGAAACGAGTCAGTCATGCGTACATTCGAGTGTATTAGCGGCAAAGTTGCGGCGTTCAACGTCGGACTAGGAAATATCATCACGTGAGAAGATGGACTTACTCTGATATGTCGCCATTGTGGTGTGTTTGTGTTGGAACGACTGTAACTGCTCGTCTCTGTCGGAACCAGAAGATGGCCTGTCTCGTTGTGTAGTAAGGATAAAGCTAAAATCGGTATCAGTATAAGAAGACAAGTCGGTTGGAGAGTGGATAGAACAAGGTCGCGATTGACCAAGACGAGTGACAGGGAGGCAGGTGACGCACCAGGATGATTATGAATATCTCAGAGTGTTGGTGCGGAAAGAGCGATCGAGTGGTAGTTACGAGTGCCAGTAAGGATGATATGTACGACGTCTGAACACAAATGACTGAGTCAAGCTACCAGGATCCAGCAAGGGATTTCGTTCTAGTCGCAGATTCGTCCAAGTGAATATTGAGCCCGCTCAATACATCAGAGTCAGTTCGATAAATCCTGCTGGGTAAAATAGCGATGGAACGAAATGTGAATCTGTCTTTGAGTGCGACGGCGATTAGAAATTATGAGGCCGATAATGGGATGGCTAGTAATTGATGTGATGACACAAGCGTTCGCAGAGTGTCAATGCCGCCAGCCGATGGATGAACCAGATAACCGGGACGATGGCCAAGCGGGTCGCCGGGGGGTGTGGCTTTAGAGTGTGACGGCTTGTATAGTGCTTCAGAGACGGTCGAGTGGGTTGAGTGTCGAACAAGTACTGATTCGTCAGGGGGTAGCAGTAGCTGATGCGCGACAAGGGCGTGTAGCGTGTTGCTGAGGAGGTCGATTGATGAAGATGACTGAATCGGATCCAACCAGGTACTGGGGAGACGGTGTGAATCAGGAACACCAATCTTGTTTTAATGTACTATGGGCAAGTCAGTACTCTCCAAGTAAGATGGGACAAAGCATTGACTGGTGAAGCAAGGGAGGAAGACGCTTACCAATGTGGTGGAGACTACCCCTCCATGTGCGGGTGAGGTTGAAGATGGTGGAGTATGGCAGGTCGAGATGGCTGTACGTATCTGGTGCCCGGTATACGGCACTAAGGTCGTAGTAGTTTGCTACACAGACAGCCGCGACTGACAATACGCTGCGCACGAATTAGATCTATGCGAAATGGATAATGAGGGTGATGAGGCGCCGATCCAGACGGCGACGGCAACCAGCCGATCCGAGCACACGGTATAGACTGCAGCAAGCCGGCTATTGCCTGATGCCTACTGCAGGTGACCGCGAGCTGGAGTGTGATGGTCTTCACAGAGGCAGAGCACAGAGGCAAAGCTGTTGCCGGGGGTCTGAATCAAGCCTGGAGTTGTTTCAAGGTGGTCTTACATGGATCAGGTACGAGGATCAACTGGCTCGAATATCGTAGATGGCGTAGAATCAAGTCAGAAACCGTGGACGAGCGACTGCGAGTGTTTCCAGAAATCCGGTATCGTGGTGCCAGGCCTGGAGATTGGTTGGAAGAGACTGAGGCGAGGTGGTACAAAGAAGCCAGATGTGTCGAGCAGGAAAGTAGGTACGACGGAGATGAGAAAGGGAGCGGGCGAGTAGTAAAGGCAACCAGATGCCAGATGATGTCCAGGTAGGGAAGGGTCCAATGAGATTGTAGGGCACAATTAGGTGCAATGAATTGGCGTCAGAGGCACACAGTACCGCAACGGTTTGAACGACCGATTGGACCTCTTACAGCGGCGGTGTAGTATTCGAGAGTAGTGGATAGAGAGGGGCATGACGGGCACACATACGAATACTGCCGGTGACGGTGACGGTATGAAAGGTAGTCGCAGGCGGGCGCGCAAAGCCTTCTGCGGACCGGCCATTGCATCTGCTCAGATGGCCATTGCATCTGATGGTGACCGATAAAAACGGTAGACTTCAGGCGCTCGGACGCTGCTAGAGTGGAGCGATGCAAACGGTGGTCGTCGACGTTGGAGTCTACTGATTGTTAGGAACTTAGGCTTTTGTCCGGTGGGTGTCGTCGTTCACGCATGCATGATGCATGGACAATATCCCGAAGGGTCCCTTTCTGTCCGAATCGGAGTGGGGAGTCTGAGGATTAGGGTAATTCGAATATCGGCCATTATTTTGACCACGCTTACGAATAGCTGCTGTTGCTTTTGCTTTTGCGCTCATTCTGGGAGTCTGTTTGACACAGCGCGCGCACTAATTGGGTTCTGGCCAGCATTGTAGAGGCACTAAATTGCGGACGCGTATCATGTCATGCAGGCAGCCGACTCAGGAGCTGTGCAACTGCAGTTTTCCTGTTGCGTCCGGGCTTCGGGCTTGGGCCGAGGTCATTTACTTTGATCGACAATGATTGTGGAAAAGAACGCGATGGCGCGAAGAGAGGTCTGTATAGTGGATACGTCGTCGACGGCAGATCTGCGTTAGATTGAAGGACGGACGGAAAATGTGCAGTCGGTGCCAACGATCCGTAAGTTATCAGGGTAAGCACGGCCTGGCAAGCTTGGATCGAGCTAGGGTAACCCCATGTCTTGATTTGCGATTGGGCGGCCGCTGTCAATTATTATTACCTTAGGTAGGTTATTATTTACAGCGCAAGCACGAGGCTGGACTGTAGGAAGTCCCTAAAATCGCATGAGGTTGATAATGCTTTTCGTTCAGTATCTTTTGAAATCCGCGTCTGTCTCGTGCCCTGCATTCGGCATGGTTGTACACGTAACAAAACCCCGAATTGCGATAGCGACCCACGTCTTGGCGCTGGCTGACGCGGTAATCAAATTGCAGTGCTCCAGGCTCGCACCTTCTGCAGGGCTGCGAACTATTGTTTGGAAGAAGCTGTGTGTATGAATCATGTCAGCGTAGCCCGGTGTGCCGGTGCATTCATATTATGGTAAATTGTAGAGAGCATGGTATTGGTACGGTATACAGTACGTTCAAGCAATGGAAGATCTGCGGCGATGTGGTAATGTGCGGCGTTCCTGCTTGCAATCATCAGAAGTGGGGGGCAGTCGGGCACGTTGGTCATGGTCGGTCGAAGAAGCGAACGGGAACCCTGGATGACTGTCACTGCAGCGGCCGAGGTGCTCCGTCGATCTACCTGTCATAAGCAGACGCGGAGTAAATCTCCAGCATGTCAGAATGCACACTGTCGCTCATAGAATTGGATGCGCCGTGCAAGCAGGGTCGTGTGGCTGATCAGCCGTGATTTTGAAGGCCGCAATAGGTAATCAAAGTAGCAGCGCCTCGCTTTTGCTCCTAGACCAGGTTCAAAGGTCGAGCTGCAGCCTGCGTGAAAGACGAAAAGCTAATAATGTAAGGTGCGTCTGTCATTGATAAATTCCCGAGAAGCCATCTAGCTTATGCACTATGCGCTTGGATCCCGCACCGATCTTCGGCCGCTGCCTAAAGCGTTCGTGGCGCTAGCTACTTGAGGACGTGGCGCCTCTTTGTGTGCCAGAGAAGGGAAGGCGCCAAGGGAGCTCTCCCTCCTACGGCATGATCGACAGGTCGCGGCCCACATCCTTTCATGCATTGCGCTTTCTTTTTGCTTTCGGCAGGTGCTCCAGCCGGTGACACTGAAAATGCGTTCGTCGGACATTTTCTGATTGGCCAAATCAACCACAGAACATCCTCAGTACTGATCATGCATGCATGAACCCCTTTTGCTCTTCACCGGACGTCAGGCGACCGGGATGTATCCTGGACAATCTCCTCCACCTATTTACAAGGGTTGGCTGACCTGGAGCCTGGACGTAGTGGCGCGTTCAAGCGCATGCAGAATCCGATACAGGCTATCGTTTCGTCTTTCAACGTCTGCCGACTTGTGGGCATCGTCATCCGTCGACATCTCAGTGGTTAGATCCAAGCTATCTTCGCAATAGACACTCGAAACCGGTATCGATAGAGGCCGTTTAACGTTGGAATGACTTGCATCCATGCCTGTGGGATAAGAGTTATCGGACACTATCACCGTTGTCAACGTACAACCTGTCTCAAGACATGCGAACGCTTCTACCGTCGCGGAGTCATACATTGGTAAATGCCAGATGGACATATCGTTATTGCCGGCTGTACAGCCAATAGATATCGAGTACTGGTCTGAATTATTCAGCTTCGCGGAATTGTTGCGTGGACTGATAGCGGCGGACACTGCGGGTAAGATATCGTGCACACATACCGACATCTGCAAGTTCACAAGTGTGCAAAGAGTCAATCAGCCAACGTCTCTTCCGCTCGAATGAGTAATGCAATCACTCGACCATTTGAGCTCCAACCAATGGTTTGACTCACCTTATCCAGCAATTATATCCGGACGGCGGCCTTGACAGACCAATCTTGTCGTCGTCAAGCTACGGTCAAGCAGTGAAGTTTCGCGGTCAACATGGTTGCATTCCGCAGGGCTCGAGGCCAACACTCTGTCTGCATTGTAGAATTAAAAAGCCAAGATCGGTACGCTAGGAGTCCGGGACTGCTCCAGTACATGCCTGTAGCGATCATGCGTGCTGTATGCTTCTCCACCAACTTACCAACTCTTGCGTACTCGTACCATCGGCTCATGAAAGCAAGATACCCAGCGATGGCTCCACTTCGATGTACAGTATTTGTAAGGTTGAGTGCGTTGAACCATGCATGCTCGGAAAAGTGGCCGTTGCTGTGCATGATCTTGGTGACTCATCTCGCCCGGCCTGTCCGTAAACGTTCGAACCTTGGGGCAGCCACTTTAATCGTCCCCGTCATCGTCACTTTCGTCGCGGTCACGCGGCGCTACCGATTTGGGTATGTCACCCCCCTTCTCCATCAACTTCTTGTGGCATCTTTGCAGGTTGTCGGGCTATTCGGAACCATCAGCTGGGTATTCAGCCATACTTCGACCACTGTACTCTGACACTCGGTCACATCACCCCGAACTCACCGTGTATGAGCCACCACCATTGGAAACCATATCGGCAGCAACCCTGGCCCACCTCTCGGCCTCAAGCTCTGCGTCAATCCGTTTTTTGGCCTCGAAGAGCAACACGTGATCCTCCTCCTTGATCATCGAGAAATTCATCTTCATGCGCGAGTATCGATTGGAGAGCATACTGTTAGACAGTACGTCGCTTGTGCTGCGTCCAGCCAACTCCAGCCAATGCGGTGTAATCTCTTCGAATGACATGCCTTTCTCGTGATTATCGAAAAGGAACTTGTCCGCTGGGCCAGCTTTCTCGTACTTCTTAGGAAGTCCAGGATTGGCCACCTAGGTATGGTCAGCCACGGCATCAATACGCTCCCCTTGCCACTTCACAACCCAGGTGGGCATGGATGAATAAGGCCTCAGCAGCATGTCTGCGAGTAGAATAGCTCGATGATACTGACCTTCTTCGCCTTCGGTCCAGCCAGGCCAGCTTCAACTGCCGTAGCCGTTGCTTTCTTTCCAACAGTTTGAGGATCCTTGGGTTTTCGAGCTGGTGACTTCTTGGCAACAACCTGATTCTTTTGCTTCCCATCTGCCTTTGCCTTTTTCGTGGTAGCCGCAGACTTCGCAGGGCTTGCAGCTCGCTTCTTCAGGGGCTTACCCGCTTCTTTCTTGTTGAGTGGAGTGGGTTCATCACTGGCCGATTCATCTGCAGCTGATTGATCGTGAGCGATTTGCGTAGAAGGAGCTTGGGCCGCAGCTTCTGCTTCGTCACAGACGTCTTCTGTAGAAGTTGTAGCAGCAGGTGTGTCGTCAGTATCTTCGGTGATGGTCGGTTGTTGATACACCGGGAATAGCCCTCCTGTCATGCGTTATTAGTCATGTATAATGTTCTGGAAACTATGAGCCCCTGGATTACCTGGAGCCATGGCTCATGAACCACGAAAGGTAGAGGCGTTCGCTCAATATTGTTCTGGAGGTAAGTGCGGTTGATACTTCCGGGTTCTCTACGGCGTTGTAGACGAACACCAAGACCAAATACCATGTGTGATAATCGTATATGCTCTGACCCGGTGGGTCATGACCAGCCGACGAATAGATGTAGACTGAAAGATCTAACGACCAGTGAAGAACGTGAAGTCCGCGTGCAATAACAAGCACGTCGATTGATTCAGATGTTGAAGCGTCGACGAAGTGAAGCCAAATTCAGTGAATTCATGGTGCAAAGTTCGAAGAGATACTGGTCGGTGAACGACCCAGTGATACTGACCGGTAATGCCACCGACTACTCAGGTAGAGGCAGAGTTTCAGTATAATGAGGTACTCGAGTAAACAAACTGGCTTCGGGCAAGCTCGAGTAGACAGTTGTCTGTCGAAGAAGGTATCGTTGTTCAGTGCAAGTCCGATGGTTCCAGTCGAAACAAATTACCTTCACTGAAAGGTTTCGACGACAATGAGAGGATACATGTACTCATTATCAAAGAAGCCCTGAATTTGCTTACAATTTAGAAACGCTCACGACTGCCCTTCGGAAAAGCGCAGATGCATAGCTATGACACATCCCCAGTCGCCTCCCTCGATGCTGAACAGTCGACAATGGTGGACGTCCAGGGCGCCTTCCCTTCATTGACTTGACCGAGGCTTGGCGCTTGCCCACAAAACACGAAGGAAGCTTGGACGGGAACTTTTTTCGACGACTCAGATTTTGCGATCTCCAATTGAACGCATTATTCGCATAGCTCTGTTGTCCGTCTTGCTATTGTCGCAGAGATTATCCATTGACTTGTTCATTACTGGCTGCTGGAATTGCACGCTGAAACATCGAAAGAACACTACTGGGCTGCCTCATATCGCTGCCTCAGTAACATCATACATTGACCGCCGAAATTCCAATTGACGACATCCGGCAACCAAGACTACATCTGGTCTCTTTCCAACCCATCTATCGCCATGTCCGACATTCAAGCGCAGGCTCAGACCGAGCCAGACCCATCCGCGACTTCAATCTCGAACGATCAGACTGTCAACGAGACCGCGAACCCGGATGCGACTACTGCTGTCGATTCTGCGCCAACCACTACCGACGACTCAGCCAAGGCCGAGAAGATGACCGAGCAGCGTAAGAAGCATTTATACCATCCCTCATGTAGCGCTAGACTGACAAAAGCAGAAAACGAGACTGCAGAGAAGACCGCCGACCAGACCGAGGAGAAGCCAGCGGAGAAGGCTGAGGAGAAGACAGAAGAGAAGGCCGCGGACAAGACCACCGAGGAGAAGGGCGAACAGGTAGAAGACAAGGATGACTCCAGGCCACCGAAGCGCCAGCACAGGGAAGAGCGCAACTTTCGTGGCGGCAACAAGAAGTTCAAGCGTGATAACGTCCGCTCAAACTATCAAGACTTGCCAGAGTCCAGCGACGCCGAAGAGATCAGACGCCAGGTAGAATTCTACTTCTCAGACTCCAACTTGCCAACCGACAAGTACCTTTTGGAGTCTACTGGTGGTTCCGAGAACAAGCCATTCCCTCTCAAGGAGATCAACAACTTCAAGCGCATGCGCCACTTTCAACCTTTCAGCGCCGTCCTCTCCGCAGTCCAGGCCTCAAAGCAGCTCAGTGTCACCGACGATGGCATGATCACTCGCAAGACTCCGCTCAGCGACAAGTTTAGCAACAACGTCGAAGAGAACAAGAAGATCCACCAAGACGCGACCATGTCGCGCAGCATCTACGCCAAGGGCTTCGGTGAGGAGACTGCTTCCACCCAGACCGACATTGAGGAGTTCTTCGGTCCATACGGTACCGTCAACGCCGTCCGTCTCCGACGTCACGCCGATGGCAACTTCAAGGGCAGCGTGTTCGTCGAATTCGGCGACGAGACTCAAGTGAAGGAGTTCCTCGAGCTCGATCCAAAGCCAAAGTGGAACGAAAACGAGTTGCAGATCATGAGCAAGCAAGCGTACTGCGACGAGAAGGTCGAGCAGATCCGTGACGGCACCGTCAAGCCGGGCCAGAGCTACAACTCACGCGACAAGCGCGACAACGACAACTGGAAAGAGCGCCGCGATAACGACCAGCGCGGCGGCAGAGGCGGTCGGGGCGGTAGAGGCGGACGTGGCCGCGGTGGCCGTGGTGGTCGCGGTGGTGGACGCGGCCGTGGTGACCGTGATCGCGGTGACCGCTACGACCGCGACGCACCACGTCGCAGCAGCAGGAACGATCGTAATGCCGAGGACAAGGACGGCGAGCAAAACGGCGAGTCGAAGAAGCGCGCTCGTGATGATGATGGCGGAAACAACGAGTCCGAGGCCAAGAAGTCCAAGACTGAGGAAGTCGCTGCGTGATCGCGACTACGAGGAAAACTATTCGGGCATGATAACGTATGATTCGACATATCACCGGCGTAAGATGGTAGCCATTGGTCGATATTTGCATATTGGGTGGTATACACAGGCAGGTCGAGTGTGCCATGCCTCGATGCCTCAGACATGTAATGAACCAGTCTAGACCTACGATAAGATTTCAAAAAGTCATGATACAGAATCAAGTGTTCCAATGAATTACATATCTACATGACTACAGCCCCCTCATCATCTCCTTGAGGGAGATCGGTTTCCTGACGGCATTCGAGTATCCTTCATGGAAAGTGACCCAAATCCTGCCCATCTCCTTCGCCTCCTGCAACTTCCTCTTCTGCCGCTTGACGTTTTCATCCAAATCACCATCGTCATCCTGCCTGACCTCCTCGACAACGACTCTGCCAAAGAAATCACGCTTGATCTTGATCTTCCTGCCTTCATCATCAACCTCATGAGTAGCCAGACTTTTACTCTTCGCCTTCTTCACTGGCTCGACCCACGTCCCGTTGACCTCACCGCCCCTCTTGTCCCTACTCTCGCGCTCCTGCCTCGCTTCCTCGCGCGCACACTCTTGCGCCAGGCAAGCGCGGACACCGTACCGCTGGCCTGGTCGGCGACAGTCACTGCCGAAGCCTTTGCCGCCGGTGTCGAATGATCCGAAGACTTCAATTTCAGGCACCATACGGTATACCCAACCGCTGGCTTGAGGTATCGATACGGCTGACAAGTCCGCCGCGTTCTCGATGCGGGCTTTCTCAAAGCGCACGCCGGAGGCTAGCATGGCTGTAACGGAGCGCGTGACGAGCGCTTTCTCGCTTGCTTTGCGAACCGAGGCCGTGGCGATGCTTTTGTCGCCGCTGGATGAGGTTACGATGACCGGTGTGACGGCTGGACTCATCATGCGGAGGATGTACGGGAGGAGATCTGTTGCGATCGCCGAGGGAGAGGGAAACATCCGTGTTAGGGGCAGTGTGAGGGAGGACTGAATGGATTGAAGCAGGGCGTGGTTTGCTTTTTGAGTTTCATGGGCGTGGAAGGAGGCTTGTGGTGTGGCGAAAGGGTGAGCCTCTTCCTCCTCGGTAGAGCCTTCTGTGTTGCTGCTTTTGTTGAAATTCGATGTGCTGGCGCCGGTGCGGTTACGCATGGCTTGACTGGACGCGAAGAGATGGTGGAAGGCTAGAACGCTTTGAGAGAGATAGGGCGCGAGCTCCCATTCCGAGGTGGTATACACCGCGGAGGAGAGTGTGTCATGAAAATAGAGCCAGTCGTAGGCTTGAGAAGGCTTCGAAAGGAGCGTGTCGTCTTGGTAAGGCTGAGAAGGGTATGCCGTAAAGAGATCGGCAACGACTCGATCGCTGTCAGCAAAACCATCGACCATCTCACGCAGCTTTTGCATAGTTCGGCCTTTGTTCGCTTCCGCTACACCCTTCACACCGGAAATTGCAGCTGATATAGACAAGACAAATCCAGCTCCGCTCTTACTCAAGCCTGCACCATCTTCGAAGACGCGATCGACAATTTCTTTTGATCCTCCTCTTCCCAAACCTCGCACTGCACCACCAGTCTGGCCGGCAGAGTCGAGGATGTTCGCTTCGACCCATTGACGAGTAAGTCTTTGAGGAGCGTTCGATATCGGATCGAATGTTGCACGTAACCGACCGGCAACAAATTCGCTGACGACCATGATACTTCTGATATCTCCCTCGGCAGTACCATAGCCTGAACCACCCTCTTTACGGCTTGTTATTCCCCACGAAGCTTCACAGAGTCTACGAACGCCATCGCTGTCTGCGGGTACGCTCTCCCTGTTAAAGATGGACTGCATTCGTGAGATGACCGTGTTCAATTGAGGCTTTCCGACATGTATGACCTCGGCAAGACCACTTTGTCGAAGCGGGCGTAGTGAAGGATGGTAAACATCGTTGCAGATGAGTACAAGAGGTCGGAGCATTTTGAAGTTGTCGCCCTTCTTTTTCTGTTGTGTGGTCGTGTGATTGACGCCGACATTCCTGCTGTTCTTCTGATCCAGCAAGACGAGATCAACGAGTGCTTTGATGAAGCCACCTTCACCGCCGGCACCAGAACCAGTCACGACACCGTCAACTTCGTCAACAATGACACATACAGGTCTTGCTACTTTCCGCACGGCTGATTTGGCCTTTGAGTTGTCGATTCCCTTGACGTTTTCGGTACCGACCATGTCTCGAATTCTGCCCTTGACAACGTTACTGCTTCTCTCATCGCTAGCGTTGATTTCTTGAACTTCGTAACCAGCTTGTTTCGCACAGACATGAGCTAAAGTCGTCTTTCCAAGTCCAGGAGGTCCGGTAAGGAGCAGAACCTTTCTGTGGATCTTCTCCTCTGTATCATTTTCATTACCTCCCTTTCCGAACTTTGGTTTGGGCTTTGCAGATCCGGGAAAGACAATGCGATCCCAGCGCTTGAGCCAGTACATGACCTGACGATGTGTACGATCGTCTCCGATAAGGTCAGTGAATTTCCGAGCTCGATACTTTTCCGTCCACATCAGCGTCTTCCTGGTTTTTGACCCTGCTGGCAGAGCAGGCTCAATACTCTGCACTGGTTGTTGCTCCTTGGTTACAACGCTGATTTCTGCTTCTGCTTTCGCTTCATCGAGTAACTTGTGAATATCGATCCCGTAGTAACTTCGTTGTGCTTTGCCCTCAACACGTTTCGACCTGGCGGCAATAAGCTCCTCGTCCGAGATCCTGGCAGCCGATCGTCGTTGTATTACGTTGAAGCGCTTGCCGCCTGTGGTCTGGACATAAGATAGCTTTCCGAATAATGACCGGCTTGCAGAGGAGGATTGTTGGCTTGCCGTCGGAGTCGCAAGGGAGTGGTCGGTATCTAGAACTGCATGTGGTGTGTCAAGAGATTGGGGGACAGTATTTGCACTATCATCGATCAGAGCAACCCCACCGTCCTCGCTGTAAAGCCTTGGTCGCTTGCTTAAGTGGTCGTAACTCTCGGTAAAAGCATCGTCGTCGTCATCGTCAGACTCTTCGATAAATACGGAAGCCTTTTTATTCGCGAGAATTTCCTTGAGAGGTAGTCTAGGTGCGTCGGCGGCACGCTTCCTTTTCGGCGATGGTTGTGGTGGCGGAGACGAGCTTTGCGGATATGCTACAGGCGAGGATATATAAGGCATGTTGGAATCGGTATCGGAGTTGAACGATTCTTTCAACGCGTAAAGATTTCGAGTTTGTTGCGTCTGGCCAGCCGGAATGTACTGTACAGGCTGGCTAGATGGTAACCCTGTTGTTTGTTCAGATGGGTCTAAGTCGTCAGACTGGTATAGCGTACCGAATGACTTGTCGTCGTCGCTTCTGAAGACCTCTGCAACCTTCCAATGCCTGTGCTGAATGACGATACCTTGGCTCGTCTTCTCCAAGGTCAGCTCTGCTTCTTGTTCGTGTAGGGCGGCTAGGTCGTCGGAGAAGGTCGGAAATGAGTGCTCTTCTTCGTACGCAGATAGGGTATTAGTGCGTTCCGAGATCTCTGCATCAATCATGAAGTCAAGCAGTTTTTCAGACCTTTGATATTGACATAATGCTGAAGACGAATTCAAGATTCGGATGGGTTACGGGGGAAGGAAGACGCGTCGTTTTGGCGTCGTTCATTGCGCGATCGCGTTCGTTCCGTGTCAGGTAATTAACTCCGCCGATAAGTTTACCTCCACTTTCCAGAACCTTTGCTTCACCAAGAAGAATCTATGAACAACTACCATGTTTTACAGACAGCGTGACTAACATTACCATGGACTCTTGCAAGTTCAGAGATGCCACAGAACCATTCATATGACATCTCTCACCAAGTTGTCAACGTAGCCAACCGCCAGTGGAAAGGCATAGCAAAAACAACACTATTTCCTTGCATCACACTTACCTTAACATTGCTTTCCATTATCCCGCAAGTTACGAAAATACTACCAGCCTTTGTCCTTCTTGAGGAGATTGTTCTTCCGACCAAAGTCAAAGAGGAGATGGGCAAGATATCACAGACACTTCCAATACTGGTGAGGACGGTCGGCCACTGGTGCTCGAGCCTGCATGGCAGCCTTCAATTGTCTTGGGCTGCAGTTCCAGTTCCCAGCCGTTTCCTTTTCCCCATAGCCGTTGGTCCCACATCAGGCTTAAAGTGCCTGCATTCGGCACCCATGTGCTGTTCGCATGAACTGAACTCCTTTCGCGTCACTCCACTCAACGGTAACTTAGCTGGACCACAATGTATCCGCCCTCCTTTTCGCTACATGCCATCTGAGATTGCTGTCGCTCCATTCCAGGGCGACTGCGATGAGAAAGCACCTTCTCCCTTGCGTCTGCCCGCCCGTATATCTTACTACGAGATCCTGTCGCGCATGCTCTCGCCCGAGCGCAAGAACACCATTCGGTCTTTGCCAGACAGCGTAAGCGCAGAGGTGATTGTTCGCGACTTTGCCTACAGTCGCATGGCAGCCGCGCGCAACAACTCCTCTAACATCACCAGCGCAAACGCAAAGACATTCGCCGAGTACGTGTGACCGCAATCTATTCATCCACCATCAATATCATCATCATTTCTCTCAATGTTTGATCCCAAGTTCGTACATGTATTTCCTCGGTAGCCCCGCGCGTATGCGCTTCTGGCGCAAAGACGTCCTTGAATACGAAGCTTACCAAGTTCACCAAAGGTTACTCTCCGGTCCAACCGTCGACATCGTCATCGGCAAGGAGAAGCGCCAATGGACTCTACATCTCAACCTTCTATGTGCCCACTCTTCCTACTTTCAACATGAGTTTGTCGGCAACGAGGTGCCCAAGACGAAGAAGCTAGGAGGGACACCCACACTCGAACTACCCGACGACGATCCGAAGGGCTTCGAACTGTTTGTCAAATGGCTATATCAAGGACAGTTGGACGATGTATCTGAGCTGTCAGATGAGGAAAAGTACGACTACTCGGTAGCGTGCCACAAGCTCTATCTACTGTGTGAGCGCTTCGACTTGGCAGTTCTGAAGAACATAGCAATGGACCAGTATCGGCGCGGCCTTCTAGAGGCTCAACTTGTGCCAGATGCCGACGAGATCAATGATATCTACCGGCAGTCTCCGCCAGGGTCCCCCTTTCGCAAGCTGATGACACAGATAGCCGCCAGACAGATCATGGACCCGGACAACGACAAAGACGCCGAAACATACCGCGTATGCTTTGAGAACAACCCGGACTTTGCCGTCGACATGGTGAATGCCATCAAAAAAGGAACAGGTGGCATGTTGTTTGAGGATCCGACCTTGGGCAGCGCAGAATGCGACTACCACGACCACACAGGCACCAACAGCTGCCGGCTCGCCGTCAAACGCAGAGGTAAATGAACCCAAAAGTCCAGTTCATTGCTTTGCGCTTTCCCAGAAAACATAACTCCTTTCCACAAGCACATCGATGGTAACACATTATTAAAGGGCCAAGCTCAAGTATTAGCAGCCAACGAAACCCGCACGCGCCGCCGAAACTATCCCCCGAACGAAGACGAGCGCCTACAACGTCTCAAGGCACACCCCACCACCTCGATCTCGTCAACGGACAGCGACATCTCCGACCTAATGGCATTACCAACGGAGATAGTACAGACCACCCGGCCTCTCCCACAAGCAGAAGACCGGCACAACGAGGACGACCCAACGGAAGTCCATCAATCAACCGAGTCCGAGTCAACAACATCAACAGACTCGGCCACCACAACGGAATCAACGGACTCGGCCACGACAGTCGAGTCAACGGAGTCAATGGCCACGCCGACACGGACGGACGGCCTGGATCAAGCGGAAGCGACAAGGAAGAGCACGACGCAGATCTCACCCCCTCCAAACGAAAACCCCCTAAACTACGTCGCGGCACTCCGAATTCGGCAGGAGCGAGGTAGACATCGCAGTCCGGATCTGTTCGAGGAGTATTGACGGAAGTTTGTGCATGTCGGATTGCGAGTACACAGGATTGGGCTTTGGTGTTAGTTATTCCTGAGGAGATACCCGTGGAGTAATGTTGGGATAATTAATGCAATCTTGATGATTTTTCAAGTGTTTCTGTGCGGACCATGTGAGTGAACAACAATGGTGTGAATGAGATATATATACACCGCAGATACTGCAGCGAGGCTACTGTGATAAGATATGGTATCAAGAAAAGAGCCCACACATGAAAACGCCATCATTGCCCAATAGCGGACCAAATGATCCAACTCTTTCAATCGTGATCCCAATTACCCGACACTGCTCCCTAGACCTCGACCATTCCGGCGCCCATACCGAGACTCAAACCCTTGCCCAGCGTGTTCGCAGTGGCCGTATGCGGACTCCCATTGACCCCCTCGACCATCGCAAGGAACTCGCGGACACGTCCCACATCTTCTCTTCCTGTCGCTAATGCACCTCTCTCACTTTCAATCGCCGCTACGAGACTACCGAGCGTGTCTTCGACCTTGTGTTCAGGGACGTTCGTGCACAATGCCACCACGCGGCGGTACTGCTGCTCCAGCTCGTGCGAGCGTGATTTCAGGTCCTCCGATTTCTGTACCAGTGACGCGTTGTTGCGCTCGTAGGCATGGATTAGCTGGTGCAGGCGTGATGTAGAGGGCGAGGGTCCGTTGAACGGCGCGTCGGCGTCACCTACGGTGGGTTTCTTCTTTGGTGACGATGATGGTCGGGTAGATGAGGTTGAAGCGAGGATGCGGCGCAGATTTTCGGTTTTCTTGATCCGTTCGTCGCGGGCGCGTGCGCGGCGCTGGAGAGTTTGGTAGTGGTCCATTTCGAGCTTCGCTTGGGTAGAGAGCTCTTTGATTTGGGTGTTGAGAGCGTCGATTTGCGCTGCCTTTTGAGCGAGAAGAGTCTTATGTTGTGCGAGGTTCTGTGTTAGGAGTGATGTAAGAGAAGCGATGAAGTCTTCGTTCTGATCGTCGATTGGATTCGAGTGATTTGTCGCATCGGCGCTTGTGTCGTTAACAACGGTTGGATCGTCCAAGGTCGGCAGTGCCGAGTCTTGATTGATCTGGGACTGCGAGAATGACAGGCCGTTCAGAGTCCAGTCGTTGTCTTCTACACCGACACCAAAGTCGCGAGCCGAAACACCTTTGTGATTTGGGATTGATGGATCCGCCTTGATCTCCAGCAGTTGTTGGATGATGCTGCGATTTCCAATACGTGCGACAAGATTCAGGGCAGTGTTGCCACCCTTGTCTTGGGCATTGACAATGGTACTCAAGAATCGCATGAGCGACATTGGTCCCTTGCTTGACTGCATCTGGTTCCCGTCGTCGCCTGCTTGACTCATGTTTGCGAGAATAGCGTTGGTCGACGACCCTGACGCTTGAGTGACGCTTCTGACCAAAAATTCCAACAGAGCTTCCAGGTAGTATTTGCTGCTTGGAGCACGACCTTTGATACCGCACGCAACTGCGACATGATGCAAGATGGTCCTTCCTTGAGCGTCACGAGCCTCGATGAGAGGACTCAGATGCTCAAGCATATCAGGGAAACATGAATGCTCCCAACAGTTGTTGACGAGCACTGCTGATATGAGAGCACTTTGACCTGCTGCGTTACCACGCCACATGTTTGCACCCTTTTGCAAAAGTAGTCTGACCAGATGTGTCCTTGCCAGTGTAGCTGCCCAATGCAGGGCTGTATTTGCGGATGCATCGAGCGGTATATTGTAGTCTTCGGCAGAAAGCTGTGTGATAGCAGGGTGCCCGGAATAGTCAAGGCGAGCTTGGTCTGCGAAGAGGTCAAGAAGCAAAGCTCGCTTCTCTTCCGCCTCGATAGTGTCTGGCGCAGGAAGTGGTGGCATGGTGATAGGCTCGTCGCTGTTGTGCACGAATGCCTCTTCGTATTGCTGTTGCGAGTACATGAAGGATTCATTGACTTCGGTGGGGGTGCCAGACTGCATGGAGACATCCATTGGAAGTCCTGGCTGAGACATCCTTGAGTCGTCCTGCCTCATCCTTTTTCTCGGTGGTTCCTGGTCATGCGCAATACCATTCTGAATACCATAGCCAGAGTCTGGAACGTCTCCGGTGTGATGGTCAGCTATCATGCTGTGCTGTGCGGGATTTAGTGAGCCAACTGGTTGTTGTGATAGGCGTCTTACTGGTCCAGCAGATGGCCTCCCAGCCTGTCGAGGCGCGGGCGAGTTCAATTTAGCAGCTTTCTGCATAGCCGTCAAGGCGACGGATGACATTGGTGATATGTTGGAGAAAAAAGTACCGTGGTTGACACTCTGTGGCTCTCTCTGCTCCATGCTCTGATTGTAAAAGCGTTTCCTATTCGCAGCCATTGCTTGCTCCTTGGTCGGCGTATCCTGAGAATTGCCAGATGGGTTTGCACCGTCGTTGTCCAGGTCGTACTCCAGAAGCGGTCGGAGAGCATCTTCGACGCCGTATTGTCGACAGAACTCCCTGCCTCGAGCATAGCTGATCCAGGTCCCTTGGTATTTGCCGTAGCCACCTTGTACCTTTTCATGTTCTCCTGTCAGGATCTCCTTCTCCAGCACCTTGGTTCTTTTGCCCTTGTCTACGCCAGCGACCTTGAGTATTTGTGTCGCATTCAGCCACCCATCTGTCCTTCTTCGCATACAAGCGACATTGTTGACCTCCATCTCGTACACCGATACGCCAGAGTACACAGCCTACAGTAGTTAGCGAGAGCAGGTAAGGCAAGGATGGTATACATACAGTGTAGATCTGCGGTTTGTTCTCAAAAGAGCTGAAGCGTGCTATCTGAGGGTGGACGCCGTTGAAGCTCTTCAGCGGAGACTGTTGAGAGGCATGCGACGGAGGCAAGGGATAGTGACCAGTATGACCTTGAGAGCTTTGCGATCCAAAAGAGACATTGGCGCCATTGGCGAAAGGCATCTGCGCATAGTGGCTGCCATCATGAGAGTTCTTCATTGGCGAACGAAATGACGCCGAGGTAGGGGTTGCCATGATTGGCGACGAGGAAAGGCCTGGGCCTGATAGAAAGTGGACTGGCGACAAGGTATGCAGTTCTCTCGGTTCTTCGTTGTATGCGCTAAAGCATATTGAGCCGAGTCGAATGACGGCGGTATGAGTGGAGGTGGATTAGAAGCGTAATAATGCGGTCGACGCGAGTTGAGCGCGTCAAAGCGTGCGAAGACGACGCGGATCCGGTCCGTGCTCAAATTTCGCTTCGGCAGCGGGTCACCGTAAATCATGGCGCTACTGGCATTTTCTAATGGACTGCTCAAATGCAAGAATGCATGACCACTGCTAGATGGCCATAGCCTGATGCATTGGGGATGGTCTGGAATAGGTCTCCGACGGACAGCAGGCCACGCGGTCGCAGCTGCCAGGAATTACGCGACAAACCCATTGCCCATCTTTACTCAGCAGCAGAAAGATGAAGCACGACACCTTTTGAGAGCCATTCTACGCGAGGCAACGTACTTCCCCGACCAGCAAGCTCGAGGCTATATTCGAAGCTATGCCGTTGATCGCTTCAAAGACTACAAGATTGGGCACAAAGACGGGCAGGTCCTGATCGAGCGACGAGATGTAATGGTGGAAAAGGCGAAAAGGCAACTCCGGCATATGATCAGAGCCAATGCGGGAGATCTCAAACCTTTCCAAAAAGTCATGCTGCTCGCATACGGACGGACTGGAAGGAGACGACGCGAATTGCTGAAGCCTTTGGTAGAAATACCAGACGAGGCACCCGGCGGCGTCGAGCAACAAGCTCACAGGAATGAGGCGACATCTGGCAAGGTGCCAGCAGGATATGCCAAAGACAAGTTACAGTTTGAAACAGAGTCAGCGTCGCTACCGACACTGAACAAGAAGCTCATGGCCGTGTTGCGAACCAGTCTCAGCGCTCACATGTCCAGCTCTACCCGCGTCAAGATCAAATCTCCCAGACAACTTGATCCCAGAATACCGGAGCGCAATGCTTGGTTGAAGCCGATGCCCGAGAATCGCGTCAGAAATATGACCAAGAAGTGGTATGGCACCATGCTGGATCAGGTTCTACCACCAATACCGGATGATGAGTACGATCGACTCAAGTCTCTGGCCCTAGGGCACGTCAAGCCTCCACCTCCGCCAGAAGCGAGGTCCCCCGCTAGAGGAAGCTGTTCAAAGTCGGACATCGAGCGCTCCGCGCTGGCAGCCAAGAGGAAGATCTCCGACAAGGTCAGAGGCCATACTTTCACAAGCCGCTTCCTCCAACGTCAATACGCGGACATCTTCACACAAGTACCGCGAATGGAGTGGGAAAACAAGTCTCAGAACTGGACTGTGGATTGGGGCAGGGCGTTTCTCAGAGCTCAGGTGATTGAGAAACTGACGGTGCCAAACAAGACTTCTGCGAGGCCGCAAGTAAGCAAATAGTACATTAGGTATGTTTGGTAATTTGATGCTACTCCCACCCTGTCTATAAGACGTTGTCCAGGTCGATCGTCTTTATTCCGTGTGCGAATCTTGGCTCGGAGATCGTTCCTTCGCGCCGATCGTTCGCGAATTCCGTGCCGCGATGTAATCGTTCGCGAGCCGCCAGGACTTTCATGATCAGACTACGGAAACTATTCTCTCATTTCTCCAGTAGACTTATTAGTGATAACGACAAGCTATCCTATTTGAGGTTGATCGTGTTCATTCCTTATGCGAATCGCGATACGGAGTTCGCAGCCATCGCGTTCGTGGTTCGTGATCCCCAGGTTTCAACTCCGTCGATTGCCGTTGATAGCCGTGGGGGTGTGCCCTGGTTCCTATGAATCATAAACGTGTGAAGGTATGTTGGTGGGCACTTCCACGTTCCAATAGATAGAGCAGCAGTCGTCGAGATGGAGGGTTGCACTATTCCAACAGTCATCTGTACACCCCACCGTCTCCATAATTCTACCTATATCCCTAACCTAGACATAAATCCGTCCATCAATCACTCTCGTACACAAATCAATCATAGACCCATCCAACCACCATGATACCATCGACTGGACCTAGAATCGAGTACGCGACCTCTAATGGTATACCATATCACTAAATCCCTTCCCTCTGAACCAGAAGAGCAGCATCTAAGCAGTCTCAGACATCCCCACGATCCTGACCATGATCCGCGCCCAAGCAGCCCATCACAACACGCACAAGATCGCGGCCACAGAAGAGACTCTACGCTCTACACTCTGCCTTGCCGCCTCACCTACCACACCACCGACTGGCCCTGGCTACGCCAAATGCCTGCTCCTCCGCGCTCCCGAGACACCGCCAATAACAACCACGACCAACACCCTGCTCTCGCCTCCGGCCTCACCCACCTGCAACGACTCCTCTGACGACGCCTCGATACTGGGCCTAGCAATCTATTACCCCACATACAGCACATTCGCCGCCCGTCCTGGGCTGAAAATGGAAGACCTGTACGTCCGGTCCGAGTACCGGGGAGCAGGCTACGGCACGCTTCTGATCCAGGCGTTAGCGGACGAGGTTCGCAAGATGGGAGGAACAAAGTTAGAATGGAGTTGCGCGAGAGCAAATGAGCGGACATTGGGGTTCTATAGAGCGCGCGGGGCGAGGATGATGGATGAGTGGGTCGAGATGAGAGTTGAAGGGGAGGACCTAGCAAATCTGGCGAAACGGGCACAGCGAATCAGCGGGTGATGGTGCAGATGTCGGCATACTAGACTTTGTGAGGTAAGATTGCGTGGTTGTGAAAGGTTAGATTTCTTCGCTATATCGCTATAATACATACATCCTACTACCGCCGTCTCAGGTACCAGTTGTGCGCCAACTCGCCCGTCTCTTGTCCGAACGGCGTCGGTACCTCAGCCAGACCTGGTCGCGCAACCGGGTGACGCAGATACACCGCCGAGCAGATGTTCTGGTTCACCTCGAGGTAGCGGGGGATGAACGCAAAGGCGGACATGAACTCACGCGGTTGCCATGGTGTGGCGTAAGATCTGCGTACGTCGATCGGGTTCTCTTGTGCACGCTGCAATGCGGCATGGAGGATCTCGGCGTCCCGGCGTGCGTTGTACTGGTCGACGAAGTTCGGGTCCTGTCTGTATTTATTTGTTGATTGCGGCTGTGATGGGGTGTGTCCTTCTCCTGATGGTTCTGTCGAGGTCGATGCTTCTGCTGAGGCCGTCTCCGTTGCTGGTGCAGAGGCGGCGATCTTCGCGATGATGGCGTTCAGGCCCTCCTCGAGTCCCTCAATGGTCTCTTCGACTGGCACCTGGCCCGGTGTCTGCTTCTTGCCTCCAAGCTTGGAGAGTGTGCGCTTCGCAATTTTGGCGAATTCACGTAGGTCTTGCTTTCGCTTCGCGGAGAACTTGCCCTTAGGGTCGGATGTGATCTGACGAGCACGTGCCATGAGTGTCTTGAGTGCCTGCTTGGGATCCTCCGAGATCTCTCCCTGACCCGCCGACTCTGATGTCTCAGCCTCCTCTTCTTCTGCGTCGGCCTCCTCCTCCTCGGCTTCCTCAGCCGCGTCTTCGGTGTCGTTCTCGATGACCATTTCGCGGGTGACAGCGGATCGGCCCTGTGCTGTGTCTGGACTGTTTTTGCTGAACTTGCGTGCGCCTGTTCCGAAGAGTACACGGTCTGGATCGACCGAAAACATATCGCCAGGATTCAGTAGATAACCCGGATATTCCATCTATATCTGTGTCAGCTCTCTTGCCTTTGGGAGTATTCGTGACTCTTACCGGCTTGCCGTTGACCTTGACGAACCCGTGCACAACGAATTGTCTCGCCTGCTTCACACTGCTTGCGAATAACGATCTCCAGATGGCAGAGTCCAACCGTCTCTCTGTAGGCCAATAGGTCATTTGCATATAAGGCGTCGTCTTTGGAACAGCGTCCCCTTCTCTTTTGCGCTGATTTTGCCCATCTTTCTCTTCTCTTCCACGTCGGTTTGAACCATCTTTCTCTTCTCCTCCACGTTGAGGTCTCCGTGCAGTCGGACCGGTTACTTCTACAGGTCTCTGTTGTAATCCACTTCCCCGTCCAGCAGCTTGATCGGATCCGTCTGTCCTTGCCAACACTCGGTAATCCATTGGCACCACTCCGGGTAACCTTCTGTCAAACATGCGCTCCCATTGTCCTTCTCGTATTTGGTTGCCGTGGAAGGCACGTGTCATCGACTTTGCAAGCCATTTCTGCTGGAAAAAAGTCTTGTTCGATGCCGGTGGCACGATCATGCGACTAAGGTTGTAGAGATTCCATTTTGACCAGTCGGCCCTGACTTTCTGCAGTGCAATATCAGCTCACAATTGTATATCCAGCGTCCTAGTTGTGTCTTACTGGCCGCTTTAACGAATGTATTCTTTTGCGCATCACTGTATGTGTGGTTGTGATGTCGCATGCTCCATTCGGCGACGTTCAAGAATTTTGGAGACGACCGACATGCGGCCAGAAGTTTCGGTCCGGGTCAACAGCTCACGACCACAAATTGCATATCAGGACATATTCGGGCGAGTTTTGATTCATGATGATGAGTTCGACTGTGTTCGTTCGCTGTTCTTGGTAGCTGACACTCTATCTACTGGATTCCATCGCTGACTTCCATGTGTCTGACGTGCCAGGCTTCACTTGTAAAAGTATTTGGCATGCTGTCCACGGGCCGCTTTTTCACTGTCCCAAATTTCCTTCTTACATCTGACACAGTCCATGGTCCAGTTTGTATATCCTTTGTTCGATTTGACTTTAGTCTTGTGGGTACTCCACCAATTCACTCCATACAGTGCGGTACAACCACTGCAGGCAAAAGCGACAAAGTCTGGCTTATCAGCCTCGGCCGCGTCTTTGTGAATACCGAGTCTCTTCAACTTATCAGCGGAGTCTTGCAGCATCTTGAGTTGCAGTTTGGGGAAGAGTTGGCAGACGTCAACAAAAGCAGGCTTTCCCAGTAGAGCGTGCATGTTCTGGAAGCAGACGGTTTCGATGGGCAACCTCAAGCTGTTGGCATCTCTGCTCTCAGGCAGATCATAGCCCTCTCTGATGACTTGCGAGAATTCTTCGTCGTCCCAAGATCCCGAAGCGACTTTTTGAAAATCGATAGACACTGCATCTTTCAACTCGTCAATGTCGTACTTGTCGGCGATGGAGAAAACGCGAACAAAGAAGAGAAGCCTGGCTATGTCCTCGCAAGCATCGGTGTAGGGTTTGTCATACAGGAAAAGCAGCATCGCCCGCACGGCACTCGGGTCGTCCTCGTGTAACTCAATGACACGATCTTGAGCCTCCTGTTTCTGGTGAGTCTTTCTTCATGAACTTGGAAGCCGGTAAACCTACCTTGAACTGGCCCGAGCAGGCCTTCTTGAACCATGAAGACTTGCGACCGATCAGATAGCGGTGAGCGCTGATTTCAGTGCCAGAGAACTTGATGGTCAAGTCGGGGAAGTCTTGTTCCTTGAAAAAGCTGAAGGACTGGTCAGCTTGGACAGCAGTGTATATGGTGGGTGCACTCACCCTTCGAAGTCAAGCTTGATTTTCTTCTTTGGTGGCGCCTCGACATCTTCGACTGCCTCGGTCGGCACTTCTGCAGTGGGTGTGGGAACACCGGGCGTGGGCTCCATGAGCGTGATGCAAATTGAGCAGTCGGAGAGTACAAATTGTTCGACGATAGCTTGGAAGTGACTGTTTGGAGGAAGTTTAGCTGAAGGGCAAAGAGGAGGTTGTGAAGTTGTCGATTAAGATGGCTGGGTAGTGCACAGCTTATGTAATAAGCAGGCGAGGTGAACTTCGGATGTAAAGTGAAGATGGAAGTTTGGATCGCTGCCTAATTTCGGAGGTGAAAACAGGGGAGCTGTGTCGTCTAGGACAGAGCAGCACGGACAGTATCGAGGTGCAGGGCAGATCGTTTCGAGACAATAAATACGTAATTAGCAGGCATGGGACACAATATCGGAAGGTCGGCTGCCACGATCATGGTTGGTTAGATATTGTGAAGTCATACTGTGAGTTATAGTATCAGAGCCATCAGAATGCCATATCGACTCGACCACTATCTGGAAGTGCCATACGCGCACGAGGAACTCATGCGCGTCGCAGGCATACCAACTCTACGCTGCAGCTGTTGCAGAACCCGTCCCTGTCCTACTGATAATCATTGCCTACATGAGCACAGTGATGTGCTCATCAGTACGCAAGAAACTAGTGGAACTGTCGATGGTGTGGGCACAGACAGGGCAGGTCATGAGGAAGACCTCCCCTCTCCCTCCACGTGCGCAATGGACCTTTTTGTTGCGATTCCACATCGCGTCAGTGATCAAGACATCGCACTTCTCACATTTCAACCGAATGCTCTCGACCCTTCCTCCGCTGACCTGGACAAGCTTTCTGGTCCTCTGAGTTTGATCAATCGTGCGGCCCCTGTTCTTCTGCTGGGCATGTGACGCCTGGTACTGTGTGACAGCAGCGGGAGTGACAGGCGTCGAGGCAGCAACGTTCTGGTACAGCAGGTTGATCGCGAGGTCGGAGACGTGAGTCAAGGCCATTCGAAAAGATGGGCATCCCAAAAGGTGGGGGAGGTTCGCTCCGATAGTCAATTCGAAGGCCTGGCGGAGGCTAAATCCCTTGGAGGTTGAAGGGAGCTTGTATCCGACAGCGAGGGCAGACGCGAAATCTTTCTCTGACCACAAGGAGCCCGCAGCGTCGACGAGCTTCCGGGCCACGGTCTCCATCAGCTCTTCACACTCGTATTTGCCAGCAACAGCATAGACCTTGACGTAGAACATCGCGGTAGGTTTGGCATCCATGGCAGCGTCTTCGTACGGAAGGTCGTAGCAGAAGTAAAAGAAGGCCTGCAGGGCGACACGATCATCGCCCTGGAGGGTGACCTCTGAATGACCGCCTCGCTGCGGGAGCCAAGTCAGTCATGTATTAGGATAGCGAGAAGCGTGCTTGACTAACCTCGGAGGACACATATACACAGGCTCTGTCGAACCATGCAGACCGACGGCCCATCACAAAGCGGTGGACATTGATTGTGTAGTCAGAGAATTTGACCTGGAGGTCGGGCCATTTCAAGGTATTGAAGAAACTGGATCGAATCAATGGAGCTTCAGCGTGACCATCAATATGAGCTTACCCAAGGAAATGATCCTTTTGCCTTTTTGCTGGAGGTTCGTCGAACGAGGACTCACGTTTTCTGACCACCATCGACGACGATGGAACTGCAGATTCTTCGGAGAACATTGCCATGGTTGTGAACTGAATCTAGGGTACTGATGGGGTACCGATGGGTATGGAGGACGAGACGGCGGACTGAGGTGGTAGGAGAATGGAAGAGGCGGGTTTCGATGGTTGCAAGATTTTGTGGAAGCAGGAGCGACCGTGAAGTTGAGAGGAAGCAGCGACGGCTGCCTGCTGCCCCGAAATCTACGCGTGACGGACGCGTGACGTGGATTGAACAGAAGTCAGGTATCGAGTCGCAGCGAAGTGCATGTGAAGTCTTAACTACACTTTGGTCGTGCATTGTTCCACTTCTGTCTGTCTGCTGCTGCACCACTCCCTAATCATATATCCACCGGATTGATGGCATCATACCTTGTTATCGGCCCTGTGCAGCTGTACGGGGAGGTCCGCCGACTCTGCTCCTCATACCTGTATGTAAGGACCCATGCGGCCAGCAAATCTGATACAGCGGAGCGAGACGCAGTCGATCGCCCGCACTGTTCGACAAACGAGCGAGCAGTGATATCAGGGCCGCCTCAACAGCCTCGAAGGATATAGATGATCTTTACCCCGTAAGGATGCAATCAGAAGCGGAAAGTGGGCGTCAAGCTATTTGCGTGAATTGTCGAAATTCCTGATCGTCAAGTACCACGGCTTGAAAGCCTATTACATCTGCTCAGGCATCCCCATTCGAAGGACCTTGTGGCGGTTGTAGATTCATTCCTGATATCTGGCGTTCTGCGCATCATAAGTCAGCCACAATCATAGGTTCTACAGCATGGTGCTCACCAAGCTCGCGAATACGATGCTTAAGCATCTGGTTCTCTCTTTGCAGTGTTTGTGTCTCAGCTTGGTAAAAGGCGCTGTCGTCCCTTGTGCCGCCCATAGACCATTCGTCATGACCGATGTTTGAGGAGATCGGTCGCAGGGAGGGAGAGCTTGCATTGCTATTCAAAGCCGGGATACCGCGTGAAGAATGTCGAGACATGGAAGGCCTCTGTACTGGAGATCTTGGTGGTTGATGCACGCTAGAAGACGACAAAGAACGCAGTGGCTGCGGTGGGAGGTTCTCGCGTTGAGGAGATGGAGCCTCATCAATGGCCGACGACAGATTTGTCGCTTCGGGTGACTGGTGCTGTGCTTGTAGTGTATTGAGTTGATCTTGCTGGACCCTAATCATGTGTAGTAACCGGTTCTGCTTAAACGTCAACCTCTTGTCCTTACTCCGATCAATGTACCATACGTACGACTTGCGCTTCCTGCTCGTTCTCGAGTTCCTGGTGAATCTGTCCAAGACTGGGCGCTCGATGGTGATTAGGATCAGCGTAGTTCATCGGGCTCCTGCTTGTAGGCGGCGAGCCGATCGCGTGTCCGGCGCTTACAGGCTGCATCTCTCCTGGACCTGGTATTGCTGGATTGTTCATATTGGCTGCCAGACTTGATCGACGACGTGCTTGACTCAAGCTTGCTGTATTGCTACTTGGCGATCGCTGTAAGCCAGCGTTTATGGCTGCCGCGGCGTGTAACGAGGAAAGCTGCGGAGAACGAGGGGAAGGTGGATTGGTCAGTATCGTATCACCGGGTGTAGCGACGTTGCTATAAGAGACGCGTCGTTGGTGGCTCAGTATCGGTGATGTGGAATTCGATGGTGATCTTGAGGATGCGAGTGAATTGACGTCTGGCGACATGCTGGGGAAAGCAATGGTGAAATTGGCGATCCTGTATAAAACGCGCATACAATGCCAGAGAATCAGGTAATGTCGTGGATCGTATCGGCCGAGTTATGCAAATGCCATGGTCTAGAGCAGTGTCTTCCCTGGTGGTGGAGTTGAAGTTGTGGTCGCGATAGACTTCGAAAGGTGGGGCTGAAGCTCCATCAACCAAGAAGTCACACGAGTCACACGAGTTCATGCGTGCGCTCCGCTCTTCGACGTGGGCGATTGTAACGGCTGCATGGCAGATCCAGAATTGAGGTCGTATGTATGTTTGGTTTTACTGACCAATCGTACTGATAGCACGGCGCGCGTCCTTTGGAGCTCTGGCTCGACCGTGTTGCTTGTCTACTGTAGCGCTGTGTGTCAGACCGTCAAGGCCTGCGAAAGCACATGACGTTCACGACTCCGTGAGAACGCCATACAACGAGGATTTACATGGCTCACAGAGGTAAGGGACATGTATACCATGAAGCATGGTGTACGGAGTATGCTCCACCGTGAATCGCATGGATGTCTGCTGGCATGAGGAGATAAGTACCATACGTTCATGAATCTCTATCTTTATGCAGCTCGTGCAGCTGCTGTCAACCAACCTGCGTCATCGTCGTGATCAGTCATTGGAATCAGGCCATAAGCCTGGATCAAAACACAACATGGGAGTTGCAGTCAAAGCATCAGTCAGAGTAGACTTCCCGCCCGAGCTCGACCTTCTACATCGTGAACGTGGCTGGCGGTTATTGCTTGCAAGCGAAGGGCGAAAACGGTGTCCTCATTCATACTGTGAGAAGACACATCTACTGTAAATTACTCGGTGGTATCCAGGCCATGCGGGTGTCTCTGGCGCTGCTTACCTCAGCTAAAGGGCCTGTGGGAGGATCTGGAAACATCCAACGGACCGAATAGAGAGTGCTCCCAAGCAAGTCCCTGCAGTGTCGTCACGGTCGTGGAGCGTCATTAGTGCATTGATCCCAGATGGTAGCCGATCGTATCTAATCATAGGTGAACCATGGACCGTGGTTGTGATTTTCGGTAATCGTGCAAATCTCATGTGATAATAGAGGGGCTTTATGTCCCCCGGAGCAAGCAAACACGAGCCATCTTGGAGCCCAGTCACGGACCACCCGTCATTAATGAGATTGAGTCTTGGTGAATGTCTGTGGCAGCCACGTCGAGATCGACGCTTGACTGGGTGACAGAGCAGTCCAGACAGCTCGCTAATTCACATATTCCTGTCCCGCATGAGACGCTCACGATCATCGTATGCGCCGATTAAGCGATGCTGCGGGTCGTAACGCGCAGTGCTTGTCGGCTTGGACATGCCTTGGTGATCTTCGCCAATCGACATCGAAAGCCAGGTTCTCATAGCGCGTCCAGGATCGCGGAAATGAAGATCGTGTTCTGCAGCTGGGAATGACCACACCTCCGGGTGCGATTACTACCAGCCCCACCTCAGGATGACCGTAGTATATCGCGGGATCTAGTCTGTTTGATGTTACCAAGTCCACGTGTCATGGACTTGCGCTAGAATGGCAAGAGACGCACGGCGGATTCCCACATCAACCACATGCTCTGGGCATGGCGCTGTGTGGACCGCTGGAGTTTATCATGAACCTGACAGATTGCAAGAGAAGGATATGGTAAAGCGTAGGAATCGGGATTCGCCGTATGCAGGTGCAGATTAACTTTGCCCCGAAGGGTTTACATCCCGTACATCCCACGTTTCCCGAAGTTCCACGCTTGTCCGTTCCCGGCCTAGCAGACTCCCAGAACACCACCGCACTTCTGCACCAATATGAACCACTCCCAGGCACTTTCCATCTTCTACATGTACAGGTACAGTCGTGATACATCTCCACCGTCAAGACAAGCAGTGCAGTACTTGAGCAATAATGTGCTCGACCTGTGAGCTACCAGACATGTCTGATACTTGCAATAGCCGAGCTATACAAGCGCCCGCCATGTCCTCATCATATTAATTGCATGAACGACTCGAAACAAGCCTCATTTCGTCCCTCCACTCGGTCATGATCACCGACCCGCTTGTAGCAAATGCTGCCGGCACAATCACCACTCGTCTAGACGACCCTCACCCTAGCTCGGCCGTGAGCTGCCGGCATATTTTCCCATCTCTACTTGAGAACATGCGCATTGTTTTCGATTCAGTGAACCATTAGTAGTAGGTCCAATCTCGATTTCTGCTTTCCTTCACATCTCAATGCGTCAATCCTTTCCTTTTGCAAACTTACAGTATATCCCTCTATACACTGCTGGACTCAATCTACCGCTCTGATCTGTTGTGCTTGTATTTCCACCGGACAGTCAGTCAATGCCAATGGTCTCATCCCACCCGTTCCGCAAGACCGCGTTTTCTGTGTCATCAAACAATCATCTGGGCTCTCCGTAATCAAGAGCAATCTCGAATCTTGATAAAGATGTCTAACAACCATTACCTGTTCGAACACGACTCCTTGCTCGCCATCCCGCCTCCACCTCGATCGTCATCCCGAAATTCTATCCGATCAGATCTAGGCCTCGACAAACCACTACCACCACTTAGAAGGACATCTTCAGAGAACTTTGTACGAGATGCGCACCATCTGACCGCACTGCCTGAAAGGGCTGCAACTCCAGCTTTTTCTGTTAGATCTTCGAGGTTACATAATCGACCCTCCAAGATATCACTATTCAATCTATTCAACAGGTCAACAGTGGAGATACACGATGATACAAGTGCAGACGTCAGTCCCATGATGCCCTCATTGTCTGCTGTGTACTCTCAAGCGATCAAGGCCACCATCGCGCACACGTCTTCTGCGGATGAGATGCTCCGACCGCATATGTCTTTCCGGAGCGCCACACCATCACCACACAATATCCAGGATAGTCGCGGGACTGGTGAATTGAGAAGATTGAGCAAACTGCAGTCCAGAGTCAATATCTCGGTAGAGCGGAAAGTCTTTGCTCTGATACCCGGCCATCTGCTTCAATATTCTGAGCGAGGATCGAATGATCGTCTTCCAGAACGCAGTCTTCAGTTGACCAAGGACTCAATCGTGATTGCATCTGATCTGGTACCTGGAAAGCCATATACGATCCAAATTACGGAAGCCACAACCGTCCTGAAGGCCAACGCTCCATCTTCTTCTACATCGCTGTTGACAAGACTAAAGCTGAGGGGCTTCAATATGCCGACAAAAACACCGAGCATACTGATGATCTTCAGCGACTCGGTAGAACTAGAAGACTGGCTACGCGCGCTCCGTCGAGAGATCACGTCTTCCGGTGGACTCGTGAACTCTTCGATAGCAATCGACCATGAAGAGCAAGACAGATTCGATCGCGCCGACAGTCTCGAGCCGGTGCCTGCCAGTCGTCGTGCTTCGGTCGATACTTCAGATACTGTCAGTCGCCCGGGCAGTCGCAAGACATCCCGACTGAATCCATTGTTGCGTCCTGAGGACGAAGCACTCGCTTCGCCTGTCCCTCCAGCACATCATTATTCGACTTACACACCTTCACTACGATCCTACAGCGGTGCATCCTCAACCACTAAATCTGTTTCATCCCCGGACTCTGAACATCGATTGCCGCGTAATCGCCTCTCTTCGGAGCCAGTATTGCGTGTCCGTAGTCGTTTTCCAGTGACGGGAACGCAAGAGGCAAGAGAAGGAAGACGATCTTCTACCAACGGCCCATCGTACGACACACTGGCTGAGTCGTCGCCGCACCCTTCACCGTTAGAAACATCTGTAACAGGATCACCAGGGACGACTTCTGACTTTGCACTGCCAATATCAAGATTCTCTGCCGATAGCGGTATTGAAATCAATGTCCGGTTGAAGTCCTCGATCCAGGAGCCCAAGTTGCAGCCTCACGGTCAGCTGCGAACATCGAGTAGTTTCAGCAGTATGAGGTCGGTACGCTCCATCATACCGCCCACTATTCGCGAAGTATCTACTCCTGCATCGCCCAAAAAGTCCAATTACGCTCCACGACCTTTTATGCGGCAGTTCCACTCCAGGAGAGCTTTGCCGCTTCCAGTCAATAGCAACGGCAGGACTCTATATCGGTCAACCTCGCAGACGACTTTGCAGAGCAATGCTGTCGCTGCCCCTGCCGATCGGCGACATTCACATTCTTGGTCGAACAATAATCCAAGGCCGCAACAACAAACGTCGGTACCTGCAGAGTCTAAATCATCAGTCACACGACCAGCTATATTCCCTGGTTCGGAAGACGGAACCGCGAGGGTCCCCTTGCGGAAGCCTCCTAGCAAACTTTCATTATTTCCATCTCCGCCAACTTCTCCGCCAGACTCTCCTCCTCCTACGAGTTCCGCTCTGATTGGACTTTCCTTAGACGAAGTAGCGTCACGATCGAACAGACCAGCACCTAAGCGGCCAGCAAGTTTCCAGGCCCGTCCTCGACCAACGCCGATAACGACAAACACACGATCGGTGACCTCTTCTGATGTCCGCGCGCCCATTGGGCTTGGTATACGGATATCTCCCGATAAAGCAAGTACCACGAACGATTTCTTATGTCCTGCACATGCTCGCCCGGACGACGCGCTATCTCTGCCACAGCTTGACCTTGGTCTTCCAGTTGTTGGCCTCGGACCTCCCGCTCCACCTCCGCAGATGCCGCTTCCCGAAATACCGCAAAACAGACAACGTAAACCGCAACTCACAAGAAACGCATGAGTTTACGTAGTCTCTTTGGTCAATGATATGATGCCTCCTTATTCGAAAGATTCGTTTCAGTCGCAGAATCTTCTTATTGTACAGACAAAGACAATCCACGTCACGGCTGGTAATGATTGCAACAGACTCCATAGCACATACTTCTACAATAATACCCAGCAAATTTTTACCATACATTATTCGTTCAGAAGAACTGGATGATGGTAGACGTTTTCCAGAATAATTCTCTGTTTCGGGACTTTCACATGCAAATCCGTGATGAATGACGATTTCTTCCCCACATTCCGGGTTGTCGGTGATTGCGGGTGTTTACCGTTTACAGTTTTACCCACGGACTTTCACATGCCAACTCGGACGTTGGAGGCCTCACGAGACCTCGACTCGTCCGACTTAGATCGCCATATTTACTCCTTGCGTTCGTAAGAGTCCTTTTGCTTTTCTTCACTCCAATATGTCCTTGCCGATTTGACCTCTTCTCGCGCTGTATTCTACATGACCGTCTTTTTCTCTGCTTCTCAACGCCATGATCGGTAAGCGGTGTGGGATGTAGCGCTTTGTCGACTCGTGCTGATTACATTCATAGACCACGTTCTAGGTAGACCGTCGGTAAAGTTCAGGAAATACCAGGTTCTCTCTGTCGTCTTTCTCTGGTCAATATACCTATACAAAGGCGAACGACATGGCCCTCCTATCCTACGACGACTCTCTCGCTTCTTCTCGAAACGCCTAACAGCATGGCATACAATGGTCTTGACCCTGTTGTATCTTTACTTCACTCGCAACTTTGGCCAACTAGTCGGACTCGAGTGTCCTGAACCTCTTGCGAATCTCTACACCCGTTCATACTTTCGCGCGACATGGGTTACCACAGCCCTCGATGCTGGATTCTGGACGGCCATGCACATCAAGCCGAAATGGTTGAAAGACTTTTCGAGCGTTATCTTCACCGTCTACTACCTGTTCTGCGCGGAACAAGCAGATGAAAAAGTCCGGAAAGTAAGAGGAGCATTGACGCTGGAACATTTGAGGATAAGCTGGAACAAGCCTGTAACACCATACATCGAATTTTTTGGCAGGATGCTCAGGCCGAAGCTTATGAGGCACAAATATCCTCCAAGGGAGATTAGGATACCGAGGCCCAGCCGGAGTAGCTATACAGAACCAGTCTCGGCATGGCTCTACTTCGACGGCCCACTGTCTGCTTTGAAGAAGCACGACAAGGTCATTCTAGATATACCGGGAGGAGGCTTCGTAGCCATGGATCCAAGATGTCATGAGGACAAATTACTAGCCTGGGCAGGACGAACAGGCTTGCCACTATTGGCGCTGGACTACAAGAAAGCTCCAGAACACCCATACCCCTATGCACTCAACGATGTTACGACGTCTACCACTCTTTAGTCGCAACTAGAGGACAATGCATCGGTCTGTCAGGGGACTCGATGCCAAAGATCGTAGTAAGCGGAGACAGTGCTGGTGGGAATCTGGCTGTCGGACTTGTTCTCATGATCCTACAAAGTGGGACGACAGACGCAAGGCGATTCCAAGGAGAGGATACTTTACCACCGCCAGAAGGCTGCATTCTGATCTACCCAGCACTGGACATGAACATCGGAAACTGGATGACAGACGAGCAGATGGCGCTGATTAGAGATCGCCGAATGCGCAAGACAAACCAGCCTATCCTCCGCCAGAAGAGCGACGACTACTACCGTCTTGCTCCAGAAACACCACACGCATCCGACAACGAAGATGAAGACGACGAGACGGCAAGCCCGCCCAGGATGGCAGAGAAGCCCACTGAACCAGCCACCTCAGCAGCCCACACCATCGACGCGGCCGCCATAACCAAATCCAAAGCCACGACCCTTAAAACCCGACTAGCAATGAGCAGCATGATAACCTACTTCAACGACCGCATCCTGACTCCAGAAATGATGCGCGCCATGATCATTCTCTACATCGGACCACACAGCCGCCCTGACTTTTCAACTGACTACCTCCTCTCACCTCTGCTGGCACCAGAATCCCTCCTCGCACGCTTCCCAAAAACCTACCTCATGACAGGCGAACGCGACCCCTTAGTCGACGACACAGTCATCTTCGCCGGCCGCCTGCGCGCGGCCAAACAAGCCGTCTTCCGCGAGCGCAAGGAGCTAGGTCTGTTATCCTCGCGCGAGGTCTTCGACGACAGCGCGCACGTCTCAGTGCTGCTGGTGCCGGGCATCTCGCACGGATTTCTACAGTTCGTGTCCGTCTACCCACACGGCTGGCGTTACATCTTCCGCTGCGCGAGGTGGATGAGCGATATATTCCGCGCGGCCGATGTACGGACCTCGATCCTCGAAGCTGAGACCGCGCCCACGACGCCTGAGGACCTCACTTTTGATCGCCGACGGCCTGCTTTTGCGACGGAGGATGAGGACGAGGTTGCTGTTGACGATAATGAGGATGGTGAACCCGGCCACCAGCACGAGCGTGCGCGGACGCTGAGTTCGGCTTCCGAGGACGCGCCGCTGGAGATGACCATGTCGAGCCGCTCGTCGCCGCCGTTGAAACCACCGCGACGACCGAAACCGAAGCTCGACATCAGAAAGGCCAAGATGAGTCGTGCCCCTGCTGTCAGGAACACCCCTGCTGCTCTACGAGAGGAGGAGACGAGAAACAAGAGTCTCGACAGTTTGGCCAGTACCGAGGATTTATTAGGTCGGAGGATGAAAGGGTTTACTGGAGGGTTGATGGGCAGTAGTGGCTAGGTGTACCTTGTGATCCTGTACGCATTTTTACAAAGTTCAGGTATCATGACAATCAAGCACTTAACAATCATCAAGCTAAGTGATGCGTGTGATTTCAGGACCTCGAAGCCACAGGTCAAAGTCTAGGTGCTATGGATTCTTCTGTACTCCCAAGCTAGCTGCCGAACGCCTCCGTGAATGCGCTTTCTTGATCTCGCAAGATCAACAATAGGGATCGTCTGTGTCATCCCACTTTACATGCCATCATACTTGGCCTCGATCTCATCCTCGAATTCGTTGTTGCCATCAGGCGACATGAGACGCTTGAGTTGGTCTTGAACGTAGTTCTGCACGTGCTCGTCGGCGGATTCGCGGTTCTTTTTCGACTCGTCGTCTTCATTAAAGATCGTCCATCGGCGACCCTTCTCATCGCGGCCGTTGGCGCCGCTGGCGCCATTGGCTTCAGTGTTGTTCTCAGTGTGATCGTTATCGTGGTCGTCGTCGCCGTGCTCAGAGACGGGCGCAGAGTCCCAGTCGCTGCGCATGCCAAGCGAGCGGTGTGTCGATGAGCGGCGAAGGGTGGATGGCTTCCGTGACTGTGAGTTGCGACGTTGGCGAGTAAACACGTCATCGAAGTAGTGAGCAGCGGCAGCGGTTGGTGTTCTTGGTGTCTGTGGCAGACGGCAAGTGACACTGTGATACGTCAGTAATGACTCTTCCACTTCTAGCGAGTTGACTTACCCAGTATCGTGGATCAACTTGGCCATAAGACCAGTCCAACCACACTGGTGACTGGCACCAAGACCACGGCCACTGTCACCATCAAAGAACTCGTAGAAGAACATGTTGTCCTTCCAGTGAGGGTCAAAGTCGAGCATGTCATTTCCATCGTTGATGGCACGACGGCCATCGTCGCCACGAGCCATGAGATGCTGCAGTCTGTGCTGAAGCTCCTCGGCAACGTGACCGAGATGCATGTAGTCCCCAGATCCGGTAGGACACTCAACCTGCAGGGAGTTGCCGTAAAACATGTAGAATCGCTGGAGAGACTCGACAAGCAAAAAGTTGACGGCAATCCAGATAGGACCACGCCAATTGCTGTTGCCACCAAAGAGACCACTGTTGGAGTCACCGGGGACGTAGCCGACGCTGAAGGTCTGGCCGTTGACTTCCATGGAGTATGGGTGGTCCTTGTGGTATTTGGACAACGAACGGATACCGCCTGGAGCCAAGAACTCGGTCTCGTCCAACATGCGAACGAGGATGGCCTTGAGTCTGTCCTCGTTGACCAGAGACAACAAAAGACGGTCATCCTTACCACGACGTCTCATGCTTGCAATGTTGCGCTCGAAAACGTCGTGCTTGTTCTCGATGAACCATTCCATGCGTCTCTTGAAGTTGGGGAATCTGTTAATAACCTGCGGCTCCAGAGTCAAACAGGCGTACATTGGGATCAGACCGACCAGAGAGCGGACTGGCATTTGCTGTGTCCATGGACCTCCCCACGAGATTGCGTCGTAGTAGAAGCCATCCTCTTCGTTCCACAGCGACTTGGACTCGGAACCAGCCCTGTACTGCATGGCATCGGAAATGAGTACAAAGTGCTCAAAGAACTTGGACGCAATATCCTCGTACGTCCTACGGTGCTTGGCAAGCTCCAGAGAGATGTTGAGCATGCAAAGACAGTAGAAAGCCATCCAACCAGTGCTGTCAGCTTGTTCAAGAACACCACCAGTCGGAAGAGGATCCGAACGGTTGAAGAGACCAATGTTGTCTAGACCAAGGAAACCACCCTCGAAAACGTTCTTGCCCTCAGCATCCTTCCGGTTGACCCACCATGTAAAGTTGAGAAGGAGCTTCTGGAAAACACGCTCCAGGAAGTCGAGATCCTCACGTCCGTACATCTTGCGCTCCATCTTGAATGTGCGGAAGGTAGCCCAGGCATGTACTGGAGGGTTGACATCACCAAAGTTCCACTCGTAAGCTGGCAGCTGTCCGTTGGGGTGCATGTACCACTCGCGCGTGAAGAGGTCAAGCTGCTTCTTGGCAAAGTCAGGGTCAACCATGGCGAGTGGAATACAGTGGAAAGCGGAGTCCCAGGCAGCAAAGAATGGGTATTCCCAAGAATCAGGCATCGAGAGAATGTCGTCCAAGTGCATATGCTTCCACTGTTGGTTTCGGATATCTTTCCTGGACGCAGGTGGTGGTGGCATGCCTGGGTCACCGTTCGCCCACTGATCCCAGATGAAGTGGTAGAACTGCTTGCACCAGAGCATACCAGACAAGGCCTGGCGCTGGATGTTGCGCAAGTCGTCCTTCATTGGCATAGGGCTGATGCGCCAGTAAAAGTCGTCGGCTTCGGCAAGACGCTTCTCCATAATCTCGTCGAAAAGCTCCTCATCCATGTACTCGTCGGAGCGCTTCTTGGAGATACGGAAACGAACAACAGCGCACTCTCCTGGTGGAACACCATCACCTTCGTTGAAAGCGAACCATGCGGCGCTCTTGGTACCAGTCTTCTTTGGGTTGACTGCGGTCTTGTCACCATTGCAGATCAGGTTGTGGAAGGCATCCTTGACATATGGCACTTTGTTCTCCTTGGCGTCGTAGAGCTTCTTGAAGTTGGTGTCGTTCTCAGTGAAGATGAAGTTTGGGTGAACATCTTGCTCGCGACCACCAACATTTGGAGAGGGCGAGCACTGGAAGTAGCGCTTGCCGAGCTTTGGGTGGCTGGTCTCGGTAACAAACTCGGAGACCTGCTTGACGTTTGGCTTCTCAACGTCGTAGCCCCATGCCCAAGTGTTCCTGAACCAGACGTGAGGGACAATGTGTAGCTTTGCAGCGGCTGGACCACGGTTGTAGGCAGTGACACGGAACAGCATCTCATCAGGGTCATCGGTCTCCTTGGCAGTCTCAATAAAGATGTCCCAATACTTGTTGTCCTTGAAGATGCCAGTGTCGATCAAGTTGTATTCCTTCTCATCTCTTGACCGTTTCGCATTCTGCTCGATAATGTCTTCGTATGGGAACTTCTCTTGAGGGTACTTGTAAAGGAACTTCATGTACGCGTGCTAGAAGTGTCAGTCATAAAATATTGAGGGCAAGTTTTGCAACATACCGATGGGGTGTTGTCGAGATGGAAATGGCATTCCTTGATACTCTCACCGTGGTTTCCCTGAGGGTTGGAGAGACCGAAGAGACGCTCCTTGAGAAAATCGCTGTTCCAATCAGCGTCCGTCCATTCAACAGATTGTGTTCCGCCGTAGCTTACTCCTTCTCGTTCCAGAAAGCAAAGGCAATGTTCTGAAAGCCATGAGTGTCAGAGACACCGGCGATACCATCCTCACCCCAGCGGTAGGCTCTTGATCGAGCATGGTCGTGAGAGAAATCTGATCGTTGTTAGCAATGTCTAAGTGGGTGATTGGGAAGAGCTTACGGCTCCAGGCATCTCCATCAGCACTTCTGCAGTTAGCTGGGTGTTCTGGTCATTGGGTATGGCACAATGCTCACGAGTAATCTTCTCTGACTGCAATTGCATTAGCTTGTGTGTACCAATGGCGATTGAATTGACTTACCAGTAGACCACTGTCTCTCAGCAACATATGGACCCCACTTCTTCCAGTATTTTTCCTTGAGACGATCCTGCTTGAGACGCTTCTCCTCCTCGGTGAGGATCTCGGTGTTGTCGATGAGAACCATGGTGAAGAATGTGACAGACCCCGCTGTCAATGATCAAGCTGCAATGAGCACGAAGGAGCTCGGCCTTGAAAAAGGCAGCTCTGAGAACGAGAGACTAGGTAATATGTCCGGGGGAAGAAGACTCGACAGAACCAATGCAAATGCAATGGGGGATGCTTTTTGGAGGAACCAGGATAGATGGGCGTGCACTGGTGCAGTGGAACAACGGTAGAGGCGAGGTTGAGAGAGTGGAGTCGTGGAGGATGATCAAGGCACGAGGACGGAGGAGCACGTATGGGCAGTGGGCAGGCAGGCGGAGGAGACTGGTCGCGGGGAGAAACGCCGTTGGTTGATAGTGCTTGCTGGATCCAAAATTCCCTACGGAGAATTCACACGACAGGAGCTTTCGAGCACGCCAACCTTCCAAAAGGAAGCCAAATTTGTGAGCTGTTCCCCCAAAATTCAGCATATCTCGTTAATGACGCAGGTACGGCAGCGACGGGCTTCAACGCCAACGCAGATTATTGCTCCGCTGTCCACCAATTCGTCCCAACAGAACTGTTCACGATAAAAATTGCTGTGACACGCCTGCGACTCTCGACAAATTTATCCGCACCACCATGCGACGGAAAAATTGGCTTTGTCCAGCTAGCCGACTGCGGCAAGGTGGATCGGTAGAACCGGGACGGTGTGAGGTTCGTTGCTCGATTGTCTCTGTCACCGGCGATCTGGAGGCGTACTATATGCGGCTCTGCCGAAAGAAGGTGTGGCTTGTACAGATTGTATGGCTAATAAGAGTGCTGAGAGATCTACTGGGCGTTCGCGTGTCTGCCGGGGTAATCAAGAAGGATCTGGTTTGTTGTCCTATTGTCTGACAAGTACCGTGTGTAGATAGTGGTACTTTGTGTTCTGTCTCTCGTGTTGATGGGTATCTGATATCGGAAAGTTAGGTTGCGCATAGAGAGATATCTTTGTGGCTAGTGTAGGCCTCCAAAACTTGCAACCGTGAGATGCATTCATTTACGTCGCAAAACAGTAATATGACATTCAAAGATAGAGATTAGGCTTTCTGTTTCTTTTACATCTGTGATAGATGATGATAAAAATGCAAAAAACAAGGTCTGCCTGGGGCTCGAACCCAGAATCTCCTGATGACTGATGGTGTGGTCGTAGTCAGACGCCTTACCATTGGGCCAACAGACCCTTGATGGAAGCAGGGAAGATTTACGTAACTAATAATCACAATGCCAGTAATTCTATCCACTTGCCAACTATCTGGTCACAAACGTCATGCAGTCACAATTCAATGCACTGAAGCAGCTTCATTATTGATTGCAAGTGGTATCTATCCGCGAGTATACAATTTACCGCTCTACTCTACGGTGTCCAAGCTGCCCTTGCCCATGGTGCTAGGTGGCGCAGAGCCCTTTTGCTGCTTGAGCTTCTCCTCAAACTTAGCAAACTCCTGCAACGCAATCTCCTCTTCCTGGTCCAGAACCTGCTGAACACCCTTGACCTCCTCAATGTAGTGCATGAGCATGCTCTGTGACTTGTTAGTCTCTCGTTCATGGTGGCGTAGTAGAAGAGTGGAGGGACATACCTCGATTCCATTCTTGAGCGTAACAGTAGACGAGTCGCACGTCCTGCAAGCTCCTCTCAACTTCAACATAACCTGTCCATCCTGAAATCCTCTGAACTCGATATCACCACCGTCTTCTTGAATCGCAGGTCTGATGCGTGTCTCGAGCAGCTCCTGAATCATGCCCACAATTTCCTCGTCTGCTGCGTCGTATACGGGTGCCTCCTCTGACGAATCCTGACCTTCGGTACTCTTGCCTTCGATCTGGTTGACAATTGGCTGACCAGATGTGACGGTCTCGGTGATCAGACTGAAAACCTCTGGCTTGATGTGTGCCCAGAGGTGCGAGCTGTCTTTCGTCACTGTGATATAGTCCGCACCGTAGAACACTGAGGTGACTCCATCGACGTTCATAAGTTGAGCAGCAAGAGGCGATGGGTAAGGTGGTGCGAGTGTCGAGCGAGGAGACAGGTACTCCAGGAAAGGTGTGTTGATGCCTTGTGGCAGGATCTGGTGGTTCGGCTTGAACTTGAGCGCATCTGCATTTGGTGTGTCTTCGGTCTGGATAAAGATTGTTCGTTTGGCCGGACTTGGCAGCTTCAGTGACGCTGGCTGACTGTATGGCTGTAATGCTGGACGACGTGTGCTGCTTGATGTCGTGAGAGGCGACTTCTGTGCTGCATAGTGAATGCCTCGGGTCCGGCCTGCAGCGAGCTGTTGCCCACGCTCAGCAACTTGTGCACCACGACGTGGTCGGAGGAAAGATCGAAGCGCGTTCTGTGCTGCTGATTTGGATGCCATTGTGTATATGGTAGTGTCTCTTGTAGGATGTTGTTGTAGATGAGGCTGACAATGACTATCGGCGGGCAAAGAAATCTGACGTAGCCGCGGAAAGTCCGCCGAGAAATCTCCCTCCGCTGAGCAGTCAGATGCCAGTCCCAGGACCGAACGACGGCGCTGCGTTCCGGATAAAGACTTACCCGGCAACATTATCAAAAAGTGGTCGACATCGCGCCTCGCAATTGAAAAGTTACTTAAGTGTCACATTACAACGTCAGGTCCAGCCTTCTCAAGGCACTGTGTATAGCATCAGCTATTTATAATTCAACGCACAGCTATCATAACTGTGATTAGACTATCTGAATTAGATACCAATCATTTTGTCATATAGTACATGATCAAACGATTACAGTGTCGCACGATCACTCGTTCTCGATGGGAGTCCGATATAGTTTGCAAAGATTCATGTTCTGTCCTATCCATTATCAATCACCAACCCCAATGCCACCTGAAATCCATTAAATCAGATGCTCTTGACGGACGCGCTGGCATCGCTGTCGTCAACATCACTGTGGACGTCATCATCAGAATCGGACTGGTCAAGCTCGCTAGCCATCTCCTTCTTGTGCTTCGGGACGTTAGCTGCCAGTCGTGATATGAAGATATGGACCAACTCACAGCAGGGATCTTGACAAATCCACCTGCGCCAACCTTGACAACGGGTGGGTTGACCGAATCGCCCAAGATACGAGCAGCAGCAGATTGAGCTGGCTCACCTTTGTAAGCCTCCGTGCCCTCGCGAAGACGAACGCAGTCGATGCAACGCTGCCAATGTTAGCTGTGTCAAGACTCTGTGGCATGAAAACAAACAGCTTCTTCGTCGCCCTTAGCCGCCTGGCTTTTGGAAAATTCGTCTCGGTCCTTGGTCTTGTTGCAGCCGCCACACTTGATCTCGGTCACAACTTTGGGTCCACAACCGATGCAGAAGACAAGCTGGGTGCCTCGCTTCTGGTCGTAGATGCCCTGCTGTCTCTTCGAGAAAGCTTGGATGGGCTTGACTTCGTCGCAGCGTGAGCATTGCATACTGGACGGCATCGCAGGTGCGGTACTGTGCACAGACTGTCAATATATCCTTCGAATGATGGGATGCTGACTTACGGGTATGGTCGGTATTGAGGGTTGGCATACTGAGGGCGGTAAGAATGTCCGTCACGACCCATCTTGAGCATGCTAATGAGTCAAGGAAGGAAAGTGATTATGTTCTGAGGCAAGTTGAGATTGTGGTGAGAAAAGTAGTAGTAATGTTAGTGAGATATCTTGTGAGGCGATCTGCAATGTCGACGTCGTAGTGAGGTAGTACACGCAGTGAAGAAAGCTCCCCAGTACTTGTTGAGACGGCAGTAAAGGGAGGTGAGAGAAAAGGTACAAGCGTTGGAGAAAAGCGTGTCCTCTCGAAAGGTGAGGTAGAAAGAGTGAGTTTCGAGGGAGGAGAGAACGGGTAACGTAGACGTGTAGTCCACTGTTGGCAATACGTTCGGCTTGAGAACAATATGGCAGAAAGAGCAAGCTGCTGGGAAGGAGAAGGAACAATCTTGAAATCTAAGGTAAGCAGATTCGAGCTCGATGCACTTGATGTGCACCGATCGTACCTGCTATGTTTATGCAGGGTTTTGTGGGATCCCGAGACAGTTCCTAACCTGACCACGTTGAGAAATCTTCGAGTTTCTGAGAGGGGTGCCGCACCGCCAACGAATATCACTGCTGAAGAGAAACGACCGATAGGAGAGTGAAGAGGTAAATTGACAAAGTCTACGCAAGACCGAAGCGGCTAGAAGAATACCGAAGGCGCATATATGTCGCGCAAAACCGAATGACCGCCATGCATGCCAGACTCTATTTTATGACCAAGGGTGTATAGTACAAAAGAGCTGCAGTCGTCTATTTGGTCTCCTCCTGGAGGAAGGTGATGAGGTCGTTCCTGTCCTTGGCCTTCTTGAGACCACCGAAAGCCATCTTGGTACCTGGGATGTACTTCTTTGGGTTCTCAAGGTACTCGAACTGGATTGTGTGAGCTCGTCTTCCGTCGATCAATATCTGAGGCGATTTCTGCTTACAAGAGTGTCCTGGTTCCACTCGATACCCTTCTGCTTGTTGGCGTCGGAGTAAGAGAAACCCTCAACTTGACCAGTCTTGCGACCGAAGAGACCGTGAAGGTTTGGTCCGATCTTGTTTCCCTCGCCCTCCTTCAAGTTGTGGCACTGCGCGCAGCGGGTCTGGATTGTGTTAGGCGATGCTCGGGAAAGATGAGGAGACGATGCCGCGATGCCGATAGAGGCACTGGTGGTGGTTAAACAAGCGTACCTTGAAAAGGTTGGCACCCTTCTTGGAGTCACCTAGTGATGAATGTCAGCCATGATCATGAGAACCGTAGAAGAGCTTTGTCGAGCGTTGAAGATGCCGGCAGCCAACACGTCGATATGACTCTGACCTGGCAGGATACTATGCGACAGATATCTCGTGCTCTGATCGACAGTGCAAGCTCCTGCAGCTTTGTTTGAGCGCCGCTGCAGCTCTGAATGATAACGTACCCTCGGAGAAGCTGTCCTTGGCCATTTTGATTGATGGAGTTTATGTGGTGGTGGTTGATTAGATGAAATGTAAAAGATTACAAAGGTGTAGTTTGAGAGTGGATGTGTAGAGAAGGTAAGGTAGATCGAACTGTTGACGGGAAAAAGTTGCAGTGATGATGCGAATCAGGAAAGAGGCCAGGAGATTGATCGGCTTTTCTGGGTACATTCACGAATCCAGCCAATCATGACGGGTTCATTTGTTCTCGCAAAGGTCCCGAATTCAGCCGAATCGGCGGCGGGACTCTGCGAAATAGTGTCTGTTTCGCCGCAACGTCTCCAGCATCTTCCCGGTGGCAATTGATCTATTGAACACCGCTTCATTGATTCTTTTGCCATCAATTGAGCTTCATTTTCAATGTTTCCATTAACTTTTTCGTAAGCTCACAATCCGCATGATGCTAAATGCCATCAGTTGCACAGGCAGACGGCTGACGTCAGGTACCTGTCATGCGCGACATACATGTAGGTACAATACATGTGCTCCTTCTGCTTTCTGCAAACGGGAGTACGAATTAGGAAGGACTACGCGACTCGTGTTCGGTTCGCGTTTCGACCAAGTGAAATTTGGTCAGCGCAAGACTACCGCGTCCAACCAAGTGCTTTATCCCAACGCATGAGCAGGCATTCGCTGGCAAGTGTAATATGACTTCCCGCACCCTGTTGCATGCCAAATTGTGATGTACAGTTTTTAGTGTTCGGATCATGAACCAAATCTCCGATATCCTGTACGGCTCAGAAGATAGAACAACCTGGGTCATCATCGGAGCAAGTCGAGGTGGGATAGATGCGATCTCTGTATATAGTCCCAAGCATTGCTAACCTAGGGCAATTTAGGTATTGGCCTCGAATTTGTTCGGCAACTACTCCAACGGGGAGAACGTATCTTTGCGACTGTACGCGACCTCACGGCATTTCATGCTTCGTCTCTGTGGGCACAAGCGGGCTCAGATCATGGAAGATGTCAGATGCTGGGATGTGATGTACTGTCCGAAGACAGTATCAATGTAAAGAATGCCTTCTCTCTTTTCCATCATCATCGTGTCAGACACATTCTTTCCAAGAAGACCATCTCTTTCCCTTCTCCGAGCACATAACCCGCTGTTCTATTTCTACGTGATGCTAATATCGCACAAAGCAATTCGTAACTGAACTATCGACCGTACCAAACATCAAGATCGATTATGTCGTTATCAACGCAGGGGTCTTACGATATCCGAATGTAGGGACATGCTTGACGGGGCTTCTATCAATGCTCCAACTGATGTTTCGATAGCGAGCGACGGCAATGTCATTCACCGACTTCGCATTTCATCTTCATACAAACACTATCGGTCCTATAATATGTGCACAGAGGTTGCTCCAATCTCGCATAGCGATAGGAACGATCGCATTCATGTCGAGCGACTCAGGGTCGACGCAGATGTTTCGAGAGATGGAAGATGGGTATGTCAGATGGGCGAGGCATAGTCTATATAGCTGACGGGTTTCTAGGTTCGCTGCCTACGCCGCGTCAAAAGCAGCCCTCAATCAAGCTCTTCGGCATATGGCGGCGGAGCTCAAGCGAGCAGACGATGATACCATTATACTCGCACTTCATCCGGGCGAGGTAGCTACGTACGAAGAGTCGTCAACTCTATCACGAACCTCGCTGACCATTGCAGTGATATGCAAAACATATCTACCGGTTGGGAGGTCGAGGGCATCATCAGTCCTCAAGAGTCCGTCTCAGCTATGATCAAAGTCATCGAAAGCAAAGGCATCCAGCACAGCGGCACATTCTGGACTTGGGAGAACAAGGTATGTTCAGAGCGGGGTCGCACTCACATACTTGACTGACATGTGTTAGCCATATCCTTGGTGAGGACTCATTGTCTTTGCTGATCGCGCGAGTGCGGCGATCGGCCTGCTATCCGAGAAGACCTCGGGACATATGACATTTGTCTGATGATACTCTCTTCTGCTGTGGATGATCTTTAATAACGAGACCGCATACTAGCGACATATGAAGTTGTACAGAAAGATGGCCCGCGACTCCCAAGTGGTCGCTTTGGTTGAGATTTTCTGTACGACCAGAACTGCAGAATAAAGGCTTGCAAAAGTGGACTCTGCACATGCGTCGATGGCTTTGCTTATTTAGTGTTGATACCCAATTTAGAAGAGTTGTTTTTGTGTTCAGTGTATTTTCTCAATCTCACAGACATTGTGTGCTACTGAGTAGCGGTGTTCCTTGGCTGGTCGTGTGCTGCAGATGCGCTTCCCAAAACTTGGACATCTCCTTTTCTCCACGCATGTGGATTCAACATCCCCTTCAATCTGGAAGAGACCCATATATTTGGTTTCGTAGGATCGACTGTAGACGAACATAGAACGAGCCAAGGCACATTCGGTTTTTACCGGCATAACAGAACAACACACATGCGTTCGGAAATGTTAGTGCCTAAAGTATATGACAATTGATTTCACATAGCACATCATATGGCGGGTCGGAAGATATTCCCCTTACAACGACAACAACAACCACATCACCAATGTATTCGCCAGTGGCCACCACAATGTCGCATCATGACGCTGACTATTTCGCCTTCCAGCGTTACGGCAATGAGGCATTTCAATATGGTTTCCAGAAGACTTCGCCGTTGTCGGACCGTGGTTTGTGTGGCGGAGCGGCTCGCATCTGGAGACGACATGTCGTATGAAATATCCCCGAATAGAAACAGAAGTCTTCATAAGATCGTAACAACACAAAGACTCGTACTCTTGCTGTCGTTACGAAGTTGAAGGTACTTGCTCAAGGGTGGTGTGCCCTCACCGCTACCTCGACCTTGAAGGATTGTTCTCAGCGCTGTACGTACAGAATGCGGTACTGCACATGTATTGATCTACATCTGCATGTGCGGCAGTGGCATGGCGGTTGTTGGCGTGTACCTGACCTTATGGCCCAACAGCCGTAAAATCAGCGGTCTGCTCTTTGACACTTGCACCACCCTCGGCGCCGCCCGGCCAATGTGTTGCGAGTGCGTATGGCCCTAGAATAATTCGGGCGTAGTAGAAGTGAGACTACCAGGGCCGTGTGACACTTCACCCAAGAAATGCCGAGCTGCCGAGCGACTCTTTCAGCTGGGAGCATAGTACAGTCGCATTGAAATGTATCATCCGTTCTTCCGCACTGCGCTGCAGATTATTATTACCGACGACATCCTTCAAGCCTTGTCGCGCTAGAAGGGAAGGCGCGCTAGCTTCACTACGTAAACTTTCAAGTTCACCCCACAATGTCTCGTGTGTTCGGCGGGGTCTCTACTCTCCCTATCCATGTCGTTCTCCCAGTCCTCGATCGCACATATCTTCCTACGGTTCCCGAATACCTCGTGTTTCTGTTATTGACTTCTTACTTTTCACATGCGCTGGTCGTCTTCTTCAATCTGTTTCAGCTTCTTCATGGAATAATTATCACCCGATTCTGCATGCATGGCGTACCGGGGATCAAATGACTTTTCACGCCAACGATATAATGACCATCAGAGTGCCACCTCACGACCAACTAACAATACACGATCTTCAAGGTGACTATCACCAACATCACCTCATATCACTCACTGATTAAATGGGTTTCAGACAAAACTACTATCCTCCGCCCCCAACACCTCAGTTCGCCTATCCTCCCCCGCCGGCACATGCCCCTTCCCAGCGGCCACTTGCGCCGAAGACAAGATACCCACCACGACCAAGCGTGGAAGATGTCCGTCACTCTAAGGAAGATGAAGTAGCTTTCAGAGGATTACTCGACCAAGACCCTATCATGATCGACGTGGAAGCTGCGGTTTCAGCAAGAGAGAGAGCGTCGACAATGAGCTCTTCCGAGTGGTCCGTCAATCTGGACGTGCCGACACCTCCGACAAGTGACGACGAGAAGCGAGATCGTGGGAGGAGAAGGATACCAAAGCTTGAAACCGCCAGTATACCGGAGATGATGAGAGGGCATTCACCATACGCATATTCCAAATCAGAAATGTCGACACCGAATCTCGTATCTGGGCATGCCTTTCTCTCTACAACTTCGTTCCCTCCACCAACGACAAGCTCCTTGTCTTCAGCCTTTACTCAAACGCCGACCAGTGCGCCGGCATCAGCAGGTCAATCCTTCGGCGACCGCCAGTTTCCGATGCACAAAGCGCCTCCACGCAGACAAGACACAGCGACATCTTTTTCCAGCGAGGTCCTCGAAGACGATGATGGTTCTGTCCCTGTCCCGTCAATCATCTCCACGCCCGACAGAACACCAGCACGATACTCCTACATTGGCCAAGATCCACCCACAGCCCCACGCTCAAACCCGCCTTCGAACGGAGGAACTCCATCATCCTTTCCACATCGGCCAGTGCTATCAGAAGAAGCCAGAAGATATACAGATTCGACCATGGAGCTTCCAAGAGCAGAGACCTTTGGTCGTACCCGGAAGCCAGCCCCGCTCAAAGTCGCGACACTGGTGCAGGAGGCATCAAGCGCAGCCTCTTCCGCTTCGCTACAGATGCGAACACCTAGCGGTAGAGTATCTAGCCGCGAAACCCCGACGTCCTCCCCAAGCCCCTCTGCACATTATCCGCCAAGCCCGCCTCGCTCACCGCGGGCTAGTGTTGATCGAGCTCGAGGAGAAGGTTCTCAGAGCGTTGGTGTCTCTTCTCCAGCCTCCAAGGAGGCATCGAAGGATGCGTCACCCCATCAATCTCCAAGACCGTCATTCACATTGCCCGCTTCAGATCGTGATTGGAAATCTGCTTTTGCCAGTAATGCTGCGAGAAGTACCAGAACTTCCTCCCGTCTAGCGTCTACAACTTTACCAGAAGGACAGGCCCGGGTTTCTCGGTCAGATTCGATACCACCTCGACCTGCCACAATATTACCATATCCAGCAGATCTCAGAACAAGCCGTACTATGCCAGAGATCAGCGATTACCAATATCCTGCAACTCGACCCGCACACCTTGAGCCTGCACCGATGATGGCAAAGACACTTTCGCGCGCAGCTACGCCCACGACTTCGTCTTTACCCAAGCAGCGGCCAACACTGCCCAAGCATCACACAATGAAGGAGACTGTTCCTCTACCGTCGGCAGACATATCGAACGCGCTCCGTAAGGTCTCCATGACATCGACTCCGAGACTACAGCCATATGTCACTCCTCCGCCCCCACCTACACTACCGCCTTGTCCAAGAAGACCTTACACATCTGGATATGAAGATTGGTATATATTAGATGACTGCCCTGGTCTCGATATATGTGCCGATTGTCTCGACGCGATTGTCACGCCATCCATCTTCCGATCCTTCTTCCGACGAGCACCACGCCGTCCGTCATCTGAGAAGGTCCGTTGTGATATGAGCGATGCATGGATGCGATTGGCATGGCTGCTCATCCGACAGCGACAGTTGCCGTCGCTGGACTTGCTCAAAGCACTTTCGAATCAGATCCTTCTAGACGATGAAAGATGCCCGGAGAATGAGGAGGCACCTCGAACCTGGTACACAGTGCGCGACGGAAGCAACTCAAAAGTCCTCCGCGAGTTTACCGTTTGTATGTCGGATGTCCGCAAGATCGAGCTGCTCCTGCCTGGTCTGCGCGAACTGTTTGTGCCACTACCTCTTCGCTCCTCAGGCTACAACGGTTCCACACCATCAAACCCAACCCGACTCTGCGCCTTCCGCGCCACAAGCGCTAATACCCGCTTCGTGCAATACCTCGACCTCCTGACATCCCTCCACGAACCCGCCTACGCCCTCCAGCGACCAATCGACTTCACACCTTTCACCTCTCTCGCACGCCATCTATCGACGATCCCTCCATGTCCCCGGGACACGCTCCTCCTGGACGCCAAATGGCACACCATACCCTCTTTACCAATCTTCACAGTCTGCCCCTCGTGCTACGAGTCCACGGTCCCCCCACTCCAACAAGCCTCCGTCGACCTTGCGCTGCGCTTCAATCGCACTCCCAAAGCTGTGAGCACCGAAAACCCCATCCTCGGCTCCTCATGCCAGCTCTACTCCGCACGCATGCGCCGCGTCTTCGCCCGCGCCGTGGAAGGGAACGATATGCGATATCTAGCGCGCAAGGCAGAAGAGCGGAAACAACGGGAAGAGTATCTACAAGTGCAAGAGAGGAAGGTGTCAGCGAGGCGAGAGTGGGTTGATGGACGCCTGCGAGAGATTGGAAGGGGAAGTAGGGATCGCAGGGATGGGAGACGCGAGGCTAGTGCCGAGAGGGAGTTGAGGGATGAGCGGCGACGATTGGGCGCTATGCATGAGCGCTTGGTCGAGGAGTGGAGAGATTGGGAATGATAGTAGACGGAGAAGAGATTCTTGCATTTATTTGATAGCGTTTTGTATCATGGACTGGTTTCCTGACTCGGCTTTGCTGGGTGTTTGTGCTGTAGTTGTGCTTGCTCGCTGTCTGTGTTGCTGTCGAACTACAGTGCTTGCATGTCCTTGTGTCACAGTTTCCCACGAAGGAGGTACTGCATGTCACGCATACTAATCTGGTCACGGTCGCGGTATGTGGGGCACCCGGCGATGGAAGGTAAATTGATCATTCTGTTGCGGAAGGCATATGTGTCTGCAAGTACTCTTTGTGCTCAGCCATGAAAAGTATCCGGATCTGTTGCGTGTAACCATGCTTGTCTGGTATGTCGCCACGCTGTCAACCCTTCCAGAGACCTCGTCGGCAGTGCTGCCTTCTCGCCATCGCATCGCACCGATTCCAAGCCTGTGATTTCGATCTCAAGAACGCCTTGCAGTGTTCGACTGTAACTGCATCAATTCTTCGCGTGACACAGCCATCAGCTTCATCTTGAAGATGGAAACTGGTTCGATCAGTTGATCGTCCTCATCTCGAATCTTGCGGATACCAGGAAAGACACTGCCACCGCAGTAGGACTTGGGAAGCTCGTCGTCGTTCTTTCCGTTGATGTCTTGCATGAGATCGCATGACCAGTTGCGGATATATTTATGTCCAGTCGGGCGGGCTGGGAGCATCTCGACAACGAAGGTGGCAGGATGGGACTGGAGGCAATTCATAATGTCCAGAGCCGAGTTGAAAATTTTGACGAGCTCCGCAGCAAGATCCCTTGTTAAGTCGACTCCCCCGACTTCGCGAAGGAACTCCTGGGTAACAAGCAGCATTTGGCGAGCAGTGTTGGTCTTTGCTTCCTTGAGTTGTTCGTTCGAAGTATCTTGTAAGAGGGATCGAGTGAGCGCCAACCATTTCTTGTAGTCTTGAATGTTCGGGGATTCTGAACATCGTGTTAGCAGACCTGGGTATCATATGTAGTAGATAACTCACCCGATAGCTTTGTTGCGCGGTCGGCGAGGTCGGCGAGAGGACTGTCCCTGGTTGCTCCGAACTTCCATCCGTTGTGAAAAGCATACTCAATACCTGAAGCTACCGTCGCTAGCAAGATGTTCAATCGGTAGGTCGGCGACCGATCGAGCCTCCATAAAGGCATGAACTGTTCCAACCAGAGCTTATCAACGGGCTGTGAGAATTCTTCATACGATCAGTACCATGGTAGGATCATTAGATTCAGTACTTTTCTTACCTGGTTTGAGAGTGCGAAAGGCCTGGCAAGCCCATCCTTGCACGTCAGAATACAATCTCTCCCAAGCTGCGTTGATTGCCTGGTCTGTCTTGTAGCTGTGAGTTTCGGTCAATTTGACAATTCTCGCCTTGTGCGCAAGAATCTCCTTTCTGAGCTGTGTCTTTTCACTCTCTGATCTCATCGAGAGGTTTGCCTTCTCCACTTCCAGTTGCTGAATCATCTGATGCTTTTCCTTGCATGCTTTGTCAAGAGCTTCTTGATACTGGCGGATGATATTCTCGACGTCCTCAGATCTGTGCATGGCTTGTTCGTGAGGACGCCGAGCATCGAGGCTGACATGAGCATGTGGATCGTACGTTGATCTGGAGAGCTGACGCTCTCGACTGTCTGGAGCCATGCTTGAAGAAGATTCAGTCGTGAGATCAATAAGCGTGTCTCCGTCGTGAGATGCCTCGTGAGTGTGGTGTGAGTCTCGTGCAGGACTTGACAACGGGCTCGAGAAAGAGGCGAGCAAGTCTTTGAAATGATTAGTCATCGCTGAGATCGTGGTCAATAGTATTCGTAGTCGTCAGTGAGAAGGTATTTGGATGAGTGAGTTGTGAAGGTCAGAGGACTTGTCTATGGTGAAGGCGGAAGCCTGCTTGCTTGCGGGTTCCCGTGCTGTTTGTGAGTGAAGCAGTTCACTCCATTCCATGTGGTTTTCACCTGTTCCAAAACGTGAAATGTCACACTTTCCTGCCTTCACTTTCCTTCACTTTCCTTCACTCGCCCCTCTTGCCAAGGTTCACCGTCTTCAGCAGAGGTATAAAATCTCCTACTTGCCTCTTCAAACTTCAAACTGACCACAAAGATCGTCAAGCTCCTTTTCACGGCAAACATGTCAGGCTCTGCGAACGACAGCCGCATCGTGGTCGGCATCGACTTTGGCACTACATTTTCCGGGTATGCTGCGACACACCTGACCTATGATCACAAATGACCTGACGTTCTTCACAGTGTAGCTTTCATCTACGACGATGGAGAGCAGAACTTCGACAAGATTGACATTGTCAAGAGGTAATCCCTACGTAGATCAGCTTGTTCCATACTCAGCTAACACTTTTGATAGATGGCCAGGCAGTAACAACTCCACATCCGAGAAGGTGCCGACTCAGCTTTGCTACACGCCAGCCGGTACAGTCACGAAATGGGGCTACGAAGTTGAACCTGCGGATGGTCGTATTCAGTACATCAAGTTGCTGCTGGATTTGCGTCAGGAGCTACCACATTGGGTCAGCAGAACAGAACTTGACCAACAGTTGAAGACCCACGCCAAGACTGCAACGAGCGCTGCAGCTGACTACCTGACCAAGCTGCATGAAATGGCACGCACCGAGCTCGTCAAGCGATATGGCGAGGACTTCGTCGAATCAACTTCCATTGAGTACATCCTCACAGTCCCTGCCGTTTGGTCGGATGCGGCAAAGCATGCCACGGTCTGCGCTGCTCAGATGGCAGGTCTCGGCGAGGACTTGCGCATGATCAGTGAGCCTGAGGCTGCTGCTGTGTACTCTTTGTCCACCATGAAGTCCAGCGGATTGAAGGTCGGAGACGTCTACATCGTCCTCGATGCGGGTGGAGGTACTGTCGATCTCATCACCTACGAGGTGTTGCAGATGAAACCACTGAAGTTCCGTGAGGTCGTCACCGGAACTGGGCGGCTTTGTGGAGGTGCATTCCTTAACCTTCGCTTCCAGGACTTTGTCAAACTGCGTCTTGGAGAGCGCGCATTCCAAACTTTGCGAGATCAGAAGCCCAAGCATGGGCGGTCGCCCTCGACTACTTCGAGAACTACGTCAAGCGCAACTTCTTGCCTTCGGTTGATTCTCATCATTTCGACAACAGCATGTTCAACGTGCCATTCCCCGGTGTGCCAGACAATGTCGCAGCGGGTATCGATTGCGGCTTTCTCGTTGTGTCCACCGCTGAGGTGACCGAGATCTTTCGACCGATCCTCGATGAAATCGTCGGGTTGGTTGAGCACCAGAGACTGGAAGCAGCAAAAGCAGGTGCAGTTGCGAAGGGCGTCATTCTCGTTGGCGGCTTCGGTCAATCTTCCTACCTTTACACTTGTCTGAAGCAGCGCTTCGCCGATGGCGCAAAGTTGCCAAAAGCCTGTGTTGACATGCCACCATCTTACGAGCATGTAGCTTCTCTCCGAAGAGAATCCTCAAGCCAAAGACAACCTGCAGTCTCGCCTCTGGCAATTCTGCAGCCAGAGAATGCATGGACAGCGGTGGTACGTGGTGCAGTTATGCGCGGGCTGGAAAATGAAGACCTTGTCTCCAGTCGTAAAGCCAGGCGTCATTACGGCTTCATCGTCCAGGAGAAATTCAACCCTGCCTTTCACGTCCAGCAAGACAAAGTCTGGGACGACTACCACCAAGACTGGAAGGCAAAACACCAGATGTGGTGGATCGTCAAGAAAGGTGAAACCATTGAATCTGGACAAACAATTCTTCGACAACTCCACAGAAGCTTGGATGGCAATGGAAGAACTCTTCCGTACACAGAGTCGTTGTACATCTGCGAAGAAGACAATGCTCCCAAGGTCTGCCGTAACCAATTTGTGGGACCTGTCAGCAAGCTCTGCAGTCTCACTATCAACCCTGGTCAAATCCCAAATCGCTTGTTTCGGGCAAAACCCAACTCGCGAGGACTCTCTTTCTTCGATCTGGATTACCAACTGGGCATTCATATCGAGAGCGGACGTCTCAGATTCGACATGAGAGCCGAGAACAGAGTTTACGGTCAGGTTCATGCCAAGTTCGAATGAGGCTGATGATGGATGGTATGCTCGTGACTTGTAGGAGATCTGCAAAGGAGCAATGAACGGCAAGGAAAGGCGAGAGATGATCGAGACTAGGGAAATGAAGACTGATCTGGTCAAGAGAGGAAACAAGAACAGAACACAGACATAGCGAGCAGTATAATTATCCTGAATGGAAGCTCGCGCCTAAGATGATGATCCTTTTGTGGTGACTTGTGCAAGTGACAAAATTTGCCCGGCAGGAGACGAGGTTGGCGAAGCTCAACCATGCCAAGAATCTGAGGTCAGACCTGCAGGCGCGAGCTGCACAGGCACTTCCCTTGTACCATTCCTCGAACGACACCCGAGAGGTGCATATCACGTTTACGCAGAGATTAGAACACGTATGTTACAAGGTGGCTTCTACTGGAACGACCGAGAAACAATCATTACAGCGCCGACTTGGCAGGGTATTTATGGTAAACAGTATTCGCATCTCATCATCCACATCTTTCCTTCCAGTCCTCCATCAATTCCAGCCTTCCATCTCTCGCTCGACAAGAACATCGATGCCATTGTCCTCATCGTGCGCAACATCGAAATCAATCAACAGCCCTGATGCGACTTTGCGTCTGAGGGCGTACTTGTTGGGTAAGTACGGTATCTCCTTCAAGCCATGCGCGACCTGCTTGCGACCTGACACCGAAAAGCCGCATCCAGCTCTTCCAGACTGGGAGCCTTGGTCTCTGGCAAAAACAGCAGCACCGCGACGAAGCCGAAGATGATCCAAGCCGCATACCATCCGAAAGCACCTTGCGGCTTGGACGCCGTAGGCAGACTGGGCCAGGTGACGGACAGGACGAAGTCGAAGAACTAGAGCGTGGCTATCGCGAGAGACATGCCGTATGTACGGGTGTGCAGCGGATGCGCTTCTGCTGAGTAGGTAACTGGTACTGGGCCCTCTCCGGGAGAGTAAACCATGCCGAAGAGGTAGATACCGAGAGCGACGCATGCGATTCTTGCTATGTTCTTCGCTGGGACCCTGAACGAAACGCCAATGAAGAGAAGGAAGAGCTCCAGAAGAGGGAATGTGGTCAGCAAAAGGTTGCGACGACCAAAGGTGTCAATCGTCCAGACTGCCGGTAAAGCGAACAGAAAGTTGATGATACCGAATCCGAGAAATGCTGCAAGAGCGTTGATCTCGTTGAAACCACTGTCGATGAAAATGCCCAGAGGAAGAGTAGTAAGCACTGACGTCCATACCACAGAACTGCTGCATGAACATTACCATCTCAGAAGCGAGCATTGCTCGGCGATTTCTTGGTACAGTGACCATCTCGCGGACCTTGCTCCGACCGATGTTGATGTTGATTTCCGCTTCGAGACCTTTGACCATGTAGAACTGGTCGCGAGCAGCCTGGACTTTGAGAATCGCAGACGGCTCAGGAACATGAAGGCTTGAGCGTGCTGACCTTCTTGCATGTACAACCTCCGCGACTCCGGGCACAAGAAGACAAAGCAGCATACGATGACAGCTGGCAGGAGAGCAAAATCCATCATCAAGCGCCAATTGAGACCGACAACGCGTGAAGTGTCGCGGACATTGTAAAAAGCGAGACTTGCGGCATATCCAACCACGATACCAAGGCGGTCCACTTGCCACTGCATGACGAGAGCACCTCAAATTGCTGCAGGACTCGACTCTGCCGCATAGATTGGTACCGTCGCCGACTTTGGCTCGATACCGAATCCAAGAGCGAAGCGAGCAATGAACATGTGTCACCAGGTGTTGGTAAAGGCCTGCCAAAGACAAGCAAGAGTGGAGAACAAGCAGGTGATGAAGATGGTGCCGCGCCGACCAAACCATTTGTTGAGAGGGACAATGAGCCAGCAATCGATGAAGGCACAGCAGAGATATGGTGCAGAGTTGACAAGACCGAGCAGCCAGCTGTCGCGATCACTGTCACCGCCGATACCAAAATGACCAGCGTAGGAAACTTGAGTACCGTTGACGACCGTCTCGTCTAGGAAACACTATCAGTAAGACTTGTCGGACCACGCTCCGCTCTTGACTTACCCATTCCCTGGACCGCGGCGCAAGCCGAACAAAGGATAGTGACCAAATACATCAGTTTCGGCTAATGCCATCTGTTTGTAAGTCCCCTCTCCAGCTACACCTTCTCTTCCTCCGTCAAGCCATCACACCCCTGGAATGCGGTCGTTTCAGAAGCCAGTACAGCACCGATTTAAAAAGCACGGAAATCCTCTGGCGCCACCAAAGCCTGCTCGAGAGCTTATGCTTTTCCCATTTTGCGGCGCCAGGCATGTGAGTATCCGCAAGAGGTTTCGCGAGCATGGCATCCATGCGCTTGCGCTCGTACTTAGCAGCGTGGGCCGAGGACGAGAAGCTCTGGTCGCGGTATTTATCTTTCTTGTCGAATGCTTCTTCGTCGGAGTAATGTGCTTGTTCGGGTTGGCGACCTTGGGATCGATCTTGCTTGAGTCCCTGATGGACAGTCACTCGATGCGCCAATGCGATGCTTGGGGGCACTTGGAGTCCTTGGCTCGCGTGATGTGACCCGGGGTCTTCCGTATTTATGCCATTTCACATCCTATTCAGGTAGACGGTCGGACTTGAGCCCACAGCCGCTGACGCTAATCCTCCTATTTTGATTATTTTCGCACGAGTCTGCGCAATGCGTACCGTCTATCCCTGCGTTTCTGATGCATGATGCCAATTCCCCGTCGGTCGGGGTTCACAACTGGTCTGTCGCGCTAGGGGCCGCTCAATCGTTCAGCGCATCCTGTCGCTGTCATGCACACTTTGGTCACGAGTCAGGCCGATTTGCCGAATGCATCACTGGTGCGATCCCGAGCGGCTTCGCTTGCAGTCCCGAATGCACATCCACGATGTTAAATCATATCATTCTGTTCAATCCTACAAGCTCAAGCGGGGATCTGGAGTTGACACTCTCTCCATGGGGACAATCTCCACAGGCAGATTGTGGGCGGATGACGGTGGACTCACCCACCTCGTTGCCATCCTCATTCTTGACCTTGCGAGTCCTGGGCAAGGCAGAGCCACGTACAACACATATGCTAAGCTCGTCGTCAGAAATCTGTTCCAACAGCTCAGCGAAGTCTATAGCTCGAACCGTTGACTTGGAGGTACTGTCTGCAGACACGGTGGTATATTGTGGGTGTGGATGCTGTGGTATGCCAAGGGCCAGTGATATATGTCTCGATCAGTGTCGTGATGTATTAGATCGCAGCGGTCATCGTGTTCTTCTCTATAGCATAGAGGATCGGATCTCAGAGTACGGTCTGCAGACACAGTGGTATGTTCTACAAGCATTCGTAGCGGTATTCAGCGCATCAAAAGATCCAGTCGGACCCGTCGCCCAGTGGCAACGGATAAGGCCATTGCAGATCCAGATCTCTGAGCAGCGCATCCGTATCCTTGGTCCACTGGTCCAGCGCCTCGCCCTCGAGCAGACCAGGATCAAAAGCCGTCGTCGCCGTCTGTTCCCCATTGCGATCGGCCGCGATCTCGCTCTCTGTTCGTTTCACCAGTGCAGGACTCGCGTCATCGCTTCGGCGCGCGGTATCGATAGCAGCCCGGGCTTTCCGCAAGACCTCGTCCATTGCTTCGCCCATGCTGCGCATCACAGTCTTGCCTTCTGGCGATGCCATATTGAAACTCTTCCAGCCGCGTTGAGCGCAAATTGACAGACGTTCGGCGACAGAGCGTTGATAGCCTGACCATGCCATTGCTTCTTTGATCAACTCGATTGACAGCGCAAGGCTGTTGTTGGTGGTAAAATCAAGGCATCGATTCACTATGCTAAGAAGGTCGTCAATTGTCTCACCGGGTGGAAGAGGAGCGCGTTGAGCGGGATCGTCGAAGATCGTGCGCCGGAGGATGAGAAGGATGGTGGATGAAGCGTACGCGTAGGTACAGCGGAAGAGTGACACGAACAAGTGATGCCATGCTGTGCGGGCAGGTTGTTCAAATTGATCGGCTAAGTCGTATAGCCGTTTTTGATGTGCCAGGATAGCTTTTGCTGAGGCAAGTAAACTTGCTGCGGTTTTGGAACTCGTTTGATTCGGGTCATGGAATAGTGCTCCAGAATCGAAAGCCAAGAGTAGACGGAGATCCAGATTCCGGAGAGTGACCGTCTGCAAGGCTCGAGTAATGGAGCTGTATTGTTGTGGTTGGCCATTCGGAATCGATGGCTCATTATCTGCATGTTGCGAAGCTAGATTCGAGAGTGCCACAGCTGTGCTACTCGTCTGTGGGGTAGACCTAGAAGAGACGATGCTGACAAGGAAATTGGACCATGTCGGAAGTGCCGTCGCGAGACGTTTTTCATAGCTGGACATGTCGTCGAGCTCGGGTCCATTGATGTGGTCGTAGTCGCAAGTCCTTAGGTAATATGGCATACCTGCCTCGACACTGTGGCCAATATCCATGAGGTTTAGCGTCAAGAAGATCTTCCTCCGCAGCAGAGCATGCTCAGTCGACATGACATAATCAGTACGAATGCCTTGAGCAGGGTGAGGATCGCGATGTAAGCCCATAGTAGACGACATACGTGTCGCAAGGCCCAAAAGACCACTGATGGTGTCATTGCCGTCAACCCAGTCAATTCGTAACTTGTGTGATAGACAGACGCAAAGAAGCGTCTGCAACACCGACACTGTCGGACGACCACCTAAATCTGAGCTCGAGAGTAGCACATTCGAGATCACATTCATGAGATCCTTACCCAAAGTCTGACCATCTTTTATCGGTTCACCATACCCATTGTCGACAGGTAGCTGATAACCCAGTGCAATGATAGCGAGAAAGCACAAAAGCCACGGTTTAGAGACCGAGGCTTGATCATTCCAGAAGCGATTGACATCTGCTTGATACAAGATGGGATCGACAATAGGATGGGTAACGTTGAAGGTCAGCAAAAAGCGGCGAACAAGGATGTCGCAGACAGTTCGATCCGGGAGGAGTGATAGCAGATCGTTCTCTATCAAGGATGGTGTTGCAAGGGGAAGGTAAAGTTGTAGCAAGGTGCGGTGTTTGGAAGAGACGAAAAGTTTCCCAAGGTCAGCGAAAGCGGCCCATTGTCTGGCAAATTGGTTCGTCGTATCAAACAGCATTTTGATCTTCCATACGTCAGCCCAATTCCAATAAGACAGTAAAGGTATGGTATTACATCCAGTCGTTGCGTAGTCCAACCGCCAGGCCCAACGAAGTAGACGAGCTCGGACGACTTTGCGGACAAGGAACCTTGAGAGTAGGGATTCTCAACAGATGGCGGTCTATCGTCGAACTTGTAATTTTGATACGAAAATGACAGAGGGTTCGTGTCTACGGATGGTCGAGATTGCGTGGAAGAGGCGTTGGCATAATTTCCAGACTCGACAAGCGCGACGAGATTGTCGACAGCTCTCTCGACACGATCCAGCCTTGAGTCGACATTGATGTCCTTGCCACTGCGTGCGTTGGAGCGAGGCGCCGTGGTCGGCGGTCTCTGTGCGTCAGAATCGGGGCTTGGTAAGTCTGGCTTACGGTATGAGCATTTGTCGACCGTCTTCTGCTTGACACAGCTGCCGCATGGCTCTTCACGATCACAGGCGACTTTCCGACTACGACATGGTTGGCAGGATATTGGCTCTCGGTTTCGTTGTCGCTTCTGACCCGCTATTTGTGAGGTTGCGAAAGTCGCTGGAGTGTGGTTTTGCATGCGATCCATGATGAACCTGGTTTAAGGACTACCTCATAACACGAAAGGGTAGTGATGGGCTATGAGCTTCATAGCGACGAGAAATTGTAGAACTGAGCAAAAAGGATCGATGTTGGCTACAGTACCTTAGTGTTGTATAGCTGGATTATATAAGCTCGGAGGATGCTCGACTAGTGAAGTTCGCAGGCCCACGTTTCTGTTGGAAGGCTCCACCCAGTCACGTGCAGACAACGCCCAACGTCGCGTCGACACCGCGAGTTACAACAACTCCTCAATCGCGAGTTGCGACCTATAGCATCACGGCTACAAGGGTGTCTCCCGGCGCTACATGTACTCAATTGAAATGCAAGGCCTGTACATGCTGGACCAGACGAGCTTCGGCTTTGTATGACTTCTCACGCTCCGATTAGGTAGATCAGACATGCTAGGAGGACCATACCAGATGTTTCGTCGTCAAGGTAATTCGTTCTACGTACCTACATTGACACAGTATCCCAGCAGGCAAGCGCCGCTCCCGTCCAAGGCAGAGCCTGAAGGTGTAGTACCCGGATGAACTTGCCGAAGCAATTCGTCAGGCAGCGGTCGGCGGCTAACTGCGTAATGTGCGCGCCTATTTGGGCTATTCGAGAGCGAACGACCACACCTCGTCTGTATATAATGACCAGGCCCCGATGCTTTTGTATGCTTTGCACCCGGTGGAATTGTTGCAGTCACAACACCATGGACGAACCTTACATCCGCCAATTCCGACCTTCTCTTCTGGATGGCATTGAAGATATCGAAGACTACGTCCCCGGCGGGTTTTGTCCGGTCCACCTTGGTGATACTTTCGCAGATCAGAGGTATAAGGTCATACATAAACTAGGGGCAGGTGGCTTTTCGACAGTCTGGCTTGCGCGAGACGGTATTGAACAACGCTATGTCTCGCTCAAGATTCTCCGAGCTGAAGACTCCGAAGAGTGTAATGAGCTCCAGATCCAGCAACACTTGATGTCTTATACCGGCGACCACCCTGGCTGCGCTCATGTCACATTTCTTCTCGATCACTTCACCTGCGTCAGTCCGAACGGGTCCCACACGGCTCTCGTATACGCGGTCGCTGGTCCGACTCTGTCAAAGATGTACTCTCGTGCCGGTGAAGTGAGGGGAAACCGGAGATTACGCAGCGAACGTGCTCGCAAGACCGCCCTACAGACGGTACAGGCTCTCGACTTCGTGCACAGTTCAGGAATAGTGCATGGGGGTGCGTACCGGTTTCTCTTCATAGATGTCGATCTGCCCTGACTTGATTAGATTTAACCACATCAAATGTGCTTCTAAAGCTTGCACCTATCGACGACTTCTCCGAGGACGACATCTACCGATGCCTTGGGACCCCAATCAAGGATGACCTCTTCCGTCTAACTGACCCCGAATCTCCTGATTCGGCGCCACAGTACGTTGTGGCATGTGCTGAGCTCAAAAAAGTCGACCCGAATCTATTGAGCAGCGACATCACCATCATCGATTTTGGAGAGTCATTCAAGCAAGATTCTCCACCTGGTCATGGAGTTGGAACTCCTGCTGGCTACAAGGCGCCCGAGCTGTTCTTCAACGATCCTCCGAGCAAACGTTCCGACATCTGGGCATTAACTTGTACGCTCTTTGAGATCCGCGCTGGTTCACAACTGTTCGCTGGCTACTTCGGGTCGGAATACGAAGCTCTAGAGAACATTGTCAGCACTCTTGGCAACCTTCCAGAGCCCTGGCACAGTCGATGGATACAGAAGTACAACTCAGCAAAAGATGTGATCGCCGGGAGTTTACCCTTGCGATCTCAAATACAGAACATTGGGGTGGATGACACAATCAATGAGTATGAGCCCGATGACCGCTACAACTCAGATCTCCTGGAACGACCACGCACAACAGTATCGGAAGACGAGGCTGTCCTGATGGAAGATCTGTTGAGTAAGCTTTTGACGTATCGACCAGGCGAGAGAAAATCGATCGAGTGGATCTCCGAGCATCCCTGGTTTCAATTTACGGCATAATCTTGACCTGACTGTGACGAGGAGAGTCTTGATGTATTACAGACTCGTACTACCCAACACACGTATCGGCCATGAGAATGGACGTCCATAGTGTCTCCAATCATCCACGCTTTCAGCCAAGCTCCTTTCCATGACAACTTCCTTGTTTACGCTTTCTGCCTAAAGTCTGGTTGCTTAGTGAAACGACCGCCAGCCATGCACACTGCGGCCGCAAGAAGAACGACACCGGCGAAGATGCTAGCCTGCAAATAGCCATAGCCGCTGACCAAAGCTCCACAAATAGGGCCGCCGGTCAATCCCGCAAGCGAAGTGACTGCCATCATCTGCCCAATGTAAGTACCAATAAGCTGAGGTTGAGGAGCCGAGTGGGCCACTGCTGCTGGAAACACGGCAAAAATGCCGCCAGAGGTGAAACCAAAGAACGCAGCCCATACAATGATGCCGGCGTTAGACGTGGTGACGCTGAAACAGAACATCATGATGGCGTTGATGATGGCGAGACCGGTCAGCAAGGACAAGAATCCCACCTTATCTCCAATGAAGCCGAAGAAGGTACGACCGACCAGCGACAAGCCGTTGATGATCGAAAGCAGGTAGAAAGCTAAGCTCGTCGACATGTGCATCTTCTCAATCGCATATGTCGAGATGTAGAAGAACGGAAGGAAGATGGCGAGAAAGATGAGGAAGATGGCGGCGACAGTGAGGACGTAGCTCGGCTGGAGGAATGCTTCTGGGGCGAAGAAGGCTCCTTTGCGCGGTGGAAGTCGCTCTTTGATTAGAAGACTTGCGACGGTCAGACATGCCAGCATTCCGAAGCCGAGGATTCGCACACCCCATCCAAATCCAATGCTGCTATAGAAGCACTTCTGGAGAATGATAGGGATGACGACACCTCCGATGGAAGATCCGACGGCGACTGCTCCGAGTGCGGCACCACGCTTCTTCTGGAAATAGTGGTTGACGCAGCTCATCGAAGGGGTGAAGAGGAAGCCGTTGCTGAAACCTCCAAGGATACCCTGGGCTAGGATGAATTGCCAGTACTCTGTACACAAGGATGTGAGCATGATTGCGAGCACATAGATGAGGCCTGCGGGGATGATGATTTTCTGCTTAAGGTCAGCCTGTGTTGCGCCGTCCGGGGATCAGGTAACATACTCTTGCTCCAATACGATCGAAAAGAGCACCTGCGAACAGACCACCACCAAAGACGAAGAAGAGCTGAATTGATCCGATCCAGGCAATGTCTGAAGGGCTCTTGTGACTGAGTTGATGGCCTTGGTAGTAGGCTTCATAGACACTGTTCGTGATTAATACACACATAGTCACTTTTGCTTCAAATGTTCGAAAGTGACTTACCCAAACGAGCTGGCATATCCGAAACTGCAGCCATTCACGATCATAGCACCAAACACCACGAGCCAGGCTTTTCTGCCACCCTCTGGAAAGGTAGGTGGTGCATATTGCTGGACCGGTGCAGTGACCGCAGTCTCCGTGGCTTCGTGCTCCGGTACGCCTTTCTCAACACCGTCAGACACAACGAACGACATTCTTGACAGGTCTGAAGTCAATGTTGATAACTTCTAGAACCTTTGAGGTTTCTCTACCAAGTCCGATGACGCTTTTTTGTCCTACCTTCCAAGGCTGGAGCGCCTCTTTATTTACCTGCATTTGTCCGAAGGAGATAATGTCCCAATGGGGAAATGACCGGAACTCCGATGATGACTGTCTACCTCCGAGCCACGAGCTTATAGACACTCTCATTACATCCTATCCCCATGGAGAAAAGTGGCTGGAATTGTTTAGGGCAATGGCATCGTCGAAATACGTGGTATACCCATTGGACCTCATCGTCGCATGGTGTGTTGTAATGGAAGCCGTGACCGATCGGGGTCGGAGAACAGTCGGCTTCCGCGACCTGCGAGAAGGATCAACCATCACTCCACCTTGTAATTCTTCCACGCACGACATGTCCTAGTATTGCATTGGTGGAAGACAGAGAATGATGGTCAATCACCAAGTTTCGATGTAGGTCATTTCGATATGCTAGACCGCTGGACGGCGTATACGCACAGGATATCGTTTACTCCAATGGCAACTACGAACAAGTGCTCAGTCGCTTTCCATACAACCAATAAACAATGCCTTCACTGTGGCATTTGCTTTCACAGCAATATGAACGCTTTGCTTTCTCAATTGACGTTGAGCAAACATTCTTCTCGTAGATACCGAAAGCACCATTTCTGTCATCAAAGTTTCACTTTCATCTTCTTTCCTATTCAAGCTTTCTTTCCACCGTCATTGCAGTTTGAGAGTCGGCATCATGAGTGAAGAGATTGTGAGTCGACCGTATACCCTTTTCACTCTGAGACTGACGAGTACTGAGCATGAACCTGCCTATATCATCTTCCTTCGAAACGACAAGACTGGAGACATCAGTTCGATATCAGCCACGAGAGTGCGTCTACGTCGAAGCGCTGATGAGACCGTGAATCTGACCAGTGTTAGTTTCAACACGTGACTTCTCAAGACCTCCGCCATTGGGTCTACCCTCATCATACAATCATTGGCCGCGCTGTGGACAAAGCTGCCGAGCTCTTCGACTTCCCACCATTATCAGAAGTAGTGGATCATATATCTGCACAGGGCTACAGCATCAGACATGTCGACACTTCGCCCCTGAGCCCTCAGGACAAACTTTCAGAGCTGCTATACGTGTCTTTGTCACGAGACAAAGATATACGACATCCCGTAAGGAATGCCTCGAAGGTGTCCGAGTGAAAGTAAGTGCTAATGAGGTTAGATCGCCAATGCTTTGATACTGGGCACAGACAACCTCATGCTCCTCGTAGTAAACTTCGGCTCTGTACTAAATTTTCTTTGTTCCCTCCACTTCGACCTCCTCGCTAAAGGTGCACAGGACCCTACAGACCCAGACGGCACACTGCCGGATACTTTGACCATCGACAAAGTCATGCATCCCGTCATTGGCCGAATTCGAGATGGTGAACCAAGCTTTATCGTCGTAGCCGAAGACCTGAAGAAATACCTTCAAACTGACAACGTCATCTACCATCGCTATGCAGATCTGGTCGAGCGGGATGTCAAGGAGGCAAGAGCGGCCGAGAAGGCGGAGAAGAAGGTGGCGAAGAGGAGGGCACAGAAGGAGAAAAGGAGTCGAGCCCAAAAATTGGTTATGGGTGGGATGCAGGTCAAATCTGGAGGAGATCACGCACTCACTGAATAACGAACGGATTCTTGCTCGTGGCAGGAGAATGACCATTTCGTCTCGTTGGTTAGTTCCTCACAGAGGTCCAAGACCATCTAACCATGTTCATCACCATTGCACAGTCTTTTTAGAGGACTACGATACTCATACTCAGGCCAAAGGTCGTAGCATCATGGATAATTGAGTGACTGAATGTGAAGCACAATGACATAAGTTTCTAACAATGCCGCCAAACGATGCTTTCGACAAGAGGGTATCAAAACCAAAGACACGCACGACACTAAGCCCTCCAAGACCCCTTTTTCATATCGCCAAAGCTGGACCCGTTCCTCTTTCCACGACCAGCAACGCATCCATAGTGTACCACTTCATTGTCCGGATACACCCTGACGGCACTGTTGCCGAATCGCTTCAGACACACTTTGCAGTGGTCGTCCTCCCTGATCACAACCCTCCTGCTGCGGCCGCCCTTCTTCATGACGTCCGCACCAAGAAGCAGCTCTTTCTCGACTTGCACTCTGCGAACCCCTTCGAGGCCGCGCAAGATGCGCTCTTCGTTGAGGACACTGTTGGCGCTTCGGATGCGTCCGCGGAAGTATCCTTCTAACTCTTCGATGAGCAGTGTGTCAGGCATGAGATCCAGCGTGCCCGATGCAGGCAATCGAGCACCATGCTTGCTGAGGAGCTCGAGGGCTGGTGGCCATCTGACTTCTTCCCCAGGCGGTGGACGGAGGTATAATCCAACCAGAATCGTGTAGATATTCGGCTGGTTGGGGTCGTCTTCGGGATCAGACGCCTTGAACGGCTTCTCCTGACTTGTCGCGCTGATCTTGGGCGCTTGCTGCATCGAAACTTGATAGGTTTTGTTGCAGTATGCTTCTGCTTTGACAAAGTCGCGGATCTGAAACACGTAGATTGATAAGGCTTGCTTGTGGTTGCCCATGGCTGACAAGACAATTGCTCTTGATTCGAAGAGGTCTGGGTTCTCTGCCGGCAGTTGGCGAAAGGTCTTGCCTTTGTTGTACTGGGCGCTCTTTTGCAGAAACGACTCAAGTCTCTCTCTGAGCTCATCGCGATGCTTCTGGTCCAGTCCGCCATTCTTGAGCTTGTCGAGATAGATGTCTACCAGACCTTGGTGAAAGTCCGGAGTCGAGTCGTTCAGCTCATTAATGATGTGCTCGAGGTATTGCATCGCAAGGTTCTTGTCCAATCTGTCTAGGAACGCTAGTACCTTGCTGCGTGGCATCTTGTCCGCATTTTCCGAATCTGCAAGGAATATCTGCATACCCATTTCCGGATTCGTCTTTATGGGCCATTCCGCAAAATCAAGAATAACGTCAATGAGTTCTGGAGGCAGCTGCTGCAGATATCCTACCGTCCGTGTAGGTCCACGTAGAGCCGGCATGACCTCCTCCTCTGCCTCGTTTCGGCCAAACTTTTCCAAGAGCTCAAGTGCATCTCTATGCAATCTTTTGCCATGCAAAAAGTCGATCAAGTCGTTGTATCGTCCGCTCTCGTAAAGTTTCTCTTCCACTACCTGAGGATTGCAGAAGTTGTCCAACCTGAAAAGCGGTCCGGCAAGCGAGGGCAGCGCGTGCATATATGCCCGGAATAATGTAGTGTCCACGAGCCCCGCTACTTTGACCAGCTCATCTTCCCAATCGACCTTGGTCAAGTCGACGTGACCGGGCAAGACAATCAGATTGCGGAAAGGAATCTTGGTGATATCGTGCTCACTGTCTAGGTCAAGTCCGTCCTTGAGCTTCCCTGCCGAAGTAAGGTACTTCTGTATCTGCACTCTTGATTGTGCAAGGAATGAGCACAGCGCTAGCACCGCTGCTCTCAGGTCGCTACCTTCTAGTCGATTGTCCTTGCCATTTGTGTTCTTGGCTGGACCGCCAGCAACATCATGGCTGGTACGATTAGATCTGATCGAGGCATTATCAGAATCAGACCTTGCGGGCTTGACCTTATCAAACATCTTCTTCTGTAGCGCCGAGGGCATTTCCTTGGCAGATTCCTCTTCTTGGATACCTTTGTCATCGGTGGGCGAGGACTCGTTATCGGTGTTTGTGGTGTCTTCGTCGGTGAGCTCGACGTCAGGAATGGATGAGATCTCGCCGGCAATGAGTTTCGGATATAGAGAAATTACTCTCTCGGGTGGCGCCGCAGCATCCGAGAACAAATCAAGAGCCGGTCGATACTTTTGCTGTTCAAACAATAGTGTTGCCTTTTGCATCTGAATCTCTCTGACAGCGGCCTCCTTGTCTTTGAGCAATGTATCCTCGAGCATGACCAGCAGGCTGATAGCTTCATCATATTTGCCTTTACTCACTAGTTCACGCGACTGTGATTCGTAGCTCTGCGCTGCCATTCGCCAGACGCAGCGGTCACTTGCGACTAGGAACCCTTTTCCTGCATGTGCCAGACTGATGTTGGGTTGCGGAACGTGCAGCACCGAGGCATTTGGTACGGGTATGCTTTGCAAAAGGGTAAGAGTTTCGGGACTGCGGATTTCTAGAACGCCTTTCGAGGACTGTTGCAGCGACAAGAGGTAAGGGTAAGAATATCCGAGAGCCTCTGGTGCTGCCGCCCATGGTATTTGGCGTTTCTCGATAGCCTTGCCACTTTCGTTGATGAAGAGAGTGTTGACGTCCTTTGCCAGCAGACATTGGCCATCGGCCAGTTTGGTGACCAGCGGTTTCGGAACCCACCCGCTCATGCCCATGTAGCCCATACCGGAGCTACTCACTGCAGCGAATCGTACTCCATTATGACCAGAGACTTCACCCGCGGCGCCAGGCTTGTTAATATCGGTCATTTCCATAGTGTCAATGTCGACCAATGTGAATCCAGGATCCATTCCTGCGACCAATTTGGTGGCATTGGTCCAGGTGATGTTCTTGACTGTCGCCGGAAAAGCAATCTCTCGCGCCTCAGACGTCAACTCCATATCTTGCCATGTCCATACCAGGATCTTTCGCTTGACTGCGACGGCCAATCTAGATACTAAACCCGGGATTCCCGTATCTTTGTCTTTTACCACATTAGACGTGATTGCAAACAAGGTCGCGCCCTTTGTCTTTTCAAGCCTCTCTTGTAGAGCATAAGATTGTAGGTCGTGGATGGAGACATAGTTGTCCGATAGCGAAACGAGAATATTCGCTTCTTTGACAATTGCCAGCTGTTGAATCGTCCTCTTAGAAAACTTCTCCTCCTCCCGCAGTAGATCTACCGTCCGCTGGCCTGGCTTCTGCACCGCTTCTCCATCACCTCTGGTGGCTGTCGTGTCGCTAGATGGTTCATTGATGCGATAAATCCGGAGACTACCAGAGGCCAGTCCCACGAGCACGCGATCGCCTAAAAGCGGTCAGTATCCGAGCAGTTTGCTTGTGGACGGCGTGATTTACCATAGGCAAGGATCGATTCGATCTTGGACTTGTCGCGCGGTTTCAGCTCGATGATGGGCTGAGCTCTGAATGCTGTGAGCATACTTCTAGCAGCATCACAGTTCAATGCGCAAGAAATGAATCGAGTGTCTAAACGCCTCCGTCGAATTGTTTGTTGATTAACTCTCGGTAGTGAATACGAAGTAGGTCGATGATGGAAATGGGGTGAGGTCTAAATTGAGGCAGGTATGCCGACATGATTACCTTACCCCACACTGTTTTTGCGGTCAGCGTATACCCCTCCATCTTTTATCATCCATTGTAATTTAGTGATCTTGACTACCTATAAGGCCTGTAGTTGTAGACAACGAGATGGATACGAGGCAGCAGTCGTATCAGACTGATCCGGTGCAGCCGCGACGGGCCTTCCTCGTCGAGATTGTGTAAAGTGACCCCGTCGTGGAGCCCATCTCCGATGTCGTGTGCAGAAGGCCAATGCTATGACGTTGCCTACCGTCACGTCTTTGCTGATGTCTGCAGTGATATCCAAATGTTTTGGTTGCTACAAAGACTCTCCGTTCTCACACACTTTTAGAAACAATCTACCACAAATTTCAATCATCATACACGCTTTCGCAAACATGTCCAACATCGTTCCATCCGTTCTCCAGATCCAGTGCAGTTGCAATCAGTTCCCATGGGGAAAGCAAGGCTCGGACTCGTTGGCTGCCCGATTGTGCGCGAAGACTCCTGGTTGGGATGGTGAAGGCCCTCCTACCAAGTTCACTATTGATGAGAGCAAGTCCTACTCCGAGATGTGAGTGTCACTCGGCTTTGCGAGTAGCACAATGCTGACGTAGATCTAGGTGGTTTGGTACTTACCCAGTACTGCCAACTTACGTTCTCGAGACTGGTGAGGATCTACAAGATGTCATTGACAAACACCCAAAGGAGATGCTCGGTGAGACCGTCATGAACAAGTACGGCCACTCCAAGATCCCATATCTGCCAAAGATCCTCTCGATCGCCAAGGCACTTCCACTGCAGCTCCACCCGAACAAGGATATGGCAGCCAAGCTTCACGCTCAAAAGCCATCCGCTTTCACAGACCCTAACCACAAGCCGGAGATCGCACTGGCACTTGGAAAGTTCGAGGCTTTCTGTGGATTCAAGCCTCAAGAGGACATAGAGCGCCTGATGAAGATCGATGGTCTTCAGCAGTTCGTTCCAAAAGACACTTCCAAATTCGACAACAACGTTTTGAGAGAGGTCGTCAGGAGCATGCTCAAGGCCGAGGAGTCCACCGTCAAGGACGTTGTGTCCAAGTTGGAGAAGGTTTCCGAGTCTGAGCTTGGTGAGGACAAGTACATCAAGGGACTGATTCCGCGCATCGTCGACCAATACGGCTCTGCCGACAACGGTATCCTCGTCGCTCTGATCACGATGAACTTCCTCACGCTCGAGGCTGGTCAATGTATCTCCATTCCAGCTGACGGTGTCCACGCCTATCTTTCAGGAGACATCATCGAGTGCATGGCTCGCAGCAACAACGTTCTCAACGTTGGTTTCTGCCCTGCCGGAGAGCGCAACTCAGCGGACCTGTTCTGCGAATGCTTGACATTCAAGCCTCACACACCTGAAGACTGCATGTGCCCTGAGCAGAAGTTCAGGGGCAGCAAAGAGGGCAAGACTGTCGTCTACAGTCCTCCAATGAACGAGTTCAACATCCTGGCCACCACCCTGAAGGCGGGTGAGAAGGAGACCCTTGCACCCATCGACGGACCTGCCATGTTCATTGCGACCTCGGGTTACGCGACCATGAAGGTCAAGGGCCGCTCATACCAGGTGAAGGAGGGTACTACCTGGTTCCTTGCCCCTAACAACGAGATCGAGTTGGAGTCCGAGAAAGGCTTGCTGATGCACACTGCCTACGCTGACGCACAAACCTAAGGTCAACCACGATAATGTCATGGAGATGAGGTGACGAAGATTATGACAAAAGCGGGTGATGACGGACAACGGGTGACGCAAAATTGATATGATCGAAGCGGTACATTATGAGAACAATCAATGCAGTAATAACCCAATTTCTGAAAGCGTGCAAGCCGTGATGGCAATCGGGCATAGAATAAATTCAGGTGAATGTAGCCGAGCATGCCTAATTGCTTTAGGGTTGTTCCCGTACCTTTGCCGTGGCCCGTGAACCTTTTTGGAGATCACCCTTTATTAACCAGGGCATCTCATGCGGAATCAGATACGAACACAGACAGACATCTATTTACGGACCACCTCTCGACACTGCCTGCGCACTCGATTAATAAGCCAAGACAATCCTCAAGATACGGCGACCATTGGGACAGTAAGAGACGGCCACGATGCAGTAGAAGCTCCTTTGTTGTCACTAGTTGTCGCTTCGCTTTCCCGACCTCCTTTAATGCAATATACGAGCAGCAATTGCGCACACCAGATTACGAAACACAAACTCGCACACGACCAAGACAATGCATTTCGCTATGCCTCCCCGTAAAACATCAAATCCTCCGCCATATGCGATCCGTAATTCCAGATCGCAGCGGGGGAGGTTACAAACGCTGGCTCTCATAGCGGTAGGCGCGATTGGATCGATATGGCTACTCATACACCTCTTTTCCGGATCAGGAGGGAAGGGTTATATACCGCCGGGCACACCGCATGCAGTGCTTGTCACGGTATTTGATACGAAAGACACGGCGAGCTTCAAACAGGCCATCATGGACAACAGGAGGGACTACGCTTCAAGACACGGTAAGGCATACCCGAAGAACCAGGAACACATGTCCAGATGCTGATCCCAGCCAGGCTACGCAACTTTCTTCACAAACACCACCGACTACGCCATTGGTGAGGCACCTGGCTCATGGTCCATGCTACCCTCCCTCCGTCACGCCATGACAAAATACCCCCACACGCCATACCTCTTCTACCTCGAGTCGACAGGCCTGATCATGCGGCCACAACTCAGCATCGAGGGACACCTCATGAACAAAGAGCGCCTGGAATCGCTGATGGTCGTGGACCAGCCCGTCGTGCCGCCGGACAGCGTAATCCACACCTTCAGCCATCTCAAGGGAGACCGCGTCAACGTTGTGCTAACGCAGGATTCGGAAGGACTGAGCGCGCAGAGCATGGTTCTGCGCACGGGCGACTGGGCCAAGTATTTCCTCGACGCGTGGTACGATCCCATCTATCGCAGTTATAATTTCCAGAAGGCGGAGCAGCATGCCTTGGAGCATATTGTGCAGTAAGTTGACTACCCATCTTCACAGCCGGTCGAGCCTCTTTTATTCCCGAATCGGGGTCGGGAGGGCTATTAGTTACAGGAGAGGAATATTGTACTGACGTGCACCACAGATGGCATGGCACGATCCTGGCGAAATTGGCGTTGGTGCCGCAGCGCACGATCAATTCGTACACGACCGGCCCGCAGGAGGGTATCTACCAAGAAGGCGATTTCGTGGCCAACTTCCACGGTTGCGCGCAGGATCCCAAACGCGATTGTGAGATGGAGATGCAGCCGCTCATGAGCCGATGGCGGGAGATGGTTGATCGCGAGGGCAGATAGAATTGTATTTATCTGCTTGATCATCGATCAGCCAGAAGGGCAAGCAGTGCAGGTGTGCAGTTCGATTCATACAAGGATGCAGGGAGCATTCGCATGGCTATATACGGTAGACAGATGTGAAATCCATATTTATGAGCTTATACATTTCATACATGAGCAGGAAAAGGCTATCTATGGCATGACTAGATTCGTCGCGGAGGTCGACGTCCTCGATTCCGAGCCTGTGGTATTGGGGCCTGTCGTATGACGATAAGGGGCGTTGGCTGTTCACAAAAGCTTGACAAATAAGGTAGATTCATTTCCTATCGACGATGCTTCGCTCGGCTTCGTCTTACTGTTACAATCCTGCCTCCTGCACTGCATAGCACGCTCTGAGCGCGGAATATCAGCTCAGCCTGCCCGTCCTGCCCACCATACGTCGGGGTCCAAAAGGTATCTGACCACCTGACCATATCCTGCTCTTCATCTACTACGTGTATTTCCTCCAAATCCAAGTCTTGCATCGTTTTGTGTCGTTCAGCATAGCCTGCTGACCGGAGAAGCCGCCAGTCATTGTCGTATCCTTTTCATCCTGAATTTCTGTGTTTGCAGGCCTTTACTCGTCGTGGTAGAATTTCTTCAACAGCTTCTCGGCGATCAGGAACTCTTGCTTGGCCTGGGTGATGGTGCGATGGCTGTTGTCGAGACATTCCTTGTCATCCTCTACGTCGCGGGTTCCAGTCTCGTCCTTCTTGGCGCCAAAGTGCTGGATCTTTTCGCACGAGTCCTTGACCTTGGTAAGGCCGAGGGTAGCTGATGAACCCTTAAGGAAGTGACCAAGAGCTGACAGTTGAGCGAGATCCTTGCTCTTTCTAGTCGCTGTGTTAGTCATTGATTGTTGTCGCAGGATTTCGGCACGTTTGGTACATACAAGTTGTCATCCATCTTTTGGAATGTGCTGTCGGCTTGTTGGAAGAAATCGTAGACTATGCTCTTGCTGAACTCGCGCTCATCCTCATCATCGTCCATCTCGAGGATCTGCTCAAAGGTGGCGCTGTCAATGTTGTCGCCGAACTCTGGGAAATCGGCTGATGAGCCCTCCTCACTCTGCAAAGATTGTTTGGTCAGCTTTTTCGACATTCTCAGAAAGCGTGATCAGCAGAACGCGTGAGCTAGAACATGAGTGCGATCGAGAGTGTCCCGGCTCTTCGAACAGAACGTGGAAAGATTGCGGGAACGGTGTGTGAGTGCTTACCCTCGCGTCAGCTGCCGGTGGTGCCATGTCTGCAAATTCCTTGGTCGGTTTAGCGAATGTACCACGTCAATTGATGTCGTGAAGCGCACGCTGTGTAAAGGTTGGGTAGGGTTGTGGTCACGTCTGTGTCCGAGTCACGAGTGTTTGCGGACTGTTAATCTGCTCGGTACAACAATAGCAAGTTGCACGAGAGATGTTGACTGATTGCTAGCGCTTGAGATGTGGTTCGAGGTCGGAGATTCGAATCGATGAGTCGAGATTGTTCGATCGATGGGGTGGACGTGTCACAAGTCGTCGAGTATTGAGTATTGCAGGGCAACAGACAGTGGTAAAGTCGGAAACGAAAGGATGTTGAGCTAGCACGTCAGAAAGCTACTGTAATGACGTTGCGTGCTCGACTTTCGAAGGGTCGAGAACTGCAGGGTCAGAAGCTGAATCGATGGAGCGAAACGAAGATCTCAGGACAAAGAGGGTGATGGAGTGGGGAAGAAAATTGTTCGGTGTGGTAGGCGATGAATGGGAGCCGACGGAACTTGAATTCGACGCCTGCCAACAGCCAGCCAGAATCGTGCCTTCCGCGACGGGCAGGAAGATGCGAATGGAAGCAATTTGGTCGGATAGGTGCGAATAGGTAAGTTAGGCGCATGGAGACGATCGCAAGCTACACCATGCTGGGAAACTACCTATATCCGCTGTGCTGTAAAAGTACTGGCGTATCCTTGAGTCAGGTCACCTTCATCGACTTTATCTTTACGTTTACTGCTAGGAAAAGCTACTATCAAATTCGGTCAGTATTCTGAACCTCCTTCTACTCCTCAGGGCGCTATCTTGACCTGCGGCACGTCTGTGTTTGATCTCCTCGTCTCGAGGCATCTTGTAAGGCCGGGTCTATGCGGCTTTCGGTAAAAATCAGTGCTGGCGAGGCCACAATCCCGTTACGCCAATCTCGCACGTAAGCTGAGATGAGTCTTCTGGAAGTAGTGTGTACTCAACGGCGCCGAATGCGATCGTCATCGTGGTTCGTCTGTCCACGATCATCGGTTTTGGACAAAGCCCGTCCATAAACTACATGTATCAACCACCAATCGAAACAGATTTAAACCCCTCTCAGAAAGAGTGTCAAACGCGATAGACCAGGGAAGGATGTACAAGTATAGCAATTTACCCTTGTAGGCAAGCACGAGGTTCATCGTCATTGCGCTTGCCTGCATTGCAGTGAACGGCTGGCTTGGCGTACTGTAGGTCTCGCAAGGTTCCGTTGTCTCGATAATGATTGTACTCCATACATCACCTCCTGCCCAGGCTTACCCTGCATTGAGTATGGGCTATGTTCCGATGGCTTTCGATATAACTCCACTTCCACTGAACTCCTGTAGCGCAACGATTGAGCTGTCATCAAACCCGACACTAATGTCATCAGACAGCCGTGTCTCGGTTGTACCACGAAGCATGGGCGCTGGAGAGCGTGATGTCACCATTCGCGTCGGAGCTTTTACCATACATGTATCGCGAACAGATGCAATAATAACCTTAGAACGACTCGCAAACGCGCTCCACGTCGAAAGGAAGTCTTGCCGAAACCACAGCAGAGTCCGTGCTATTTAACGACCATGAACGGAACCGCGATTGTCGTCTACACATAGGTACGCCGGCTGCTACCTCAGGCATGCCACACCAGTACAAAAGAGTGGGAAAGACCACGGCTTTACTGGAAATGCTGGGGTTTTCTTGAGCTTTTTACTTTTCTACATACGCCGCCAAATCCGTTTCATCTGATATCATACAATTCGGCTATTAACCCCATCTAACCAGTCACCTTGTAGATGGACTCGGCCAGCCTCTTGACGTTGCTGGTAGTAATACCGGCGACACTGATCCTGCCGTCCTTGGTGGCATACACGCTGTGCTCCTTGGCAAGAGTGTCCATCTGCTCAGACTTGAGACCAGTGTAGGCGAACATACCAATCTGGCTGGTGATGTGGCTCCAGTCGTGCTTGCTGCCGAGCTTCTCGAGGTTCTCCTTCAACAAGGCACGCATAGTGATGATGCGGTCGGCCATGCCCTTGACCTCGCCAAGCCATTGTTTGTTCAATGCAGAGTCGTTCAAGATTGTGCTGGCGATACGGGCACCGTGGACAGGTGGGTTGGAGTAAAGAGGACGGACGAGAATCTTGATCTGAGAGTCGACGCGCTTCTTCTCCTCGGCATCGGCGCAGACAATCGAGAAGGCACCAACACGCTCACCGTAGAGACCCTGCTGAAGTCAGTATTACCTTCTTGACATCACATCTCGATTGCACTCACCATGTTCTTGGCGAACGATTGACAGAGAGCCATCTGGTGGCCCTGCTCAACGAAGTGACGAACAGGGAAAGCATCCTTGTCAGTGTTACCACTGGCGAAGCCCTGGTAGGCCATGTCGAAGAACGCGAAGTGTTCACCCTCCTTCATTGCCTCGCTGATAGCCTTCCATTGCTCCTCAGTTGGGTCAACACCAGTTGGGTTGTGCGCGCAAGCGTGCAAGAGCACGATGCTTCCCTTTGGCATGCTCTTAATGTCCGAAACCATTCCGTCAAAGTCGAGTCCAATGGTGTCCTTGTTGTAGTATTTGTATTGCTTGACCTCGAGTCCAGAGTCGCTAAAGACGGCCTTGTGGTTCGCCCAGCTAGGAGTTGGAATGTAGATGGCCTTGGATGGGTAGTGGCGCTGCATGAATGCACCACCTATTCTCAGGGCACCAGTACCAGAGATGGATTGTGTGATGGCGACACGGTCCTCCTTGATGGCTGCCGAGTCTGGACCGTATGCGAGAAGGGCAGAAGCCTTGGTGAAGTCGGGTACACCAGTAATGCCAGCATACTCCTTGTCGAGGTTGCTCTGAACAACCTTGGCCTCTGCTGACTGCACCGATGGCAAAACGTATGGCTTTCCCTTGTCGTCACGGTATGCACCAACACCCAAGTTGATCTTCTCCGGGTGCTTGTCCTTCTTGAATGCCTCGGTGATACCCAAGATGGCGTCTGGTGGTCCTTGTTGGAGGTTGGCCCAAGCCGAAGCGGAGCGAAGACCTTCGACGCGAATGGTCTTGGTCTGAGCGATCGAGCGCCTCAGCGCAGTGCGTGGTACTGATGCGAGCATGTTGTGTGTATGTGCGTGACAAAACAAAGAAGTGAGTCTCGTGAGGTTTTCAAGACAAATGGCTACTTGCGCCCCAGTAATAATGCCCTGCCCCAGAAATTCTAGCTCGAAGCCCTTGGCTCCGGTGGGCGAATTGATTACCGGCTAAACTGGGCAGTGGTGGATGCGGCTCGGCGAGCTCCTGCCTCTTCGTGTCTCCGGGATCGGCAAGAGCACCTGCTGATCAAGTCAGGTCAACTTCATGTTCGCGAATGGCATGACTCAATCTACATTTTTGTGACTGAAAGGGAATCTTACGACCTTTGCAAGTGGTGCTGAAAGGAATCAAGAGTTCATTTTATATATCACACTCAGCTCTCTACACCCTTACTGCCCGCTAGTCGAGAGCATACTCTTCCAACCCCCAAACCTCAATTGCCGCAACAATGGCTGGCAGAGTGAGTAAACTAATGCAGCTCTCAATACCGAAATCTAATACTTCACAGACAGTGATCGAGCCGTCGCTCGACATTGTGCGCCAAGTTCTGGATGACGGTGCAAAGCTGCCAAATCGCCCGAGTCTGGTCCCCCTCTTCGCTTCGATACCCTCGGAATTCCTGACGCCGTCCGCAATCTATCTGAAAATCGCGGCCAAGTCACAGTCCGACTATTCCTTCCTTTTCGAGAGCGCATCTACAACGGAGACGATTGGGAGATATAGTTTCGTTGGTACAAGCCCCAAGAAGGTGATCAAGACAGGACCCGGCCATGGACCCGACACAGACCCAATGCCTTTGCTGGACAAAGAGCTGTCGCAATTCAGAGTCGCAAACATACCCGGAGTACGATTACCGCCAATGACCGGTGGAGCTGTAGGATATGTTGGATACGATTGTGTGAAACACTTTGAACCAAAGACTGCCCGGCCGATGAAGGATATTCTGGGTGTACCGGAGTCGTTATTCATGCTTTTCGACACAATAATTGTTCTGGACCACTTCTTTCAGAAGGTCATGGTCATAACATATCTCAAAGTACCAGAAGACTCGAAGAACCTCGAAAAGGCTTACGACGAAGGCAAAGACACTATTCGAAGGACGCTCAGGATCCTTTCCAGCCAGGAGGCAGTACCCATACCGCCGCAACCGCCTATCAAGCGTGGTCAGGAATACACCTCAAACATCGGTCAATCAGGATACGAAGCCCACGTACACAATCTGAAAGAGCACATCTCAGTAGGCGACATCATTCAATGCGTACCTTCACAACGCATGGCACGACCCACCTCTCTCCACCCCTTTAACATCTACCGCCATCTCCGCACAGTCAACCCGTCACCGTACCTCTTCTACCTCGACTGCGCCGACTTTCAGATCGTGGGCGCCTCGCCTGAACTCCTGGTCAAAGCCGAAGCAGGCCGCATAATCACACACCCGATCGCCGGCACAGTGAAACGTGGCAAGACAGCCGAAGAAGACGAGGCACTCGCCAGCACACTACGCAACTCGCTCAAAGACCGCGCCGAGCACGTCATGCTGGTCGACCTGGCCCGCAACGACGTCAACCGCGTCTGCGACCCACTGTCGACCCGCGTCGACAAACTCATGGTCGTGCAGCGCTTCAGCCACGTCCAGCACCTGGTGTCCGAAGTCTCCGGTATTCTACGGCCGGAGCACACCCGCTTCGATGCGTTCAGGTCCATCTTCCCTGCTGGCACGGTGTCTGGCGCGCCGAAAGTCCGCGCGATGGAACTGATCGCCGAGCTCGAGGGCGAGAAACGCGGCGTCTACGCCGGCGCCGTGGGGTATTTCGGCTACGGCAGCGTGGACTGCACCACGGGCACCGAGACCGAGGGCGCCATGGATACGTGCATCGCGTTGCGCACCATGATGGTCAAGGAGGGCGTTGCGTATTTGCAGGCTGGTGGTGGAATCGTCTTTGATTCGGACCCGTATGAGGAGTATGTCGAGACGCTGAATAAGCTCAAAGCGAATATGACGTGTATTGAGAGTGCTGAGGTCAAGCATTGGGAGGAGCAGCAGGAGGATGAGGAGGTTGAGAGTACGGGGACCAAGGCGGCGACTGAAGCGACGGAGGGCATGAAGGCGCATGTCGATCTTGCTGCTGGTTGAACTTAGCTAGCTGCAAATTCAAAACCGTTATACCACATCAATCGTCTGTATACGATGACGAAAGCCGATGCGGAGACGATGTTTGTGTGCGCACGACGGTATGCAATACGCTGAGAAGTTCATTCATGAGACGTGAAATATGCTTTTGATTGCTTTCATTGACCACGCTACATGGCCGCCTATTCGCACGGCTCTGCTCGCTAAACGTAAACGCCATCCGCAATCCGTCTTTTCCCATTCCCACTTCATGCAAGGGAGTATAACTGCTAAAAAGACGACCGACCGCAAACCCATCAAAACGAAAACGACACATCCATCTATGCGGATGGAGCGAGGTCCTTCTTGAGGGTACCAAGAACCTGGGTCTTCTCGGCTGGGGTCTGGTAGGCACCGTGACCAAACTTGGACGCGGTGTCGATCCATTTGAGGTCGACCTTCTCCGTCGCCCTCCTGTTGGTCTGGGTGAACATGGTCTTGCGGAGGGTCATGATGCGCTTCTTGACACCTGGAACGGAACCCTTGAGGAGGACAAAGTCGTTCTTGACTTGACCGTAACGGACGAAGCCACCCATTCTGGATAAATGTTAGTTTTATGCATCTCACAAAAAGAAAGGCCTTATACGCACGGTGTGATGGTCTTCTTGGAAACATCAAACTCGGTCGAGGCGTTTCCAGAGTCGTCGCCCTTGCCAATACGGTAGATCTTGTGGTTGACAGAGGTACGGTGGTGGTAACCCATCTGACCAGCACGGGCAACGGTCCATTGCACGTGCGATGGATGCCATGCACCGATACAGGCGACCTTGCGGAGACCCTTGTGTGTCTTTCTCGGCAGCTTCTTGGTTCCCCATCTGGATGTGACACCCTGGAAACCGTGACCCTTGGTAATGGCGATGCAGTCGATCATCTCGTCCTGCTCGAAGATGGAGCTGATCTCGATTGGCTTCTCGAAAAGACCGTTGGCAAAGTCGACCTTGTCGGAGACGGAGCCACCGTTGACCTGAATCTCCATAAGGTGGGCCTTCTTCTGCTTGAGAGGAGTCTTGGAGACTTGAGTGTGGGCGAGGACACGGACGACGGTGCAGTACTTCTTGATGCGCTCGAGGTCGCGGGTGATTGATGAGCCGCTGTTCTCAGAGTGCTTCTTGGCGTACTTGGTGAAGGCCTTCTTCTTGCTCTTGTACCAGTTCTTGTAGAAGCGACGCTTGATCTCGTCGCTCAAGTGCTCGGCCCAGACGGTGGTGAGGGAACGGAGACCACGTGGAGTCTCAATGTAACCGACAAGACCGACAGCGACCATTGGTGGAGTCTCAATGATAGTGACAGCCTCGACAATCTCCTTCTTGTGCATCTTGGCACCTGGTCTATCGAGGTCACGGACGATGGTGGACATACCGGCCTTGTAGCCCATGGCGGCGGTGAGGTGGACAGGCTTCTTTGGGTCATCCTTTGGGAAGCTGTATGGTTGTTAGAAACTTTTCTTGTCTTCCTTCGGGTCGGCGACGATGCGGTGATCGAGTGTCGTACCTCTTGACCTTTCCTCTGTTTCTGGCGGCTCTCTTGCGTGGCAAGAATGCCAGCGAACCGTGACGTGGTGCCTCGAACTTTCTGTGCGACATGTTGGCGACCTGTTGTTAGTTTGTCGAAAGAGTCGTGAAGTCGAAAGCAGCAGTAAGTCGTCGCTCTACCAGCAAAAGTTGTCGGCTGCGCCAAGCTTCGCACAATTGGAAGAGCTTCGGATCGGAGGCAGAGTTTTTCCATGGGGTAGGAGCAAAGTCTTGGCGTTGAGGGTCGCAGCTTCCCTTTCCCGACGCTGATCGCGGGCTTCACTTCAAGTTCCCCACCGCTGCACTGCGACGTCAGCGGCATACTTTACTTCCCAAGTTTCTCGTATTCCTTTGACCAAAAAGATCATCGCAATGGTTCCTCGTAGCACGTTGTATATATCTGCGATCTCCGCGTTTCTCTCCACTCCTCGAGCCTTAACAGCGGCCTCGACCCACGTGCTCCAGTCCACTACAGTCGTTTGTAGGATTCTATAGCAAAGCCAGCCCATGTCGGGGTGTTCAGCACGTGTAGTCCATACGTAGGTGTTTCTTTTGAAAGCTCGACACACTATAAGTTACTGTTCCCCCTTCCTTTGTTCAGAAGCTCTGCATTTCTGACCGCAGAACTCTCACCATGAAGCTTCCACTGATTGCAGGCATCGTGTCTGCGTTGGCTGCTCTCGCCGGCGCCGCTGCCACTAACTCTACCCAAGGTGTCTTGGACCTTGTGCAAAGAAGATTGCCTAACCATGTCAACGACTTTACCTTTGTCCTGGCCAACCAGTCGTACACTACCAACATCACGCAAGCCCAGAATGACCACTACACAGTGTCGACTGCCGCCAACGGCAAGATTCAGATAACCGGTAACTCACCGATTGCCCTGACATCTGGCCTCCGATGGTATCTTACCAACATTGCCAATGTCGACATTTTCTGGTTTATTGGCAGCCGTCTCCATCTGGCACCTTATCAACTACCAAAAATGAATACTACATATACCGGAAGCAGCATCATTCCTTGGCGCTACCACTTCAACACTGTGACATTCGACTACACGGCCGCATGGTGGGATTGGGAGGACTGGGAGCTCCAACTCGACTGGATGGCTCTGCGCGGTATCAATCTTCCTCTGGCATCAGTGGGTCAAGAGAAAATCATCTACGATGTCTTCCACGAGGCTGGATTTACTGATCCTGAGATCTATTCCTTCTTCAGCGGCCCAGCATTCCAGGCATGGAACCGCTTTGGCAACATCCAGGGTTCTTGGAACGGAACACTGCCATCTTCATGGATCACCGAACAGTTCGCACTGAACCAGCAGATTGTAAACCGTATGGTCCAGCTCGGCATGACTCCTGTTCTTCCTTGCTTTACTGGCTTCGTCCCGCGAGCGATTAGCCGAGTCGCACCGAACGCTGATTTCGTGAACGGCTCGGCCTGGAACAACTTCCCTGCCGCTTACACCAATACCACCTTTCTTCAACCGCTGGACCCTTTGTTCAGTACCCTCCAGAAGAGTTTCATTTCCAAGCAGGCTGCTGCATATGGTAATGTGAGTCACATCTACACACTCGACTTTTTCAACGAGAACAATCCGGCCTCTGGCAACTCCAGCTACCTCCAGAGTTTGACCCATGCTACATGGCAAGCGTTCAAAAACGCCGACCCTGCAGCTGTATGGCTGACTCAGGGCTGGTTGTTCTTCAGTAATTCCGCTTTCTGGACCAACGACAGAATTCAAGCTTACCTGTCGGGTATCCCTGTCAACAGTGATATTCTGATCCTGGATCTTTTCAGCGAGACCCAGCCCCAATGGCAGCGTACCAACTCGTACTACGGTAAGCCTTGGATCTGGTGCGAGCTTCACGACTACGGCGGAAATATGGGTCTGTACGGACAAGTCGAGAATGTCACGGTCAACCCTGTTGCCGCTCTTGCCAACTCGAGCTCACTCGTTGGCTTCGGTCTAACGATGGAAGGCGAAGAAGGTAACGAGATCATGTACGACATTCTGCTGGACCAAGCGTGGTCAAAGACGCCTCTCAACTCGAGCACGTACTTTTCTCAATGGGTCACTTCCCGATACAGCGGAGCCCGTACTCTACCAACCAATCTCTACAAAGCCTGGGACATCCTCCGTCAAACCGTCTACAACAACACCCAGCTCACCACTACCCAAGCCGTCACCAAATCCATCTTCGTGCTTGCACCAAACACAACCGGCCTCCTCAACAGAACAGGCCACCATCCGACCACAATTCCATACCCAGTCACCGACCTTGTCCTCGCCTGGTCCTACTTCTACAACGCCTCCATGATCGAGCCTTCCCTGTGGGACAACCCATCCTACACCTTCGACCTCGTCGACATAACCCGCCAAGTCTTGGCCAACGCTTTCGTACCGGAGTACACCAGCCTTATCATGACATCGAACAAAACCCTCAACGCAACCTACTCCCCAGCCAACGCCAGAATCGCAGGCCAAGCTCTCCTCTCACTCCTCTCCGACCTCGACTCAATACTCACAACAAGCAACATCCCACACTTCAACCTCGCACCATGGATCGCATCCGCGCGGTCCTGGGCTTCAACCGGCGCATACCCCGTCCTTTCGAACACCACAGTCGTCCTCAACGCGACTCAGCCACAGAACGTCTCCTCCATCGCCAATTTCTACGAGTACAATGCACGCAATCAGATCACGCTGTGGGGACCCACGGGCCAGATCTCCGACTACGCGTCCAAGCAGTGGGGCGGGTTGATCCGCTCCTACTACATGCCGCGGTGGGAGATGTTTGTGTCCAGCTTGCTGAACGGGAACGGCACTGCTGCCAACGGTGCCAATGCTCAGTTGAGTCAGGATCTGCTTGCCTTTGAGGAGGAGTGGCAGGGACAGATCTGGGGTGAGCAGGAGGCTGAGAGTTACGCTGATGTACAGGCGGGAGATCTACCGAGTGTCATTGCGGATGTCGTTGGTAGGTGGCCGGGCGTGTTTAGGGTTTAGAAGTGAAAGAGCTGAATACGTCGCGAGAGGACGTTATTAGGATAGATACACGTCATCATGGACCGATTCTTAGAATAGGTATACTCGATAGATGTAACATTACGCATATTCGGTATCGAAAATCAATGCTATTCCACGCTGCCCGTCATCATTAATAGTGACAAGACTAACCAGTCTCAGTCTCGACACCTGGTTGTCTGCCCTCAAGACCACCGGTCATCTTGTTCTTGATCTTCCTGAGACCAAGCACAGCCTCATCCTTGGCAAATTTTGCATTGCGCGCCGGCTTCCACTGCATGATACCACGCTGCTTGCGCTCCTCGGAGCGCTTGTTCTGTGCCTGGGTGTCCTTGCTAGTGCTGCTGTACAGGCTCTCGCCACCAGTGCCGGTCGTGTTCATGGTGTCGGTCGTGTAGTTTGTCCTCGACGTCTCGTGGGACTTGCGGTTGTTAAGCGCTGCGTTGCCGTTAGCCCCGTTGTTCCCGAACTCGCCGCCGTCGCCGTCGTGTTTGGATTGCTTGCCTTGAGTGTTGTTGGCATCCTTGATACCGAGGTCCTCGTCATCGCTGTCGGAGCTGGGGTCGTGGTCTTCGTCGTCGGATGGATTGTGTCGGTCGTGGATTGGTTCGTCACGGCCTGGCTCGGCACGCTTGCGGCCCTTGGTGTCCATGTATGCCTTTGGATCCTCCCCGAACGCACCCGACCAGTCGGTACCCTGCTTGCTGAGCCATTTCTGCTTCTCGTCGGCGTCGGCTTGCTTGAGAACATCGCGTCCCGCCGTGAGCGACTGGTCGTGAAGAGTCTGCACACCTTCTGGAAGCTCCTTCTCCACTAGGTGGTTACGGACACCCTCTGCTATGCATGCCTCCCATGTCTCGTACGTCTCGCGTGAATCGTTATCTAGAACAAAAGACTCGTGACTCTCGTCCATTCCAGCCTTGAAGCGGCCACGGAACTTGAGTCGACCAACGGTTTGAAGGTCCTCCAATCCTGGCATATCGTGGCGCAGATTCTCTTCGGTGATGTAGTTCTGAGTAAGACGGGCGGCACCCGTTTTGGTCTTCCAGATAGGAATGTCAATCTCGGTCTCCTCGTTTTCGACCAAGTGTTGGAGCCAGAGCATTGCATAGGCATCGACGCCGCGCGTTCCGGCAGCATGGAACTCAAAGACCACAGGACTGCGGTAGCGGTACTTGACAGGCAGTCGAACCTTCTTTTTGTCTTCAATCTTGTGAAGATCCCAAATATGACCAGATCCTTCGGGATTCGACTTGCAAAGATGACGACCAATTTTGCCGACAGATCCTCCAGTGCGCAGCTTAATCTTCGCATTATGCGAGTAGTCGATGGCGGTGACAGTGTCGGAGAGGAACTCGAAAGTTCCGACATCCCAACCAAGCATGTTTGGAGGGAAGACGAGTTTCGATGCTGCGGAAGAGAAGGGAGATACGAATGCGACCGAACCCGATTCCACCGTCCAGTGGGTACCATCTCGTGACTTGAGAGCTAGTGTCGAGGATGTCGCTAAGCTTGAGAGGGACGAGACCAATGATTGGATCGTGCTCACGATTGCGCGAATCACGGACGGTGACAGTGACAATGGCTGACCGCCAATCACGGACGAAGCGCTCGGTACCGGCGTTGAAGATGGGTTGACTGCTAACAGCCTTGGCACGAGTGCGGTAGACCTGTGAATGTGAGTAAAACGCGCATCACCATTGGTCAGAAGACTTACGAGTTCGTCGTTGTACAGGATGGTACAGTACGAGGTTGGAAGATGGCTTCCTTCTTCATCAGTACCTTCACCGTATCCCTTGGCAGGCTCGTATTCTCTGCCTTTGCGGCTGCCTTCGGTACCCTTGATATTGTCGAGTTGCAAGTTGACGATTTGATGAACGACGATACTGCAGACACCGCTTGGCCACAGAGGATCTGGTGGGGTGTGCTTCACAGCGTCATCGTTGGCATCGTTGGTTGCTCCCTTCTCGTCCTGCAATTCGGGCGCATCTCGCAAAGATTCTGGTAGCGCCCTATTCTTACCATCGGTTCGGAGAGCGGGTCTGTACTGAGGCTTGCCAAAGTATCCGACCTCCCAATGGAGCTCACCAGGCATTTCACTGCCAGCGTCCATACCGGCCAATTTCGAAACCTGAGGATACATTTTTCCAGGGTGTTGAATCATCTTTTGGATCGACAGCTCGACCTTGCCGACGATGTCGTCAGCACTGTGACGATCAGAGTCCCAAAGTTCAACAGAAAGATTCTCATCTGCCTTGATGAGTTCAGGGGTGACCAGAAGAGCAGCGCATTCCTCCCATACTGGGTTTAAATCATCAGTAATGACTCTTGTACAGTACATGGGTTTGCCGTATTTGGAAAAGGAGAGGGTAATGTAAGGGTCACTGCCGCCCCACTTGCTGCCACGCTTGTCTTGCTTGCTGAGACCAACAGCGCGGTGAATTCGGATCCACATGACACCCAGAGCCTGGACGTCTTTGGTAATATCATCACCTTGAAGCATAGCTCTCATATCGAGTGACATGCTCTTTGGTGCGACGTACAGACTGGAAGCGGCACCGATGGCGTACTGAACAAAGCTGGAGATGAGCGGGAGGTTGAGAAGGTTGGGAGCATGCTCGAGCATTGGAATACATCCTGCTTGAACGTGAGGAACACCCATGAGAGTGAATGTCAGAGTCTTCAGAAATGGTGGCTCTGGAGTCATGTGCATTCTCAGGCGAACAGTTCCGACCAACTCTTGCAACTCGACGAAGATAGGCAAAGGCACACCAAAGAGTCCTTTGACACCAAGATAGAAGACAAGGCGCATGTGCATGTTCCTAGCTTTGTCATCTGCACGCTTTCCGGATGGAGCGGCGTGGTAGGCGAATGAGATTTCAAGGTTGTAGTAATCACCTCCTTCTTCGTCTGCAGCAGCCTCTTGAGGGTCCTTGGACTTCTTGTTCTCGTTGTGAATGGCCTCCTTCACTTCCTTCATGTGGGCATCTGGCAAGGCACGCAAGCTGAGAATGCGAATGGGATTGCTTCCCTGGTTGATCTCTGCAACACGTACGTTCTCGATAATACCAGGAACAGAGGCTTGCATAACGTCTTCAAGTGTGTCGGCCACACTCTGGAACATGTCAGGGTTGACAAGTCCCCAGACGATGGACAGGAGAGTATTCATCCACTCGACAGATTCGGGGAGAAGGTTCGCAGTAGCCTGAAAGGGTCAGCAATTGTTGGCTTCAATGATGATGATGCTCATTGTACACACAGTCTCTCCACGCTCCTTTTCGCTGCTCCACTCGACTTCTCTTCCACTTCGAATGATTTCCTTGGTCCATAGCCAAACTCCAGATGCTAAACACATGCCGAGAGGCAATAGACCGATCAAAGCTCCTCCAAACGTCTTTCCGACAACGACGGTAGCCAGAAACAAGCCGATGCACAAGACACCTGCTTTCTTTTCCATACTCGCAAACATGGCCTCATAGCTGACGGATGGAGTTGGGTGAAACAAGATGTTGGTCTTCTCGCCATGGATCGGAACGTCAGAGGTACTACCTTCAGCGACAGGATCTGGAGGGGCTGTGATATCTTGGTTGTGCTTGTATTCAGGATTCTTCTGCGAGGCGTCGGTCTTGACCGGTGTGCTCTTGCCCAGGTTGGCGTTGGGTACAGAGAGTGTAGGGTTCTTTGCACTCTCCATCATTTCTTTATTCGCATCTTCTATGACAACCTGTCTGCCAGTTGTTGGATCGGTGACTGATTTTTGATTCTCTCCAGCTTGTGGCGCATCATTTTTGTGAGGTACAGGATCGGCGTTTTGCGCTTGCCTGGCTTTGGCCTGTTCATCGAGCGCCTTGTCACGTTCTCGCTTGTCCTTGTCCAATTTGTCTATAAATTGACTGATGGTAGGGATCTTGTTCTGGCCTGAGTAGAAGCCACCCGGGGCGTGCTGTTGCTGGTCCGACATCCTGCCAGCGAGGGGGAGGGGAGCTACGCTGGGTGATGAGCTGCAGTAAGGTGTGGTGAGAGGTGAGAAGATAGAGTTCAAATTGTGGTATAAGTTACGTGAAGGTGCGACAAGAGTGCCCAGATTGCACAGACACTCGGCACTATGCGCTGTCGATAAAACAAGGCAGGGCACGGCAAGTAGAGGCTCAAATGCAGGGAACGTAGGGAGTTACGCGTTAAGCAACCTCGACCGGTTCGTCTCCCGCTCGTGCTTACATCTACGTCATATGGCGCGATGCACGCGGAAGGACAGCTCTAAATCTGGCTATTCCTTTCGATCCCTCATGGACCGAGTCTCGTCTGCTCCTTCTCAAGGCTCGAAAAATATGGAATGATCACCTTAGGTACACATTCCTTCTTAGGTGCATGAAGAATGACCTCAACAACGGTCATCGCATTGTAAAGACGTGCACTGGTGTGAAAACTACCAGTAAATAAAAGTGTTTCGTGCCAAGCACATGGCGGGGAAATCGCCAATCGGGCAGAGATCGACGAAGTCGGCAGCGATCAGAGTGCCGGATCTGCTAGGGCTGGAGTGCCATCAATCCTTGGCTTCAACAATTGACTTGAAAGATATCATACCAACATTGTATCGTTGACACGTCATGTCGGGCTGGTTCACTTCGTTTCTCAACTGTCGACTGTGTGTCAATGGCGAGCTGGTCAGTGATCAGCTCGTGGTGTCCGATGACAGCGGACTCATCTTACCGAGAACTGGTTATATCGGAGGTGATGCCGTAGACCTCGAGGACTGTATCATTGCTCCTGGATTTCTTGAACTGCAGACCAATGGACTTCTTGGTTTCCACTTTACTCATTTCACGGACGAGTCTCAGTATGCTGCTGAGATAGACAAGGTTGCCAAATACTTGGTCACTCAAGGTGTGGTTGGGTTTTGGGCTACCATTCCGACCGTATCGGGGGATGACTTCAAAAAGGTAGGGACTTATCTTTCTTCTTTCTATCCAAGATCAAGACGCAAAACCACTTCCATTGATCACTAGGCTACAATCACCGAGCTAGTCCGAAAGACGTATGTCCTACTTGATACTCTGTCAATGCCGTCCGCTGACCAGACCTTCCAGATATTGCCTTCATTGAAACCCCGATCGGTCGAGGACTGTGCCTCTCTATTAGGCGCTCACGCCGAAGGTCCATATCTGCATCCCAGCAAGAAAGGCGCACACAACGAGTCCCTTTTTGTCGAGCCCTCAATATCGGCAACGACCACCTACGGCCCTTCCGGAGCGAGCAATGAGATTCTGAAGCTGGTCACCCTTGCACCAGAGCTCTCCTCTTCGGCTGGTCTGATCAAAGACTTGACAAGCAAAGGCATCAAAGTCTCCTTGGGACACAGCAGCGCCACTTACGAACAAGGTCTGGACGGCGTCAAAGCAGGCGCAACATGTCTTACTCACACGCTAAACGCAATGCCCCCTATGCATCACCGTGAGCCCGGACTGGCCGGTCTAGTGACTACACCGTCCACTGAACAGCATCAGAGTCCTTACTTCAGCATCATTCCTGATAGTAACCATCTTCATCCCAGCGTGGCAGCAATGCTCTTCCGCGCAAATCCAGAGAAATGCATATTCATCACGGACAGTATTGAGCTTGCTGGTCTCGAGGATGGTGTGCATCCCGGCCATGCTCAGATACCACACGAACAACGAAAGACTGGCTCCAGGGTCACCATTGAAGGCACAGACACTCTTGTGGGTGGCTGCGCGAGCCTGCAGGAGTGCATCCAGAACATGATGAAGTGGACCGGCTGTGATGTCGCGCAGGCAGTCAAATGCGTTACCGAGAACGTTGCCGACATGATGGGTCTCAAGGACCGAGGGAGATTACTGGCAGGCCACAAGGCCGACTTTGTCGTGCTTAACGACGAGGGTGAAGTCTTGCAAACTTGGATCGCCGGTATGAAGGTTTGGGAGAAACGATGATTATGCAGATGCCTATTCGACCCCTGTATACACCGTCAACAGAGTAGAACAAAAACTTTCGCTGATGTGTCTCCCGCGCGAATGGTGTCATGCAGGGTCGAGCTATATATAGCCGTGTTTCGTGCCAAGACCCTTCAACGATCTCTTGAGCATCATGTGATGGACCGAAAGACTTACAGCAACTCATCAAGATACTCATCATTCACAAACATGCTTCACAAAGGCTCTCATTCTTCTGTATAGCTAAGATAACAATGATCTACTTCTACGAGCCATCGAGGCATCGGATTCACATATTCACAATTTGATATTGATCACGACACAGCCGGCGATATCCGCAACGGCGCTAGAGGGCCGCTCCTCGTTTCCCTCGGGAGTCGGATGGGCCGCTGCAGGAAACGCCCGCCCAGTCAGCTGGGTCCCTCGGTCACGATCCACTTTCTCATGCGATTAATGGCGTGCAGCACATTTGATGATCCTGAAACCCTGCACGAAATTGGTCGCGCAACACACCACCAGAATAATTGATAGGCCCAGGAAGAGGAGTTGGGTTTCTTCTTCTGCATGATCTGTCTTTATATCATAGCCCTGCTTCCACCCTCGGTCACTTTCCGTATAAACCACTGCACATGTTCTGCAGCCACAACGCGATTCGCTACACATCCTGGACTATTCACCGACTCAGGATCCCCTTCTAGGCACGGAACCCATTGAACTACTTGACCTAGGACTCCCTGCTACACTTCACAACGAGGGGTACAACAGGAGCACCCCGCAGAACAGGAGGAGAAGGGAGAAGCTCGAACGACTCCTCGAGGACGACATTATGAAGTTCTCTCACAGCATCCAGTTCAATGCTGTGCCAGACTGGAGCAGTCACTACATAAATTACAGCAACCTCAAGAAGCTGTAAGTCTCGGCTACCACGCTCCACCGGCCGGAATGCTGACCTTCCCGCAGTATCTACTCAATCGAAAAGCAGATCCACCAACAGCGTCAACCCGCTGACGATGCCGAGTCTTCTCCTTTGCTCAACGGAAGTGTAGATGACCCGGACAAGATTTTCATCAAGGCTCTGGATCATGATCTGGAAAAGATATGCTCATTCTACCAGTTGAAAGAGTTGGAGATCTACGGCGAGGTTGACGCGCTTTTGACCGACGAGGGAAATTTCGATGCCGAACATGACGGAGTTGATGGATCTGAGAGTGCCGCACGCCGACCGAGCATGCTGTCGAAGGGCAGGCAATCTAGTGTGTTCATGAGCTTCGTATCAGGGGCCAGGAAAAGGCGAGCTAGTACGCTCAGCAGTAATAAGGGACCAATACCAGAGGGCGATGAAAGTGATAATGAGGATTTACTCGACGAGAGATCTGCTTTGAAGAAGCCAAAGTCAAACGCCGCCATGAGTGGCACGAGTGGAGCAAACGGCGGAGCGGACTCGGAGAGAAGAGGAAGTCATAGTTACGAGGACTATGCGGAACAGGCCATGTCTGCTCTCTACGATGAAGGCATCACTCTTAAGAAGCGAGCAGTCAGTCTCTTTGTCAGTCTTACCGAGCTTCGATCCTTCATTCAGCTTAACCGGACCGGTTTCAACAAGGTCTTGAAGAAATACGACAAGATCCTGGACCGCAAACTGAAGAGCTCATATGTCAGCCAATATGTCGATCCAGCATATCCATTTCAGGACACGACCATGGACAGGTTGAACGAGAACATTCGCAAAATTGAGCATGCGTATGCGGACGTGGTCACCAAGGGAGATATGGAAAAGGCTCGTCAGGAGCTGAGGCTGCATCTGAGAGAGCACGTCGTATGGGAGCGAAACACCGTTTGGCGCGAAATGATTGGTATCGAAAGAAAAGCGCAAGCCGCCAACATGGGCATCCGACAGACTATGCTCGGTCACGACACAGATCCACGAAAAGCAAGATTACAGGGCGATGAGCCCGAGACCGCCACGAAAGAGGTCACGACCCCGATTGGCAAATACAGATGTCCGAGGTTTTTGCTCACCAGTACCTTTTATATTCTTCTGGCCATTATTGCAATCTTTGTGGTTTTGCTCGTCGTACCAATTATGGACGTCCCAGAGGAGCAAAACTGTCTGGCCATGGTCATCTTTGTCAGTTTGCTGTGGGCAACCGAGGCGATCCCTTTGTTCGTCACGTCCATGATGGTTCCTTTCCTGGTTGTTGTTCTACGAGTCGTCCGCTCAGATCAGCTACCGCACAACCGCCTGGAGTCCAAGGCGGCAGCTTCATACGTCTTTGGAGCAATGTGGACGCCCGTCATCATGCTGCTTCTCGGCGGTTTCACCATAGCTGCTGCTCTTTCCAAGTACAACATCGCCAAGATGATGGCTACTTTTGTTCTGAGCAAGGCTGGCACGAAGCCTAGGACCGTTCTCATCACGTCCATGTTTGTTGCCATGTTTGCGTCCATGTGGATCTCGAACGTTGCTGCGCCAGTTCTTTGCTTCTCCATCGTTCAACCAATTCTGCGAAACCTTCCTGCGGACTCAGACATGACCAAGGCGCTATTGCTTGGAATCGCATTGTCGTCGAACATCGGTGGAGCTGCATCTCCAATCGCTTCACCACAGAATCTGATCGCTCTTCAGAACATGTCTCCTGCTCCTGGATGGGGTGTCTGGTTCTTCATCGCGCTGCCAGTCTGCATCATCTCCATCTTACTCATTTGGGCGCTGCTACTGGTCACCTTCCGCCCTGGACGCAACACAACAATCGTCCCGATCCGTGCTATGAAGGACAAATTCACCGGCATTCAGTGGTTCATCACCGTCGTCACCCTTGCCACTATTATTCTCTGGTGTGTAAGCCATCAACTCGAGCCGGTATTTGGAGACATGGGTGTCGTTGCAATTATTCCTATTGTTCTCTTCTTCGGTACTGGTATCTTGACAAAGGAGGACTTCAACAACTTCCTCTGGACTATCATCATTCTTGCAGCAGGCGGTCTTGCACTCGGAAAGGCCGTGAATTCGTCTGGTCTCCTCCACACCATCGCCGAAGCCATCACGACACGCGTCGAGCACCTCAGCTTGTACAGCGTGTTGCTGGTATTCACTGCTCTGATCTCGGTGGTAGCCACGTTCATCAGTCACACAGTCGCAGCTCTGATTGTGCTTCCACTTGTTCAGCAAGTCGGTCAAGGTATGGCAGAGCCACATCCAAATCTTCTGGTAATGGGTAGTGTTCTCATGGCTTCTGCGGCCATGGGTCTGCCTACCAGTGGATTCCCAAACATGAGTAAGTCTTCCATGCATCTTTCAAGACAATCATTCCTCTAACATGTTTACAGCTGCCATAATGATGGAAGACCCACAGACTGGTCAGAGATACTTGCAAGTTCGTCATTTCTTGACAAGGGGTATCCCGGCGACTATCATGACTTGGGTCGTTGTGGTTACGTTGGGCTACGGACTAATGTTGGCTGTTGGGTTTTAGAGGTCTAGACGCGATCCACATAATCATACACTGCATGTTATATCTATGTGTTTGTCAGAGTCTATCTCAAGTACTACCTTGGCTCGTGCCGACATCTTCGTTGTTATCGACTTAAGCGAGTTGCTTGGCGGTGAAGATTGAACCGACATGCTGGTTCACCGCGGAGACAGATCGGTTTACGGGAATGCCCGATTGACTCCACCCCATTTGATATCGAAAGCAGCTTGTCTAGGGCCCGAACCCTATATTCGGGCCGTGATAATAAATAATGATGAGTGAGTGAGTGGGTTTTATTTTATCCATTATCAGTTGTCTCTGCCGATACCGGGTAAAGGCTAAAGCACCTCATCCAGATGTCTTGGCGGTGACATGCTGCAGCATCGATTCTGCCCTTAAGCGACCTGTCACGAGGGCGATATCAATATCAATCGAGTTCAGGCATCCAGTGACATTCGATCGGCTTACTAGAAGGGGCCGGATTTGTTGGTCGATTGGAGTACTTGAAGTGGTCGCATCATCGTCGCTGGATCGACTTGTACTCAATTAACTTCGATTCTATAGCCGACATCGACATCGCACCACATAAATTCTATAAAACTACTCCCATGTTCAGCCGGGGAGTCGGAGCAGCGGTCTACAAGCAGACTTTATCGCATAGAACATCCTCAATTGCACCTCTACTTCTTGGAACAAGGTCAAAAGCTCTTGTGGTGGCAAGAAGAAGCACAGAAAGAATGGCCTCCACGACGCCGTCCAACCCACTTCCGCCGTCGCCCTCACAGCCGCAATCGGAACCATACACTAAACCACCGACACAAATAAATGGAGATCTAAACAACACACTCGCTGCTCGTCCGACGGTGCAACTCGATGTTGATGCAGCATATATCAGTCGCTCATTGGCGATATCGGAAGCAGATGACGACCCTGAGATCCGTAACACGTATCGACCATTCCTGCTCAGCAAGGAAGTGGAGGAGAGTGACTGGGTGTCGAAGCTGGAACTGAGTACCGCGATGAGGATGGCGGAGGAGGACTTGAAGCAGACGGGATCGCGGCTGCGGGTGCTGGTTCTGTATGGTAGTCTCCGGGAACGGTATGTGCTCTAACATCTCATCTCCATCCCTCTTATCGTCAAGAAGCACGACTTCAGAGCGCGCCGAAATGTATATCCTCATCAGTGCTGCGGCTCTAACACGCGCAGATCCTACTCAAAACTCCTCGCCTTCGAATCCGCACGAATCCTACACCGCCTCGGCTGCGACGTCCGCATGTACTCGCCGCGCGGCCTACCGGTGAAAGACGACGTGTCGCAAAACGACCCCAAAGTCGAAGAACTACGCACGCTCTCGCGCTGGTCCGACGGCCACATCTGGATCTCGCCCGAGCAACACGGCACTCTGACGGCCGTGTTCAAGAACCAGATCGACTGGATCCCGCTCACCACGGGCTCGGTCCGCCCCACGCAGGGCCGCACGCTCGCGGTCGCGCAGGTCAGTGGGGGCAGCCAGAGTTTCAACAGCGTCAACGCATTGAGGATTCTGGGGAGGTGGATGAGGATGTTCGTGGTGCCCAATCAGAGCAGTGTGCCCATGGCGTATACGCAGTTCACGGAGGTAGATGGCCCAGAGGGAGGTAGTCGGATGAAGGAGAGTGGGAACCGGGATCGAGTCGTGGATTGCATGGAGGAATTTGTAAAGTATACGATTGTTATGAGGGAGAAGTTTGATCTGTTTGGCGATCGGTACAGCGAAAGGAGGGATAGGGAGAAGAAGGCCGCGAAGGAGGAAGAGGAGAGAAGGAAAAAGACGAATGCGGATGCGGTCAATGGGATTGATGTTCAGAAGATCTGAGCTGGCATGGGGAGGTTGTTTGCACTTTGCATTTTGTGAAGACAATATATTACGAAGGGATACATGTTTGCACTTGTAATATAGTGGTTAGGATTCGCACCTCAGGAGGATATAGTGAGGTCATTGGGCATTGGGTATTGCATTGTAGGCTGCGGCGTTTTTACTGTGACCGAGAATATCTCGACTTCGAGTTGGGCCTTACATAGACATACTTTGTTACCAACCTCATCTCTCTTGACCCGTTTCTGCTGGTCCGGAGGGCGCATTCTGGACATGGAGATTATGTATAACAATTTGAGGTTAGCTTGTCTCGAGATCTTGGGGAATTGCGTCAGCGGAAAAAAGTGGTATGTCCGTCTAAATTCCGGATATCGAGACAACGATTGTCAACAACGTAGTAATCAGGTCGTCAAGAGACCGACCATTGCTCCTGGATAGGTTTTAATGCTACGCGACAGGGAAACGCTTGCTGGACCAGCCAGTATCTGACCAGCAGAACGAAAAGAAGTATATAACCCGAACGCAATACAAACAGCGTGCCGACCAATACCCTCCTCCTGTCATCTGGTTCTGTCCACCAAGGTATAGTCTCTCGCAGTGTATTCCAACGGTGTCTCCTGGAATGCGCCGGGCATTCGAGACGTGCCCAAGCTGTCCTCTCGGAGGGCCGACGGTCTAGTACTTCCTGCATTCTGTCTTAGCGATGGCTGCATCGAAGAAGCGTGAGTGTAGTTGATTTGTTCTCCGGGCTCATAAGATTGGCGGGATTGTGACACTGACTCTGCTCCCGAATATGCTTGCTGCTGCTGTGACTGGCTCTGCATCCTCCCTGATGTTGTCTGCTTTTCGCGGCTTGCTCTGGCCAGGCGCTCTTCCGTCTCTCGTAGACGGGATTCGATGGCGGCGAGCTCTTCTGCACGCGAGTCTAGAGTGCGTTTCCTTCGCGTTGTGTTAGACTAGTTCCTTTCGAGCATAGTGGTGAATGTTATACTTCTCCTCCACGCTTTCTGACAGGCTGGCGAGGAGTGGGTTATTGGCAAGTGCATTGTCGAGAGATGCGGAGAAGCTCTCGGAGGTGTGGCTATGGACAGGTCAGACTAAGCAATTGACATGGATTCTTGTCACCAACGTCGCCGGCAGGAATTGATCGTTGGAGACCATTTCGTATGATTCAATCGCTTGTTGAGTATGGTGGCGCGTTGTGATTCAGCCCGATCTAAGTAGTTGGTTGCGAGGACAGAATATGCAGGATGATGTGCTCAAGGTGGAGAAGATATGCTTCAAGCAAGGATATGCAGGTGATATTCGCAAGGTACTGTACTCGTTTGTGACGCGGCTGCTGATGGCCCGGGGTGATCCTATTGTCACGTCTGGTCGTTTCTTGGTGTGTATAGAGGCATATAATAATACGCTCGGAAAGTTTGCTTGGAGATTGTCAGATGGGAAGTCGTGATTGAGGTGTTCGAGGCAGTGATCAGCACGACCTGTGTCTTAATAAGAACACGAGAACACAGTAAACAGAAGCTCAACGAAGCTCAGAGTTCTTGAACTGGTTTGAAGTGGAAATTAAGTCTCACTCGGATCAAAAAGATCAACAGCTCGTTGATCTGAGAATCGGGTAAGTCGTATCGAAGCTGTAACAGAAGTTGATTAGAAATGTATAGGCGAGCTATAGCTGATGATATAGGAGCTTCAATGAATGATCACAGCAGGCTCCAATACATGTACAAGAGACTTTGCTGTCGCCGCGGTGACTGTAACAACAAGTACCTAATTCTGACACGCCCCTGCTAACTGCTCTGGAAAGTACATTCCTAAGGGCATGCAACATGAACCTAGCCCAATCAGTTGCCCTACACGTGGAAGTAACCATTGTACGACGAATACAACGTACCTTATTGTTCCAGCTACAGTACTTTGTGCTTTGTGACACAGCTTGCAGTTGGTAATGCAAGCACACGTGGTACAGAAAAATGGTATAGCCGGTATTGAATGATGGTAGACGTGTCGTTTCGTGTCGTTGATCACTGGCAGCCACGCGAGGAGGTCCGTCTTGACTCTGCCGTCGCAAAAAGTCGAGGGATCGATCAAAGCACCAGACTTGGAAAGCAACACCATCACCAGAATTCACGCGAGACTACTACCTAGTTATTATCACACACCCTTCACTACATCGTCGATCCATCAATTCACTTCTCAATAATGACAGCGCGATAATTCTCTCCCATGTCAATGTGAACATGAATTACGAATCCGGAAATTGGTCGTCTGCTTCATCCACGTCGTCGTCGTCGTCCTGGTCGTCTTCCACCGTCTCGCTCGTCCTCTCCCGGGCGCACAATCGCACAACCACAAATGGTAATGAACGCCGCGTTCCTCGCGCAATACACTCCTCTAGAAACACTCCTCTTCTTTCAATCACTGCGGGCATACAGCCTCAATGCAATTAATTTCGGCAAGATCTCCGGCGAGCTTAGCACTTTACCACTTGTCAGGAACGATGCGACCTACGACAGCGAACGACTCAGCGCAGATGCTTTGAAAAATTTATACTTGAACTTGGTCAAAGAGGAGGCTCGCAGCGATTTCGAAAAGGCATTGCAGGATAATAATGGACAACAAAATGGCGACCTTTCTCCGCCGTCGCGAAAGCGCAAGGCCCCAAGCCCACCATTGCCGACTGTCGAAGAAGCCGCAAAGAACTCGCATCTGCTACCACGATTGCTCTATAGGCTATACACCCGATTCAGAGACTCTGTCGTTGCACAGATCAAGATTGAAGAACGCCAGTACGATCACTTGACCCACGAGATAAGTCGAATCGAACAAGGGAGCTGGGATGAGAGGTTTCGTCAAGAAGCGCAGAGACAGAATGCTGTTGCTCCTCCTCAAGGTCTAGGCGTATCTCTGCCAGGCGAAACGCATCAGCCAGTGCCTTTTGTGGATATAGCCCAGAGACCACTACCCATACAGGAGAAGCCTTCTGCGCCTGTATCAGATCAGGTCGAGCATCGCGCATCCGATGCTCGACCTCGTTCCGCGCGAGCGAGTATCGATGCTCTGGTCAACCACACACCCATACCAGAAGACCACAAGCCATCTCTGAGGAAGGGCTCCTCCAACATCACTCCTCTTCCACCGCTCTCTGAAATAGCGCCCGAACAGCCCCCTCTCTATGCTTCTCCAAATCTGGCCAGGCCTCCTCCTCCTCATCATGTTGCATCGCCGCACATGCAATCTCCTGCTCAACGCCCGGCTCACTACCACCCATCTCGGCCCGTCGGTCATCAATCTCCCTATGCTCAGCCATATCATCATCCCGTGCTTGCTCAAGGCGCCACGCCGAGTCCAAAAATGCCCAACGCCATGGCCGGCCAGTCTCCTGGATCGCCTCATAGAGTCTTGCCTCTACCTCCCGGCATGAAGGCTGTTCAGTCGCCCGTAATGCCAAACGGTCTACCTGCCCATCAGAGACCTCCCCCACAGCTTCAGCAAAATCCATACGCCTCTCCATCCCAAAGGCCACCATTGCCCGTCGCGCCAAACGACAGACAGTCCCAGCGAGGATATGCTCAACATCAACCAACACATGTCCCGAGCCCCCAAGGTTATCACCCACAGCAACTTCCTTATCAAGCTTACCAGGGTAGCCCTCAAACACCACAATATATTCCTCATCCGCAACAGCAACAGCAACAGCAGCACCCAGCGCACTATCCACTCCGGGCTTCTCAACAAGGTGGATTTCAGTTGCCCCCTTTTCAGGTTTCTGCTCAGGAACCCGTCAAGAGTCAAGCGCAACACCAGCAACAGCAACCGGTTGCTGCTCAGGGAACACCGCAGTCTGCTCGTCACCCCGTCCCAGTTCCTCCCAATGCACGACCTGTGTCGCAGCCGCCATATGGTCAATACTCGCCATTTCCGCAAACACCACAGGCGAGGCCTCCCCCAACCCCATTAGCCGACGACCTGACTCAATCCGTGGTCGCATCTCTGAAGCAGTCGCGGCCATCTGTTTCTAGGAGAAGATCTACCTGGAAGGCACAAAATTCACCTGGCGGCTCGCCTATAGTACGGCCGCCGCGATCTCCTTCTGTCGAACCTCTCAGTCCAGTCCGTAAACCTGTCATACTTGCGCCAAAAGAGTCTATCCCTGAGCCTGCTGAAGCCGCCGAACCAGCCGAACCAGTACCTGCAGAAGAGCCCGAGGAAGTCGTCAAGTTCGAAAAGCCTCGAAAGCAGACTCGCAGAACTCGTGGTAATAGTATTGCATCTTCCATCGTGCCAAGTTCTACTCGTGGCCGCACCAGAAGTCAATCGATCATGTCACAAGCCAATGAGATTCCGACGTCAGCGGATAAAGCGACGAGAAGCAGGAAAGTCAAAGACGAGCCCTCGACACCAGCAGAAACTCCGCGAGACGAGGAAGTAGAAGACGAGGCCACACCCGGACTCGGTCGCTCGACTCGCGCTCGTCGCGGAAACGCCGTAGCTGCTCCTGCTCAACAAACCTCAAGACGACGACGCCAGACAACGACCCCTGAAGAAGAGCCCGAAGAATCGACCGAAGAAGACTTCCCTCCATACATTGCACCTCGCAACGACGTCGTGCACGCGACCCGCAACTTTGCCCGTCTCTCCTCGGTCATCTTGAACGAGATAACAGCCCATCGATACGCCGGCTCGTTCCAGAAACCCGTCAAAGACGTCGAAGGCTACGAAGACATCATCAGACGGCCTCAGGACCTCAAATCGATCAAAGCAGCCATAACGGCCGGTACGCGAGCGATCGCTGCCGCGTCTGCCAAAGATTCCTCCACTGATTCACCCGCGGGTACACCCGCCAAAGACTCCAGCACGCTTATCTTGGAGAAGACTGCGGACCTCGTGCCGCCCAAAGCGATTGTCAACTCGGCGCAGCTGGAGTGCGAGGTCATGCGCATGTTCGCCAATGCGGTGCTGTTCAACCCTGGCAACGAGGGACTGGTTTCAGATGCGAGGGACATGAGTGAGGATATCGCGGACAAGATCAGGGACTGGAGGGCTGTCGAGCGGCAAGGAGGTGAGGAGAGTAGGGACGATGAAGACGAGACGATGGTCGAGAGTGCCAAGGGGACTAAGAGGAGGAAGATGTAGCGTCTGTATCGTTTCTTCCATATATCTAAAATCACATGGATAGACTACCTCATCCCCTGTAATCGACTGCCTGCGACCTATACCAACGTCATAGTACGAACCATGGACGATCAGCCCACAAGCGCAGCCTTGTTCCCAGCAAACTTACCCCCTGGTCCATCAAGATGAGCATCGAGAACCGCACATCTACCTCCCTTGACCGCCTCGATCGCCTCCTTGAGCACCTCATCCAAGCCCTCGGACCCACTCGCAACACCAGCCCAACACTCACCGCCGGCCGCCGCCTTCGCAATACCAGCATAATCGGGCGTGGGCGCGAAACTGATATTCAACTCCTCGTTACTGACCTTACTGCCCTCGCCCTCGGGATGCACGAGCAACAGACTCTTCCGCGGCGCGTTCCAGCCCTTGTTGTTGAGCACGATGGTCAGGATCGGGATCTTGTAGCGCTGCGCGATCCAGTACACGCTGCCGGGGACCGAGAACAGGAACGTTCCGTCGCCGACGATCTGTACCACGAAGCGTGAGGGCGCTGCGAGTTTGATTCCGAGCGCGCCGCCGCCGGACCACCCCAACCCGCCGCCGCCGCAGTTGAGCCAGGTCCCGGGGACGGAGGCCTGGAGTTGGTCCGCCACGAAGGCGGTCTGTGTCACTGCTTCGACTGCGTAGATGGTGTCGGAAGGTACGGCTTCGCGAAGGCGCGACATGAGGTGCGAGGTAGTGAGGTTGCCGTCGGCGGGGGCAGCGGCGTCGGACTCTATGGCGCGAAGACGGGCGGCGTGAGATTCTTGCAGTGCTGACCAGCGCTGAGTGAAGGCATCGGAGGTCAGGGTCGACGACAGAGATGAGGAGGATTGCAGGAACTCGATAAGCTGCGTTACCGCTGTGTAGCTGTCGGCTTTGTAGCGAGCGACCGCCGGGATGTAGAAGACGGGCATTTGCTGCTTCAGTGGGTCGACGTCGATGTGGATGATCTTGGCCGAGTCCGAAGGTTTGCACTGCGTTGGGATCCAGGGCACGTCGCAGTCGAGGACAAGAATTACATCAGCGGTCTTGATGTTCTCTTCGATGCCGTAGCGTAGACCCAGCCAGCCGGGGTGTGTGGAAGGAAAGCACATGTCGCTACCGCCTGTGTCGAGGACTTTGAGGCCTTTGATCTTGCTGGCAAGGTCGGCTAGCGCGCCCGGACATTCATGGTTGCGGCCGCTGTAGCCTGTGATGATAAGAGGTCGTTCGGCTTTGACGAGTGTTGTAGCTACGCTCTCGACTTGCTTCGGACTGAGGGCGGCTGGCTCGACGGCGCCCCAGTGGGCTTGATCGAGGTGATAAGGGTCGATATCTTCTTCCATGGCCTCCCTCGCACCGAATAGGTAGACTGGACCTTGTGGACTGCTGGTCGCGAAAGAGAGAGCTCGGTTGACAAGTTGCTTGACGTTTCTGCCTCGCTTGATCTCCCCTGTATATCTACAGTACTGTGAGACGATCTGCTTCTGATCGGGAACATCCTGAATCCAGTGAATATACTCGGTCCTGGATCCTCGATACTCGCCATCACAAGTATAAGGCGATAGTCCAGCGAATATCAGGACGGGTGCTCGTCCACAAGATGCGTTGTGGACCGCGGCTCCAAGCCCCTGTGTTCCGACATCGACGTGAACGATGACAGCTTGGGGTTTGCCAGTGTAGCGAGCGTAGCCGTCCGCCATAGACAGGGCTACCATCTATGACATAATCAGTATCTCGTCTAATCTCAAGTTACTATTTCGTACCTCGTTCGGACATGTGATGATGCGTGGAAACTGTCCTTTCTTTTCATTCTGACCTTTGACGATTGCTTCAATAATACTAGGGTGATCAGAGCCGAGATTGACGAAGCAGTGCGTAACTCCAGCCTGATAGTCATCAGCTGAGTCGAGGTCTAGTCTCTCAAATATGCTTTACCTCCCATATCGCCTCGAAGAAGGCAAAGGATGTTGTGTATACCCTACGTTGTGTCAGTAAGCAGTGATGGTCAAGGTGTCGTCTTTTTAGTCCTACATCTCTCTTGATAGGATAGTTTAAATTGGTACGCTTCGCGTCAAGTAGAATGCAAGTTCGAAGCGACTATGTCAATTGCTTTACTAGTACCACAGTCAACAACCTGAACGTAGAATATGTCTGAACTCTGATATAGAGCAAGACCATAATAACGTGACCCCGCATTTCCCCGCACGGGGTGGTGATACGGTAGTTGGAGAACTTCAACTGGGGAAATAATCACCACTGGCACCAGCATTGATGATCTTAACACAAGCAAAAATAGCCATAGCTGAAGGATAAACTCATTATTGATCCACTGCCTCTGTATAGACAGTCTTGGGGTATACGTGTCTTGATAGAATACAACGCCATCAGTGGAGATGCACATGCCCGTACCACAGGAAACTTTTTCTGTTCATCGTACACACTCTACACCATTACAAGAAAGGATCCCACCATTCTCGGTGTTCAGCGGCGTCTCAGTTGCTCCCCAAGATACTCGAGTACCTAGACAGAGGTCAGTCACTGTCACCCGTGGAAGCATGATGGCGCTTTGGGCAATACTCACTTTCGAGTTGATGACTCCTTGGTTGACCAAATGCTTGCTGAGACCCTTGACCACCTCCATCTGCTGCTCTGGAGTCAAGCCGGTGATAGCGGTCTCGATGATGCTGCCGACGGATGCCTTGTAGACAGCAATAAAGCTGAAAAGTGTCAGTATCACCAGGGGTAGAGACTCTGAAGTCGCGGCGATCTTACCTTTGGTAGTATACGAAGGTGAAGAAACCCATGATGAATTGACAGTCCATGCGGTCCGTCATACCACCGTGTCCTGGGATAGACTCGCCAAAGTCCTTGATGTTGAAGGTACGCTTGAGACCGGATGCGAAGAAACCTCCGAATGGTGCGATAAGAGATGCGAAAGTGGCGAGAGCGAAGATATGGAACTGCATTGGGCTATAGAATGTCAGTAAATGGCCTTCATGATACTCGTGACGAGCTTCGATTGACTTACGCGACGGTAATTGAGGTTGGAAGATGGGTCCATGTTGGAGGGATGAATGGGAGGTAGAACTTGTGGGCAATGAAGACAGGGTTGACATCGCATTGGAGACCGGTAAATATATTTGCGCCGAGGTCCTGACAAGTGTTAGTAATTTCTTCGATATATTCCTGGCTGATCAACATACGTTAACCGGGCAAACAAAGTACTTGTACCTCATGAGTACATTGGTCAAACCAAAGCCAAACAGGATGGTGAAGATCCAAGCGCCGAGGAAGCCTTCAACCGTCTTCTTTGGACTGAGCTTGATCAGTTGAGTACGGCCGAAAGTGATTCCGCAGATGTAGGCAAAAATGTCGTTGGTGATGACGAGTGAGCATGGTAGGAAGAGCCAGATCATGCCCTCGAAGATGTTGTTCATAATAAAGTGTGCCTGGACAACTATCAGGTAGAGAGCCATGTGGGTCCATGCGAACTGGGTGAACTGGAACTTGTAGTGGCCCTTCTCGAGCGAGACGACGAAGAAGACGAAACCTGTGCGTGCGATTATTAGTGTCATTTTTTCATTTTGGTAAGTCTTTCGAGTATTACTCACCCATCACGTAGAGCATGAAGCTGATAAAGCGATGATGCGTCGCAAATGGGAGCAGGACCCGGTCGACCAAGATGATGTGTTTGAAATAATAAATGACACTCTCTCCGTACAGAAAGTACATTGTCGTTCCCAGGAAATACCAGTTCAGCGTCTTGGTGAATCGGAGCTGCCTGGCTCTACTTGGAACGTTGGATATAGCGATAACCTCTTTGAACGATATGATCTGAATGGCCGTAACAATCATCATGATGTAAATGTGGCCCGCGAACATGGACACGAAAAAGAAGGCAATCATGATTATTGTCCATATCGCTCTTGTGATGAAAGTCTGCTTCTTCTTTTCGTAGTCGCTTTGAGGAGGAGGTTGCTCAGGCTGTTGACCGATAAAGTTAGTGATTGTTCGCACAACCATAAGGATGTCGTACCTTGTCATCATCGGTCCAGCCAGCATCGGTCGAGTGACTGCGATTGATTGCAGGTCTCTCCGATTTGGTCGCGTGTCCATTTTTAGCAGGGCTGTCAGGTCTCTTCTCATCAATTGCGCCGTCCATGTTATCCGCTGCTGCTCGACTTGATCGTCTGCCGTTGGAGTGGGAGAACCGGACGTCCTTTTTGGTTTTCGACATGATTATTTAGTCTCGAAGTTGTACCCAATATCAGGTAATATTTGGGCTATGAGATCAGAGGGCTACTCTTGCAGGTCAAATCCAACCGAGCAGGTTTTCGACACACGTGGGCCAAGTTCACTGCCGTATGCGTTGGAGCGTCGTGGACGATGCAGGTCAAGAGCCGGTCGTTTGCAGCAATGCTTCCAAGACGTATCGCGTGGTAATGGTGTTGTTCGGGAGTGTTGGAAATGTGCAAATTGTCTATCGCGACATGGCGATGCGAGTTGTATTTCCAAAGAATGACATTGTTCGTTTGGTCGCGGAACACCAGACGCTGCTTCCATTCGCAGGGCAGTTTCGTCACTGGGTTCCACCTGCCGACAATGCCCTGCGCTGGCCTGGGCATTGGCTTGGCTGGCTTGGAGTCAGCACGTGAAATTCTTGTCCTCCGTCTCGCCGGCGGTTTCGCTAAAACTTTCCTTCTCCAACCGCGTTTAGTCACCTCCAATTCGTGATTATTTCGCGTTTCGGAATCGAACATTAATTGATATGAGACACAACATACTGTGATACATGGACCCCGACAAGCTCCCCAAAAATGCACGATGAACTTCCAAACCGAGGAGGACGAATTCGATGCTGATGGCTTCGACGACTTGCCAGTGAATGATCTCCATCAATTGGAAGAAGATGCAATCACATTATCACAGCATGGACGTCACCCTTCTGCTGCCCCATACGGACACCCGCAGACAGGTCACAATGGCCTGCAAAGTGGTCGAGCCGTCGCCAATGACTGGCAAATGGTCGACAAAGACCAGGAGATGACAGCACCGCCTTCTTCTGACTACGGCCTGGACGACGAAGATGTCGTCGATCTCAATGATCCATACTTTGTTAACGAGTCTACGACCCTCGTGGGCGATGGCGATATGTCACATACTGTCGACGGCTACGGCAATCACTATGACCAGTCACAATCACACCAAGCTATCCCAGGAGCCGACACGGCCATGCATGCCCCCAATCTCGACTGGGATGGCTTACAAGCTCGAGTCAGACAACTTGAGCAACAACAGCTTGCTTTACAAAAGACACTGGAAGACGCTAAGAAAGACTCTCAGGACAAGGGTGGTCAGATCTCTATCCTCCGATCCAAACATGACACGGCTACGAAAGAGTACGAGCGGAAGTTGTCCGTTATGCAGAAACTGCATGCAGAAGAATCAGCGAAGCATCGTTCAGAGATTGAGGCCGCCAGGAAGGACCAAGAGACGATCAAGACCAACAACAAATTTCTCGAGCATGATCTGGCACAGGAGATGGAAAAGTCAAAGCGCTTGAAGAAAGATGGAGCCAATAACCGAAATACTTCTGGTCGAGCACGTACAGAGAACGCAACCACCCCTCGAAAGACGCAAACACTGGCATATCGTGACGGATTTGACGATCATGAAATACTGGCCGTTTCACCCTCCAAGACCAAAGAGAAGGACCGAAACAAGGATAATACGCCAAAGGCTGGTGGGAAGAGGAAGCGGCAAGCTGAGGGTAGCCCCGCCATACCATTGGCAATAAGTTTTCATGAGAGTCCTGGCATTGCGCAAGTCCAAGCCAGTTCCGACGAGCCGATGATGTTATACTCCAAAGACTTGGACAATCAAGAGGCAAGTACACGTACTTTGCAGCGAGTCCTTGACCATGCACCTATGTCAGGCTATCCAACCACATTGGAGGTCTTGACAAACTACAGGTTTCCCGATGCACCTACCGTCTCGCTGTCGAACTTGCTTCTGCAAGATCTGTCAAGTTGTCAGACTAATACCGATGTCCCTGTAAGTGTACAAATATGCTCGAGCTGTATGAATTTGTGGTCGAGGTGTCTCTCAAGCGGTTACTTTGACCCGTTATCTTTCATCCTCGATCTTTTCGAATTCGTCATCATCTCCGAGTCGAGTAAGATATATCCCTTACTAGTCGAGCGCTTTATTCCACTTGCCATCAAGTCCATCGACTTGATCGCAGTACCAAGAGCCAAATCTTTGAGCAACCCGACGTATGCTGCATCGTTAGACACCAAGGCACGCATGAAGCTGGAAGCCGAGATCGATGACAATCTTATTGTCAGCCTTCTGCACACATTCGCTATCAGTGCCAGCGCGTCCATCCGGGCAACCCAGGTTTTCTGGCGCAACATGGAGTTTGATTTTGTTCTTCTCATGTTGAACAGGGCCCAGCCATTACCTCAAATCACCCTCATGCTTCAGATGGTAGCCTCTTCGGTATTGGACGTCTCCTTCGGCGCAGAGAACGCAGCACCAGCGAAACAGGCCGTTGATGAGGCTAGTACAGTCGACAGGCTGACATCTCTTTTCTTCGAGAAGCCAGAGGCACCCCCTGACGAGGAACCATATACCGCATCAGAGCTGGCCGAACTGCGCGTTGAGATCCTTCGAACACTCGGAAGCATCTGTTCGACAGACCATGGAAGCAGAGCACTTGCCGAGCATAAAACCGTCATCGGGCGTCTCATCCGCTTCCTCGAAATACAGGTCTCTTCTCTGCCCGCCATACCACCGCGGCCCCATTCCATGGGCGGACCCGTCGAGATCTCCCTGCACCAATGGACAATGACATCAATCAATTTGACAACACGTTTATTGTACCATCTGATCTCCACATATCAAGAGACACTAGGTCTCGCCAAAAAGCTACAGGTCATCCACGGCGGCCACCACAAATTCCTGGTCGCCTTTTCCAGGCTTGCGTTCTCTGACAGGCTGGTGCTGGAGGCTGGTCTGGATGAGGAGGTTGTGGAAGCAGCGCACGAGATACTGGACGGCGTCTTGTCGCCGGAAGAGGGCGAGGCTGTGGTCAAGGCCGTGGAGACTCCACGGGGCACTACTAGTACTAGAGTTTCTGTGCAGCCCATGGCGTCTGCTCCGAGGTAAAGCAGTGGAAGAGAACGTCAAATGATAGTAGCTATCTAGGTCAACTGTCATATATTGATAGACTCGCCAGGGCGTTTCTAGATTTGAAGAGTGGTTTCATTCTTTCTGAATGCTATTTGCTGGCGCCATCAATGCCGTCTTTCTGAAAACTTCATGACATCTTGTTTGTTCGAAATACCCCAAAACCTAGAACCTAGAATCTAAGATCCCAGCCAATCTTTGGACCGAGCTTTGGCAGCTCCTCGGCCACGCTCTGCACATCCTTGTCACCGCGTCCCGACAAGCAAATGACGATATCCTGGTCCTTGTCCATGGTCTTGGCGAGCTCGACGGCGCCGAAAACAGCGTGACTGGTCTCGAGAGCAGGGATGATACCCTCGAGCTGACTGAGCAGTCTGAAGCCGATGAAAGCCTCGGCGTCGGTGGCGGCGATGAATTTCGCTCGGTCCGAATCCTTCCAGGACGACAGCTCCGGGCCGACACCCGGGTAGTCGAGACCGGCGGAGACGGAGTGCGTCTCGGTGATCTGGCCGTGCTTGTCTTGCAGGACGTAGGTGCGCACGCCGTGGAGAACGCCCTTTGTGCCGCCGGACAGCGTGGCCGAGTGTCGGTCTGTGTCGAGGCCGTCGCCGCCTGCTTCGACGCCGAGGAGCTTGACGGACGGGTCGTTGGCGAAGGGGTAGAACATGCCGACGGCGTTGGAGCCGCCGCCGACACAGGCGACCACTGCATCGGGCAGCTTGTTGCGCTTGGCTTGCATCTGCTCCTTGGTCTCGTTGCCGATGATCGATTGGAAGGTGCGGACGATGGTTGGGAAGGGGTGAGGTCCGATGGCGCTGCCGATGATGTAATGTGTGGTTGAGAGGTTGACGACCCAGGCGCGCATGGCCTCGTTGACGGCGTCACGGAGAGTGCGTGCTCCGGCTTCGACGGCGATGACTTGAGCTCCCAGAAGCTTGATGCGGAAGACGTTCAGGGCTTGTCGGCGCACATCCTCACCACCCATGTAGATGGTGCACTTCATGCCGAACTTTGCGCAGACAGTGGCAGTAGCGACACCGTGTTGACCTGCACCGGTCTCGGCAATGATCTCGGTCTTGCCGAGTCTGCGAGCGAGCAGGATCTGACCGAGTGCGTTGTTGATCTTGTGAGAGCCAGTGTGGTTCAGGTCCTCGCGCTTGAGCCAGATGTTCGCACCACCAGCGTGTTCGGAGAGACGCTCCGCGAGATGGAGCTGACCTGGTCTGCCCATGTATGGGTAGTACGTGCGGTATTCCTCCCAGAACTTAGGATCGTTCTTTGCCTCGTTGAAGCCTTCCTCGAGTTCGCGCAAGCAGTCCATGAGCGACTCTGGTACGTACTGACCACCGAATTCTCCGAATCTCTGTGGAAGCTTATTCGAGTTTTGTGGTTCATCTGTGTTGAGAGCCTCGAGCTGGTCTGCAAGACCTGGGCCGTCCGGGGTGTCCTCGTCCTTGACGACGCCATCGACATGCACGTCGGTTGGTTCCTTGGCTCCGTCCATTGTCTCAACAATGCCGACTTCTCTTGTGGTGCCCTTCTTGCCATCTCTGTCGGTGATCATGGCGCAGTACTCCTCGACCTTCTTCGCTCCTTCTCCTGCTGGTGCCTCGGCCAAAGTGGTGATGATTTGACTTCCAATGACGACACCCTCGGCGATCTTACCAACACTCTCGAAGTGGTCTCTTGTGCTGACACCGAAACCAACAGCAGCGGGTACACCGTTGGAGTATTTGTGTACTCTGTCCAGGAGTTCGGGAAGCGCAGCGTTCATTGATCCGCTAGCACCAGTAACACCCATTCTTGAGACGACGTAGATGAAGGAGTCGGCGATCTTGCACAGCGTCTTCATGCGCGATTCCGATGTTGCAGGCGCGATGAGAGGAATGTAGGAAAGGCCAGCCTTTGTGCACAACCTCTTGAAGCTGACGGCCTCCTCCGGAGGCAGATCAACCATAATGAAACCATTCACACCCGCCTCCTTCGCATCATCCAGCATCTTCTCCTCGCCGTACGCTAGCAACGGGTTGTAGTAACCCATGAGCATGACCGGCGCCTTGAGACCCTTTTTCCTGGCGTCCCGCACCATCTGGAGAGTCGAAGTTACTGTGACACCGTTCTTGAGAGCCTGAGTGTTGGCTTTTTGAATTGTTGGACCGTCTGCGATTGGGTCTGTGAAAGGCATTCCGAGCTCAATGATGTCGGCGCCGCCCTTTTCCATTCCGATGAGTACATCTGGAGTCTCCTCGGCGGTTGGGAAACCGGCGGTGACATATGTGACAAGGCAGGGCTAGTGTTATGTCAGATAACAATATCATGCTGCTGTAGCGCCCAACTTACCCTTCCCTCCTTCTTCGTCTGAGCAAAGGTCTTCTTGATGCCCTCCATGTTGGGCCGGTAGCGGAGTGGTATAGATGAGGGGAGAGGAAAAGTCGAGCTTTGGGTTAGATCTGGAGATTCTTGACCTAATAGAAGAATGTAGCGACACTATTTAACGACTTGTAGACAGTCAATTCGATTCAATGGCTGGTATGAGTCAAATAATAGACGACATCACGGTCGTGGTTCGGCGTGATGGACAATGCGAATTTTGGAAGCTTGGCGCTCTCGCCCCTCCGAGTCCGAATGCAGGGCTCAATGACGATCAGATTGGGTCTGGATGGCTAAACAAAAATGCCCCGCAATCGATTCACGAGGCGTGTCAAACGTTTCGTGCATCGAGCTATTGTATATCTCGGGGTATCTCGGCGCTTCAAATCGTAAAATCGTACAAATGTCAAGACCGAAAGCCGAACGCCTTTACGAGTCATCCGCTAATGCTTCCCCAGTCTTTCGTCGTCGAGTACCTATACCAGGACTGCGGTCCAGCCGCTGAATATCGCCTTCTGTGTTCCCTTCTGTATCTTTGCCCTTTACTTTGTTCCTGGCGTCTCCTGGTGAACGACCTCTCGTGGTGGAGCTGTCGGTCGAATCTCGACTGGTCTTTGCTGTAGTCGCATTCTGGTCTTCGAAGCCCTCATGCATGCCTTGCACCGAGGTACTGCCCGGATTGAGTCTTCTGATGTAACGGCCCATTGACTCGCAAAGTCTGTCCAGAACAAATTCTGGCTCGGAAATCCTGAACATCATCGGACTGTTCTCACCTATCCAGTCCCACTCAATCAGGTCTTCCTCATGGCCTTCTATACGATCAGACTTTGTGAAGCGAATCAGTTGTGTAAACTGTACCCATTCTTCGTAGTCGTATCTCTGACGGCCGTCCTTCATGTCATCTGCCACTTGGCGTATAGCCTGAGCCAGTTTACGTGCGAGTTCCATATCAGTGGGCTTGCGGTCCTGGTCCTGGGCGAGCTTCTCGATAGTGGGTTTCCGTTCAATTCCCTCTTCGTCTTCCTCTGGGCCTGTCTCAAACCCACGATCCAGTCTTTTCTCAGCTTCCTTGCGAGCTTGCCGGTCTTCAAGCCATCTGCGAAGCCGTGGAAAATACTCCAAGAACTCATGCCACAGGCCTGATTTCGGCAGGATAGTAAAGTCGGCAAACACAGACGTCCAGTCCTTGAATCTGCTGATAACTGTATCACCCAAGTCTGACACGAGTACCGTCATAGTAGGCACGGCTATCAAACTCCATAGGACAAAGAATGGTCGTCCGACGTTGCTTTGCGGCGCGAAATCTCCATATCCGATGGTCAGAAGCGAAACGAAGCAGAGATACAAGCCCTCAAAATAACTCATTTGCAGAGTGTTCTTCTCGGCTTGCCAGAAGACAGCGGCACCGACACACCAAAGTATACCGAAAGCCAGAGATGACATGGCCAGGGCAGTCCATTGCTTGAAGTGCGATGTTTTGGTCTGAATAGTACGCATTGCGTCGAACCGGTCTCTTCCTTCTCGCAAGATGGTCGTTTTGGATCTGTTGAGTCTGAAAGGTGGAAGTGTCGCAGTTGCGACTCGGCGAAGCGCTTGTATGGGAAAGTTGTCTCTTTTTCGTGCCTCTTCTTTCGCTGCCTCCTTATCGTCGATGATGCGCAACGCCGGCGACGATGGATCATGCCTTGGCAGAGGGCTGGAGATGCTAGGCCTTCGACCGACCCCAAATGGTGATCTGATCGGTGACTCATTAGCCCTTTCGATTGTCGTACTGCGTTCGTAAGTCCTTGCGCGGCTCCGTTCCACATGTTTGTACACGAGATTGTCCGAGGCGATCTCGCCGGCGAATCTTGACAGACTGCTGATGACCAGACCGAGTATGATGATTCCCCCGACAGCATAAGGGAAGACGAGACCTCGGCCAACATCGCTGGTACAAACAATGTCACCAAAACCGATGGTGAGAATAGTGACATCTGCAAAATACAGACCATTGACATACGACCAATTATACTCGCCGGTACCATAAGTGCTCTCAACTCGTGAGAACATACCGGCTCCTCCAGCAAGCCAGATGAATAACATCATGGTCTGGAGGATCAAGGTTCGCTGCGAATCGGTAAGATTGAAATGCTGGGGGTAGTGTCCAAGAAAGTACCCAAGCATGTTTACCATGAGCATCATTGAAGATACTAGATAAACGATGGCTGCGAACACGGCGTACCAAAAACCCTGACTGAAGGTCTGCTGCGGCCGCTGTGGTCCGACATAGATGTTCATCGAGACCGTGATGGCGATGAGCTGCTATGTCAGCGAGAGAAGACCAGCACGAACTCAAGCACTTACAATTCCCGTAGCGATGTACCACATCAAGATGGATACAGGTAGGGCGATGATATAGCGGACACGGCCGGTAAAGTTGAACAAAAGAAATAGATTCCCAACAAAGCCAGCGACCAGGGAGACGACATTTAGATTATAGCACCTAGACAAATCAGTCATGACTTGTGAAGTGAGAGCACGGTCATACCAACGAGGATCATGATAAGTGATCCCCTTAAGATCAGGTAGTAGCGTGCTACCATCTCCATCGAATGGACAAGCAGCTGGATCGACTCCATCCACGAGACACATTCGCCATGATGTTACAAGAGCAGCGATTGACAGGACATTGGCCAGTGGTCCTAGAGCAGCGGCGATAAGAGGGATAGCTGTGGAAGCGAACCACCAGTCTGCTTCCTGATCGTCGTCCCAAGGTCGCAAGGTAAACTTCCACCAGTGAAAAGGGTTCTTACCTCCATCTTCAGAAGGAGTGACAGACAGCGTGGATTCGCGGCGGTGTGATTGCGATGGTCGACGCTGAGATCCTGATGCCCTATCTCGTGGGAACCATGGATGAGTCGTTGTGGGATCACCCACTTGGTGAACGTTATTGTCGTGATCACCGACGTGGTGGACGTTATTGTTGTCTGTCATGGCGAACAGTTATGAACGCCAAGTTCGTAATGCTCGGACTAGCGCGATGTTGTTCGGTGATGCATACCCGAGCAGTCGGTTTTGGTCGTGCCAAGGTCGACTGATTATACATGAACAATCTTTGAATGCAGTATTGGGTAGGTAGGGTCGTGATCTGGGACTGTACCGACGTCACCGATAGTGGTATACGATAACTGACAGGTTATAATGCTGAGAAGAATAGAAAATTAGAGGAGACGGTAGAGCGGCTGATGTGATCAATCACAGGCGTTATCGAGTGCAGGTGTTGCTCGTGTCGTGTCGCGATACCAGCTATTCCGTCCCTTGGTATAATCCGCGGAGGTTGCGGACGTGGCGTCGAGAGCCTTCACGCCGAAACAGTCTAGATCATTGAAATGGCCATTATCGCTCAAGCATGTTTGGAAGGACAACAGAATATGTGTTGGAGGATTGATAGACGGAGACAGAGACAGAGAAAGATGAATACATGATGAAAGTGCTGAAAATACAGTCAGTACCTTGAGGTCCGCGGCCCTTAAACGCGTGTTCACGGTCGGAGACTCGGAACGTCATGTTCTGCTGCAGTCGGACCGTGAACGCTCCAGTCTGCCGTTCCGTCTTTTCCATCAGATTTGGAAGACGGCCTCTGACTTGCTGATACGCTGGCGGTCCTGTCGATGGCATCGCAAGGCCGTCGCCAGACATCTTCTCGACACCATTGGGGTCAGAGATATTATTGATCGGAAAGTGTCACGATCTCTTCCATACAAAGGCATCGACTTTCGTTGATCTCAACGAGACACACCTGTTGTCGTTCTGCTTCAATACCCTCCATGAGCGATCGGGGGTCCTAGCCAGTCATTGTTCGAACCTTTTATATCTCTGTACGTGTCGAAGCCATATTATCGTAGACTGCTATCTTCTCAGCTCAAATACCTACTGAGCTCCAATGTCTTGGTTTGACCGTACCGTGCGTACGAGTAATGCTATAGTACAGCGGGCCGAAGTAGCTGGGGTTCAACAAATTGCCGTTGCGACATCGCAGCTTCTTACCGTATTTTGCCATGAACGCCTGGGTTGCCGGTTGCCCATGGGCGCACCCACACCCACGGCGCGGGTAAAATACAACGTCACTGCTTCGTGGATCACACTCGACTCAAGAAAATTCTCATCCTTTACAACATCATTCTATACGTCCTTACACCCAGCACAGGACGCTGTGATATTACCCGACCCCCCATCATCGCTGCCGCAACCCGTGTATACTCAATATGGATACAACAGACTCCGGCCCAGCAGTCTATCGGACTGGCACCAAACGATCCGAGCAGGAAATGGTCAAGCCCACAAACGCGCTTCAGAGCGATTTCACCGAAACTGCCAGCATGGATTCAGACGAACAATACTTGGTAAGATGAGGTCCTCGAGACCTTGATTGGCGATCGGATAGTATGAGTTCAGTCTGAAGCATCTCCTCTCCTACGCCCAACAACACTCGGTCATTCTGGTAAGAAATGACCCAGGCTACTCACCCACAGCAGGTCTGCGACTGATATACGACATTTCAGCAGACACTCTGCCTATCGAAGTGTCGACAGAATTGTCAGGTGGAGTGTTTACTAAAGTGTCTGCTGAAGCGGCCAGCGGCGTGTCGGGCAGAGCGTCTAACGAAGTGTCTGGCGGAGTGTTGGACACTCCGCCCAACTATTCGTTAGACGCTTCGTCAGACGCTCGGCCACGCGCATCGTTAGAATCAGTCGCAGACCGGTCATCGCACGCGGGTGCCTTTGCCTTCGGTGGCTCTGTCTTGCAGGTGCCACTGGAGTCAAGGGCTGAGAACGTACCGCCTGAACTTGATCGCTTTAATGAGCGCGAAAGGAGATGCTATGACCAGAAAAATACCCCGGCCTTTCTTGGCTCCCATTCTTTGACATGTTGACTTTGTATTGACACAGAGCAGAACGCTCTCGGCTATAAACAAGTATTTCCCATCCTTTCAGTTTGATGATTTTTTCTGACACTTTCACAGACATTGCACCGGCAATGGAAGCTCTTTGAGAGTTTCTCCGCCAGCTTCGGTTCGCCTCGATCGCCATCGATGACCTGTTTACACCTACTGATCATCGACAGCTGCGCTATACTTTATCGGTGGTATCCGCACGACCTTCTCTATCGGTGTCGGTGCAGGTGGACCAGCAGCCTACTGGTCGAGTTATGTCATTACCTGTATTTTCGTCTTCATCACCGCAGCAGTTCTCGCTGAGATCTGCTCTGCCCTTCCAGCTGCTGGCTCTATCTACTTGTGAGTATTGTGACACCTTGCCAGACACCTTGCCAGACACCTTGCTAGACACTTTGCCAGCAACTTGATGTGCTTGTATGCTGACTCTTCATTAGCTGGGCTGCCGAGTCTGGAGGTCGCAAGTACGGTCGTCTATTCGGTTTCATCGTAGCCTGGTGGAGCTGTACCGCTTGGACAACCTTTGTGGCGTCTAACTGTCAAGCTGCAGCGAACTTCCTGCTCTCCGAGATCGCCGTCTTCGGCCTCAACTTCTCAACCGATGTCAACGACATCAACTTCCGCGCCGTACAATGGATAGTGTCCGAGTGCATTCTCTTCATCGCGATCGGCATGAACTTCCTCGACCCAAAGACCTACAAGATCATTTTCCGCCTTGCGACCGGTATCATTATGCTCGACTTCTTCCTCAACATTATCTGGCTGCCCATTGCCGTCCACAACACCTACGGATTTCAATCTGCTGAGTTTGTCTTCACCCAGACGTACAACGAAACCGGTGCACCTCCTGTCTGGAACTGGATGCTTTCCTTCTATGTTACAGCCGGTGTCTTGGTCGGTTTTGAAGCCAGTGGTCACATCAGTGAGGAAACCAAAGATGCAAGCATCACCGCTGCACGGGGTATATTCTCCTCCGCTGTAGCGTCAGGTCTGCTTGGTTTCCCTATCGTTATTCTGTTCCTTTTCTGCACCCCACCATTGGAAACTCTCTACGCTTTCGACGCACCACAGCCATTCGTCAACCTTTACGCCATGACCATGGGCCGAGGCGGTCAGGTCGTGATGAACGTCGTCTGCATTCTCGGCCTCATCTTCAACACCACGGTTGCAGGTGTCGCGAGCAGTCGTCTCATCTGGGCCGTTGCACGTGATGGTGTACTTCCATTCTCCGGCTGGATCAGCAAGGTCTCAGGCAACAAGGAGCCACGCAACGCAGTCGCAACCATGCTTTGTGTCGCATCTCTGCTTCTTTGTACCATCCTGCCGTCTCCAGTTGCATTCACCTCTCTCGTGTCCGCTGCAGGCGTGCCCACTATCATGGCGTACGCACTGATCTGCTTCGGCCGCGTCTTTATCACGCCTAACCAGTTCAAGAACGCACGCTTCAGTCTTGGCCGCTGGTCTCGTCCCCTCACCTTCATTTCCCTCATCTGGAACCTTTACCTAGCCTGCGTTCTGTTCAGTCCACTCGAATTCCCGGTTGACGCAGCCACCTTCAACTACAGCCCTGTTATCTTCGGCGCCATCACCATCTTTGGTATTGTTACTTGGTGGGTTACTCCTGAGGATAAGTGGTTGCCCGCGGCTCGTCTCGGCAAGATTAGGGAGATCGAGGAGGAGATGAACAATCGTACGAAGGCTGGCAGGAATGATGAGATGTCTGCTTAGGTGAAGAATGGCATTATTGAGGGGTCGGTAGCCTACTGAGGGGACTGTGCAGACATTCAACTGATCCGTGTACATATAAAGGTGTCTAAGACGTGCGTAGATAGGAAAGAGCAACTTCGGTGGAAAGGAGTTTGAGTCGCAGGTCGAGCTGTATCAATACTATAGGATCTATTGTCTACAGACCGACAGTGTGTTACCCGAGGTACTTTCACATGGTGTTTTGCGCAGTATTCGTATTCGAAGCTGCATAAACATGCGCAATCGTGCTGTTGATCTTATGGCGATATCATTCGAATCGTTGATTCTCGGACCCTTAATTGCTTACACGGGCTACTCAAGCAGAACTGCACAGTTGTGTCTCTCATTGACATAAACGATGTCTATTTCCGACCGCAGTAGCATTACTCGTACGGTCAAAGCAATACGCTGGAGCCCAGTATGTACTCTGGTGCCATATGTAGCTCCCTGAAAAGTAAGGGGAGCATGCGGTTCACACACCATCACATTGACTCTACTTCGCTGTTGTGGATGCTGCCTGTGTAACAAATCATACTCATGACGTCGCTGCACTGTTCCGTGAGACATTGTTTACTAGAGATAAGGGCAAGTATTGGATACATTTGCAAAAGTAGCGAAAATGAAAGCATCTGGGGGTATCCTAACTAACCAAGCATAAAACCAAAAAAAAGTAGTAGTAGAAACGGCAGCAATGCCAGCAGCTGTCCTGTGAGTTGTTCGAAGCAACAATCGGAATAACATCTTCCTTCCATCGTCTTTCATCTAGCTCAGCCGCGATCCAGATCTGACCTCTAAAGCAGCAGGACCAATTTAATACCGTGGACCTATAGGCGGAGCAGGATAGCCGCCATAACCAATCCCGTTGCCTTGGCCACCAGGCAGACTGCCATAACCATCGGTGCCACCGTAGCCAAGGTTGTCGTACTGACTTCCTGATCCATTGATTGTGGAAGATCTCGTGGGTACACCAAAGCCCTTGGCAAGTTCGTCGTCGGTATTGCGGCGGTTGTACCGATGAGGCGGGTCTTGTGCTGCGGAACGGGAGTTGTCAAAGTGCATATTCGATGCGTATTGCGACGCTGGTATGTCGCCTATGTTGGTGCCTTCGGAACGGGTAAAAGTGTTCGTGGTGTTGGAAGAGGGCGAGGTGCCGTAACGGCGTGCGCCAACGCTTGAGGGCTGAGCGCCAGACATGGACTTGCGGTGGCTCCGGGAGCCGGTTTGAGGAATATCAGTTGGGCGGCTGGGGGTGTACTGTGGTGTTTGAAGGGTGGAGTTGGCGCGGGAGGAGCGTGTGGTGGTGGGTTCGGGTCTTTTGGCCGCGGTTGGGGGCTGGTCCTGTTCATGAATCTTCCCGCCACCTTCGCGAGCATGATAAGGTTTGCGTACGCGCTCGATTGGGACCGGTGTTATGATGTCTTCGTCGTCTACTGCAGAGAAGGAGGATTCATACGGGTTGTGCTCGCGCTCTCCGAAGGTACTCGACGAGTGTTGCATTGACGGAGGTTGTGTCGGCGGTGGAGGTGGCATGGTGTTCTTGTTTGGGAAGCTAATTGCCGGGTCTGCCGATAGGGCAGCGAACAAGCGCTGCCTTTGTTGGAGATCCTCTCGTCGTGGGAAGAGTCGTTTGGACAATTCTTTGGGAAAGCGCTCTTTGCAATCGTCGGCATTACTGATAGGCATGTTCCGCAGTGCATTGCTAAGTCGTTTGAATTCTTTATCTGGATGCGCTTGTATGAGAGTGGTCATGAAGGTATCAAAACCTTGTGGAGTAAGACCAGGGATGGTGGGAACGTCATGGTGATTGAATTGCACGAGGTGGTGCTGACATCTCAAATCACGAAACAGTCTCGATATTGAGGCATTGGTCAGGCGACCTCCAAATATCGCATTCCATGGGTATGACTCGTCTGAGACCTTGGTAGCCTCGAAGAAGTCGGCCAGCTTTCCGGGAGTGACGACGATACTTTGTTTCGGTTCGCAGTCTTCGACCAGATGCTTGGCCAGTCCTCGTAAAAGCTGACCTAGTCTGGGCGTAGGCTTGCCGTTGTTGTCAAACAGAGGCTTCCAAATCTTTTCCAAAGTGGTTTCTGCGACCGCTGACGGGACTCTTACAGGTCTCGGTCTTGATCTCGCGCTTGTGTCTTCTGAACCGGAGGTAGACGCTTTGCTGTCTCTTCGACTACTTGACTTGGGCTCTCGACTTGTGTAGGATTGGCTTTCGGATAGTGCTTCATGTGAGCTTGACCCACTACTCGAGGTCCGCGAGGGTGGTGTATAACGTGGTGGGTAAGACGAAGAAGCTGGACTGGTAGGCGATGAGAGTTCAGGTGGAGGTTGTCTTGCGGCGTTGAGTGGTTGGGGTTGGTAAAGAGGAGCAGGTTGCGTCTGTGGGTGTTGCGGGACGCATTGAGGAGTCTGCGATGCCATGGGTCCGCCACCAATGCCTGAGGCCTTCAAACCTTTGATGACCTGCTCTGTGATCTGGGCGACCAGGTCGGGATCTACTTGGCTAGCAGCGTCGGCCCTGTCAAAAGCGGTATTGACAACTTCGTGAATTGGTTGTCGAGAGGTAGTCGAGCCATTGGCCATGCTTGCGCCGGGGGCACTCGATCTCTTGTTCGAGATACCGCCCTCAGGGTTGTTCGACTGCATCATGGCAAGTAACAACCCAAATGTCGAGATCTGCAGCGAACAGGTGGGCCTGGTGGTGTTTGGTGGAGCGCAGTCTGCAGGCACGCAGGCCTAACAGACGCTGAAAGTGTATCAGTGCCGGTGACCGCAAGACTTGCAACGCTCCTCGACTGTGTTGTGAATGTTCCAGACAATCGAACGATATTCGGGAGCCAGATATGACTGCGAAGTCGAGAAACAGAACCAGTAACGGAGTTGTCCTATGATATCAAGGATCGTGTAGTAGACAAAGCGATGTGGCTGTGAGGTACGACTTATGCGAAGAGAGAATAATCTTGTGCTTGGTCCAGGAACTTGAGTGATGGCTTCAGCCTGACGCGCAAAGACGGAGGTGGAGGTACAGTTTGAGAAGTTGTGTGATGTCGTTGTTGTGGTTATTGAGTTTGTAACAGGTAAAAAGATACCTTTCGTTATGGTTTCATCGACAGGTCCAGGACTTGGGAAGTGGGTAAGTAGGTGGGCAAGCGATGGAGACGGCGGTAGATGAGGTGGAGTAGATTGGATCGGGTCGGAGTTGAAGTCACTGTCGTTCCTTCCCTCTCCGGGTTGCGTTGGTGGCAGGAGCGATGACGTCTCGGCGCAGCGACCTTGATGACAATTGATTGAACGCAGACAGGCCTGCGGTGACGATCATCAATAAAAATGGAAGGACAATGGACAATTGCACTTGAAGGCTCCGAGTGATCGTCTTGGGAAAACACGTCCTGATGAACCACGATTTGACGTGGTACATGTACAGATCAGAGTTCATGACGGTCATGCATTGACAGCTAAGGACAGCGATACGCTACTGTACTCGAGCCGCGACTCTAAAAAGTAATGTAATCCGGTTCCTATTTCGTGTTACTGCCAGCACGTTTTCGTCGTCTACGTAAGTATCCTTGTGCATATTCTCATCTGATCCTATGTATCTGCGACCTTGCACCTTGCTTCTTGTGTTATTGTATCTTGGACAAGGTCAAGACTTTCACATTCATCGGTGTTCGTGGCTGTCGCGAAGCCGTTCCCCGTGACTGTGGAGTTGGAAAGCGGGTCTATAAAACTTTATCATCACCTGCGAACTATGAAACAAGTGATGAGTCTGACCATGTTTGTGGTTGTTTATACATGGTGCAGAGTGCCGAGACCGTATGTAGTGCGCAGAAGATGACCATTGCTGCGCCGAGAGGTGGTGACAATCTATCGTCGCACCTATGACCAAGCTGTTGTCAAGGGATTTACAAGGCAGAACTTGCGCGAGGCTACGTGATTTGCTCGGTCATGTTTGAGTGCTGACGCTTTGCCATGTATCGATACGTCCTCATGTCACATCTTCAGAGGCTCACATACCGCATCGACATCATTGGTGCGACCAAGCGAATGTCCATGATCTTCTGCGCGGCGCTGAACCTTAGTGCCTCGTTCATGCATCACGAGGCACCAATACACAGATGCCGCGGTGCTTCTCTCTCGCTTGCACGAGTCGGTAGTCAATCGGTGCGCTGTCTCCTGCATTAGAAAAGTTAGAAGACCATTGCCTTGGAGTCTTGGACTCGGAAGCCGGAAGAGTGCATCTGGCTGCCTCATGGATTTCGCATCTACTTCATGCAGTTCTGCTCCGGATCCTGTTCCTACTCGTCCGGAGCCGCCATTGACGGTCATTTGATCTGACACGGTCTCGACGTGCATATGCTTGGCAGCTAACATCACTTCAGATACGACAGATCTGCCATCTTGACGTCTCCTTTTCGATTTGATACAACGTTGAGATCAGACAAGCGAGCCAGCCGTGTCGCGCTCTCTGCGCTGGGAAGTGCCTGATAACAGACCCGACGGCGATACAAGACACTCGTTACCAACGGCGTTGTTGCACAGAGACGGTGTTGCGACTGCGAGAGTGTCGAATACTCTTTTTTCTATTCTCTCCATCACGAGGCAATGGTCGAAGTGAGGCTGTCAAAGAGCCGACGGCGCCATTCGATATGAGGATACGCAGTCTGACATTGGTGAATATCACAAGAAGTAGTCATCTGATATCGCACCGAAATGATGCCATCGAAGACTGTCGTTATCTGAAAGCAATGAAAGCAAGGTCCATCATTGAGTTGGCTGTATTTCCTTCGGTGGCAACATCTGCCTGGTGAGCCCCACTAGTTCACGACGTGCGGTCTTCGTGACCTGTCCTCTGGTATGTACCGCTCGTTGCACGATCGTTAATAGCCCGGTTCGGGCGGCAGTGGAATACGTCGATCTCGCAATGTGAAAGATATTATTACTTACCAGGGATTTGATCACAACAAAGTGCGATCTTGCCTAGACTCGCGTCTTGTGTCGCCGACAACGCACGAATGCCTCAAAGTACGAGGTGGCTCCTGACATTGAAACTGCTCGGACCACAATGCAACAAAGTCGCAGATGATTATTGGTGACGAGGCTGACGAGAAGGACCGCTCGGCCGTACTCCTCGTGTCTTTATCGAAAACAGAAACACTACAGTCAACATAGAGGACTGCTCATGATTGACATGATTAGTAAGAGCCGTGTATCAGGTAAATGTGGATAAATAGTAAAAGCAGGCTAATGCAATTGTGAAACGTGCCTTCCGCGCGTGATTCGCACGAGATCAAAACGGCAGGCGCTCTGACTGGATCAGGCAAGAGCGACAGAAGCCGCGCTTCAATCCACCATGAATTGATGATCATGGAGGGAAGAAGCTTGCCAGAAGCTCTTTGTCCGTCTTCCGTCAGTTATGTCAATCTACAAAGAATCTTCCACCTTGGATAGACGTTGCATTCCACCGCTTCGACGTTTGTTCATCGCAACGGTCTGCCCGTTGGATCTTCGAGCCTGAAACGAACGCAACGCAATCCCGCAAGTCTCCAGATCCGCACCCAACGTAGCCCGAGCCCAAGCCCGACGACCAGCTATCCATCGCACAAACCATCTGCCAATACCAGGCTACCTAGCCGTATCCCGCGACCGTGCCATCGTAGCTGTTTCAGACTGTGTAGCCACAAAAGCATCACAAGGATTGCTCCAGATGCTGGTTTGACAACGCTGCCGACAACGTCTCACCCTCTTTCATCGTCTGCATAGCTTTTGATCATAGTTCACTCACTACCGCACTCTGCGATTACTCAAAGACCGGCTTGAATCTTATCTACCGCGAAATCGCGCCACAAATTGTGCGCGTGCTACCGAACTTCTGGATGCGACACTGGCTCAATTGATCTACAAGGAGAGAACAGACTCAGTTTTGAAGATCATGTCTTGAAGATCTACAATCGCGCTCGGAGAAAACAACATCACTCCCTTCTGATCTGCTCCCCTGGGAGTACTTCATATTCACATCAATCATGGCGACGTTGACAGCAAGATCTGCCTATCCGGGACCTATGAGTGCCTCACAAACATCGCCCTACAGGGCTCCTACCTTGGCTGGACAGGCTGTCTTCAGCAGTCCTACCGAATCCGAATTCTCCGACATCTACGAAAGTACAGACTCAATACGGTATGGGTAATTTCCTGGCATCAAGAGGGTGGGTTGTTGCTGACGCTGGGCAGGAATTGGGACGAGATCCGGGTTGGCGACTGGCTCAAGAGCATCAACTGCGCGCAATATATTGAACTGTTCCAAAGTACGTCAGGGTCCTACAAAATCTACGGGCCACCACTGACCATGACAGGGAATAACATCAACGGCGAGAATCTCATGGAACTGGATCACGCGACACTGAAAGAGCTTGGAGTCAGAAAGGTTGGCGATAGAGTACGCATAAACTCACAGGCCAAAGCTTTTAGAAGCTTATACGCCAAACGCGCATCCAAACGAACCGTCAATAGACATTCTCTCGCCATTCTCGATAGCAATGCGCATACCCCTCCCTCTTCAGCCTCGCCAAGGGCTGCTCAACATAACCGACAACCGGGTGCCTCTAGGGCCGACAAACGCCAGTCACGCATATTCGATGGTCCAACCCTCAGTGCGACCAACTACACTTCCAGACCAAGCTCACCTTTGGTCGATCAAGAGAACAGGGCGGCCCGGAATGCGAGATACCCGGCCATGAGCCCGATGGAGAGCAGCAAGAGGGAACAACAGCCCACCTACTTCCCGACTCCGTCCCGTATGGCACCAAAATCTGCCTCCTCCACTTCTGATACCCCACAAACTGCGCGCTTCCCAACTCACACCAAGTCAAGTCCAAGTACGGACATGCTCGGATATAACACCAGCACTGCTCTACCCTTCGACAAGGCTTTGATTCGCGTCATTTTCGATACCTCCAGATCCTCGGTCGTCAATATCGAGGGATGCAGAACCGCCGACGACATTATGCTCAAGACTTTGAGAAAAGGATTGCTCAATGAAGCACATGTTAAAAACTACTGCTTCTGGATACTGGATGGCACCGACCCCAATCCTATGCATTGCAGGAGGGTCGGCGACACCGAGCTGGTCCGCTTGTCCAGTGACAGGGTGCGGAGCGAGCGTGGTCGTCTGATTCTCCGCAAGATCCACGCCGGTGAACCAGAGGGCGAGCAGCTACGTGTGGCAGCCAAACTTGCCGCTGAGCAGCCTCCGTCACCTCCTCCGATCGAGGTACAGCAACCGCTCAAGACCAAGAGTCAACTCAAAATTGAGAAACTCATCGGAGAGAATCTGCCTTCGGTCACCTACCCAATGTCGCCCGCCTCCGAACGCGAGCGCAGGTCTTACTTTGACGAATCTCTCAAGCGTACCGAGAGCACATCCACAAGCGCTAGTGCGCGCGCCAGGAAATTGAAAGACTTCTATGGTCAACGTCCACCCACCGAATTGATCACTCAAGATCTGACGTCCTACTTCCCGGACGTGGAAAAGGAGAAGATGGACCGAACAGTACGCATGTCGGTCCGTAGGTCACAACGACTGAGCAGAGCAATGAGCCGTATGAGCACTGCTAGTAATTTCAGCTTTGCCTCAAGCCTCAAGGATGCTCCTCCCCTTCCTGCGATTGCAGATAGCTGGCTCGCTAGTGGAACCGCCCGGCCTTTGCGGCCTCTCTCTGTTGTGCGATTGGGCAGACCGGGATCCAACTATCGCGATTCCATGTCGTCGTCTATGCTTGAACCACTCGATGAAGAGTCACCCCTTGAACCAAGCCGCAAGTCGTATGTTTCATTCGGCGAGAGCGGTTCCGACTCGAATGGCGGAACAAACAACAACGTCACCATTACCGACGCCGATGGTAATACGATAATGCAAAGCTATTTCGATGACACTGGAAGTATCAACCCTGGTAACGACGGCGCTGAATCGATCAATTCTCGTCTTAGCAGGGTCATTGTTGAGGATAGTGAAGAGGATGACGAGGAGCTTATGGAACATCTTGAAAAGTCTTCCTGGGATGATCTCAGCTACATGAAGGGTGCTATGATCGGCCAAGGTTCTTTCGGAACGGTCTACCTTGCCCTGCATGCCATTACTGGTGAACTGATGGCTCTGAAACAGGTTGAGATGCCTTCATCCAACAACACCGCCATGGACGCCAAGAAGAACAACATGGTCGAGGCGCTCAAACGTGAGATTGATCTCCTTCGTGAGCTCAAGCATCCAAACATTGTTCAATACCTTGGGTCCAATTCTGACGACACTCATCTCAACATTTTCCTTGAATACGTCGCTGGAGGTTCGGTCGCGACTATGCTGGTCAACTACGGTTCACTTCCAGAACCATTGATCTCCAACTTTGTTCGCCAGATCCTGAACGGTCTTGCGTATCTCCACTCCAAGGACATCATTCACCGCGACATCAAGGGCGCCAATATCCTCGTCGACAACCATGGTAGTGTCAAGATTTCCGACTTTGGTATCAGCAAGCGCGTCGAGAGTACTCTTCGAACATCGACGACTCCGGGTTTGAAGAGGGGTGGTCCGCGTGTGTCGCTTCAAGGTTCCGTCTTCTGGATGGCACCCGAGGTCGTCAAGCAGACTGCATACACCCGCAAGGCAGATATCTGGTCACTGGGTTGTCTCATCGTCGAGATGTTCACGGGCAGTCACCCTCATCCGAATTGCACCCAGCTGCAAGCCATCTTCAAGATCGGTGGAAGTGGCGAAGCAAGACCTGATATCCCGGCCAACGCGAGCAAGGAAGCCAAGTTGTTCTTGGGGAAGACGTTTGAGATTGAGCATGAGAAACGGCCGTCTGCGGAAGAGCTGCTGAGCCTTGCATTTGTGGAAGATAAGAGGATCTAATTGAAGTTGGATACGTGGAGGAGATTTTTGGCCGATAACTAATACCCATTTCGTTTTTTGCATGCATACAACAGTCTACCTAGCCTCCTGTTGAAACCAGTGATTGTTCGACCCTTTCGTATTTTTGTACGGATTGGAGCCATGTTACCGTTGACTGCTATCTACTCTGATCGAAGAGCCACGACGTTGTACGGCGTGCATCTGACAAGTGCTCTTTCTATGCCCTCTTTGCCCATCGACTTCGAGATCTGTAAAGTGTATGACTTACTGTTCATAAACGAGTATCACAACATCTGAATCTTCAAGTCCTTGGGTCTCGGTCAAGAATAGTTATTCTCTGTCTATACAAATAAGCTCACGACCATAGTTCCAGCATTGAACCAGATTCATCACCACAGCAAAGATGCCACCAGCAGCACCAGGAGTGATGGACCTCAACGAGCTAATTCGCTCAATGCGGCCCTACCTGGACCCGAACTCATACATCTACTGCACCATCCCGCACGATCTCAATCACGAAAAGGCACTTCCAAGGATACCAGACGGCGTGGAAATCGACGCCCTGATCCGCGAATCCGAAGGCTGGACACTGATATCACCGGCCACGTCACTGGAATCACATCCAGGATATTTCATCCATTACGACGAGGCGAAGGCGGCAGGACAAGTGAAAGCGCGATGGGCGTTCAAGTGCCGGAAAATTACGCTGTTAGTGCACAGCAGCCTCGAGGCGGTGGGGTTGACGGCTGCGGTGTGTAGAGTTCTCACGCCTGTGAATGTTAGTTGCAATGTCGTGGCGGGGTTTCATCACGATGCGATTTTTGTGGAAGAGGGCGATGAGGTCAAGGCTATGGTGGCGCTGATAGGGTTGATTGATGATGCTGGTGGAGATACGAGGGGGGTGTTCGATGCAATTGATTCCTGATGCTGAGTGGAGATGCGAGAGGCTGCTCAGCTTCAAAGGGATCTTCGAGACGTAGAAATTGAGAAGGGAGAAAGGGGGCTCAGAGTCATTGTGAAAAGAATCCAAGAATGGCTTGCTGCTCGCTATAAAATAATGCTTCAGTTATCCGCTAATCTTGACTAAACGCCTCCCCCTGGGTATCGTCATGCTCATGCTCCGCTAATTGCCATTGCCGCCGCCAAATGCATTTCTCATCCTGCCGAGGAGCGTCGCATTATCCGTCGGTTCGGCTGGTTGGTTCTGTCGTCTTTCACTCGAGCCGCTCGCGCGTGTTTGAGTTGGGCTATCTGGAATGACCCATGGGTTGTCTCTCGTGCCTTCGCCTTGACCCCACATCTGATCGTGACGGGGGGCTTCGTCCGGTCGACGTACACGGTTGGCGTCGGCAGGAGCATCTCTGGGCATGATACCTTGTCTGCAGTGTGGGCAGGTGTCGTGCTCGCTCAACCATGCCTTGACGCATTCGCCGTGGAACCAGTGGTGGCATGGTAGTTCGGTGACTTCTTCTCCGATTTTGGCTTCGTCCATGCAGATGGAGCAGTCTGCCTTTCCTTCCGATCCCTGGTCTTTCTCGGTGATCTTCCTGACTGGCAACGATGCGATGGCATCAGCTGTGGCTGGACCCGGTGCGTTTCCAGTAGTATTCTGTTCCATCAGCTGGGAGACAATACGGTCGAGAGCTTCCTGGCTGTATACCGCGTCTCCATGCTGCATGTTTGCTGGGTTAAGGAGGTCCAACAATCCCGCCATAGGGCCCAACTCTCCAAATGCTCCTCGCTGACCTGGTTGCACTCTGGCTCCAGGGTGTCCGCCAAACATCATTCCAAGCAGATTCCGAAGATCAACTAATGGTTCACCATGTGGTTGAGGGTTATTCGCGTCGCGAGGACGCAGATTGTCGGGAGCTCCAGCATTGACCGATCCCTGAACCCTCCACTGGAAGCCCTGACCACCGCCTGTGCGTACAAAGGTATTTTGGCCTGTGCGCACAAAGGTGTTCTGGTGTGGTCCTCCAGCTCCGTTACCAGGTTCCGATTGTGCGCGTTCGAAAGCGCCTGGCATGTCCATGTGTGGCATGTCGCCGTAGCCCTGGTAATGTTGCTGTCCTGGTTGGTGTGCTTGGTCTCGCGCCTGTGGAACCCCACCACCAAGTATTCCCTGGAATATATTCGCAAGAGGGCCTGCCAGGCCGCCCATGGCATTTTGTCCACCTTGTCCACCGCCCAAGAGATCTCCTGCTGTGAAGTCACGCCGGAAAGTCATGTTAAATTCGCCTGGACCATTTCTCGTCCATTGCACGTTATCAATGTCATCTTCGTCAGGATCGGGGGCAGTATCGGCCCAAGGATTGTGGTTGTAAAAAGGATGTTGAGGCATTGCTTCTTCTAGTTCTGGCATCTGTTCTTCTTCATCGCGCGGGTCGTGTCCGGGTTCGATCTAGAACGTGTTAATGATACTCGAGGAACAGGTGGGATAGATACACACGATCTCTGTAAATTCAGAGTGACATGATGGGCATGCCAAACCGTGTTCGTCTCTATACCACTCTTCTTCACACTGATGACAGAACATCATGTCCCGTTGTTGTCCGGACATTTTGGAATGTGTTAGCTGGACAAGCCAGCAGGGTTATGAAGAGACCAGGTAAGTGATAGAAAAGGTGCTCCGTCGAAGGAATGGAAGGACCGCGAGAGTGTGAAGTATGACGAAGTTATGGTATCGACTTATGTAGGAGGAGAGTGAACTGCTCTTTGTTCTTGGAGATCGCGGCTTCTAGAAGCCGAGTCAGAAAGCGGGCGTTTTTCAGTCCAGCGATGTGAGGAGTAGGCGTGCTTGGGATGGGATCCCGTCTTTCGCGAATACTGTCGGTAGGGAGAGATTTACTTTCCAAGTTGGTGCGCTAGGATGTCTTCCACTTATTAGGTGCGTGGAAGGTTGATTTGATATGAGGCGGAGAAGCAGCGAGCGGAGCGTCGTGTTTGCTGTCGCCAAATGACGCAAGTCCTCGTCCTCGTCCTCGTGCGATGCAGTTCAGGGTCCTTTACGCCACAACTTGAATTCTCAGCCACAACTGTGAACCACAAACTAACCGTGCAGCCAGGGAGTTAAGAATGTTACCAGTGGTGTATTTAATACGTCTTCGAGAAGTTTGAGATGCATGCCTGTAACAACGAGGTGAATAATGTCGCTCTTCATTCTAACCGCCCAGTCATCCGGCGAGTCACTTCGCTTGTTCTTCTGGAAGCTTCCACTCGACACGGTATACAACAAAGACCTCAACCACAAGATGCCCTGTCAAGGCCAGGGACAGTGCAGAGGTGGTCAAGTACATTTATCTTATGCGTCAGAGACGAGTCCGTCAAACAAAGCAGATTATTGTCTATTATCCTGGATTACAGAAGATCATGCTGCTCCGCGAGTCACACACACAGGCACCCACGGGTAGCTGAGGTCGTATATGCTTCCACTCCATCAAGGTGTTTTCTACTTTCGGTACCAATGAGCAATTTTCCATCTTGCAGTTTTATAAAACAGTTCTGAATGCCTGCTTTCTTGTGAATTACTACCAATTCATCTCATCTCATCTCACATTCTCACGCTTTTTTATTATACCCACTATTATACCCACCACCAGCCAAACAACCAAATCTTCCGGCCCTTCGTCTTGGTATACTGCTCGGTAGCATTATAGCCTCCTCAAATTGCCGGAGATAAACATCGCCGCTCGCGTCCCACCATGAAGCTCACCGGTCTCATCGCCTTCTTGGCGACGGTCTTGCTCACTCCAGCAACCCTCGCAGCTGCTATCCCTACCGGTGACATGTCCACCACCTCAACCTTCTCCAACACCACCCTGGCCAACTTCACCTCCGCCTCCCTGCGGTCGCTCTCGAAGAGGGGCGATTTTACCGGCCACAAGAGATGCAACAAGAAAAAGGGCCACTACTGCAGAAAAGACTTCCTCGTCGAGCTGGACGATCACACCCATTTCCTCCCACCATGCAGAGCGGTCTCGGTGATATGGGCGCACTGGGACGCCCCGCACGAGCACTGGTGGTACGATAGATTCACCAATTTTGACAATTTCGGTGGCCTGTTCGCCGACGAGATCGCCTTCGTCACAGGCTTCGAAGACATTGGCGTTCAGGGCGTCATATACGATTCTCAATTCACTCGCAATATCCAATCCATTGATCACCTCATGGATGACAACCCCATGATCGACGAGGGCTCTGTGAATATAGAAATGGTGCTCAACCGCACCGCGCACTTTTGCCCCAAGACCAAGTTCGTCCTTGCAGGCGAGTTTGCGGGCACCAGAATGGTTCGTGACGCGCTGAAGAGGACGGGTTCCGTCGCAGCGAGCGACATGGTCAAAGCTAGTAAGTACTTGCGTTGTCCCCATCCATTGAAGCTGTTACTGATGTTTCGCTTAGTCGTACTTTACAACGATCCTCAGAAGGATGTGTTGTTGGTTCCGGAGCAGTTGAAGAAATCTATCAACGTCTGTGACTACAGGCATCGTAAGTAAATCCTCGCAATCTCTGACCCATCTCGAGATTCGTTGCTGACCAGTCATAGATTGTTCCCTCGCGAAGAACACCAAGAAAGGTGCCAACTTTGCCCTGCGAAAATTGGGTTACACCAAGAACCTGCCAACGTAGACGGTCAGACTCTCGATCCAAGACTTGATCAGACACTCCTTAGCAGATACTTTAGTGAATACCTAAATTGTTCCCAGATGGATCCATCGAACTTGATTGAACTGAAGTTTGCACTTACCTCCTGAATCAAGCTTGCACTTTACTTGCTCAAAAGCCCTCCACTCACATGAGTAATCAGGAGTTTAATATACGCAGGGACCCGTGGAGGACAGCCAGCAGTGCGCCTCAGGTCGAGGAAGGGAAGCTGAAGCAGTTGTGCACCAAGTGGAAGCGTCGAGGAGATTGTGAGTTCTTTGGGAATACAGGTGTTTGTTGGTGCTCATCGCTGACCCATCTCAGCTTGTAAACCCACTGTCCGAGGGGGTCTTTTCGATCAGGGTGCCGACTTTGCCTTGCAGCACACTGGCTTGTAACGGTGATCTCGACGATCAAGGAGACCAGGTCAGAGTATGACCCTCGGATTGGTTGACATGTTCATGTTTACCCGTAGTCTTATTGCGCTTTGTTCTTTTGTTACTTTTTGAAATCGCACATGGCCTTTTACCGACGTTGGTGCAGAGGGAAAAGTTTTTGTCTTTTGATACATTGAAGCGAAGAAATCACCCTAAATAGTCAATCTATGGGTTCTCCTTGACGAACTTGACACCCTTCTCAATGTTACCCTTGAGGTCCTTCAAGCAGGCATCGAGGAGAGTCTGCTCGTGCTCAGTGACCTTGCCGACTGGGTGGATCTTCTCAACACCGTTTGGTCCGAGCTCGACGTTGGTGGAGAAGTAGTCAACGCCCTGGTCCTTGTAGAGAGGAGAGTCAACGTAGGTTGGCTCGATGACGCCCTTCTCGCCCTGAGCGGCCTTGAGCAAGCTCTCGGCGAAACGGGCACCGGCCATGGCCATGGAGAGAGTGGCAGATCCAGCACCACCCTTGGCCTGGACGACCTCGTCACCACCGAACTGGACGCGCTTGACGTACTCGTCACGCTCTGCGCCCTCGAGGTTGTAGCCGGCCTGAGAGAGGAGAGGGACAATGGTAGCACCAGAGTGACCACCGATGACGGTGATGGACTCGTTGGCTGGGTCGGTGCTCTTGAGCTGGGAGATGAAGCGGGAAGCACGGACTACATCGAGGGTGGTGACACCGAAGAGTCTCTTTGGGTTGTAGACGTTCTTGGACTTGAAAACCTCGGCGCAGATTGGAACGGTGGAGTTGACCTGGTAGTGTGTGAGTTGACCGTCGCATGATCACGTTTGACAAGTTTCACATACTGGGTTGGAGATGATCAAGATGTTGGCGTCAGGGCAGTGCTCAGCGCATGACTTGGCGAGCTCGCGGACGATGGAGGCGTTGGTGTTGAACAGGTCTGGTTGTTTGTCAATGTCTGAATCGTAGTCCATAGGCGTAAGACATACCATCACGGGTCATGCCTGGCTTGCGAGGAACACCAGCTGGGATGAGGACGATCTCGCAACCGGTCAAGCACTCCTTGATACCGCCGGCCTCTTCTGGGCCAAAGCCCTTGACCTAATGGATTGTCAGTCGCCAGTGTGTGACGCTAGCTCTTGTAATACGCACAATGCTCTTAGTGTTGATGTGGGCGACATCGGCAGCGACACCTATTGCGACAGTCAGTCGGTGATGCATGATTGGCGTAGTGACGGGCTTATCGTACCTGGGGCACCCTTGATATCGAAAAGGGCGAGCTCAGAAACGCGTGGGTTGAGCTTGAGGAGGAGGGACAGAGGTTGACCAATTCCACCACCAGCACCGAGAACAGCGACCTTGGAGTCCTTGATGGATGTATTAGCACAGGCCTCGGTTCGTTGAAGGCAAAGATTCGATGCTCACGAAGCGGGCGGACTGGGAGAAGGCACGGCGGCCGACAGTGCCAAAGGCCTTGCGGGATACAGCGAACATGATGAGGGTATGGAACGAAAGACTGTTGTAGTGTGTGTTGCGATTGAGCAAGCAAGAGGAAGATCGAGGATGGGAAGGACCGAGTAATAAACTTTTGAGGTGCGAAGCTCGCTGAGGGTCGAGCAGCGCAGGCCAGCAACGCCGAGCACCGCCAGTTGCTCCGCTCCGGATGATGGGGAAGCTTGGACGACTCGAGTCAAGCACTGTTCCCGTCGGGAATTTACCATCTGTTTGCTTAAGGAACCAACATGAAAGCATCTCTCAAGCCACAATGCGCTCTTGTACCATGTACTTGGGATCAGCTCACGTGCTATTATCGGTCATGTGGAATGTCTTCGACTCTGATCTTATTTGTCTAAGTCTCTATCCTAGGTTGCTCATCACAACGGACGTTTAACCGGACATGGCCTTCTGTCTGTCCTGCATGACCTTCTTGGAAGCAGGACGCTCGCTGATCCTGGTCCACCAAGCCCAGTAGGTTGGGAACTCGCTCTCCAACTCTTTCTCGAAAGACTCGTCGCAAGCGAAAGGAATGAGCCAGTTCCATGCTAGATATCGTTAGCGAAATGTTCGCATGAAGAGCTCGGAGACAAAACGTACGAAGGAAAGCCAGGTCGGCGTAGGTGTACTTGTCGCCGATGAGGTACTGGCTCTTGGTGGCCTTCAGATGCTTGTCGATAACGGAAATAACGCGCTTGATCTCGCCGGCGTATCTGTCTTGGGCCGACTTGACCTGCTCTGGGTGGTATCTCATGAACCAGACGCGCTGGCCGAAGTATGGACCTTGACCAGAGACCTGGAAGTGCAACCACTGCTTGAGCTGCCACTTCTGTGGAGAAGAAGTCTCGGTGAACTTGTGCTCCTTGTCGTAGGTCTCCTCGAGGTACTCAAGAATAGCTCCGGACTGCGATTGAGTTAGCCATCTTGCGCGATGACCGTCGACATGTGCTGCTATCGCATACCTCCCAAAGAGTGATACCAGTGTTTGGGTCCTCAATGACTGGAACTCTGCCGTTTGGAGAGAGCTTGCTCTCGAAGTTGTCCTTCTTGAGGTCTGGGAAGTCCCAGATCTTGTGCTCGTATGGAAGCTTGAGCTCCTCGAGGAGGAGAGCAACTTTCTGTTTATTGTTAGACCACAAGATGATAACTCTAGGTGCTTTCACTTGCCCATGGGTTTGGTCCCTGTAGTTGTTAGTATCTAGTACTTGTGTTGATTTTGCTGTGATACATACACCGGAGTGACCGTGCAGGGTAATTGGCTTGATGTCAGACATGATGATACTGTTTCGATTCGTATAAGTGAAGAGTATACAATAGTAAACAGAAACAAATCAGAAGAGCAATGAAAGGACAGCTATAACTTAACCCACTTGACCGACTGTCCGATTACAAATCGAACCTATCGACATCATAGGGAGTACCAGTAGCAACTCCCGTCTGGCACTAGCAGAGCTTCAGAACGTGTTCGATCTGGAACTTTCGATTGTGGATGCCCTTTGATGGAGCGAGCAAGGGACTGAGAAACGGTCAAGCCAAAGTGGGGTCATGATGAAGGTCGATCTGAGTTTGGAGAACTTGGAGCGCCTTCCGGTTCCCCTCTTTTGGAATCGAGGGTCCGGCAGATTGGAAACTTGATCAATCGAGAACCTTTCCGCCATCGTGCAGATAATACTCGTAGCGAGTGTGTACTGTGAGAACATTTGTGGTCATGATTGCCGTCACTCCGAAATCTCGTTCACCATGATACATGTATTTGAGGAGGGGCTCGGCGTGCCACGTTCGCGACCGCGAGAGTTGCGACCATTTCTGAAGCGCAAGATCAAGGGTATATGTAGTCGATCTACTATGAATCTCGTCCACTAAAAGGTCATGTTCGACATATGCAACGTCCAGTTCACCGACGGCCTAGGAGAATCATAAAATAATCCTCTCTACAGCCTCCTGCAATACCGCAAGTCTGGTCTGCTGCATCTCGGTATTTCCCCTGTTACTATCCCTCAGAATCTCAACCAAGTGCACCACATCCGCTTTGCACTTCGCGAACAGTGCATCTTGTACATTTGTCTCCGCGGTCGGCGGCACAGCAAGCAACCGTGCGATGGTGAGAGCCTCCTCGAATGCTCGGTGCTGAAATACCCACCATATACCCGCTTCGTGCTCGAATATCTGATGCAGCTTGAAGAATGCCCAGATGGCTTCGTGTGCTGCTTCGAGGGTACCACGGATGTTGCACTCAACGTTCGCCTCTTCGTTCTCCGAAACCTGCAGGATCATGAGGCAATGATAGTAATTCGAGTTGAGGAATAGATTCTGGCGGACAGATCGCGGGTTGGTAATAGCCTGCTGCGATAATACATTGGCGTCCAGCACCGTTAAACTGGCTGGGAGGGAGCGATACAGAGCCCGGAAGGAGGAGATGATCGACGTCTTTTGGCGCGGACTGCTGACTAGTGGAAGTGAGAGCGACAGTGGTGACGAAAGGTTCTCTTGTACAAGATTGCCGAGCTTCCACATGCCTTTGATGTATAGCACGTCTTCCCGGTCCACGACCGGATCAATGAGGTGGAAAGGAATGTTTGCCGGTGTCTGATCGGGAGGCGCGATGACACTGATACTCATTAGGTTCTCGACCCGTGTGGCGGTGTTGACCGTCATACGGTTATCAATGTTAATGCCTTGTTCTTGCAATGTCAATTCGTCGACCAGCGAATCGGGCTGCACATCGCTGTGCGTCGCTGTTGGTGGCAGCTTGAGGATAACCGTCAGGAAAGTATCCTGGAAAAAGACTGCCTGCCATAACTTCCTGCGAACTTGCTTTTCGACCTCGTTGGCATTGGAATTGATAACATCCGGGTCTCGGTGTAGTCGCATTGCATATGATTGTCGAAGCAAAATCCCAGACCACGCGTAAGCATCCGAGGCATGGTTGTCGTTCATCAGAAAATAGGTCAGAAGCACCATCGTGACTATACACCGCAATGATGCTCGGTTGAGGTAGGAGAATATGTTCAAAGCTTGATTGGCCGCCGAGGCGTAGAACTCGGAGCTCGGCCGTCGCTCCTCGTAAGAAGGAAAGGACATAAATTGAGTCCCTAGAGCATAGACCGTGTAATGAAGAGCTAGCATATCTGCCTCGGCCTTGTTCTTCTCGGCAGGACTCGAAGCCCAGAAGCGTTCGTAGTTGGTGTAGAAAGTCCGTCGATGTATGCAAGGATACACGGGGTCGATGACTTCGAAATACTTGGCGACCAGTATATCCGCTTGATCCTTGCTCGGTAGCACACCGACTACCTCCGGAACACCACCTGCGCATGTCCAGTAATTCGAGAAGGGATGCTGAGAGCCGACTCCAAAGACATTAGAAGGGGTAGATCTAGAAAATGGCAGATGCGACAGCAGATATGGCGAACTAGTATTGCTCTTCTGCTTCTTGCGTAAGTGTCCTTGTAAAGGTAAAGCAGCTTCAGTGGCAGTCCGTGGCATCGAGGTGGATGCTGGCGAGCTGCTGAGGTTCTTCTTTCTCGCCTTGATAGGAGGCTTTGTAACGTATCGAGCTTTGCCATTTTCGACACTCCTGAGGCCATGTTAATTCAAACTTTCTCACACGTCGAGTCGTTGGACGTACTTGGCGGAGTTGAGTAGTTCTGCCACGACAGTGTAATGGCATGTAGACTGCCTCTTGATGCACGAGAGACAGGTTGGTCTTCCCCGATCACACTATCGTTTGGTTTAGCAAAATCTCAGGTCAAAGCAGAGTTGACAGCTTCTACCTTTGTCTTTCTCTCGACACATTCTTCACAACTCAGAGTAGGTTTATTTCGTTTTTGCTTGGCTTTTGCTCGAGCATCGTCTCTGTCTTCGGTCTTGATAGTCACAGAGGGTGACTGTGGTGATGTAGTAGTGGATCCATCATGCTGTGAGTCGTAGTCTGATCGGAATTGATCAAGAATCGTGTGCTTCGATGTTGGTGTTGAGGCTCCGGATGTGATATTTTGTGGCGGCGGTAGTGATGGGTGGTCCGAAGTGTTGTCGCCCACGACCAGACTCGACATGATCGGTATCTTTCGAAACACCGTGAGTCCTAACCTTGTTACCGCACTCCGCAATGGAGCCGCTAGCAGTCTGCGTACGATGAATGCTTGATTCGGTAGAGTACTTTTCGGAAATACAGTGGGAATGAGATGCAGTCTTGTTTCGGTGACTGGAACGCAAGCCAAGGCCGAAGGACGAGTCGAGCTGCCGCGAATAACATTCGCCAAATGAGTCAGTCAGCTCCAGCCTCTGCACGTGAGATAATACTTCCATAACAGTTCATGCGGTTATATGATAGCTAAATTATAGTTTCTGTCACGTACGGCCATAGTTGCTTGAGAACACCGGATCCCGTCCGCTCTCCACACGTTAAGCAAGCAAACGCTCGATTAGTAGTTGCGTGGGTGACCAGCAGCGAATCCCGGGTGCTGTACGTTTTGCACTTTTTCTTTTGCATATAAGCAATGAAGAAGAACAGATTAAAGAGGCTTCTCTTTTGCTCGGTTGGGACAGTTTCGCTCTGTGGTCTGTAAACCTCTTGTATGTACATTGACATTCAATATATTCATAACGTTATTCCGCATTTTCAAGCCTTGATGTACTTCTTCAAACCTCTTAATCTTTCCTTGGCGTCCTCGAGCACTTTATCATCCTTGCAGACCGCAAAGCGCAGCCAGTCCTCGGCCAGATGTGCATTCGCGTCGGTGAAGAATTCTGTAGGCGGGATGGCAGCCACGCCGAGCTCTGCCAGAACGAACCAGCAGAGCTTAAAGTCGCGCGGTCGGGAGGCCACGTGAGGTGGGAAGTCGTAGTCCTCGGGCAACTGGATCTTCTTCAGGTTGACGAGGACGAAGTAGCCGCCTTCTGGATCCGAGTACTATTCGATTGTCAGCTGCCGTTGTTTCCAGAGCCGATGAGATCAATAGACTTACAGGAATGTCCAACTCCTTCCAGACCTCGTTGAAGAGGTCCATCTTGCCCCTCATCTCTTTGACTGTCTCCTCCCAGAAACCATGCTTGTCTGCCTCTTCAAAGCCGATCGCTGTTGCTTCTTGCAGTGGACTGACGCTGCTATAGCAGATACGTGTGTGAGCGGCGCTTACGTATTTGATCAGAGGCTCTGGCCCAATGAGCCAACCTACTCGCCAGCCGGTACAGTAGAAGTTCTTGCCGCCAGAGCCGACGGTAAGCGTGAGCTTGGCAATTTCAGGAGAAAGGGTCGCCATGCGTGTAAACGGTGTGTAGTACAGGCGGTCGTATACTTCGTCGCTCAGAATGATGATGTTGTTCTTGACGCAAAGGTCTCCGATTGTTTGCAACTCTTCCTTCGAAAAGACCTTGCCCACTGGGTTGTGTGGACTGTTGATGACAATCATTCTCGTCCGCTCTGTGATCGCATTCTCAAGATCTTTCATGTTCAGCGTCCATTCTCCAGCTGACGTGATTCGCTTGTCACCCTCGGCTGGGGGATGCAGTGGGACGTAAACAACCTTTCCACCGGGCATCTCGATGTTGGAAATGTATTGATCGAAGAAGGGCTCAAAGACAATGACCTCGTCGCCCGGCTCCACAAAGGCCATGAATGCTGAGAGCATACCCTCGTTTGCGCCGGTGGTAATGGTGACCTCGGTTTCTGGGTTGATGGTGCGGCCGAAGAAGGGGGTGTAGGCGTCTGCGAGTGCTTTCTTTAACCGTGGACGACCCTGTTTGATCTCAGTCACTGCTCCGTTGGGAAGCACTTCTACAACAGACCTTGGTTGGCGAGTACTGGTTGCATTCTACACGGTCAAGGGCTCCCTTTGCAGCATCAATCACGAACTGTGGTGGATTGTAGCCAAAGAAACCTTGACCCATGTTGACCACCGGTTTCTTAGACGCTGCTGCGGCCTCGTTGACAATGGACCTTCAATGCATGAGTCTCCATTCGCGCTGTTCACTGAACGGTGGACCTACCAGACATCTTGTCGCTGGCCAGAGACTCTTGCTGCCGGCTTGAATGGATCACCCCGCACCATCTTGGTCAAGGAGAATGATCGTGTGACGTTGAGAGTTCGGCCAATGGATGAGATATATGAAGCTCTTTTCTCGCAAGTCGATGCGCAAGACCTACGAAACAGTTCACTCGAATGTCTTGAGGCCACGCGACACGATTGCATGGTGTAGAGTCACCTCGTTCAAAGAGCGGGACAACACTCCACGGCACATTTTCCCCAGACATGAAGTGGATCCTCGGATCACGTCATGCCGAGAGCTAAGCGCATTAGTGTTTAATGAGTCTCGTCGCGTCTTCCTGCTTGCGGACGCGTTTAGTAAAACCCGAGGAGATGCAGTGGTATGAATGAAAATCGAAAGCAGCTATGGTGGAGTGTCCGATATGTACAAAATCGGTAAAGGAAGCCGATATCAATCGACATCTCGATTCTGGATGTACTGACTTCATCAACCTACCGTCACCGCCAGCTACTCAGCAAGTCCAGACGCCACAATCACAGGTTAGGTCCGGCGTCGACTTCTTCAAGAACGCTGTGAGCAAGCAATTTTGCGACGATGGACTGCCTTCCAGTGGCCCAGGCTGGCCGAAGAAAGACTGGCAAAGTTCAACCCAACCATTATCAGAGTCTGGTAGTAAGAGGTCCAGAGAGCTGGACCTCACTAACGGAGACAGAGACGACGACGTGACGCCCAGAGTCAAAAAGATCAAAACGAATGGTCTCGAAAAGGTCGCGCCACTCGCAGAGCGCATGCGACCGAAAACGCTGGACGAAGTGCATGGTCAGGAACTCGTAGGGCCAAACGGAGTCATTCGCAGCTTGATCGAGTCAGACCGAGTACCATCAATGGTCCTTTGGGGAGGACCTGGAACAGGCAAGACCACGATTGCGAGGCTCATTGCGCAAACGGCGGGCACGCGATTTGTCGAGATTAATAGTACATCGACAGGAGTCGGCGAGTGCAAGAAGCTGTTCGCAGAAGCAAAGAACGAGTTGGGTCTGACAGGACGGAAGACCATAATATTTTGCGACGAGATCCATCGATTCTCCAAGTCTCAGCAGGATGTCTTCCTTGGTCCGGTAGAGTCCGGCGCAGTCACTCTCATAGGTGCAACGACAGAGAACCCTTCATTCAAAGTCATCAATGCCCTGCTCTCTCGCTGTCGGGTGTTCACGCTATCTAAATTAACAGACGACGATATCCTCGCTATCCTCCAACGAGCTCTGACAATCGAGCCACCCTCAACAGACCAATCCCGCGAGCTCCTGGAGAAGGACGACTTCGATCTCCTCCGGTACCTCTCGACCTTTTCCGATGGTGACGCGCGAACCGCTTTAAACCTCCTCAGTCTGGCCCTTGACCTCTCTACATCGCCCGAAATGACATCCGACCAGATCAAGAAATCCCTGACCCAAACCCTCGTCTACGACCGCGCAGGCGACCAGCACTACGACACAATCAGCGCTTTGCACAAATCAGTGCGAGGTTCCGACCCGGACGCTGCACTGTACTACCTCGCTCGTATGCTGCAATCCGGCGAAGACCCGCTCTTCATCGCCCGCAGAATGGTCGTGATCGCATCCGAAGACGTGGGGCTGGCGGACAATAGCCTACTTTCACTCGCTACAGCAACGTATACTGCGGCTGAAAAGATCGGTATGCCAGAATGTCGGATCAATCTCGCGCACTGCTGCGTTGCGTTGTGCTTGGCGCCAAAGTCGACGAGATCATACAGGGGCCTGAATAATGCTTATGCCGCGCTTAAAGAGCCAGGGGCCGCGGGTTTGCCCATCCCGATGCACATCAGGAACGCGCCCACGAAGTTGATGAAGGAGCTGGATTATGGAAAGGGGTACAAGTACAATCCTGACTACGTGGATGGAGAGGTGGTGCAGGAGTATCTGCCAGAGAGACTGAGGGGCAGGAAGTTTCTTGAGGAGGGGGACTTGGGGACGCTGGTTGATGAAGAGGTTACTGAAATGAAGAGAAAGGAGGTGGAGGAGAGACAAGCTCGAGAGGCGGCGGAGAGAACGCTTGGAAATGGTGCTATGAACGATGATGAAGATGCCAATATGGATGATGAAGTGCTGCCACGGCCCAAGGCCAATGGTAGGCGAAAGAAACCGCGGCTGAAGAAAGAGACGGACGGCGACGATGATGAGGAGCTTATCATGCACGAAGACGAAGAGCTCTGGCTGCGAAGCGAGCACGACGACCACGATGACAGCGACGAAGAACCAGCATAGCGTAGCGTGTTCCGTGCCATTTGCACAATAATTGTATAATACCATCTAAGCGACTTCTTCAATCAATTTAGGCTCAGGCGGTCCTTTCCAACCCTTTTCTAGTGCAGCGCCGACTGGTGCTTGTAGCCACTCAGTGGGCACACCAATACGTGAACCCGCCGCGTCGTTGACCCATCGAACGTACAAGGGGTCGGCAGGCTCATCTCCATCATATCCTCCCGCAGCGGCAGCAGCAGCCATCATCTCTGCCCGGGTGCGTCGTTTTGGTGCAGGCTTTTTGAGAAGCTTATTGATAGTGTCCAACTACAAGTCGTCAGTACCAAGATCAGATCCACGAGAAACGGCATGCACCACGTACCTTTTCCTCCTCGTTTCGCTTCTCGCTGAGGTTCTTCCTGCGCCTTGCCATTTCTAGTCGTCTCATGGCGTGTTCCTCGGCAGTGAGATGCTTCTTCTTCTGCGCTTCGTTGCTCAGCGCCATGAGGGATCCGGTCAAGCCCTCTTCGTACGCAGCACGTTGGCGTCGTGTAAGCTTGCTCAGGTCCGGAGTACCGTCGCGGCTTCCGTCTTCATCATCGTCGAGCCCTGAACCTTTCTCCTCGTCGTCTTCGTCAAGGTTCTCGTCGCTCTCGAGTTCAGACAATTCCTCGTCATCATCCTCTTCCTCTTTCGCTTCGACTGACTTGAGAGCACCAGCCGGCGGAGCAGCGACCCTGATGGTCTCTTTTTGCTTGCCCTTGTTTGTCGGGGTTTTGGGATTGACTTTGATTGCAGGAGGCGGCGGGTGCGGTTCGTCCATGTCCATGTCTTCGTCTGCGTCCTCTTCTCCTTCAGCATCCTCTTCACTGTCCTCGTTTGCTAGGAGTTCCGCATCAATGTCACCTTCGGCGTCCTCTTCATCATCTTCCTCCTCCTCATCTTCGTCTTCGTCTTCCTCCTGCTCGTCCGCTTCCTCGTCACTATCGGCTTCTACGATGGTCCTTTGATTCCGCGTCGCTCTCGAGGTTCTGACTGGCGGCTCTGGTGTGTCGTCTGCGGTGTATGGATTTGGCGGAAGGTCATCTGTTCCTACTGCTTGTCGCAGCTTGCTGGGCGCTGATTTGACTGTCAACCTTATTGATGGTTTCGTAGGACCTGCGGACGGGCCAGGGGAAGCTCTGCGGATTGTTGTTGCATTGTGCGCTGTCGGACTATAGGAGGTTTTAGTATTGCGAGTGCTGGAGCGCGTAGGCGGCATTGTGATGAATGTGATGTATTGAGATGCAGTGTTGCGGACATATTGAAACAGTCATGGAGTGTTACGCAAGGGACAGGCGCGGCTATGCTTTGCATGGTTCAGCCTCTGTCGCGCTTGCTGCCGCTCCAATCAATTGATGGCAGTATCACTTCGCCGGAATATCATATAAGAAGCATGATCGCGTACCTCGTGGCTGATGATCGGGATCCAACGGGAGACCCGTCCGATCCTTTTTGTCGCTTGCTGGCCGGGTGATCCATTGTAAAAGTGGTAGGTTGAATATCATCAGTATTCTAATAGCAATAATACTTTGAGGCCGATCCAGTCGCTGCGATTTGGGCCTCTGACTGGTATGAAACCTTGAGACGCACTCGGGGGGAAAGCCGAGCGTGACATGTGACGGTCGGCCAAAGCTGCAGCGGTGACGCGCAACCTCGGCTCGGCTACCGACGCAAGTCGAATGCTGGGGTTACTGTCACCAGCACTCGGACTTGATCTTTGTACATTGCGACAAGCATACACGATCATTGTCTGCGATGGGCGACGATGATAAGCCGAAGCGGGCAGCGATCCCAGCATGGCAGCAGAAGGGCGCAAATGGCGATGGGAAATCCATTGCAAGTGATAAGGATGCAGCACCCCAACAAGCGACCATTGTCGGCACAGTCCAGCTTGAGACGCCCAAGAACGAGCAAAGAGCAGAAGAGAAGGCGCAAGAGCACGAGAAGCAGATAGTGGGGACCGAGGACGAGATCTTGGACCAGGTCCGGACATTCCTGACACAGGACGCTGTCAAGACCTCACCTGTAGAGAAGAAGCGCGCGTTTCTGGAGAGCAAGGGAGTAAGCCAGAAGATTATTGACATGGCGCTTTCGGACGATGGACACTCCGAGAAAGTGGCTCAAGACGTGACTATCAGTCCGTCCGAATTCAAAGCATCTCTACAGCAAGCGACTTCTGGACAACAGATACATAGAGATGTTCCTCCAGTGGTTACGTATCCCGAGTTTCTCGTCCAGCCGCAAAAGCCATTGCCACTCGTAACCATCAACCGTCTTTTGAACACTGCATACGTTGCTGGAGCTCTGGGTACTATGTTCTATGGTCTATCGAAGTACATAATCGACCCGATGAAGGACAATCTCACAGAGGCAAGACATGATTTTGCCGAGCATGTGTTGGAGCACACGAACAAGCTCAACGACAAGCTGTCGAGCGTTGCCTCTACTGTGCCTTCAATTGCGAAGGCGACGCTAGAAACCTCAGCCATGGAGAATGATGATGATAGCGTTGTGTCAGATCCAACCGAGCTCTTTCACCGAGATTACGGCACACAAACCGAGGCGGAGCTCGCAAGGCCGAACTCACCAGACTCATCCGACGACGACATAGCAGCAACCGCCAGATCGATCACCGAGAAGCAGGAAGAGCGCTTGAAAACCATGACATCGCATTTCAAGGAGGTCCTTTCGAGCATCAAAACAGACCAAGGGGGTGCAGAGTCGATACAAGACCGGGTAACAGATCTACGAGAGTACCTGGATGTCATGATTTATCCTCACCTGGGTCAGATTGAGAACGGCAGTTGGCAGTACGCACCCACGGCTGACCGGAAGAAAGATGATGGCGTTGCTGCGCTGCGGGCCGAGATCAGAAGTGTCAAAGGTGTCCTGCTGAGTGCGAAACGTTTCCCGCCGAGTGTCGGCCCTGCAGTACGAGCTGGAGGTTGAAGTTTTGGCTAAGAGAACGTAACAAGGTGGTTCTTCACCCTCGAGCCTGCATAGCACCGAGCTGATGCTCTCGACGCCTCTGAGCGCGCGTATAACATACTCGGATCTGGCGAAACGGAGTAGAGACACGCCTTTACAGTCCTCAGAGCCTTTGAGCCCACTCGAATTGCTGTCCACAAATTTACGGAGACTGAGCCGAGGCAAGACTTCACATGAGTATCAACACGCACATGGCTCAGACAGGTGGAAAGACAGCTGGGGTGGTGATGATAGAGGCGTCGAGCACGAGAAGGTGTGATCGGGCTAGGTTGTATGTAGCAGAATCCTAGCAGACGGAGACACAGGGACCTTTATTTCGACACAAGCTCACTCTGTGCGCTTGAGAGGAAGTCCTTCGTAAGCCTTGCCACCTCCCCACCATCCTCAATACAATGCCAATGCCCCACACCTTGCATAGTCTTGATTTCCTTCCAGTCACTTCCAAGTTCTTCGAGAATCCTCTTGCAGCCCTCCATTGGCGCACTCTTGTCTTCTGTTCCGGCCAGGATCACGACAGGACACTTCACGTTCTCATACTTCGGTGGCTCCTTCCACGCCTCAGCAACGACACGACACAGACTAATATAAGCAGCTGGCTGCATGCCCAGTATGAGTTCTCTGACAAATGCACGATGGACATCCTGCGCCTTCGATCCCAAGGCGGCGAATGGCACTGTGTCAGCCATGACTTCCATGCCATGAGCCGTCACTTTAGCAATGCGGTCTTCGAAGACTGGTGCCACCTCTTCACTCGGGTAGACAGGACCGATGAGCACGAGAGCATTGATGCGATCAGGGTACGTCGCGGCCAGGACAGGGCCAGTCATTCCAGACATGCTGTGGCCGAGGAAAGTGGCGGTGGGTATCGACAGGGCGTCCATGAGATCGATAGCATCAGCGGCAAGAGACTGTATGGTTTGTGGAATGTAGGTGTACGTTGACAGTGCGGAGCCGGTCAAGTCGTAAGCTATGCATGTATAGCCAGCGTTGGTGAGAGTAGGGATGATGGGGACGTAGAAGTTGTTCGACGAGCCAAGGCCGTGTGCCTGGATAGAGTCAGGACTGTACGGTACATAATGACTACAGCGGAAGAGAGACGATGATGATATAACAAGATTTGACCTACCATGAGCAGAACGCCCTTTGACTTATTCGGCTCTTCTGGCTTCCATTCCTTGTAGTAAACTCGCTTGTAGCTTGCCTGAACGAAAGGCATGATTGGACTATGGGACTCGAAGCGTGATCTTAGAAATGTTTGATTGTTGTAAAGAATCGAAGTCGAGCACAGCTGGGACTTATTAGAAAACCTTTCCCCAGCTTCTCCAACTACTGTTTAACAAAGTCTAGATATCCTCAGGATTATGTTGATGGGTAGAGTATTCACAAGATCTGTCCGCGAGAGCGACCACACGACTAGATAGACCAAGCATGAGGTGTCGAGCCTTGAAGACTCGTCATCTACCGTTCACATCCAGGGTCAAGACGTGAAGTCGAGCAGGTCTTGGCAATACCATCTCGGGACTCGGGCCGAGAGTCCTTCCCCAGAATCTCACCTCGAATGACGTAGTGCATACTGAATGCAAGATCGCACAGGGTCTACAGATCGCGACGGACACGCGACTGCGACGGTTCTTGTTGAGCTCTGTTTCTTTCCAGTCCTCAGATGTGATATTTTGCACTACTACTTCTTCTGTCCTCTCAAACCACAACAATTGCTCCATGCTGCATGCTTTGCGAGCACAAGCCTTGAGATCTTCACGGCTAGCATATCGACCACGCCTTAGTCCTATAACGTTTGCTCGCATTTCATTGGCAGACATGGCTCCGAAAAGAAAGAGATCGGACATTGCTGGTGCTCCTGAGATTGCTGCCATGGATGCGGTAGCTCAGGATGCACTGCAAAACAAGAAGGCTCCGTCAGCAAAACCTAGTGGTGGATCACGAAAGGCAAAGACTACCACCAATCCAGACAAGAATCCCGAGATCATGGATGCCCCGGACGCATTACGTGCTTCACCAGACAGTGATATCAATGAAGAGATTGCCCCTGACAATGTAAAGAAAGAAGAGAGTCCGTTGTCAGATGTACCAGAGGTTGCAGTGGAACCACCAAAGAAAAAGGCAAGAGGCGGCAAGACGAAGGCTGCTGAAGGGTCCGCAGAAGCCAAGGATGTTGCCGATGAGAACCCGAAGAAAGCGCCCGCAAAGGCAAAAGCAAAGGCAGCAGATGAGGATGCTTTCCACGATCCAGAAGCGGATGGTGATGAGGAAGCCGGCGAAGAGGAGGTCAAGGAGGCCTTGTCGAGACCACCGCCAGTACACAGCTCGTATCTACCCCTACCTTGGAAGGGCAGAATCGGCTACGCCTGTCTCAACACCTACCTCCGATACAGCACCCCACCGGTTTTCTGCTCTCGAACTTGTCGAATCGCATCAATCCTGGAGCATCGTCACCCTTTACAAGACCCGTCTCAGCCTGAACACCCCACCAAGAACCGGCCAGATCGTAACAAGCCAGCCGATGTAGCGCTCGGGAAGAAATACGTCGAGGATATTTGTCTAGCAAATGTGAGGGACCTTGCGAAGATGGTTCGCTGGAACGACAAATATGGTATCAAGTTTCTGCGCTTGTCGAGCGAGATGTTCCCCTTTGCTTCTCACGAGGAGTATGGATACAAGCTTGCACCTTTCGCTTCAGAAGCGCTTGCAGAGGCAGGCAAAGTCATCGCAGAGCTGGGTCACCGCGTCACTACTCATCCTGGTCAGTTCACGCAGCTAGGATCACCACGCCAGTCTGTCATTGACAACGCTTTTCGCGATCTGGAGTATCACGACGAGCTGTTGTCGTTACTTAAGCTTCCAGAGCAACAAAACAAAGACGCAGTCATGATCATACATATGGGCGGTGTGTTTGGTGACAAGCCCGCTGCGTTGGATCGCTTCCGCGAGAACTACCAGAAGCTTTCACAGAGCGTGAAGAACCGTCTGGTCCTTGAGAACGACGACGTATCATACAATCTGCACGAAATCTTACCCATGTGCGAAGAACTCAATATTCCTTGCGTCCTCGACTTCCACCACCACAACATTCTCTTCGACGAGACACAGATTCGCGAAGGAACGAAAGATGTCATGGATCTATACCCACGCATCCTCGCTACATGGGAGCGCAAGGGTATCACCCCGAAGATGCACTACTCGGAACCCACACCAGAAGCCATCACACCCCGCCAACGACGCAAGCACAACCCTCGCGTGTACACCCTCCCTCCATGCCCAGACAACATGGACCTGATGATCGAAGCCAAGGACAAAGAACAAGCCGTCTTCGAGCTGATGCGCAACTTCAAGCTGCCAGGCTGGGACACCTTCAACGACATAATCCCCTACCAACGCGCCGACGACAACAAGCTCGCAGCGCAAGAGATGGGCAAAGTAGAGCGCAAGCGGGCCTCGGCCAAAGCCAAGCGCGAGAAAAAGGGCCTCAGCGCCGACGACGCCGACGACCTCGAAGGCGACGAGTCGCTGGCGTCGATCACGGACACGCTCGTCAAGGAAGAGGACGTCGGCATGGGCGGCCCGCAGAACAGAGTCTACTGGCCACCGGGAATGGAGGATTATCTGCGGCCCAAGAAGCGCGAGGTCAAGAAGAAGGACCCCGTGGATCCGAAAGCACCCGTCACCGTGGCGATGAAAAAGGCGCAGAAAGCAGCTGCGGCTGCGGCTGAGGCTGACGGTGACGGCGTCAAGGAAGAGGAGCCGGAGAGCGACGTCAACGCCACGCCTGCGACGAAGAAAGCCAAGGCTATGCTCAAGAAGCGAGACGCGGCCAAGGCCTCGGTGCTCGCCAAGTCCGCTGCCGCGACTGATATCGTGAAGAAGGAGCCCAAGGCCAAGGCGCCCACGGCGAAGGCTCCGAGTAAGAAGAAAGAGAAGGAGCCCAAAGCTGCGCCGACGCCGAGTACGAGCGCAGATGAAGACGAGGAGGCGGAGTTGGAGCTGGGCAGTGAGGAGGACAGCGAGCCTGTGACGCCCGCCAGACCCCGTGTGCAGAGGAATGCGTCGAGGAAGAGCGCCAGGAGTAAGGGGCGGGTTAGCTATAACGTTGACGGAGAGGAAGATGTAGATATGGCTGAGGCATGAAGCCGTTACTTTTGATAGATTCTCTACATCGACTGAATAAATCATCGAGCTTCTGTGCATCATTTACATACATCTGTCGTTCGTCCTCAGGTTTGTCAAGCGAGGATCAGATGATTCTACCTTCCGAAACCAAACCAGCCCCTCTTCTTCGGCGTCTCCTCCTGCTTGTCAGGCATCTCCTCGTCTACCACAGCACCGTTCCCAACGACAGCAGCAGCCTGCTTCTCGACCGCCTTTTTCGCTCGGCCGGGGTACTCGATGTAATTCCATGCTACGTCGAAGAACAACGGCTTCATCGGCACAGGCTCGATCTTAGGCGGGTACGCGACCAGGTTCTTGAGATCGACGTTGACGCCCGGAGTGGGGAAGTCGTCGAGTCTCTGCACCAGCGGTGTGGCGGAAGCAAGGTTCTTCTCCGCTGCGATGGCGGCGTTGGCGTGGAATTTTTGCAGGTCGGCGATCGCTTGGTATCGCTGCACCTGGGCGGTGGCGTGAGCTTGTAGCTTCTGCGCTTGTGAGGGGTGGATGTCGAGCGTGGGTGGACTCGTTGTGTCGCGGCTTGTGTTGGGGATGTTGGACACGGCTGTCGCAGCGAGATCGGCGGCGCGGGAGAACAGTGCGAGTGCGTTGAGGTGGTTTGACAGGAGCGTGTGTGAGAGGCCTATGTTGAGACATTTGAGTGCTTGGAAGTACGAGCGCTTGCCTTCGAGCTCGGAGACGAACACGTTGTCGCGCATGGCTCCGCGAAGGTCTTTGACGGTGTCGATGCTTTGAATGGAGGCGTCGTAGAGGACTACGCGCTCTCGAAGACGAGCGAGCTTCTTGGATCGTGGTTCACTTCTTTCGGTCCATTCCTTACCGTCTCTACGTGCGCGCTTTGGCTGCTTGCGAGGCGGCTCGGTGAATGTTAGACCATCGTCGCTGCCAATAAGCACACGGTTCCTTCCAACACGCCAGCTGACGAGCTCATAATTCACAGCGAGGTTGGAGACACGGAGGTTCTGCATTCTAGCATCACCTTCGTCGACGCCCTCCTTCTCGAGCTCGACAGTCGCTTGATGAGTCGCGTCAGCAGCATCCTGGCTCGCAATCAAGACCTCGTCGTAAGCCGCTGCCCTTTCCCTTGATGAAGCATCTGATTTGGATCTGAGAGTCTCCGCCAGCCGGGCTTCGGCAGCAGAGACCTGGGCCAGTGCTTGACCGATGGCAGCATCCACGATATCAGCCTTTCTGCCACGCCAATCCACGTTCTTTGGAATATCTCCTACAGCTGCCTTTGATTCCTGCTCGCCAGAGGCAGGCTGCTGCTCTTCAAATGCCTCGGGGTTGATAGACTTGATGCGCTCGGTCGTTTCGGGGTCGTCCTTGGGATAGTATCGTGTCGCAACAGTCGAGACGGCAATGGTGCGAGAGAGTCGTGCCTGGTACGCAGCATAGCGGATGGTTGGATCGACGGTGTTGTTGAGGAACTCCCTAAAGACCTCCTTATTGGTTTGTGCCTGTAGCGCAGCGTATATAATCCTTGCGACAGCATAGTTCTGGAGACAGAGGTTCCACCGGTCTTTTCTCGCCAAATCCTCCTGTGTCTTGTGTCCTTCCGACTGCTTCTCAAATTCGGCAGCTCCGGCCAGTGAAGCATAGTATGCCTTGACCTCGAGTAAGTCGGTATCAGTGCTTCCAGAAGCTTGGAGAAGCGTATACAGCTCTTTTGCGTATCTTGCAGCCTTGTTCAACTTCGAAATGACATGACTTCGAGTAGAGCCGGCAACGTCTTGTCCAGTGTTCTCTTCGGATTGTGAGGACTTCATCTGCATGGCATGCGCCCATTCTCTTTCGGCCGATAGTACAAGGAGATGAACATATCTGGGGACATCAGCGTTGCCGGCAGTATCTGACAGCTTTTCACATACTCGCGATTCGACTTGATGTTCTCTGTAGTTAGTGGTATCTGCTTCTGGAATTTACCATTCTTTGGTGTCGCGCGACCAAGTCGTCTTCGGACAGCTTGCAACTGACGAGTCAACGAGCTTCTGTAGCTGTGATAATCGCCGACGAGCAGAGCTTCCTCCCTCCTTCCGATCGCAAAAGTCGTCACCTCCATTGTCAGTATCTGTGGTAGGGGTAGGCTGTGAACAGACACTGAGCACATGTAGATAATCAATAACGAGTCCAAAACTGTAGTGGGGTCGGGATTCCGATGTCATGCACTGTCGCGGTAGGCGTGCATGTGCGGCCGACTGTCGCAAAACCTCCGCATGCTCGGGGAAAGACCCGCGACGTTCGGCCACAAATGCAGCGTTCTGCATTCGGTGCATTGGCTTCGAAACTTTTGGTGATGAGATCAGCGAAGTACCGGAATATACACTAGATCGCCTCTACCGCATTCTGTCCATTTCTGTGGCCAGTGCCTGAACCTCGACACCCTCTGCAACTGTCCTTTGTACATATTTAGCATAGCGACTCCTTTTATCTGCACGCTCCAAATTACTGTAACAGCACCGCTCGCCGTCCTGGATCACTCCTGAGGTATGAGCGAAGCACGAGACCAACTACCACTGTCAATATAAGGAGAGGAGTAACACTCTGAGGGTTATAGAGGGCCGTGGCATGCTTGAGCGAGCGTCATCATGCCTCGATACCGGATTCAGGCTCTCCTTGCGTTCTCCAAGACGGGTTCCCCGAAGTCGCCGCTTGCTTCATTCATCGTTTTGGAGCCATGGAGCCGCTGACCTTGATCTACCTCCTTGGGCTCTTACGTTGCAGCCTCGATCTTCGGGAGGAGAGTCCATAGACCCCTTATTCTCTCTGAACTCACGACCTACTGATGGCTCGTCGGCACCGGACGGTGTCTTTCTCGATTTTCTATATCCTCCACAGGCTCTGGCTTTTATGAGTCGCTTGTCTGTTCCTACAGAGCGAAAAGAGCGTCGAAATCTATTTGGGCCGAAGGCATCAGGATCAAGGGGTTACGCTAGCCTCACGCCTCCCAATGGCGCCGACCAACCTGGGACCGAGGAAGAACAGAAGACGAGAGCTGCGGAAGAGGTGAGACAAGACTTGGAGGAGGACGCCAATCGCGAGGCGGATGACGAACTCGACCAAATACGGGAGGAAGAATACGATTCAGGAGTGTCGGCGACCAACGACGACCTGAGCGGTCCTGACGGCGTACATCAGACGCAAGAGAATGATATCGACCAGCAAAGCGAGGCAGCGAGGGAGTCGGAGACCGTGGACGCGGGTGTGGACTCTCGCTGGAATACTCCGTCCGAAGATCTTACGAATGTTATGCGCACTCTGAAGGGTGAAGCTGGGGTTCGAAGAGTTTGGGGTATCTACTCTGCATTGGACGCGCAAACTCGTGCAAATGTAGATCTGAGATGTCAACTCATCTTGTGGCACTCTAAGCAAGAAACCGACACAGCTGCGCAACGAGCGCTCGATCTCTTCCACGGACTGGACGAGGCAGAGCGGACTAGGCCAGGTTACACTGCCGCTATTGCAGCCGCGATGTACTTGAATAAGACTCGACAAGCAATACAGCTGCACCGCGAGGCTGCTCACGCAAAGGGTCATGATCCTTTTGGTTCCGGTCTACTGATGCGGCATGCAATTTCGGCACGAGACTGGACGTTGGCAGTGGAAGTAATGCGAATAGTCCAGTCGGGCTCCCCAACGCGCTCCCCAATCCGTCGCATCTTCAGCACCCAAGACGTAGCGGCACATGAGCCACTGTCCACGATCGAGCCGTTCAGAAAATATGTCCTTCTGTTCAGACTGCTCAAGCATGTGCCTATCGAAGGAAGATTTCCTGGCCAACTGCTTCACCTGGTCCAATACATCAATCAGGTGTGGTCTGATCGAAGCACACGACATGATCTGCAATCCTTGTTGGTCGCGTTGCTCCGACATTACACGATCCGAGGGATCTGTCAAAAACGATCTTTACAGGACGTGGTTCCAGCGTACAGACTTCTTCGCGACGTGTTCATCACGGCACATTCGATGGATGTCTTATTCTCTTCGGCTTACGAGTACTGCATTGCTCCGTTAGCGAGAATGGAGAATCCTCCCAGTCCAAGTCAGCATTACGGTCTCATTTCCTTTTTGTATCGACAGTATTCCGAGTCCAAAGCCTTTAAACCTTCTTCCCGGACGCTCAATAGCATGCTGCATGCATGGAGTGCTCGTCGCCTATCAGCAACTGGCTCAAACATGAGTGGTCTCGGTGTTCAGGAAAAGGATATTATCGAAGACTGGCGACGTTTCCACGGCGCGATCGATAAGTCTATGGTGTTTCTTCTTATGGAGACCTACGCACGGCTTGGTGAAGTTGAAGAGGTCGAGAAGCATGCGCAACAATACAAAACTACACTTGGCCCAGGACTCCGAGACGCTTCAGCGTTGTGGCCAGTTATGTACGTCCATGCTGTCAGAAGAGATACAAAATCCGCTCTGCAGGCACTTGACTCGATGCAACGATTGTTTGGCGTGGAACCCAACGTTCGATGCTGGAATATTGCGATATATGCTTTTGAGCGGACGAACGACCTCGAAGGAGCCAAATTTACATTGCAGCGACTTCTCCAGACTGAGGTTCACCCCGACGAATACTCGTTCGGTCCTGTCTTGTCGCTTTGTGGAAAGTATGGAGATGTTGAAGGCGCACGGGAGATGCTCGATCTAGCAGCACAATACAACGTCACACCAAGCACTCTGATGCTCAATGGTCTCATTGTTGCATATGCGACTTCGGGTGATATTGCGTCTGCCGAGACATCGCTCACAGACGCTGCTGAAAGTGTCCGGAGTGGTCGTGCCCACGGACCGCTGACGATGTGCTATAACACACTTATGGCCGCATTTGCCCTTCGTCGAGACACCCGAGGCACGATGAGGGTGTACAGTTCTGCGAAGCAGGACGGAATAACGCTGGATGCCACGAGTTACTCGGCGCTGATGCGTGCTTTGTGTCTTGTGCGCAAGACGGATCAGGCTGAAAAGATTCTGAAGGACGTAATGCGAGCACAGAACGTTCGGCCATCCTCGTATCACTACGCCGTCATCATGCTTGGATACCTGGGGCAGCGCATGCCGCGAGAAGCACTCGAAACTCACTATGACATGTGCGCCAGCCTTGTACGCGAGTCGTCCAGTACACGCGCTGCATACTTGAAAGCGAAATCCATGATTGAAGCGAGGGACGCTGCAAAGTTTGGGGATTCACCACAATTTGATGATCCAGCCAATAGGCCGTTGACAGAGACTATTAACGACTTGATGGAAACTATGCATGACGAGGACAAATTAAGCTACCAAAAAGGTATCCAGCCTGGAATCTCTGATACCTCCCCCCAGGGCATCGCTTCTGCTTCGTTTGAGTATCTCATCAACTTGCATGGTGACCGTCAATGCTTCGATGCAGTAACCCAGCTTTTCGAACAATGGAGGCAGAATGTCAAACAAGACGATCACGTTCCAGTCCGTATGATCACCGCGTTGATGCAAGTCCAGCTTCGAGCAGGACAGTACAGTGAAGTGGAGCGCTACTGGGGTTTGATTCAAGACGAAGTCGTGCGTCTACAAAAGAAGCAGCGACCTCAGGAGCCGCAAGATACCGACGACGACGGCCGAGCACGCATTTCACCACCAACAACAGAAACCTCACCAAACCTCCCGCTGGACCCCCTCCCAGTCTTCGGCCGTCTCCTCTCTCATCCACTCCAAATCTACCTTCAAGCGCTTTCCCAACACGACGATCCGCCAGTAGCGCAAATGACCACAACCTTCACCTGGCTGCTCTCCTCCGGCTACACAATCGACAATCTAACCTGGAACACCTACATCACCATCCTCTGCCAAGTCGAACCCCCACGCGCCCTCCTCGCCTTCACCCTCGTCGAGCGGTTCCTCATCGACGAATTCCCAGGTTGGTCTCGACCACTCGCCAACCTGCGCGGCTGGAACGGGTACTTTTCCAACAAAGCCTCGACGGCGCAGGGCATGCAATACACCAAAGCGCGCTACCTGCGCCCGGACCAATTGATGCCGCAGTACCGGACATTCGTGCACCTGGCGGGCGCGCTGCTGCAGTTGCGCGCTGCGGAGAATCTGGGCGGTTATCGGCGACGGAGGGTGACGCAGGAGGAGCGCGATGTCAAGGCCCAGATCGGTACGATCCGTGAGATACGCAAGAGGGCGCCCAAGACGCTGGCTGCGGTTACCAATATGCCTACTGTGCATGATGATTTGCAGAGAGACTTGATTAGGAACGATGTAGGGGCTGATGGCTAGGATGTACGGATGTGGGACGACGCGTATGGTGGAGCTGGGGATCGGTTTTGTACGATGGCAGAAAGGAGGCTCGCGGTTGACAAAATAAGTGGCACATACAACGCCAGTTTCAGCTTTGTTAGACCACTGTGTATGGCATCAACCATTTATAATTCACTGTATAGCTATTGTATTCGTCTACTATAGTATCGTGACCGCAACATCGTGCTCACACTGACTACTCATAACAACCTCATCAACGACGCCTAGCAACATGCCCGCCACACCAAGCAGAGTCCGAACAACTCCCTTCAAAACACTCTCAACGTCAGAGTTCGAGTCCTCACCAGCAAAACGATTCACGTCTACAGCAGTTGATAAAGCGAAGACTCCCACCATGGCTCCGAACACATCTTCCCCATCTGCGCCAGCCAGCTCCCCATCAAGCTTCTACTCTATCTGACGATCCCTTCGTTACCACCGACAATCGTACGACCAAATCCAAGGATCAACTCCTCACATGCAGACATTATTTCTACATACAGTCCCCTGAATTCCGGCGTTGAACGGTTGATGTGTTACTTAGTGCCGCATTGATTACTGAGTGCCGTGTTAATTATCGAGTGCCACTTATACTGTCAAACGCGAGGGAGGCGTGTAGTAGCAGAGTTGTGTATTGGTATCTGTATGTACATAATCGAGGCGGGTGCATACAAGAACTTCACCTAACACTTTCGCCGATCTTATCAACTATGCGGTCGAGCACGTCTATTGATTGTCCTTTCATATGCGATCTGATATCAATATCTACATATATCCACCACCTCTTTCGCCCGCTCCAGGAGCATGCCGCTGCTCAACATACCGTTCACTAGTAATGATTTACTCCAGGGTATCCCACCAGCCAAATCAGCTGACCGTGACAAGCTCCGAGCAATGCGACTCGCGAGCCATTGTATGTATCAATGTGTTAAAATGTAGTAGTGCTCAAATGAGTCGACCAAAACGCCGTCCTAGACCAAGCGTCGTATGTCTGCCTGGCAGACAGCAGAAAAAATCAAAGCAGTATTGACAATGTGTTGATATGCGCGCTATGCAGTTCGTTCAGTAATGCGGATGACTGGTTTATTTGCCGCCGATCATGTTTTGGATAGTGGCCAGTTTCTGCTTCAGAGCATCATTTTCTTCCTTGTTCTATGATTGTGTCAGCATCGAGCGGACCATCGGGTATATGCTAGGGTGGCCTTACCTGCGCACTCTCCATCTTGACCGAAATGAGCTCTTGCTCCATTACGCTCATGTCGTCTTCCAGTGATCGGTTCTGGTTCTGGACTTCCATGTTCCTCGCCATGATTCTCTCCATCTCGGACTTGAGACGGCCTTCCACCTCGGCTGGTTGGTCTTCCACCATCTTGCGTAGCTCGTCGACTTGGACTTTGAGACTCTCGTTCATGTCGCTCAGGCTCTCGTTCTCAACTTTGGTACGTACGAGCTCGGATGCGATGCCGACGTGTTCTACGTCGTGCTGTTGCGCGCGTTCCTCAAGGTTGCGAACTTTGACGACCAGGCTCGCATTCGTTGTGCGCAAGTTCTCGAGCTCGTTCTCACGGTCACGCTCCATCCGTGTCTTCTCTTCGAACTCGGCGGTGTACATGGCAAGAGTGTCTGCGGTAATTTCGATGGCGCAGGCGTCACGAACAAGAGCGTCGGCTTGATACACTTCTTTGTCCACACCTGACGTCGATCCGAAGAAACCCGACTCGAGAATGGAAGATGCCGATGGCGATTTATCAATGTAAACATCAAAGATCTTCTCCTTGAGAAAGGTCGTCAGTTGTGACATGTCCTTCATAGCCAGTAGAGCCTCTGAATTCTTCTGCATGAGCACGATACCGAAGCGAAGGATGGCGGAGAGTCCATCGCTGAGAATGAGGTCGTAGATTCGAAGGACGAGCTGAAGGGGAAATCGGTAGGCGAAGAGTGTAAGGAACCATTGTGTAGCGTAGAGAGTTGGTGATACGTTGCGGCGGTTAAGGTGGCAATAGAGAGCTGGCTCAAAATCCTCCAGTAAGCGCTCGAACTGGTAAAGACGGAGGTGGAGGCCTGTCATCTCGATTGTGAACATGCTCCTCAGGTCGTACTTGGACATGATGCGAACAAAGAGTGTGAATGCTTCCTCTTCAGGCATGTTGAAAAGAAGTGGCATGGCAATAAAATTCATGCCTTGGGCGTAACCTATCGCTTCGTCGTAAAGAGCGTAGGCTTTGCAGAGGCCGAAGAGTCCATCCTGCAGTCCAGCGCTTGCGACGAACTTGCTGTAATTTGTCCTGGCTCCGAGATCTTTCTTGATGGTCTTTTCGAGTCTCTCAATTTGCTTCGTGTCATCGTACACATGGTTGACCTTTGTCACGTTGAGTGATTGAGAGGCCTTCGTGATAGTCTCGTTGGGAGTCTCGCCCGGACTTGTAGGCATTTGCGAATGCGCCGTGGCTGGCGTCGAGGCTTGTGACTTTATGGACGACGCAGAGGAAGCCACTGACTCCTCGGTTCCGTTCACTTGTGTGGTACTTTCTGCTCTTGAAATTGGCGGTGATTTCAGTGCTTGATCTGTGCCTCGTGCGACCAGCTCCCGGTATAGTACCTCCAAATCTTCATTCTTGCTGTTCGCCAGGACCTGCCAGACGACGCCACGGATAGGTTGTGGGATGCCATTCTGGATGGCACTATTCAATTCCTCGCCGCTCGTTTTTGCTACAGCCGCCGGACCCTCGAAGACCAGGTTCTGCCAGAGATCCCAGTTTACTGAACTACCATCTTCGGCAGATGGACCCATTGACATGCCCGATGCTGTGCCTGGTGGAAGCTTATTGTTGACGTTTGTCGGTACCTTGCATTGTGACCCGGAGCGCTTCATCAGCGGCGGACTCGTGGGCTCACTTGCCTGGCCAGCAGGACTTGGAGGAACCTCGTCGCCTTCGGGAATTTGTGGTTGTGAAATATCTTCCATCTCTTCCTGCATGCGCAATTGATGAAACCGATCTTGAAGACTTCCACTCGCGGATCGCATGGGCGACACGACTCCGGATCGATCATCTTTGATTGCACTGAGAGTGTCTGGATTGCTTCCCAAGGTTGCTACTGATGATGCGGTCCCTCTCCTTGATGCGACTCCGAGATTGGCCCGTGATGGCGAAGCTGAAGTTTTGCGCATGCCTCTGAACCATGAGAACCCTGTCGACATCTTCCCTCTAATACCTTCTGAGGGTGTCCGCGATACACCTGGCTTTTCGGTGGTGGGCGAAGTCGGGCCGTGAGCGCCGGAAGGCGGTGGTGGTGGATAAAGCACCGCAGGGAGTTCTCCTGAAAGACCCTGAGTAGGTGGTGCGAGATTGGGTGCGGTTTCTATCGGGTTTTTGGGAAGAGGCTTGTTCATCGAATGTTCTGTTACGCATTGTGAGCGGCGCTTGATGTATGAGTATCCTGGAATCATACCGTCAGTCGCATCCATCTGTTCTGATAGGGCGCCCTCGGCAGGTTTCGATTCGTCTCCGTCTTGGGTAGATTGTTCCGGTTCAATGGAATGTTGCTGCGATTCCTCGCCGTGTGCATTCAGGTTGGGGTCGCGGTGAGTGTCTTGTGACGTCCGAGGTTGCGTTTCCTGAGATCGAGGTCAATTATGAAACAAGGAAATGAAGTGACGACGGAACGGGTGATCGACGCAAGGTGGTCGTACCTCCGTGTGTTGTGGTGTTGCTGATTCTCCGGCAGTGTCGTCTTGGGCATCTTCAAAGGTTTCCTAACCATGCTCATCAGTCATTGTACAACCGATTAGATCAGATGCGATCCTGTGCCATGGAGCAGGAACACCGTGTCGTCCTCAAACAACCTTGTCCCCGCATTCTAGCATTCCTTAATAAAAGGAACGTACCATCTCTTTGTCCTCGGCAGGAGTTTCTATCTCCTGATGCTGATGCTCATTGTTCTCTTCTCCGTCCGCCATGTTTGTGTCGGGTCGTGGATAGGTGTTGTTTGTGGGAAGAGCTGTCGGGTATTATACAGGTATAGTGAATCTCGGAAATTGATGTGGAGCAGGATAGAAGCTCGAGAGTATTGATCGTCTACGAATTGGGGTAAAATCGCGAGTTTGGTGTTTTGGGGAGTAGGACGCGTCGAAGCAGAGATGGTGTTTGATCAGGAGAAATCGTGCTTGCCCTGAATGAACTTATTGTTGAAGTTGTAGAGGATCAGGAAGGTACCTGCACCCCAAGCTTAACCGACAACGTTGGATCCAAGCCGTATTCGTGGGTTTTCTATCAAAGAACTGCAACGGCTCATCTACCAACAACCAGGTACCATCATCTGAAGTTTCAGAAGTATCTAGTGCATTTGATGACTGCACTTATTATGTTCAGATTATTCCATCGTGTGTTTCTAAGAATATGTCCGATCTACCGTAATACATCTATGCTCACTCAACATGCGATGTTTGTATCTTTCCTATTCGGGACTGGTATTATGGCTGATCCCGAGTAAGCATGACTCTTACCATTTCTATGCCTTGCTATATCTTTAGACGCTCTAAACGGACACTGAAGCTGTGCCAGTATTGATTGCTTGTCAGACCCTGACTTCGTTGGGAGACATGGTCAACGACGAACAGGAGGATGATCGGCGAGTACAGCAGCAAGCCGACGGATGAGAGTCCGAACAGAACGTGAGATTCGGTGCGCCTCAAACGGCCGTCAAAGGGGCTCTCTAACTCGAGAGGCCAATCTCATGAAGGCCATCGTGGCTGGCGATAGACTTGGTACCACTGTGATGAAACTTCGTAGCAGCACTCGAAGACATTTCTGACGAAGTTTGAGCAAGTTGCTGTTCCAGCTACAAGATAAATAGCCTCTTCTCACGGGTCACATGTTCCTGCGGACACTGGTGAGGTACAGGTTGGGCCACAGACTCGAGTAACATTGATCGCCACATGCTGTCCGACCATGTGTTCTTGTGCTCACATCTGACATCAAGAAAGGATCAGTTATGGTCAAAATCAGGAATTGAGTTCGTCTTGTCTATACCACAAAGGTCCGTGCATTCACCAGCCACCGCGCAGTTCCCCAGCTTCTCCCGCCTCTTTGGAACCTTGGAACCACCACCCAATCTATCCTCCCGCCGCTCCTCACATGGCAACACAAGCACAAGGAATCGTTGGTCACATACCACATCTCATTTCAAGGCAGAGCGAAGCAAATGGTGATCGTCCGTCGCACGCGCTTTCATTATTTAGTCTATCACGAGTAAGTTCGCATTACAGCACAACCGGCTAGATGGCATGGCCTCCTTCTGTGCGCCCATCCTCATGTATGCGGATGTCATGCTTTGGCCCTATGCATGTGCTGGCCACCTCTTCTCCATATATGCTCCATCTTCCCAACCTCTAGTAGCTATACAAAAGGTAAGTGATAATCGTCCTTGCCCCGTACTCTTCATCCTTTATTCAGCACATCATCGATCAATCACACACCTACTCCATTCGAGCATCCTCTACCATCTGCCTCGCTCGACATCAAATACCATGCTCTCTATCCTCGGTCTCGCCCTTGCGGCTCTTCCTCTGTCTGTCAATGCTCAGGACTCGTCGGACCAAGGCCAATCGACTGTCATGTCAGTCACCGTGGCCCCTGCGTCGTCGTCAGTCGGTACGTCTAACCTCACGGTCTTGCATCTGTCCCACAAAGACTGACCACATACCAGTTGAGGGCTTCACTACCATCGTATCTGCGGTCGTCGTCCCTGTGACCATCTACGGAACCCCAAGTGCTTTGGCCATTTTCGAGAGCGCACTCGCCACGGAGACCGTCGGCTACCGAACCGCGTTTCCCGAATTATCGTCGTTCTTCGCGAGCACAACATTCTCGCCGTACACTGGTCCAGCAGTATCAACGTCAAGCGTCACCTCCTTTGCCACTGCCACAAGGCCAATAGTAGTTGGACCTGCTACGGCAAATTCATCGCCTACTTCTGCGGCCGAGAACACACAATCGTCACCACCATCTAGCTCTGGATCAAGCGAGTCAACACCGGCACAAACAAACAGTGCCGGTCCCACTGTTCCTGTTGTCATACCAGTACCTTCCTCTTCCGGTTCCTCGTCCGCAGCCACGGCTTCCTCCTCGACGAGCTCTGTCTCAGCGAGCGTAAGCAGCGAGGCCACCAGCGCAAGTACGACCGCATCCAACGAAAGTGCGAGCTCAAGTGAGAGTGGCACAGCACCAGTCATCATTCCTGTCCAGACGTCCACGACCACAGTGACTTCCGGATCAAGCTCAGCTCCTGCTACAACAACAGAAGCGACAACGACAACCACCGTCGTGTCCTCTTCGGCATCAGAATCAGCTCAGACTCCAGCTTCAGCTCAATCCACTTTCTCAACTTCCACGGTCACTGCCCCTTCTTCGTCGTCGGAAGCAGCAACAACCACGACCGTCGCGGCTTCATCCTCCGGGTCTTCTGCCGCGCCGTCTCAGTCCTCCAGCGGGAGCCCAGCTGCAAGCTCAAACCGCCCCACCAGCTCGAGCGGTGGGCGGCCCACTTCTTCCCAGGGCCCAGCTCCGGCATCCACGACTGCTGCTCCGGTCGCTAGTCAAGCTGCTGGGAGCAGATTCGGTGTCGGTGTTGCTGCCGGTGCTGTTGGACTACTGGCCTTTTTGGTCTAAGCTCGAGATCAGGTATTGGTTATGACGATGATCGAGTTTTGGAGATTGACATTTGATTGGGTTTTTATGATGACTTAGCTTGGTGTTGGTTGGATATCCGGGTTGAGGGTTTACTGCTTTGCTTCTCTGGAGATTTATGTGGTTCAGTCAACGATAATGATAAGGGAGAATAAGAAGATATGTAATGTAAGATAGTGCTTGGGTATATGAGGTCTGTAATTGATGCACATGAATATTACAACAACATGATGATATGGTAGCTGAGTGAACTTGCACTAATACAGGGAACATAAAACCAGAAAAGTCTTTCAGCAAGATAGCACACGCGCCGATGCATGAAGCGTGAATCAGATTACTAGCAATACCCACCGATAATGCCTAATTACTGTCTTGATCCTAGCTCTCACGCTCGCAAGCCACCACTGTTCGGAACAGGTTCAGGTTCGATCAATATAGGTTCATTCGACGCGAGAAAGGCTATCAATTTTTGTTTCATCACACACACTCTCTTTCCATAGGATTCATGTCTCCTGCTTCTCTTTTCATCTTCCCCACCCATCCACAAGGGTATAGATATCCATGCCGTTATCATGCATTCTTCACAGATAGGCAGCCAATGCTCTGTTTCATAACGTAAAAACTACCTCTCGTTCTTTCATCCTCGGCTACGCTGAGCCAATGTCTGTTTCGCTCCATTCACTTCATATTCGGCCGTGATAGGTTGAGATTCGCGTGGCCAGCAGATGCGTGCATCTACTGCGCCTTCTTGGCCTGCTGTGGCTGCTGAGCACCACCGGCGTAGCGGTTGATGTCGGTGAGATCAGCAGCCTGCTTGACACCGCCCTTGACGGCCTCCCATCCCTGGCGAACGACTGGTGGCATGTCCTGTCTGTTGGCGACGGCGTCACCGCGGGCGCTGAGCTGGTTGACGGCGCCCTGGACAAAGGTACTCTGGTGGAAGCGGGCGCGGAGGAAGACGGTGTAGATGACGATGAGGATCCAGGCGCCCTTCTGGAAGAGAACGGCGGCGCCGAAGAGGCGGAACCAGAGCACGATCTCGAGGATGGCGACGACGGTCATGCTGAGGTCGTAGTAGTTCTTGACAAAATTACCGATGGCGTCGCCGAGGGCGGACGAGGATGGCTTCTGGCCTGGCTGAGTGGCTGGCTGTGGCTGGAGAGTTGGGATCAGGTTGGAGCGGGTGTAGGTTGCAACGTGGAAGACCGAATAGACGGTGAATGGCAGGATAGCAAGAGCAGTCTGCTTGGAGAAGAGCCAGACAAGGGCCATGACTGGATTGCTGTCAGTATCTGTGTGATATTCCCACTCAAGGAAGTGTTTGATGGCAACCACTTACACAAATATTGCACATTCTCGTCCCCGATGATTGCGAGCGGGCTGTTTTGGGGCTTGCCAGAGCGAGCACGTGCGCGGAAGCTCTTAAAGACGACGATACCATAGGTGACGGCAGCAGCGACAAAGGCGGTGCGGTAGGAGTAACGAGCCCATCTAGAATAGTAGTTGAAGGTGAGGTAGGACATTGCGTAGCGGATAGTGCAGAGCAAAAGGGTGACGTGGCCGGCGAACCAACCGAATTGCAAGGTCTGCACCAGGGAGAGGATGCGTTCTTGCATCGACATGCTGGCTGGTGGTGGTGGTGCCATTGTGATCGTTTAGGCGGAGCTCTGTTGACGTCGTATCGTTGTTCTTGAGTGAGCGGTCGAGGTTGTTCTGAAGGTGAAGTTGAGTTGTCAATGGTAAGGTAGGTAGAGATAGAAATCGCGGCGGTGACAGCTCGTGCTCGTGTGGCTGCGCGAATCAGGGAAAGCCACAATGACGTTGGAAGCTCCTTCCTGCAACTTTTGGCCGTGCTGACAACCGCTACAGTGGAGCGGATACATGTACAAAACATGGAATACTGTAATAATACATGTACCTACTAAATGCAGCTCCGTGAGCTGTCATACTACTATCAGATGTAATTCATCTTGGACTGATTCGCTGGCCATAGCATTGCAGTAGATACATGTACACGCTCGTGTCTCCCTTCTGCCGTACAAACAACAAGAAGGAAGGTAGTACTAGTCATGGCGGGGCACAGCATCGCTCTGCACGGAACTGTCGCCGAATCGAGGCATTGCAACGACTAGACATGTGTCTTTTCAACGAAGGCTTGAGGAAGAGAATACATGCCGGAAAACTATATATATATATGTTGCTTGAAATAGTCTAGACTTTTGATTACTGATGAGAAAGCATTGGCGTGCCTGCACCCAAATAATATCTAATATACACGCGTTAGATTCTTATATGGCTCCTCCTGTGGCTCCTCCCCCTCTTCCCTCTCCTCCTCATCAGTCACCTGAAACCTGAAAGCACGCAAAGAGGTAATGCAAGATAAATAAACACAATGAAACGCTAAGTAAGGTATCTCAATCTCCGGTTCCGTGTTAAGAAACACCCCAATAATGTACTTGGTTGTGATGGCGGGCGGTTGTGTGTGTTTGGTATATTAGCGACACAACGCCTGCGTGGTCCTTGTTAATGTGCAGTGCATCCCAAAGTGCTGACCCAGAAGCATGGACACCGTCGACTCGGACCTGTTTTTGTAAAACTCTACGATCGCAGAGAGAATCCCTTTTTCTTTCCCTTCTCCTCGACAGGACGTCCAGTCTCGATGCGGACCTTCTTCTCCTCCAGCTCAGCTCGCTGCTTGTCGAGAGTCTCCTTCATCTCCCTGTGTCTTGCGTAGAGCTCCTCTTCGCTCTGTTTCAGCTTCTGCTCCTTTTCTTGCACCTTTTGCTGGAAAACCATCTTCATCTCGCGCTCCATCTTCTCGAGCTTCTGCTCGTGCAGCGAACGGTCCTCTTCCTGCTTGGCGGCTGGGTTGATCTCCTTGAAGACGGATGGGTCCTGTTGCATTCCCATGTTCTCGAGCTTCTCGGATCTGTAGTTCTCGTAGAGGAAGTTGTTGGTGTGCTCCTTGAGTTCTTCCATGTGTGTACGGATCAACATTTGGCGAAGCTTGACAAAGTCACAATGGTCCTCGTTGTCGACCTCAATGACACCCCATGGATACTTGCGACCGCGGACCTTGCGGCCTTCTGGGGTGCTGACCTCGGCATTAGCACCGACAACTGCGAAAGGTACCTTGGAGAGGATCTCGTTGTTCTCGGCCGTGGTCTCCTCGTCATCGTGCTCGTATCTAGGACCCTCGAAGATCTGAATGTTGTGGTGGTTGATATCCGCGAGAATCTGCAGACTATTAGTAACGTAACGCTAGCTAGCACTTGTCGTTGTGTCAGTCACTCACTCGGCGCTTGAAAGAGTAGATCTCTTCGTCGGTCAAAGTGTCAGCCTTGGCGATGACTGGGATGAGGTTGACCTTGGTGTGGAGTCTGCGCATGACTTCGACGTCCAAAGGCTTGAGAGAGTGACCGGTCGGCTGGATGAAGTAAACACAAGCGTGTACACGGTTGTCGACAATGTTCATGCGGTTGACTTTGTTCTCGGCGTCCAAGTAAGCATCAAATCGCTGCTCAATGTTCTCCACGATGGGTCTCCACGAGTCGTCGTTGTTGACAAAGTCACCGAAGCCTGGAGTATCAACAACGTTCAACCTCAGGCGAACACCATTCTCTTCAATGTCGGCGCTGATAGACTGGATAGAGACGGTCTTTGGTGCAAAGTCGAGGCTTGGCTGCTTGGCTTCCTTTGGAGGATAGAGAGAGGTGTTGAAGAGGGTGTTTACAAGAGTCGACTTTCCAAGGCCAGATTCACCTACATTGGGGTCAGCAAGAGCTCAATATTCGGTAGGCGAAAGCTAATGATACTGACCAACGACCATAACGTTAAAGTTGAACCCCTTGCGAACACTCTTGCGATGCCACTGGTTTGGCAGGTTTGCAAATCCGACAAAGCCAGTCAACTTTCTACGAACGACATTCTTCATGTCGCTTGCGGCTTGGGCTGCAGCCTTTGGATCCCTCGATGCGACGGTCTGGGGCATTGCGTTCTCCTGGCCATTAGCCATTGGATTGCTGCTGGTGACTAAGCCTGCCGGTATGGTAGGCTTGCCGTTGGGAACTTGAGGAACCGGAGCCGCACGCGCCGGCGCAGCGTCGAATCCATCGAAAGCTGAAGAGTCTTTGGGTATGTCAGCACTCTCCTTGGCAGTCTCTTTTGCGGTCTCTTTCGGATTGATCAAGGCGTTGATTTCGTCGAGGCTCGAAGGCATGTGCGCTGTCTTCATGAAATCCGTTCCGTGCGAGACGAATCCCATGAGAACAGCCATGACGCCTGTACTGGTATTGTTCGATCGAACGATAGTTGGAGTGCGTGCGTGCGCGAGGAACGTGTGTTGTGATGTGAAGTTCAGAAAGGAAGATGAGGTGGCTTACCCATTGTCGATGGTGGTGGAAGTCGCGATGATCGGGAGGTTGTAGCGAGAGTGATGCTCTTTCTGTTTACAGGACGCACGTGTCAGCCATGAGCTTGTGAAAAGTGTTGCAATGATAGCAACGACGACTGAGCGCCCGAGCGGCTTGCGAGCTCCCAACAGCAACCGAGTGAAGCTCAATGGAAGGTGCGAAAGGCCGATTGCAGATGCCACGTACCGAGAGCGAGTGTTTCGACGGGTCCCGACGAAAGATGAATGCAGTCGCAAATATATCCAGCAAAATCAATTGAACTGAGTGAAGATGCCGCAAAGGCTGAGATGGGCGAGATGAGGTAGGTCCACAAATGTATGCACAGTAGTACAATGCCTGAGGTTATGGTGTAGTTCGTTGTACTCCCACGGTGTCTTCGGAAGAGAAAGCACGGACGCTCTACATACAGTGGTTCGGCCTAGGGGATCCACCGGCACTCGTGCGATGCTGATTGCCATATTCACACTTGAGTAAAGTTCAGACGATTCAAAAGGCTGCTATGCCATGGGTTTACAGTGACGGTGTTGTGGTTGGGTAGCACGACTTGTCGCCAATTACATGTTGATTCGTGCTCGCCATGAACAATTAATGTAACATCTAAATAATGATGCGAAAGACCCTGCATACCTGCGGAGTAGCGTCAATTACTGCCGAAGGACCGACGGTTCCACTTTCCCACTTTCCCCTTGTTAGCTCCTAGGTAAGGTATATTGGTCCATGCAGGTACAGCACTGAGTGAGATCTGTACCTTAACTTTCAATGTAACAAGAAACATTACACGATCTATGATTACAGAAGATGATGAAGTTTTGATTCACCACCTTGATGCGCAATCTTTACACACCAGCCTAAGATAAGACGACCGCTTCCTGGTCATATGACTTTGCTTGCCCAATATACCACAACGCCACGCTAAATCGATCAAATCATGCTCATGCCAATAGATCATTGACCGAGATTTGCCAGCCAGCTGTTCAACTGTGCCTTGTCGTACTTGACATACTTGCCCTTGCCCTTGTCCACTTCGTGATATCTGTCCCAGAAACGACCGTACAACGCCTCGATGAACATCTGTACCTCTTTGGAGAGATGATTCCTTACATCCTTCTCCATTCTGTATGTCTTGTGCTTGGCGACGTTCTCTTCGTAACTGATGTTGAAGTTCTTGAACTTCTCCTTGATAGCGTCTTTGTCTTTTGAGCTCAATTGTTTCAAGACCGCGGCGGAGTCGATAGCGGTGCCAGTACTGGGTGGCCTAGCGCCTCTGTTGGTGTATTGTACATCGAGAAGATATGCCGAAGTCTCCTTCCAAGTGTCCAGATAGAGCGCGGTCGCCTTCTTACGCCAAGCATCGAGTTTATTGACATGGATGGACTCCATCAATGGCGCGAGCTCTGACCCTCGGATCATTCTGTCAACGACAGCCAGATTGTTCAGCAGAAAGATACCTTGCAAGCTCTTGGTCTTGTATGTTGCATGAGCACGCATTTGGATGTTGGACATGAGAGTTTCCACGGTATCAGAACCATAGTGGGCAAAAAGCATCTTTCCATCAGGTCCAACGTCGAATGATCTCAGTGTAGGGAGAGACGAAGAGGATGCGTTGACATTTGACGAGGTCCAGCCACCATCGCCCAAGGATGTTAAGATGGATGACACAGGGAGTAAATATTCCGTCATAGTCTGGAGTCTGGTCATGACATCCGAAGTCAGACTGACAGCTGAGCCGTCTTGTGGCAATGTCTGCAATTGCTGAGCTCGTGTGCGGATATCAGTCAAGAAACCAGGAAGCGATGCCTTTGCTGTGTCTCTGATGGGCTTGACAGTATCTGCCATGGCGTGTTTGAGCTCGCCGGCGCCTGTCTGGCTTTCTAGCTGCAGAGAACAATGCGAGACGACCTCGATGATTTCATAAGCAAGAAAGCAGTCCGTCATCATATTGTCCCGTATGTGCTTGTCGAGGTCTTTCAGGGTTGAAGCGAAAGCATCGAGAGAGCTTTGACTTGTCATCGTAAGAACCTGACCCCAGTCTTCCTGCGAAAATATTCGAGAGATGTTGTCATATTCAGCTGCATAGATGCCCTGCATGCCGGCTGCATAGGTTCCGATCGCATTATCGCCGCGCTTGTACGTCGTATCGATGTTCTGTTTCCTGGCCGTAGCCATGGTCGCAGTCGCAAGGTTCTGTAGACTATATGTCAAGTATTGTCCTCTAATATCAGCATAGATCTTGGCTGTCGGAGCGAGTGGTCTAGCATGGTCTGCTGACATCTCCACCACATTGGAAGTCACATAGGCGTTTATGGTCGATAGTTCGGAAATCTTTGCAGGTTGTTGTCGTGGAAAGTCTACCCCTTTGGTGATAAAATGCAGAGGCTCAACCGGCTGCTGGCCCTCACGAAGAGCTTCCCGGAAAACGTCCTCGAGTTGTTGGTTACCCGCACCAAGGAGACTGTTCAGTTCGGAGATTGCCTGCTGATTTGATCTGAGATTTGTCTGCTTCATGTTGCGCAACGCTGATCGGGTGCGATCTATCGAGGCCATGTATTCTCGCAAGCCGGTCTTTTGAGGGTTGGACCTGATGATGCGTTCCTCCTTGTTTCGCATGTCCAGTGGCTCTCTGATCCGCTCTATGGCCGTAATGATGCGATCAATATTGGAGTTCGTCGTCTGAAGCTTCTGGGTGTTTCCATATACTGGACCTATAGCATCCTGTACCGTTCGTCCGCTTGTTTCCAGTCGACCCATCGATGCTTGGATCTTCTTGGTCAAGCTCTTCATCTTGTCCAGATTTGCATACAAGACTTCTACCTCGGCGCTCTCTTCCGCGAAAGCGGTCTTTCGTATCGCTACCATCTTGAGAGGAATTTCGGAGTGTCCCCAGTGTAGAAAGGGTGTTATAGGATTTTGACAGGAGAGTTCGTGATAATCGGCAACGCGATGTAAGAGTGCGCAGTCACAGGTATTAGGGGGCACGTGGCATGCTTAACAATGACTTTGTGGGATGACACACCGAAGTGGTGTTGGAGGTTGGTTGATCGAGCTGCACCGCGTCTACTGTGTGAACGTCTGAGGCTCCAGGCTCCACTCGGCTGTGCCTGACAGCGGGCCGAACCCTCTTCTCTTGGCAAGATCCGCGTCACCATGATGAAGCAGGCCACATGGGATTCGTGCACTTCAGGTGATGGTTTACAAACTTCTCGATAAAGTTGGAAACCTGGTTCGTCCAGGAACAAATTGAATCATTCTGTTTCTTTTCGTACCACACTCCTTTGAAATACCTTTAGTCTTTCATTCCAGGCGTTTCCTGCGATGATACGCATCCTTTCAACACTAATCGACAATCATAAACGACGGAAATGATAATGCTCGTTTGTTCGTAGACTCGAAAACACGAGGACCAGTCTTTCGTTGCATGGAATATCAATGATCTCAAACACACGTCTCACGACGTTGCGTCAGATCGGGTAAGATGCCCTGTCGTGTGGTGAGGTCTCGAAGCCAGGCACTAATGCTACATCGTCAGGACTACCCGGACCCTACCATGTAAAAGGCTACACAGCACTTCTTCCGGCGCGAGAAGGCGCGCGTTTCGAATCACACAGGCGCTTGGTCTTAGCGCGTCTGTTCTGTTGGTGCTGCAATCTGTCTCGCGTGCACGTCACGAGCTCGAGGACGATGGGCGAACGAATGCACGAGCATGGTTTTCGAAGCCGGTCTTCATCTCCAAATTCTTTTCCATTGCCAAAGAGGACAATGATGGCGACACCGAGCAGTCGAACCAGCCACCAGGCCAACAAGCGCCTCCTCTGCAGACTAAAGGTCATTCCGATTATGGTGGAGTCCTCAGCGCGGGCAGTGAACGGTCAGAAGAGGCCGCTGCAGCCCCAACATCAGCAGACTTCTTTGCGTCACTGAGGACTTCATTCGCCAACTTCGAGTTCTCAAATATCGGCGATCAGATCACTGGGGTAATCTTTCCGTCTTGGGTGAAGTTGCTTCCTGGGTATATTCGAAAGCTGCAATCGGAAATGTCGATGGCTCCGGGCACTCTTGCAGAAGAAATTTGGCAAGAAGCTCACGACCCCGAATGTCACCCTGAAATTGTATGGGATGCAAACGTACGTGTGGCCAGTACCATTTGCAGTGAGGAACAGAGCTTTCTACGATTGAGGAAACAATACACGCACGCGGCTCTCGCTCGCTATCTTGATGTACCGGAGAAGGACATACATCCAGATGACGTGCCTGTCATTGCGATGTGCGGCTCTGGAGGTGGTCTGAGAGCCATGGTTGCCGGAACATCTTCATATCTATCTACTCAAGAAGCTGGCCTTCTGGACTGCGTCACATATACCGCGGGCGTCAGCGGCAGCTGTTGGCTGCAGTCTCTGTACTTCTCTTCGGTTGGTAAGCAGGACTACCACCACATAATCGACCACCTCAAACGACGGCTCGGCGTCCACATCGCTTTTCCTCCAGATGCTCTTAGTCTGCTTAGTAGTGCACCTACCAACAAATATCTTCTCAGTGGCGTCGTCGAGAAGCTTTGGGGTGTCCCAAACGCCGACTTTGGACTGGTAGATGTTTACGGTCTTCTGCTTGCTGCCCGTCTTATAGTCCCTAGGGGTGATCTGGCAATCGATTACTATGATCTCAAGGTTTCGGATCAACGAAAGTACATCGAAAAGGGCAGGCATCCACTACCGATCTATACTGCCGTGCGCCACGAAATTCCAAAGGTAGCTGTGCCAAATAAGACCAATGCGGAATTACGCGAACAGGCGCGTAGGGAGTCTTGGTTCCAGTGGTTCGAATGGACTCCATACGAGTTCTTTTGCGAAGAGCTCGAAGCAGGAATACCGACATGGGCGATTGGTCGACAGTTCGATGAAGGCAAGACGGTCTGGCGTGAGAACGGGCTTGCCCTACCAGAGCTCCGGATGCCAGTATTGATGGGTATATGGGGTTCTGCTTTTTGCGCAACGCTTTCTCACTATTACAAGGAGATCCGACCAATTGCCAAAGGACTGGCAGGATTTACGGGAATCGACTCTCTCATTGTGGAGCGCGATGACGACCTCGTCAAGGTTCATCCCATCGATCCAGCGACAATTCCAAACTTTGTCAAGAACATGAAACACATACTTCCAATGAACTGTCCAGAGAGCATTCATGAATCGACCAACTTACAATTGATGGACGCCGGTATGAGCAACAACTTACCGATATACCCTTTATTGCGTCCGGGCCGTGATGTCGACGTTATCATAACCTTTGACGCATCGGCAGACGTTTCGACAGACAACTGGCTCAAAGTTGTGGATGGCTATGTCCGACAACGGGGTATCAAGGGCTGGCCGGTAGGATCGGGCTGGCCAGCAATCGAAGAGAGCGCACAGCAAGCATTGCAAGAATTTGAAGAGGCGCAAGCAACTTCTGTAGAAGACGCTGAGCTACGGCTGGAACGGGCTCAAAAGAATGCAGACTCAACGGTGCCACGCAAGGAAGGGAAGAAGGGTGCCGGTCTGGGCTACTGTACCGTCTGGGTAGGTTCACGGGAGGAGAGACAATCAGATGGAGAACCTCCACCCAGCAAAGTGGTCGAAGACGACTGGGAGTTGATGAAACCGGAAGCCGGAGTGGCGGTCATCTACTTTCCGTTCATGGCCAACGACAAAGTGCCGGGCGTGGATCCACAAAAGTCCGACTTCATGAGTACTTGGAACTTTGTTTACACTCCAGAAGAAGTCGAGAAGGTGGTCAATTTGGCGCGAGCGAACTTCCAAGAGGGTGCGGAGCAGACTCGACGGACTGTCAGAGCGGTATGGCAACGCAAGCGAGACCAACGACTAGACCGGGAAAAGCAACAGCGAGAGACGAGATGGGCGTTGCATCTGGAGGAGTTGAAGACGAGAGCAAAGTTCGGTGATCAGGGCGACCACTTCAGTTGATCGATCCGATTCATAGCGGTGGAGGAGATCTGGACAGCCCCATCCGTGATTGCTGGCAATCACAATGACCCAAATGGATGCTCCAAGACGAACTTGGGCAAATATCTGGTTCTGGATCGGCCAGCTGTTATACGCCTGCCAACGGCATACAAGCGTTTTGGGTGCTGGTCGCTGCCCGCCGGCTGCGTTGCTCGTGGTCAGTGGAGACGGTAAAAGATCTAGTCGAGATCAACGAAATTGCTAGATCCTAATAATATCATCAGTTCCCTATTTTTGATGCGCCACGTCTTTGCGTACGTGTAATGCTGCAGATGATCGTGCATTAGCTACGTTAGTGTTACTATATTATTGTAACATTTCTGCGAAGCATAACAACCCGACGCCTTTACCACCGCAAGTTACCTAGCTTCGGTAGATGCTGCTCCTATTGTTGATCTCACAAGACCACAACAGCATCATCCGATTACTGTGGTTATGTAGCTCCACCAATCTTCAGCAATACAGATGACATGCGATACCTGACAGGGAGATGCAACGTCTGCTGCCCGTTGTTGCTCAGCTGCGGGTGGACTGCAGTGGTAGTCGTTGGAAACGGACGGTGGCCAGACCGCTGAATGATGAATGCAGACACGCACACCTAATAATACTGTACTATGCTACCTAGGTACTACTGTGGCCCGGCATGCTTGACCACGATACGCGGCAACGGTGCAAATAGCTCATCGCTTTAGGCCAACAGTCAGCTAATCGAGCAGTCTGTCACTGTGGTTTCATGGTTCGGCTTGCATCTGCATCCTCTGATGTGCATATTGTAGGGTCTCGCCGATGCCGCGGTCGGAATCGAATATCCATTCTGATCGGTTCGGATCCGTCAACGTGTGTGATTTCATAATTGATGAGATCGAGCAATCTTCAGTTGTGCCTTTGTCCGAGTAGAAGCAGACAATTTTTGTTGCAGATCCGCAAGCTAGAAGCATTGCATACTGAGGTGCACCAAGCAAAGCAAAGAAAGGCGCGAAGCATCCACTACTGTACAGCGAGTGCATTGCGAAAGCATCGCTCTGCATTCCAGCGTCTTTTTCTTGTTATTGACTCCTGCAGCTCACTCGCGCACAGACGTGGAGCCACGAGGCACCTTACTGGTAAAGTCAGCAGCAGACAAGGTTCAACAGAGAGGAGACGAGTCGAGCACAAGACAAGGGACCAGCCGCCTCTGTCCAATGCAGTGCTAACCCGCCGAACCCGTAAGTTACCTGTTGCTTTACCTGTACGATCTGTCGGTCACTAACGTAGTCAAGTCCAGCGCAGCAGTCCGATCTTCAAGATCCGCCGCCATCGTTGCTAGTCACCATCTCTCTTCAACAGCAGACTACTGTGCTCGAGGAGGAATCTTGGTGGCTAATCTCCAGAATTTGCTCCAACGATATCGAACCAGAGAGTGGAGCCCTTCTGCGGACCGTGACAGTGACAGACTGCACTGCTACCTGGAAAGTCCTCCACCTCACCTCGGTGCCGCATCTCCGCCATCTCGAGCGGCTCGACAACACCGTACCTACCTACCGTACAGCTGCCGCCTCGACTTTCCAACCTAGACAGCTTTTGCTTCTACCTGATATCTCCTATCTCCTCAACTGACTGGACTGGATTGATTGCCTTTCGCCATCTCCAGCAATCCTTCTACCCTTCAAGTTCTCCTCATCCCGCATCTCACCTCCGAATCCGCGAAGCCGCGTAAGATAGTATCACGATAACCTCACGCATACCGACCGCGCTTTCTTTCATCACTACAAGGCTGCTAAATCCACCGCAAGCCATCAATAGTTCACGCCATAGTTCGGCTCTGGATCGATCTCGATTATACTGAATACTCTCTCCCCCTTCCTCCACTTCTCGTATCAACACAACACGCGGCTGCGCCAAGTCACGTCATACCTACTATACCATATCCTGTCATCGCATTCGCTCGACCACACGCACTACCTTATTGACGCATCACACGCTCATGAGCACGATACAACACGGTCACTGAATCGAAGAGACATACAGCGCGTATTGCGATAGGCTGTCGCAACTCGTGACACCGTCATCGTTCTTGTTTGACACAGCCTACGCGGCGTCGTAGGCCTCACTTCGCATGCAATGGGGTCGTGTATGAGCACAGCCAATGATGACGGAGAGCAGAAGAAGAAGAGTCAGGCTATCGATAGAGCGCTCGAGGAAGACTCTAAGAAATTACGGCGAGAATGCAAGATCTTACTACTGGGTATGAGCTGGACTGCAGTTACACAAATAAAGGGAGAAGCTGTCACTAACACGACCAGGTTCTGGTGAAAGCGGAAAGTCGACAATCGTCAAGCAGATGAAGATCATCCATCAAAATGGTTACACTGTGGACGAACTGTCCATGTACAGACACACCGTCTGCAAGAATCTTGTGGATTGCGCAAAGGCTTTGGTTAGCGCTATGCAGCAATTCGAGATCACTCCGGACAATCCAGCGAACAACGATCACTGCAACTTCATCATGGAATACACACTGGATCCCGATCCAAACTCGCAGATATCGCCAAAAATAGCCGAGGCAGTCAATGGCTTGTGGAAAGACAGCGCCATGACCAAGGTTCTCGACCACTCGACAGAATTCTACATGATGGACTCTGCGCCCTAGTACGTGTCCTCATACGCCTAGCTTGGTTTTGCGCTGACGGTCTCTAGCTTCTTCGACGAGGTCACCAGAATCTGTTCGGACGACTACATCCCTTCCGAAGCCGATGTGTTAAGAGCTAGGACAAAAACCACCGGTATATACGAGACACGCTTCCAGATGGGTCAATTGAGCATACAGTAAGAGCTTCGAGACGGCGTGACGGGAATACACTGGCTGACAAAACCATAGCATGTTTGACGTTGGAGGACAACGGAGTGAACGCAAGAAGTGGATCCATTGCTTCGAGAACGTCACATCCATCATCTTTTGCGTAGCGCTGAGCGAATACGACCAAGTGCTTCTTGAGGCCAGTGACCAAAACCGCATGATGGAAAGTCTGGTTCTCTTCGACTCGGTCGTCAACTCAAGATGGTTCATGCGAACCAGTATCATTCTCTTCCTCAACAAGGTTGACCTGTTCCGCCAGAAACTCGGCAAATCACCCCTCGTCAACTATTTTCCAGACTACTCAGGCGGCAATGATGTCAATCGTGCTGCGAAGTATCTGCTGTGGAGATTCAACCAAGTCAATCGTGCACATCTCAATCTCTATCCTCAGTAAGTCTAGCCTCTACTTGTTCCGTTCTACAACGTTCGCTAATCCGGTCCAGCCTTACGCAAGCCACCGACACGTCCAATGTTCGTCTGGTGTTTGCAGCGGTAAAAGAAACCATCCTCCAAAATGCGCTCAAGGACTCTGGTATTCTCTAGTTCTGCATGCGCCAGTCACACTACACATTGCAGGATCTGCCTCCTTGGTCTCACGCATTTACGACCACTCATCATGTCATGACTTTGGGATTACCTCGATGACTGCAGCAGTGCACTCCTTACCGTCTAATAACCACACACCAGCACCACCACCACTGCTTCTGGAACACAACCAACTTGCAACCGCTGCAGCATCCGCATTGACTTGACATCTTATTAGCATTGGCGTTCATGGAAGGTTTACTGGCATCTACGATCTTTGGCTACTGAGAAAGGTCCTGAGCTTGTTTCAAAAGTGCACTCGAAGTGCGGACATTAAGGGGGGCTGGAAGCAAAGGATACACGACCAGTCTGCTACTTGGTGCGCCTGCGGTGGCTCGTATCACGAAGCCAGTGGGGAACCCAATCGTTCACTGTGGCTGTGATTGCAGACCGCCAATGAAGACTGGGACATCGCACCGAGTTACTGCACAGCTTGGGCATGAGAAGCTTCCACTGGGGATGGTCAGCTGATACGGAGCTTCATGTCCAATCAGCTAAGGTACCCTCACGCCAGCAAAACGTATCGATATATTCTTGAATAATATGACGCCGTCTCACGAGACGAGCTTTGAATTGAGACATCTGTTTTTATGTTTCCCTTTCATCCATAACCACTACATGTACGTTAGTGACAATACGTAGACATTATCTAAATGAATTTAAATGTGACGGCGGATCATCCCGCGTCAACCTTCCCTTGAGATTGTGTATAGTCTCGACCCTTAAGCTTCGACCATGTTTCTTGAATCGTTCTGGAAACAAGGACTTGATTGTATTCATGTTGCAAGTGTTATAGGCAGATGAGCCCATTGTCCGATATTTGGCTTTCGTGGAACAACGAAGTTGTGATCTGGACACGAGAGCTCTCAAAGTATACATGATTCAATAACGTCACATCAGACTCAGAGTGCTGTGCATAACGACAACGTATCAGACAAAAATGAGTGACGAAGCAAACGAGATCATGTTATCGCAAGACAATACTCATAATACAGAAGCGATCAAGATCGCCTCGATAATCTCTGCGTGTCGGACACAAGACATCCCCTCGCTGATCCACGAGGCCAGCACCACCGGCGGCTTCATCAATGATGACCTTCGCCAACAAGCCTGGCCTTTACTCCTCGGCTCCAGCACCACACCCAAAGCAACAAAAGAATGGAGAGATCTTCCCACGCACAAAGACGAAGACCAGGTCGCCCTCGACGTGAACAGAAGCTTCATCTATTACCCCTCGAATCCGCCGCCCTCAGACCTCTCGGACCTTAAATCATCACTCTCAGATCTCATCACACAAACCCTCCGCCTCCATCCCTCGCTAAACTATTTCCAAGGCTACCACGACATAGCACAAGTCCTGCTTCTCGCCCTCGGTCCAACCCTCTCCGCCCCGGCCCTGGCACGCCTCTCCCTCCTCCGAATACGAGACTTCATGCTCCCAACGCTCAGCAGCACAACGACCCATCTCGACCTAATCCCACCGATCCTCTTCGCCGCCGACGAGGAACTATGCCGACACCTCGCGGGACTACAGCCGTTCTTCGCGCTGGCGGCGACGCTGACGCTCTTCGCGCACGAGATCGAGAGCTACGGCTCCATCGCGCGCGTCTTCGACTACCTGCTCGCTACGCCCGCGGTCGGCGCCGTGTACATGTTCGCGGTGATCGTGATGGTGCGGCGCGAGGAGTTGATGGAGATCGAGACGAGTGAGCCGGAGATGTTGTATGCGGTGCTGTCGAAACTGCCCAAGGGGCTCGATGTCGAGGTCTTGGTGCAGAGGGCGGAGGAGTTGAGGGCAAGGTTTCCGCCCGAGACGTTGCCGTGGAGGGCGTGGAGGAAGGTTAGTACGGTCAGTGTGCTGAAGACGACGCTGGATGTGCGTGCTGTGAGGAGCCAGACGCGCGAGATGGGTGAGAGGTGGTTGGCGGCGCTTACTGTTGAGGTCGAGACGGCGGAGAGGAGGAAGAAGATGGTTGCGGATTTCAAGAAGAGGGCCATCAGGTATCGACGACCGGCTGGAGCGGTGACGCTGGCGGTGCTTGTTGGTGTCATCTCACTCTGGTTGGGCAGGAATGGTGGACTGAGCACGAGCGGTGTGTTGGGAACTCTGGGGTGGGCAAGGCACAGACTGTGGTCTACGATGTACCAGCTGCTAGGACAGTGGCGGCCATGATGTACATAGAAAGCCTTACTTGTATGAGACGGAACTATGACTTCCACTCCCCTTTTCTGACTCTCTCGCAAACCTCAGCCATGATGTCCGCCGCCTTTCGCCAGTCCTCAATGGTTAGATAGATCTGTGCACTCATCCTAAGCCACCAATTCTGCGCGTGTACTCGAACGATCATGAAGCTGTTGTACTCGTTCAATATCGTCCTTGCGATCCAAAGACCAACTCGATCCGCGGTGGCCTGATCGCCCCCAGCGACCGTCTCCCAGCTCAGCGGCAGCCTGACGTTCTTCATGAAGATGTCAGTCCCGTTCGGCAGCACATCAGTCCCGAATCTGCGCGCCAGCATCGCAGAAGCGTCTTCAGCCTGCGCGACGCAGTATCCCAAAATCGCCTTCTCACCCCTCTCACCCTCCCAAGTGACACGTTTCCGCCACTCGATCGCAGCAGCGACAGTGAGATACGACGAGCTATCAGTGGTCCCGGGGCCCTCGAACAGCTTCTCGAACGCATCGTCCGCAAACGCCGGCGCCTTCCCGTCCGGTCTGGGCACGAAGGAGTAACTGGTCGGCAACGAGGTGCGGATCAGCGCCTGGTTGCGCCTATGCACGTACAAGAAGGCGCAACTGCGCGGCACGTACAGCCACTTGTGGCAGTTGGAGACGAAAAAATCGGGATCCAGCGCCCCCATGTTCAACGGCAGCATACCGACCGCGTGGGCGCCGTCGACTAGACTCAGTACCTTGTGCTCTCTGCAGAGCTTGGTGAGACGCTCGTACGGAACGCGCACGCCTGGGCCGGCGCTTATGGTGTCGAATATGGCGAGGCGAGGCACGAGACCGCTGGATTTGACGTCTTCAATGGCGGCTACCATGGCGTCGCATATCTCGTCGTCAGAGACGGGGTAGGTCATCGGGATCCGTCGGGTCTGCACGTGTGTTGTCTCCTCCATGTAGAGGACCGTCGCCTCACATGCCTCGTAGATGGTGCTGTAATAGATGATTACGTCCTTTGGCTGAAAGACCAAGCTGCGCAAGACGGTGTTGATGCCCGTCGTGGTGTTGGGCACGAAGACGCATGTCGAGAGCGGAGCATTGACATAGTCTGCTAGAGCCTGTCGCGACTCTTTGAGCGCAGCAGGGAATTCTTTCCGAAGGTACAGATCAGGATGCGTCTCCGATGACAGTTGGTAATCGTGTTTGAGCTTGTTGATGGACCGCGGAGCGCAGCCGTATGAGCCTAGTGGTCAGATTGTCAGATGAAAGCGGTTAAAGTCATGGTCGCACGAGGTTGGGTAAAAAGCACGAGCAGGTCAGATGAGTAGTTCGCAATCGGCGGAACCGGATCGGATCGTGTAGTTATGTACTCTGTGGATGCAGGGCGTCACACACCGTGGTTGACATTCAGGTAGTCGGGGGCGAGCAGGAACTGCTTCCGGATTGCATGACCGCACTCAAACGAGTCGGCTGTGTCGTCCGGTTGAAGCGACGCCATGGTGATAGATACATGTACTGTGATTCGTCGATTTATAGTGGTGTCTGACGTGGTTGGACGAGGTGAGAGTGACTGCTGTCTACGGCCAATCCCAATACAACCACATTTCAATTACCCGGTTCCTCGGCCTTGATCTCGGAAAGTTACCTAGGTAGACCTCGTGACCTGACTTCGGGCTTGGAATCATGTCACGGATGGACGCACCGCGTTCCGCACAAATTGGAGAGCTCCCGTGAGGCACTATAGTTTGCGATAAGCATATGCGCGTGTTCGTACAAAACCCTGAGGGCGTTCGGGCAGTGACGCTGCTAATGTAGGTACTGTATATACTATTGCGCATTCATGACATTTTCATCAAGTCGTGTTCGGAAAGTCAGCCTTGCTGGCACTCCGCTGTGCGACTCTGGAGAGTATGTAAACATGGCAGTGTCATCCTCCGTGGAACTGATTTCTCATGGGCATTTTCAATTGCCATTCAATGCTCGGGTATGTCCAAGTCATACGTGCCACCATATCTCCGACCGATGGAGCCATGTCCGCCGATGGTGACGGAGACGACGCTGTTGCATTTCAGCTCGGAACGAACTCGACCAGTGTCGCAGGCTCTCAAGTACATGCTTGAAGGGAGCAAGAAGAGCGCAAGTCAGCCGCCAAGCCCTTTGCCAGCAGCAGCAGCACCACCAGTAGGTCCAAGCGGAGGAGATTTTGCCAGCTCTATGACATCCACGAATCTGATTTCTCCCACAGGGCCCCTCACGATCTTCGTCCAACTCCCACCAATCATGAGCGATGCTGCACGAGCAGGAATGATACACAAGAAGGCGGCAGCGATCGTCAGATGCCAAGAAGAAATCTCCGCAGCGGCGACAGGCGTTGGGTAGCGCAGTGTAGCCTTGACGGGCTGGCCTCTAACAAATGCATTTGCGAAGTCGGGCTTGCAAAAGGTCGATCGCTCAGTAGACTCGCTTGCAGTTGGCCGCAAGATCACCCAGCATACGCAGCATCTCTTCCTTGGATTGGGCGGCGGTCTTTCTCTCATCTTCGATCTCCCGAAGACTGGTACTTAATGCTTGTATGCGCGAATTTTGGTCTTGCTCGCTGTTACCGATACCAGGCAGAACCGATATGAGATATTCAATTTGTTGCTCCTTCAGGATGAGATCGCGTGCAAGCTCGCGTAAGGATGCTTGGAAGACTTCCGGGCTGTCCGGTTCGGGGACTTGGTCAATGGCGGTAGAAGGCTGTGCGACACCATCGGCGGCACCATCCTTGGCTCCTTCGTTATCTGCTGCCGGTGCCTTCTCTTTCTTGTTGGCCTCGGAGTAGGGGTTCAAATCTGGTTGTCCTGGGATTTGCGCAAAGTCGTGATGCGTCTGGATGTAACGCAGTGATGCAAACATCTGCGTGGCTAGCTAGGGAGGGGTCAATCTGACTGGTTCTCGATGGAAGTACGACAGGAGCGGTAGACGCACATCATCCAGGCAATCCTGAAGTTGCGTCAAGCGGTCGGCCATGATCGCGGTCGCGTATCAAATAGGATGGCGCGGTAGTTGAGGTGATGAGTGAGAACAATGAGTGCTCCTGTAGTAATTTTATCACATCCTGTTGGTTTTGAGCATTGTATGAGGTAGAAGTGAGAGTTCCCTACAGGTATCGAAGAAGAAGTCGCGGCTGATGCCTGCTGGAGTTCGGACCATGCTAGACTAGCGCCGCGTCGACCCGTGCCGCCTCGCAAACGTGTGGGGAAGAATCACATGCTCGCCTCAGGGTCTCGTGGGGCCGGAGCTACTTGCACGTGACGGTCAGGGTGGATGAGCTCTAAAAGCTGTTCTATTTTTCTATTTGCTTTGGATTTGCGGTCGCTCCGATGCGACCAGCACACGTCAAAGCAGGGAGAAGTCAAGGATTCTTCTGAAGGGCACAAGGCCGTCCAATGTCTTTAATCGTCGCTATGCTGAGTTTGTATACAGCGTATCTGACCACTCGTCCGCCATAAAATCATAACATTATCATTATTACCGTCGTCCGGATATCCGCCCAATAAATCCGAGTCATTGCTCACATCCCAGTCTAGACAGATGGCATCGCTCACATGTCTTCTCCGTCGGTGAGTTGCCTCACGCCGATACTGATGGATTCTTGCTCAACAGGTCGCTGTGTCGCCCATGGATAAGGACCGCTCCCAGTCGTGAAAGATCTGATATGCATAATGCCGGCAGTAGCATATAATAACATGCCGAAGATATGGATAAGAAGTGAAGAAAAGGGTGGGGGCGCAATCACGTGAAGAGGGCCTCCTCGATCTGCGCATCGCATCGCAGGGCCTGTTTGTCGGGATTTCCAAACCCATCGCGTCGCCCAATCATAGACGTTATGTGATCAGTGCGAGGCTTAGTGCGAGCCTGGACTGGTCAGCATTGAACGCCATGTCATGCATGAGCGCCGAATGGGAACAAGACTTACCCAAACTCATAACGTGATCGTATACATGACGGCAAAAGTGTTCCGATCTGATCAAGCTGCCTTTGCCGTGCATGGTCTGCAGGTCTTGAGCTTGCATCGTTGGCATTCGAAGATGAACCAGTGTGGTCCCGAATGACAGAGAGCGCAGTTCCAAAGGATGAGGGTCGTATCTGATTTGATTATTTTGAAGCTGTGCGGGCATCGACCAGAACTCTTCGAGGAGTGTGAAGAGTGTCCCATGGTGGTGTGTCGAAGTTCGTGTCGGTACCTGTCGAGTAGTCAGTGTCATGTCCGGTATACTCTTGCACAGTCTTTATCATGTTATACCTCAGATAGTGGTCCTCGAAGCTACTGCTAGGTGGACAAGAAAGGATGCAATGGACAGAAACGGATGTGTTGACAAGGCGATAGAAGAGGCGAACGTGATGACTTGAGCGATGGAAAGAGAGACCGAGAATGGAAGTGAAGACGGCAATAGCGATTGACAGTCGATGGTTGGAGGTCGATGAAGAAAAGGAGAGGTTCGGAAGCCGTTATATGCCTGTCCACTCGTTCGGCATACAGGTTGATAGCCACTGCAGACGAGCAGGGAGGCTTTCGAGCCTTCTTGGTCTAAATGGAATTCAGACAAACAAGCCGTCCTGCGATCCTCGAAAGAGGTCAAGCCTGTGAAATGCCAGAGACAGTGAGTTATCCCAATCGAGCTACATAGTGATCAAGGTTTTGGCCATTTGGGTAAAGAAGGGCGTCTTGGCTCGATACAGAAGCCACCAATGCAAGAAATGTCACCATTGTTCTGTATCTCCCCTAGAAAAGAGTCAAAAGAATGCATGCCGTGCATCTGCGAGTGTTCAAGCTTCTGATTCACCTTGTTCCGCTGAGCCAGCCGGCCGCTACGTATGTACGAGGCACTTTTGGGTGCAAAATCGGCATGTCGCTAACCAAAAACAGAAAGGCTTGATCGAGAGCGGTAAAATCATGGGAAATCATAGGCAGCCCTCTGCTCGACACGGCTTCCTACATTCCATTTTCCTCTTCATCACCGAGAGACCTGATGCTTGGAAACCTTCGAACATTCGATACTGTGGAAGCCCCCCCCCCCCCACCCCAAAAGAGTACTAAACAACCCCCTTTTCCGCCAAAGAAACATTCCGGGGTCCCGTCAACCATTCCGCGCCA
>Ga0058702_10000030_pt1 | contig 189153 bp, 157 predicted proteins | sample AgamicOrSfe_FD_83781 | JGI IMG/M metagenome (GOLD analysis project Ga0058702, IMG submission 83781) | Agave microbial communities from Guanajuato, Mexico - Or.Sf.e | ecosystem: Host-associated > Plants > Phyllosphere > Phylloplane/Leaf | place: Guanajuato, Mexico | collected 2012-05-30
CTGTTGAGGCTGTTGCTGATTCGGGAGTCAAAGGACCGGTGGAGATCCCGGCGATCGAGGATCTTGCTGCCAGGCAGTGGAGGAGAGAGATGCACTAGATGTTCGCGTAAAAAGTATATATACCATTCAACGTCGCGGCTTAGGACTTTCCGCCACGTCATCGATTTGACTCGCATGAGCGAGGAGGAACTTGCAGCAAGTCAAGGTGTACTTGCACGCTTTAGTCCAGACTTCCTCTTGATTAAAGGCGCCGAGTTTAATACTGGAGTCACCGATCTGATCTTTGTTGATGAGATACGGCATCTTGAGACCAGGCAACATAGCTCGATTACTAGCATCTGCCGAAGAGCGCTCAACATGATTACCCAGTTGGCGCAGACACTCCAGGAAAAACACCATGGCATTATCGAAAGCTCGGTGAAGGAACCCCAGGCCCAGCGGCAGGTCGTTCGTGCAGTAGAGATCAAGCGACGTGACCTTGGGCTTGATGTTCTTGCTCTGAGCAGGCTGCGCAGATCCTTGCGGGTAGTCCAGCTTCTCGATCTTCGACGTCGATCCGATGGGCAGCAATCTGTAGCCTTGGAAGCTATAGCCAAGCTTATCGGCGACCACGGTGAGTAAGAGGAGCGCCTGTCCCCACGCGGCATTGATCTCCGGCCACTCGACGTGGTGGTCTGGCAATTTGCCCAGACGGAGCCCATTGATCGTGCCAAAGTGGCCGTCATGGCCGATGCAGAATGAGTCGTTGTAGACGTTCGTGCGCTGGAGTGACTCGAGCAGTCTGTTGTCGTTAACGAATTGGTTGTGCAGGCTGTCGCGTTCGTCTCGGTATCTCGTCAGCGACGACTCGAACGCGTTACGTTCGCGCCAGAAAGCTTCCTCGTCCGCTTCGAGCTCAGCGGCTTCGCGGTCTAGCTCAGCGATCTCTCCTTCCAGGGCTGCTTTCTCCGCCTCGAGCGCTTCTAGTTCGTTCAGTGCGTTGTCTTCGCGCTCTTTTGCCGCAGCTAGGGCTTCTTTGGTCTGGCGTTGTTCTTCCTCGGTGGGGATATTCTGCTGGGCTTTCTTCAGAAAGTCGATGTAAGCGTCACGTTCGCGATCGACTGTGGCTTGGCGTTGCTGTAGTCCGGTCATGAGCAGATCCGTGCATTCGGAGCAGATTGGGTGGTCAATATCTGAGCGTGCTGAGAGGACTTCGAACAGACGCATGCTCCGCTCCATCTGTTGCGATAGAGGCTCCTCACCAGTGATGGATTTGATTGCGGCGTCCTTCCAGCTGGGCTTCTTCTCTGTGTCGGTATTCTTGCTTTCCTCGGTCGGGTGGCCAATAGTCGATTCGCTAAGCATTATGAAAGACATGGCAGGGTTGAGCTTAGAAGGGCTCTTGTTAGGGAGTGGTATGGCCCTTTTGTGCTGAGGTTGGCCCGCATTCTGATCAAGCTCATCGTAGTGATCTCTCCTCTGCTTGGCCGCAGTGGTCCTGGGTGGTCGAGGTGATTGTGGTTTCAAATCGGGAGCAGAATCTATCTCGCTGTGAGCAGACCATTCGCGATATATATATGTTCTCTACTTACCAACGAGTATCTTGAACGATGCCGGGTTTAGATGCTCCAAAGAGTCATCCAGCCGCAGAGGGGTCCTGCATTTCTGACAGTACATTTGAGCGATCAATAATGCTCAATGCTCGTGCTCAATGTCTCAATTAGATTCATGCTGAGCCAGTCATGATGCCTTCGAATCAGTCCCAATGCGTGATTCGAGAAGCGGGCTTCTACTAAGCTCTATGGAAAAGGTGAGATGCTTTGATGATGGTCACGGTCGCAGTTCGATGCGCAAGGCAGAAGCACGCGGAGACCGGCGTTTGATCATTCGGCGACCGGCACGTGAGCCCTGAGGCCGATCCAAAGCTTATATCGAAACGCGGGGAAGCGGCGCGGAATTTTTGAGAAATCTCCAAAGTCGCGAGGAAGTATGTAGCTGACAGTCTTGCAAACATCACATTCACACAATGACTACGCCGAACTCGACAGCGCCGCTGCGCTTCACAGGCGCTCCCCACCTCACAACCCGACTCGTCCTATCAACACTCACCGGCAAGCCCGTCCGCATTTTCAACATCCGCGAACACTCACTCTCAAATCCCGGACTCGCACCACATGAGGTCTCCTTCCTACGACTGCTGGACGCAGTCACGAACGGATCCGCCATCGAGTTCTCCATGACCGGCACAACAGTCGTCTATCGCCCCGGTTTGATCGTCGGTAGTGTAGCCGGTTACGGCGCAAGCGGAGGCGTGGTCAGACACGAAGTCCCCGCCGAGAACGACCGCGGCATAAGCTGGTACTTGATCCCACTGTGCCTCCTAGCTGGTTTCGCGAAAGCAAAATTAAACGTCCTGTTCACTGGACCTGGAGTCATCACCAGCGCGACAGAAAAGGGCGACGTAAGCGTGGACACCGTACGGACGGCCATCCTGCCGCTGTACAAGCACTTTGGTATGGAAGCTGGGATCGAGCTGAGGATACTGCGCCGGTCAAATTCGGGTCCAGAAGGCAAAGGCGGTGGAGGAGAGGTGCAGCTGGTATTTGGCCACCAGGTGCGGTTACCGAAGACGCTGCACTTTATGAATCGCGGGCGGATAAAGAGGGTCAGAGGTGTGGCATATGCTACTGGAGTGGCGGGAGCAAACAACGCGCGCATGATCGAGGCCGCGAGAGGTGTGCTGAATCAGCTCGTTGCGGACACTTACATCTTCTCGGACGTGTCGTCTGCGCCTCTGATTCCGGCGCCGGAGAGGAATAACGCAGCGGCCAAGAAGAAGATCGGAGTTGGTTTTGGTATCAGCTTGGTAGCGGAGACCAGCACAGGCGCGCTGTACTCGGCTGATCTTGCCAGTCCCCCGACTGGTGGAGAGGCGCCAGAGGATGTTGGCAAGTTCTGCGCTTACCAACTACTGGAGACGGTGTCGCAAGGAGGATGTGTTTCACGGTTAGCGGCTCCTACAATGCTGGTCCTCATGTCCATGGGTAGCGAAGACGTTGGCCGCATCACTCTCGGCAAGGATGTCATAGGGACAGAGGAGGTCGTTCAGCTAGCACGGGATCTCCGGGTCTTTGGCATGGCGGGCTGGGGACTAAGGGACGGCTCGAACGATGAAGAGGTCGTCGTCAGTGTGGTAGGGAGAGGTGTAGGCAACGTTGGCAGGAAGGTGGCATAGTCCCGAATTTAGCATTTATGATACCCTAATGAAGTGTTTGAAGTCCCTATGATTTCGATACCATTGATCTATACCATGCGGCTCGACTCTACGGATATGTCATTCTCCATCCCCTCTTCATTACTGGTGGCCATCCTTGAATGCGCCAACAAAAAAGAAGGAACATTTGAGTGCTCATTCGGAGTCAAAATGGAAGGCGTATAGGGGATTGTAAACTTTGACCTTCACCGCGCTCTGCGGCTTCCTGAGCACGTTGGGCAGCCTCTTCAGCCTCTTCAGCTTCTTGAGCCTCCTTCTCCATAGCTACACGAGTTGCGCCTCTTTCTAACAGCTTAGCATGATTCTTTTCGAGATAATTTAGACCTAATGCGTATGCTTCTGCTGCCGTGGTGACATACTCTTCGCGGGGCATTGCTCTGATGAGTCCTATATCGTCGTAGTCGATGGCCCAAAACCATCGAACATCGTTGTATGGGCTGCTGGGGTCACAGATCCACAAACAATCATTGTGTCGGCTGCTGGGGACAGTTTTGGAGAAGCGTACTGTGAAGAGACAGAGCTTATGGTCGCCGCAGACGGGACAGGCGTCGTACTCTTCGTGAGGGTCGTGAGGGTCATGTATGTCTGCAATCGATGTCGATGACATTTGCGGGATGGTTGAGTGTGGCATGATAGAAGCTGGAATTGCGGAAGGGCCGATATCTTTGTAAGAGTGGAGGATCTACACGAATAGTAGGATCTGTGTTGTTGTCCGGTGTGTAGACGTTGTGAAAGACCAAGAGTAGATGGCAGTTGAAATGAGAGGCTGCTATGTCAATGTTGATGGGGTATAATAGAAGGCAGACGCGATGACTTGAAGGAAGATTGTTGGGCTGTCTAGAGCCCTTCCCATCGCAGGTTAATATACCAACTGGCATCCATAGTGTAGAGCAAGTTCTTCGACAATGTCGAGGCCAAAGTACCATGATGTTCTACGCATACTTGCTCATACGCTCCGCTTGAGTCCTAGCATCCTGACTCTATACTTAGCCGACGATTGGTAAGAAAATTAATGTTGAATGTCGAGAATCTTTATCGGATCTCAGGCCCTCGCCCCCTTCTGCTGCCCCATCTGTTCGAGAGGTTGCTCGTGGGCTTACCTCAACTGAGCTTCTGCACACCGAAAAGAGTTCGCACTTGGCGCATCAACCGCTCCTCGACCACCACAGCGGCTCTTCAAGGAGAACGAGGCCAAAAAGAGGACTGGACGAATGTTGATACAGTGTTTTTGTTTAGAGATTTGTGAAACAAGAATTGTGTATTGTATCAGGATCTTTGTAGCAGGATCTTTACTTCCGCCCTGAAAAGAAGGAGCGACCCGGACAAAATGCAAAAGGAGAAGCCCGACGTGGGGGTCGAACCCACGACCTTGAGATGACCGCTTATGAATAAGAGTCTCACGCTCTGCCGATTGAGCTAGCCAGGCTGGTCAACTGTTGTTGATGACTGAAGCAGGATATAGATCAATTATATTGCCTTGTACCACATCAAAGTTCTGCTTGCACGTCTGGCATGGTTGCTGGTTCTCATCCATTCGCGGACGATCGAGTCAGCGCACTGCGACGCTCTTCAAACGACACAGCTAATCATGCTTTCGAAGCTTCAATCCCATGCCGCGGATCTTGATAAACTGGTGTCCGGGCTGAGTTGACGTCAGTAGACCCGAGATTGTGTGTTCCGCCCTCAGTGAGATCAAGATTACTTGCGGCTGCGATGAAGCAGGCCAATATCACCCTAGATTACGTTCCTCATGGTGCACTGCGAAGAGACGACTGCGCTCGTTATGAACCTTGATCGACAGCGGGGGTGCATGTCTGATTGTACAACGAGTCGCTTGGAATCGTCGGACGTGCCAGAAAGCGCATGAGCCTACATCAACGATCAGTCCCAGCAAGTGCGACTATACCAGCACCTTCAGCAATGCCATATCTCAACAATGACTCATATAGCGCTACATATTATCCCACTGCCATCCTATAGCTTAAGCCCCTCCAGATACTTAATCGCGGTAGCAACACCCTCATCCACGCTCTCAGGCTTCGTTCCCTGACCCAGACTCGTAGCGCCCTTACCACCAGCCTTACCACCAACCACCTCCGCGACCTCGCTCGACCACTTGACAGCATCGACGCCCTTGGCTCTCGCCTCCTCAGCAACATAGCAGCCGTGCACGACTTTGCCATCGCTGGCGGCATCGGCGGCGAACAGATAGACGGTCTTGTCCTTGTGGGTGCCCTTCTTCGGGTCGGAGATTGTCTTGATCGCTTCGGAGATGGCTTTGCTGTTGGCGGACATGTCTTTGACGTGGATGACGGCGGTGCTGGCGTCCGGGTTCGTGGTGAAGTAGGACGAGATGGAGTCGAGGACTTTTTTGTTCTCGGCTTTTAGGAGCGCTTTCTGGTGCGTTAGGTTGTCCTGTGTTGTGTCAGTGTGATTGCAATTGACATTGGAGATGTAGACGAATGGGGCTTACCTTGACGATCTTCTCGAAGCGCTCGCGCAGCTTGGCTTTGCTGATGGCGCTGACTTCAAGCTGGTTCAATTGCACCTGTGTGGCCTTGCACTGAGCCTCCTTGTCGGTCGAGTACGGCATCTTCTCAATCTTCGAGATTTGCTCGGAGAACTCATCGGCCAGCAGTTGTACCTTGTGAGCTTCGGCTCCGGTGACTGCGATGATGCGTCGAATGCCCTTGGCAATGCCGCTCTCCTCGAGGATGACGAGATCCTTGATCTCACCGGTGTTCTTGACATGCGTACCACCACAGAACTCGACACTGACGTTGCGCCATTCCGGATTGCTGGCGTTCTCGAGCAGCTCCTCTACAGGTACACCGACACTGACGACTCTCACGGGATCAGGGTAGGTTTCACCGAAAACGGCGCGGACACCTTGGATCTCGCGCGCAGTGGCGAGCGGCACGTCCTGTGCATACACGACGCTGTTCTGGCGGATGTAGGAAGTGCTCTTGTCTTCGACCGCAGCCAACTCCTTGTCAGTCAGACCAGCCTTGTAGCTGAAATCGAAACGCAGCTTTTCCTCGGCAACGAGCGAACCCCTTTGGTTAATGTCGTCGCCAAGGACTTCGCGGAGGGCGAAGTTAAGGATATGTGTACCAGTGTGGTTGTTGCGGAGTGGACCTCTTCGGCCCTCGTCATACGCGCAGAGAACGTTGTCGCCAGTGCTGAAAGCGCCTTCCAACATGACACCAGTGTGAAGGACGTAGCCTGCGTAGACCTGAACATTGTACACATCAAGCGAACCGACTCCGTCAATGACAATCTTTCCAGTGTCGTTCTCCTGACCACCTTGTTCGGCATAGAAGTTGGTCTTGTCGAGGAGAACACCAATCTGCTGTCCTTCTGGGACATCCTTGGTGCTCTGCAGGAACTCCTTGTTGTGGTAGATTGCCTTGATCGTGGCATGAATATTGTCACGACCGAATTTAGGACTATCATCCGTCTTTGGCACACCCTCCATCTTGTCGAGCTTGCCTAGGTCGTGTACGTCCAACTTTGGGTAGTCTGCAGCAGTCTTCTTCTCACCCTTGCTGGCCTCCTTCGCGGTCTCCTGTGCTTTGGCGACTTCTTGCTCGCTGATGTTGAGACCACGCTCCTCGGCCATCAGTTGGGTCAAATCGACAGGGAATCCATAAGTGTCGTACAACCTCCATACATCGGCACCAGAAAGTTCCTTTGATCCCTTGTCCTTGGCTTGCTGGGCGTACTTTTCAAACATGGTCTCACCTCTGTCCAGGGTCTTTGCGAATGAAATTTCTTCCTCGTTGAGAATCTCAATAACATCCTGCTGCTTCTTTTTGATTTCTGGGAACATGTCGCCCATCTCGCCGATCAGTGTGGGTACAAGCTTGGAGAAGAAGTCGCCGATCTGAGTGTTGAGATATTTGCGAGCGTAGCGTGCACCTCTGCGGAGAATTCTGCGAACGACATATCCTCTTCCGACGTTGTTTGGTACTCCTCCGTCCGTAATTGCAAAGGTAAGTGTGCGGACGTGATCGGCCACAACTCTGTATGCAGTGTCGATATTCTCTGGGTCTTCTGCGCCAAATTTGCCGCGGTATTCCCTGACTCCAGTAATCTCCTGTATTCTGGCGAAAAGTGGCGTAAAAACATCAGTATCATAGTTCGACGGCTTGTCTTGCAAGATGGACACAAGACGCTCGAAACCCATACCAGTGTCAATGTGTTTGTTAGGTAGCGGCCTCAGTGATCTGTCTGCTTCTCTGTTGTACTGCATGAAGACGTTGTTCCAGATCTCGAGCACATTCGGGTCATCCTGATTCACGAGGTGTGCAGCGTTTCGACCACCTATTCTGTCGTAATGGATTTCACTGCATGGCCCACACGGACCTTGGTCGCCCATTTCCCAGAAGTTGTCCTTCATGTCACCAGTCAGGATGTGATCGTCCTTGACACCGCAGGCTCTCCAGTAATCCCTGGCTTCATTGTCAGGCTCGAGTCCAGCGTCAGGCTTGCCCTCAAAATATGTGACGTAGAGCCTGTCCGGGTCCAGCCCAAAGACCTTGGTCAGCAATTCCCATGAGAACGTAATGGCTTCCTTTTTGAAGTAGTCGCCGAAACTCCAGTTTCCCAGCATCTCGAAGAATGTCTACCTGTCATTAGCTTCGTCTGACTCTCGACGAGGACTGATATGTGCTCACGTGATGATAACTGTCTTTTCCGACATCGTCCAAATCGTTGTGTTTGCCACCAGCACGAATACACTAGGGTCCGATTAGCTTGTGTACATTCGAAAAATACATATGACTCACTTTCTGAGAATTGACAGCACGCTTTAGTTGGGCAAAATCCGACTGAGGATCGACTGTTCCCTGGAAGATAGACTTGTACTGATTCATACCAGCGTTGGTGAAAAGCAAAGTCGGATCCGACAGTGGTACGACCGAAGATGAAGGTACTAAGGGTACTCAGTATACATGCTCAAGCCAATAGTAATTCTGATATGTTTACCGAAAGTGTGGCCATTCTTTTGAAAATACTCCAAAAAGGTGTCGCGGACCTTGGCCGCAGGCCACTTGACATCTTTGTCAACAATTGAAGCCATGTTTGAGGTTGCGCGAGCTGTGGCGCGAATCGATTGGCAATAGGGTGTGATTCGACTGGTATTGAAGCTGAAGCCACCGAAAATTGTAGAAGTCAAGGGAAGCCGACCGTTCGTGACACTCCTCCTCCACAACATTCACTGCGCAAACGCCGAGTCAAAGAGGCCTGCACAATTTGTTTCTTCCAGTCTCAGATGCTCGCTCGAGAAGAGAATGTGAAAGCAGTCAATTGATATAAGGAGAAGTCAACGCGAGGTTCTAGAAGCTCAAGTCGGTCGTCTGGAGAAAGTGTGAAGTCCTGACTCCGCGAAACGAACGGTGAATGACTCCGTGATGCGGTTTCGGCATGAACTCGACAACTACCAAGTTGAACACAACCCAGCCTGAGCGCGGCACAAAGAGGGCAGCGGATGACTCTCTCGATGATGAGCAGCGATTCACAAAGAGGTTCAATCTCCTGAATCTAGGTACGTCCTACATCTCTCAACCCGTCCACTTGAGCTTCGCTAACTCGCCCAGTAGACCATGATATCAGCAAACTCTATATTCCGGTAACCCGAAAGCCAGCGCGAGATGCCTCAGCAGCCAAAGCGACACGAAAGACGAACCAGAACGAGCACATGCGCGTCGACGACACGAAAGATCGCGTCTACATCTACGACCTGGACGACGAGCTCGCGGACATTGAGTCGGACGAAGAGAAGCTAGTCTTCCTGCCCGATATCGAGAAGAAGCTCAGTAAGATCCCCAAGCACGTCTTGACGGGGAAGAGAGACGAAGAGGAGGGACAAGAACTGGTGCTCTATGGCGTTCCGACGTCTTTGACCGTGCCGGCGGAGCAGGATAGTGTGCGCAGGGCGATTGAGGAGGCTAGGCAACGAGCGAGGGACAAGGCTGTCCGAGAGGCGCAAGCACACATGGAGAATCAGCCGGAGACGGCGCATGGGATGACGGTTGACGACTATGCTGTGGAAGGCGCTCATGATGATCCAGATGCCATGGACATCAGTTGATGAGGTAAACGAAGACACGAGACACCAGCAACAGAAACGATGGATAGGTTTTTATGATTTTTATTGATTTGCGTCCCTGCGGACAAAGATGGGTATCTACGTAATGGTAAAAAGGGTGGTTTGAGAAGTAATACAAAAATGCACTGGCCGTGGTACATGTGCAGAAGAATGTCAAAGAAGACAATGGTGAGACCTTCATAGGCGCTACCGCTGATCCAGCAGCAGTGAGCAGCCAACCCACAAGCTTCGATTTCCTCCTCTTGATATGATATCTTGTCGTACTGTTATGGTTAGTAAAGTTGTCGTGTTGTATTATTTTATCGGGAGCCAGGCACAGCCTTCTCAATTGATTGGTTGATTTTGTTTTAGAATCTCCATTTTCCGATCGCAGAGCCCACGTTCCTGACATGTCTCATTCTCTTGAGCTTTTCGGCTTCCAGCTTGCGGCGTACTTCCTCGAAGAGCTTGGCTCCGATGAAATCGTTGCGACGAGCCGGGATTGATGACTCTTGACGTTTTACGGGTCCCTCACTCTCCATGATAACGCCGCCGGCCTCGACGACTGCGTACTCTGTCCCTGATGAGGCGCTGGTCGCGGCAGATGCAGGAGCTGATGTCGAAGCTGACGTAGCAGCGGCTTGAGTGGTGGCTGCGACAGTGCTTGTCCAAGAAACGACTACACCGTCAATGGTGGCAGTTATGTAGATGCCAGTTGAGGAGGCCGCAGCGGTGGGAGCTGGAGTTGAGGCGGTAGTCTGAACAGAGGATGGTTGGTGCTCTTTGTGAGCCAAAGAAATGGAGACAGACGCAGCGGGTGTTTGCGCGGGAACGGTGGTGGTAGACGTCTCCATAGAGGTCTCCAGGGTGGTACTGTAGACCATAGTGGCAGCAGCAGCAGCAGAGCTAGTCCAGACGGGAGCAGAAGTGGTTGAACTCTCCGCAGAACTAGTTGAGCTTGGTGCAGGAGAAGAGTCGCCTGAGGTCTGAGAATAAACCTGCAGGCCATTGATTTGCCAGAATGACTCTTGAAAGGCAGATGGGTTGTTGGCGACGAAAGACTCGCAGGTAGGATATTGATCCGAGGCACAGCCAGAAGATCCCCAGGTGGCGCCGGCCCAGTCTCCACAGAAGGTGTTGTCAAAGACAAGCTGATTGTCGGTGAAGAAAGATGGAATGTCGCAAGAGCCTTGGAACTGGGCGATTGGCTCACCCCAGCCGTCTGGGTTGGGGCTACCAGATGAGATGTCAGAAGGAATTGATCCACGCTGGAAGAAGTAGACGCTGATGGCTTCGGCAGTCCACTCCATGGCATACACACCACCACCGACGGCATTGAAACCTGAACCGTAGGTAGCAGTATTACCAGTCTGAATCTGACATCCGGCGTTGGCTGTCTGTCCGTCTGCGTAGATGTAGCAGTTGTCAGTGCTGATGGAACCGCTAAAGGCACCGTTGTTGGAGATGGAACAGCCCGGAGAAGTGTGAAGAGTGATATCGTTGGTAGCTTGAGTGTGGACTCCCTCGATGATATCAATCTCGCCGCCGGCAGGCCAATTTGGACCAACAGTCCAGAAAGCAGGCCATGTAGCGCAGATTCCTCCAGGCATGTGAGCCAAGTCAAGGATTACCAATGAGCCGGCGTTGTAGACCTTGTTGCTGGTGATGCGAACACTCTCACGACCGTTCGGTGCCTGGTTAGTAGAGTCAACTCCGATGTAAATGCCGTTGTTGTTGGTATTGATAAGGCCGGCACTTTGAGCGTCAGCTTGATCGACATAGTCGACGAAGCCATGAGTTGGATCGGCTCCTGTCCAGAAACTGAACATGTCGAAAAAGTTTGAAGGGTTGTAATCGTCCTCGAGAACCCAGCCAGCTGAGGTCGAGCCGATGAAAAGGAATGTGGTCAAAAGTGCAAAGAACGACATGGTAAAAGAAGAACGAGTGTAAGAACCAATCATGGTGATTAGTGTGGGGGGTAGGGTAAATGAGAGGTGAAGGCCTGAGAAAAGGAATAGGAATGCAGGAAGCGAATGTCATATATAGTAACGAGTGTGATCCAAGGAAATGGTCAAGGAAGCGTAAGGCACCTAACGGTGCCGTTGGAGTCGTTGGTCGTTGCAAGGTGAGATGGCATGGCATACCTTGGAAATTTATATCCGGATACTTTTCGGGGGCGACCATCCTGCTTCGAATGTCGCTGCTACCAGAAGTTCCTGGGATAGAGATCCAGCTAGACATGTGTTTCGAAGCAACGACTCTGTATGCTGCTCGATTGTGGTTTGTAAATCGGGTCGCAACTTAGCTTACTGAGTGCTCCAGCAAGCGCGGGCTTGAGCAACGTTTCGTCGTGGCGACGAACCATATCGATAGGCGGTTGACTTTCATTGAGGGTCAGTTCTTAAGGAGTCAAGATCCCGAATCAGCCGGGCTCGCGTGGCTCATTACAGGGCGTAGTCGTAGTCGTTCGGATGATGAGATTGGTGCTGCAACGGCAAGCCGAAGCCAGACTCGTTTTCATCCTGAACGACTCACCCTTGAATCGATTCATAATCCAACAGATTGACGCACCCATCTTGGCGAGTATTTTGAAGAGGTACTTCAAGTGTGTAAAGCGGAACGGAGAGGTTGGATGTGAAAGGCTCTGGTGGAGGTGATGGACGGAATTTTGCCATTCTGGTCGGCAAATTGGCGGACGCGCCGAAGCACCCATGATTTGTTCCACGGCGATGATTTCTCTTGTCTTCTCTTCTGTCTATCACATTTTATACTGCATCGATCCTGACACTTGCTTCACAAAGGCTTTTCACGAGTGGACGTCCAAAGAACTACATTTCCTTGATTACTGCAGCATTCGGCCATATGCCCTCGTTCACAAGAAGAGTCTAATACACTAGGCAGTTTGCAAGCATTGTAAGATACAACAGGTACTTAACTTGAACGGCAAGGCAGTGCATTGAAGCGTCGTCATATATCATCGTAAGAATTGAAGGATCTTTGCTCTTCCGTCATTTTCCTTGTCGTTGCTCGGTCATCGAGATAGAGGTTCTCAGGTTATACGGGTTGGGTTCAGTGACCGTTATGCATCCGCACAGCAACACAACGTGGCGAATGAGCATATAGCAGTCAAGCCTTGCTGGACAACGGCTTTCATTCCACCGAGAGTGAGGACTGCACAAGAGCACGCGAGTACATCATCTTCATTGTGGCGAATGTGGTTTCGGACTCGCTTGACCTTTTGACTGATATACCTACACGAGAACTACAGGAAACTATTGCTTCAGATCTCCTCCAGCACCCATCCTCGTCTCCGTCTTCTCCGTCTTGCCTTCCTCCTCAGCAAACATCTTAGTCCAATAGTCCTCCTTGTAGCCATCCATAAGCCTCGTGAATTTCTCTCCAGACTTGACCCAGCCCTTGATCCCACCCTCAAGCACCATGACACCCATATCATCATCACCAGCAATCTCGCGTACATGCTCTAAGAACCAAGCAGCACAACGAGGTCCTCTCCCATTCGACGAACCTAGCCGCGGATCAGGACTGCAAGCGGCGTGACAACTGCAAATAAATGACAATGGAAAAGTAGCACTTACCGCAGTAAAACACAACCCATTGGATATCAGACTTGTACGCCAACTCATACCTACACATTCATCAGGCCCAGTTCATCGATATTCAGATACACGGACGCACAGCATGCCTCGATTCCACCAAAAGCCCTGAGCCGGGATATTGAGCGACTCTCTGATACAACCGCCCTCGTAATCGGTTCTCCGTACATCGATCATCAGGACACTGGCTAGACCCTTGAATGATAGCATCTGCTGTAGTCGCTGTCGCGGCATTGTTTCTGCTGTCATCTTTGGCGCTGGGAAGGCGGCGTGCCATGGTTGCTCTGTTGTTGCCATGCTGGGCTGACTGTGTGCTTTCGATTATCGAAATTGATTGCTCGTCGAGTAGGTGTGATGTCAAGTTATATGTTGATTCGTGATATGAATTTCCCGAGTGCAGAATGTCAGTTTGTGTAAGATGTCACTGCTTGGAGATTGCTCGCTGAGGTTGAAATGTTCGCCTTCCGAACCGCCAAAGTCGTGGTGGAGCCGAGTAATAAATGTCTCACTCCACGGAATAAATAAACAGCAACATTGTAGTAGATATGGAAGGCATGGGACACAATAGGTGCATCAACTAATTACTCAAATCTGGTGCAGAATGGAAAAAGCCTTCAGTGGCTTTTGGGATATCTAGGAACAAAGTCTGAAGCACGCCCAATTCGATGCCCCGACGTCTACTGCAAGCTCTCAATAACCATTGCACTGGCTCCACCACCACCGTTGCAAATTCCAGCACAGCCAATCTTGCCTTTCTTCTCCCTAAGGACTCCAAGAAGAGTGGTGATAATCCTTGCACCACTTGCTCCGAGAGGGTGGCCGAGGGCGACGGCACCACCGTGGAGGTTGACCTTGTCCTCGCTAATACCGAGCAGCTTCATGTTGGAGAGCGCGACAACACTGAAGGCCTCGTTGATCTCGAATGCGTCGACCTGGTCTTGTTGTACACCGGCGTGCTTCAGCGCTTTTGGTATGGCGAGAGCTGGTGCTGTGGTGAACTTGGATGGATCGTGTGCAGCATCACCCCAACCAAGAATCTTTCCGATTGGCTTCAGACCGAGCTCCTTCAGCTTGGCCTCTGAGACGAGGACAACAGCTGCGGCACCATCTGAAAGCGGCGAGGCGTTGGCGGCTGTGACAGTACCGCCATTTGGCTTGAATGCAGGCTTGAGTGACTTGGTCTTGGACTCGTTGAACTGTGCGATGATCAGTATTTAGACCCTGGTGCCCCGAAGATGTCGCGACTTACGTTCTTTGGCTCGTCATCCTTGTCAATCTTGATGTTTGGCTTGCCTCTTCCACCGCTAACCTCAACAGGAGCGATCTCCTCACCGAACCAACCGCTCTCCTGCGCAGCCTGGGCCTTCTTGTAGCTGCGAATGCAGTATTCGTCTTGTGATTCTCTGTCAAAACCGTGCTCCTCTGCACACATCTCTCCAGCCAGACCCATGTGCTCCTTCTTGTATGCATCTGTCAAACCATCCTTGAGGATACCGTCGACGAGCGGTTGGTCGCCAAACTTGGCGCCGTTGCGAAGGTTTGGAAGGTAGTGAGGCGCGTTGGACATTGACTCGGCACCACCAGCGACGACAATCTCAGCGTTACCAGTGAGGATGTTCTGAGCACCGCATGCGATTGCCTTCATGCTGGATGCGCAAACTTTGTTGACAGTTGTGCAGACAACCGAGTCTGGGAGACCTGCGCCGAGAGCACATTGTCTGGCTGGGTTCTGGCCAAGGCTGTATCTTGTCAGCAGTTGCTTCCCATGATATGCGTCGCGTCTCTTACTTTGCTGAAAGGACGTTGCCAAAGAAGATCTCCTCAACGGACTCGGGCTTGACGCCAGCTCTTTCGACCGCAGCTACGCTATGTCAGACAAAGTTTTACTTCAAGAGGAGAGGTATCATGTACCCTTGATTACGTGTGATCCTAGTTGGGTAGCGCTGAGGCTGGAAAGGGAGCTGGAATGCGTGTCAGCCAATTCGTGATCAAGTAATCCCCTGAAACAGTGGCCTACCCAAGAAACATGCCCAAAGGCGTTCTCACGGCGGAGACAATGTAGACTGGAGCTGGTGGCATGGTGGGCAAGTACTGAATGTATATAGCAGTGAAATGAAGAGTATAGGAACCAAAAGGGTGAGTTGTATCTTAAACACAAGGACAATTATTACTTCTGGAACAATCGTAGTGGAGCTCCCCCAAAATAATCAATAATCAATCCAGTCAATCGTACGACCCTGAAAGTGGCAGGTGGCAGAATGCGACTCATGCTGAAACGCGTCCCGCGAGGCACGCGACCGGCACCAAGTCAGCCGAAGGCGGTGAGATCGCATACTTGAAGCTCGACAGCAAAAGATCATGGCCGTCTCGGAAGTCGATTAGAAAGTCGCGACTGTTGACCAATTCGACGACGACCATCATGGACGACCTTTACGACGAGTTTGGAAATTACATCGGAGAGCCAGAGGAGTCAGAGGAGGAACTGGAAGTCGTCGACAATGTCAACCAATACTTGGACGACGATGAATCGGACGATGTCGAGGCTGCAGCGAACGACCAGCAATTGATGGAGGTGGATGATGAAGGACCCTCGAACGCTGTAGTACTGCACGAAGACAAGCAGTACTATCCCACGGCTCAGCAGGTCTACGGAAGAGATGTCGAGACGTTGGTGGAGGAAGAAGATACCCAGTCATTAGCGCAACCCATCATTGCGCCTATCATTCAGAAGAAATTTGCTATCCAGGAGGATGATTTACCGCCGGTGTTCTTCGATCGCGAGTTCATGACCGATCTTATGAACTTTCCCGAACAGATCAGAAACGTCGCTTTCGCTGGACATCTTCACCACGGAAAGACTGCGCTGATGGACACATTGGTCTTGCAGACACATGATATTAACGAAAGACTTGAACAACGGAAAGGCAGAGATCGGGACGCACAATTACGATATACGGATACGCACATCGTGGAGAGGGAGAGAGGTGTTTCTATCAAATCAGCTCCCATGAGTTTGGTTCTCCAGGGCACAAAAGGCAAATCTCATTTGATCAACGTTCTGGATACGCCTGGACACGTCAACTTTGCTGATGAAGTCGCTGCGTCTTTGCGATTGGTGGATGGTGTAGTTCTAGTGGTTGATGTGGTGGAAGGTGTCCAGACACAAACTGAGCAAGTGATCAAGCATGCAGTCCTCGACGGTCTCCCTCTGGTGCTGGTTGTCAACAAAATGGACCGCCTGATATTGGAACTGAAATTACCTCCGGCAGACGCATACTTCAAGCTCAAGCATGTTGTGGAAGAAGTAAACACAATGATCGAGAACACTGTTCCGGGACGAGGCGAAAAATGGCGCGTCAGTCCCGAAAAGGGCAACGTCGCTTTTGCATGCACAAGTCTGGGATGGAGTTTCACGCTTTCATCTTTTGCGCAACTCTATGCAGACTCTTACGCCGATTCGCCATTGGATGTGCAAGAATTCAGCAAGAGACTCTGGGGAGACATCTTCTACAACGCCGATACCCGCAAATTCACACGGAAATCTTCTGGACCCGGCAGTAAGCGATCGTTTGTCAACTTTGTGCTGGAGCCAGTCTACAAGCTGTTCTCGCATACAATTAGCGAACAGCCAGAACAACTCAAGGAAACTCTCGAAAGTCTGGGTATCTTCCTGAAGCCGACTCAGCTGAAATCAAACGCCAAAGATTTGTTGAAAGCCGCCTGTGAGCAATTCTTTGGACCCGCGACCGGATTTGTCGACATGCTCGTCGAACATATTCCTTCACCTGTCGAGGGCGCACAACTTAAATTGGAGCGCCATTACACCGGACCACTGGAGAGCAAAACTGTACAGGCAATGCAGAAATGCGATCAGGATGGTCCGCTTGTAGTTCATGTGACAAAGCTCTTTAACAACTTGGATGCCACATCGTTCAACGCCTTGGGTCGCGTGATGAGTGGAACTGCTCGACCTGGCGAACAAGTGAGGGTTCTCGGAGAGGGTTACACGATTGAAGACGAGGAAGACATGGTACAGGCTACAATTTCAGATACTTGGATTGCGGAGTCACGGTACAACGTTCCAACGAGCGGAGTGCCAGCCGGAAACTTTGTGCTGCTTGGAGGCGTAGACAACTCGATTGTCAAGACAGCAACAATTGTACCGCAAAAGCTGCCAGATGACGAAGATGCATATATCTTCAAGCCAATCCAGCACTTTTTCGAGTCGGTCTTCAAAGTAGCAGTTGAGCCAATCAACCCATCAGAGCTGCCGAAGATGCTCGACGGTCTTCGAAAGGTCAACAAGTCATATCCGCTCATCACGACGAAGGTCGAAGAGTCCGGTGAGCATGTGGTCCTTGGTACTGGCGAGCTCTACATGGATTGTGTCTTACACGATCTGCGCAAGATGTATGCTTCGATGGAGATCAAAGTGTCTGATCCAGTGACTCGCTTCTGCGAAACCATCACCGAGACATCAGCCATCCAGTGCTACGCACTGACACCGAACAAAAAGAACAAGATCACCATGGTCGCCGAACCGCTGGACCAAGGCATCGCCGAGGACATCGAGAGCGGCAAAGTGTCGATCCGCGACCCGGTACGTAAAGTCGGCAAGTTCTTCGAAGAGAACTACGGCTACGACCTGCTCGCGTCGCGCAACATCTGGGCCTTCGGACCCGACGACATGGGGCCGAACATCCTACAGAACGACACCCTGCCCTCGGAGGTGGATCAAAAGGCGCTCAAGTCGGTCCGCGACACCCTGCGCCAAGGCTTCTCGTGGGCCGCGCGCGAGGGCCCGCTGTGCGAAGAACCGATCCGCAACACCAAGTTCAAGATCACCGACGTGTCGCTCGCCGAGCAAGCCATCTTCCGCGGCGGGGGCCAGATCATCCCGACCGCGCGGCGGGCCTGCTACAGCTCGTTCCTGATGTCGTCGCCGCGGCTCATGGAGCCCGTCTACAGCTGCGCCATGATCGGGCCCGCCGCCGCCGTGAGCAGTCTATACACGGTCCTCGCGCGACGACGTGGGCACGTGCTGTCCGACGGGCCCATCGCCGGCACGCCGCTGTACAGCGTGCGCGGCCTGATCCCGGTGATCGACAGTTTCGGCTTCGAGACCGATCTGCGCATCCACACGCAGGGCCAGGCGACCGTGAGTCTGGTCTTCGATCGCTGGTCCGTCGTGCCCGGCGACCCGCTGGATAAGAGCATCAAGCTGCGCCGACTGGAGCCGGCGAGCGCGCAGGCCACGGCGCGGGATTTTGTCATGAAGACGAGACGCCGCAAGGGCTTGGCCGAGGATATCAATATCAGCAAATACCTCGAGCCGGAGCTGTTCCAGAGCCTGAAAGAGAGTGGGATCTTGAACGCGCCGAGCTGAGAGCTGCGTTGGACTGCCGTGTGTTAAGACTACGGCCGCATTCCCTGGAAACCGCGGTGGATCCCGTCCCGCTCGTTCGTTCGTGGTCGATCGGGCAGAGGCTTACATGTTGTTCTGGAGGATGGACACGGGGAGCAGCGACAGAGTTGACTCGATGGAAGGGCAGGAGCTCCGGATGCCTGGCACGATCCTCGCTGTCATTGTAGGATACCCGGCATGAGTATGTAGAGAACAATTCGAACTACAAACCACGCATCTATGCAGAGTGAAAAAGTGGGAAAGTCTTCATCGTGTCAGTCATAGCCCAGCTGTTTCGTAGCCCAGGTCGACAGCAGATGTGTATGTTGTTTCCGAGGCAGATACAGAAGTAATGGGATTTATGGACGGATACTGTTATTTGATCCTCTTGAAAATGTCACAGTCACTACTAGCTAGTGTTCATGCAACCATCATTCAGAGATACCACAGACATCTACCTACGGTTGATGAACAACACCAATTTCCTTCTGGAACTTATCCTCCATACCCTTGAGCTCATCAAAGACATGCTCAAACTTAGTCCACTCCTTCTCACCATCCTGGAATCCACCCGCGAGCGGCAATCTCGCACCCTCCTTGTCACCCATTCCCCAAAGCCTCGAGATCGCCTCCTTGATACCTACCGTTCCCCATTTCTCAACAATCTTCTCTCCCTGACAGATCTTGAACTGCAGACTGCGCATCTCCTCCATCTGGGCTTTCGACGCGCCTTTCTCGGCGCTCTCTTGAAAGAGGTGGAAGAGACGAGTGACGGTGGCGGGAAAGACGCCTGCGAGACCGTCAATAGCGCCTTGGCCGCCTACTGTGAGCACCGGGAGGAGGTTCTGACCCAGGCCGGAGAAGACGACGAAGTGCGCTGGGTCGATGGCGGGTGAGGAGGCGATAAGCGTGTGGTCGGGGATGTTGCCGTGCGAGAGCTTGCAGCCGACGATGTTAGAGTGCTTGGCTAGGCGCTCGAATGTGCTGGGGAGGATGTTCAGCATGTTGGTGACTCCTGGGTAGTGGTAGCTAGGAGTTCGTTAGCTGTTGACTTTCTACTCCCAGCACTGGTTGCCTCACATCATCACTGGGATGGGCGACTTGTCTGCCACTGCCTCGAACCAGCGTGCGATCCCTTCCTGGCTTGCCGCTGAAGCAAAGTAGCCTGGTGAGAGGACCATACCGTACTCGGCACCGGCGGCTTTCGACTCGTTGAGCTGAATCAGTGTCTCCTCTATGTTCTGCGTCGCGGTACCTGCAATGATGGGGCGGTCCTTGAATCCTCCATGGTCGAGTGCTTCTCTTTGGCTCTTGATCAATTCATTGCGCTCTTTGTTGGTGAGATGAATTGCTTCTCCAGTAGAGCCGAGAATGACCAGTCCTTGGATACCAGCTCGTACGAGGAAGAGGGAGTGCTTGGACTGAGTTGCTGTGTCTAGAGGTGGATTGATCGGGTCGTAGTCCGAGGCGCTCGACTGTGCAAAGAAGGTAGGGACTCTGTAATACAATCAGTCCTTGTTTTCTGGCGCGTTGTGTCACTCGAGTCTTACGGGACATATATGCCCTGCGGAGGTGGAGAAGAGACCATGCTTGCTCGTGTGGTCTGCGGTGATGTCTACGTCTTGGTATTCTTATGATGTTTGCGATTCTGATCGAACTCTTGATAGGTAACAGAAGTTCAAACGAACAATGATGGAGAAGTCAATTGCAAAGAGATGACAGAAGTATGCGTGAGAACCCCATCGGACTTCCCCAACTCATCCCACTGCCACCCCACTTCCCCGCAGTCGGCTTTTGACGGCAAGTGCTCGGTGCATTTTCCCCCGAAAACACAAAGAACCGCATCTCAAGCAAAGATTCCCATCAGGGTGTACAGGGCGTCTACCACAGCAACTGTAACTACCGCTCAAGACGAGAACTCACTATGCCGCCCTTGAAGATCGTAGACTCGCACATTCACTTGTGGCCAGCCTCAGCCGCCAATGCCGAAGGCCACAGCTGGATGACCCCCGACTTCATTCTCACCAAGCAACACCTATTGAAAGACTACTACGCCGTCTCGGATCCGCCGTCACAAAACTCAGACTACGAGGTCCAAGGCGTCGTATACGTCGAGACTGATCGCACATTGCTGTCCTCAGAAGGCCGAAGCCTATCAGAATGGGCAGCCCAGCCACTTGAGGAGATCAAATTCCTACGCTCCATGGTCGAGGGCGAGTACGGTGAGCGCGACTCTCGGACATTGTTAGCTCTGATACCTTGGGCGCCAATGGACCAAGGTGTAGCAGTGTTTGAGGAATGGCTCGAACTCGCAAAGGAGACTGCTGGACCGAAGACATGGGAGCGGGTCAAGGGCTTCAGGTTCTTATTGCAGGGAATTGTCGACGAACGCAAATTCAGGAATCTCGTGCTCAGCGAAGAATTCATCAAGGTCTTGAGGTCATATCGCACCGAGGAGAGAGATTTTGTGTTTGAGGTAGGTGTCAGCCAGCACGAGGGCGGCGTGTGGCAGTTGGAGGCGCTTGCGGAAGTGCTCAAGAGGGTTACTGTGGACGTGTCCAGAGATAAGCAGGTTACAGTCATCCTCAGTGAGTTCTGGTTGTTTGTCTTACATCCAGAGACCGAGGCTAAGTACAGCAGACCACTTGTGCAAGCCAAATATGACTGGTGATATGTCGCAGGCCGACATGGACGCTTGGTGTACTCATATCCGGCGCTTCGCAGCGTATTCGAAGGTCTACATGAAGCTCTCGGGTGGCTTCTCCGAACTCGGCAAAGAGCGACTGGCGACGACTTCTGCAGAGCAGCTCGCCACAAGGATGAAGCCTTGGCTCAATCAGATCTTCGACGCCTTCCCTGTTGGTCGAATTATGTTTGGCAGTGATTGGCCAGTGTGCAACGTTCGTGGACCGGCAACGGAGAAATCTTGGTCTGTCTGGAGAGATGTGGTTTCGATTGCTCTGGAACAAGAGGGTCTTGACGATGACTATTCTGTCGAAAAGATATGGTCGGGAACAGCAAAGGAGGCCTACAAAATACGTGTATAGAGATTAAACTGATCGCAAGGCGAGGGGAACAGTAGAAGACTGAAGTTCGACAGCACGGTGTGATCCAGCCGCCTGGGTTGTCCAGAACTCCGGGACGAGGAATCGTGTTTGGTATTTGGTATGAAATACGAAAGGGCGGTTGCTCGATTACACCGCTTCATCACCACGAGCTCGACTAGTCGCTCTCTCCATACGAATCATGGCGTCCTCCTCTTCAGCATGACCGAGCTTTTCACCAGGAAGAAGCACCGCCTTGTCAATCGCGACAGGCAGACCTCGGTGTCTACCTCGGATCATGACAGCGCACAAGATCAGCTTGCTAAGCGTGTGCCATGCGCCGCTGAAGCTATAGGCAGCCCACGGAACACCAGTACTGATACCGACTGTTGCGTACGCCGACACGATCTCGAAGATCACGTTGAAGACGCTAAACACTGTAGGATCGCTCTCAAACTGCCCACCTTCAATGATCATAACAAGGAAGATGGCAAGTACAAGCCACCAAGCATCATGCGCCAGCTGAGCTCGCACCTGCTGCTGAACGAAATACGCTCTTGTCTCCTGCGAACTGGCAGTCGGGCGTTTGAGTCCGATCAGATGACCCCAAAAACTTTTGGGCTTGTCATCCCCTTCTTCAGAAGCGCTCGGATCGTCGGCGTAGACACCCAAACTGCGTTCTTCGTAGACGTTGGAATTGCGCATGGTGATGACGACGGGGTAGACGGAGATATACATCATGACGACGTACAGCACCTGTAGAGAGATGCGAAGAGTGGTGATGGAGACGACGTAGAATCCACCGCTCCGTACAGCGAAAGCCTGGAACAGGCCGTCGATGACTCTCTCATTCACAGGAAGGGCTTCGTAGAGTGCCTGATTGCCGATGTTCAGAATTTCAAAGGCGGCCCAGTCTATGCCGTTTAGCGTAATGACAGCCAATAGTAGCCACCAAGTGTGTCTTGCTGGAAAAAGGGTTGTGTAGCAGCGTCTCGGATGATCGAGCAGAAAGCTTAGAGTGGTGCGATGGTCCTTCCAGTGACCGTGATCGGGCATTAATTTGAGCAGTGTCCAGATAATCAGTCGTAGGAAAATCGGATAGCAGGTGTTACCCGCCAGGATCAACAAACTCATTGTGATAAGCATGTAGTAGGCATCCTGAAAAGCAGTCATGTTCGCGTCAAGCAAGGACATGCCGGAGTTGTTGAACGCGGAAACAGCGTTGAATGCGCCCACCCACCACGGATTGAGACCATTCTGTAAAGCTGTGTCGGCTCGGTTATTAGCTACCCAGGCTGCCAGACCGATGCAGCTGAAAAGTTGCCAGACAGTGAAGTATATCGGAACGATCCAAGACAGCCAGAATAGAGCTTTGTATTCCACGCCACCAAGCTCCTCCCGCTCAGCTTCGGTCAGATTATGGAACTGGGAGTTGCGACCAATGAAACCCGAAGACGGGAAATATTTGTGTGTCGTTTTCCTTGGGACGCGGTCCTGATCGTCGAAACTGGCCACCGTCAGCGTCCGAGGCATGACAGTGCGAAGGTCTGAGCCGGAAACAGCACCGACTCCTGATAGCGAGACAAAACTCCGGCGATGAGGACGTCTTCGCGGAACACCGTCATCATCTTGACTCATGGATCGGAAATGTGTTCCTGGGCCGAAGGTGATCTTTCCAGGCGAGAACGTGGTGCTCGCAGATTGGTTTCCTGGTCTTGGCTCCGCATCGTCGGTCACAGCTGATTCTCCCATGACCGTCTCGGTATGCGATCGTTCAATTGGACGCACGGGAGTGGAGTCGCGTCGAGTCAGACGCTGCATCGGGAGACTATCTTTATCTTCATCCGCAGTTGGGGATGATGGCTTAGTTGGATCGGTCTGTTTGCTGGTGGCCTCGGGAATTGGTCGCCCGCGAAAGACATTATTGTGGTCTCTCCCACGGGAGATGGATCGAACGAAAGGTAGAGAGTTGAAGGATGGCCGGCGTATTCGTGACCTTTTGTTCTTGCGCTCCTCTACCACGATGTTGAACTTTCTCTCAAAGGCTTTCCTTCTGATATGCACGACAAAAGCGGACACGAAGATGGCGGATCCAAGCATGATCAAGACGAACAGGATGAATTGCTGGAATGTATTCAAGGCCGACAGATTGACGGTGTTGAGTCCGGCCAAAGTCATCGCACTAACGCATAGGAATAGACTGTCGGTAAAGCTCACGCTTCGTGCAGGCGTAGAGGATCCCCAGAAGATGATGGCGCTAAGAAGAGAGGTTCCGATAAAATACGCATAATGAAGCGTAATGAAGTTTACTGGTGGGAGTTGTCTCCAGATTGCCTGTGCAGTACGCACAAAGGGCGAGGGCTTGTTATTCGAGGAGTCCTTCATGTTGTGTAGATATTTTTGATGTCCGGTTTAGTATAGACTGCTTTGCGCAAAGCACTATCGCAAGTCTAAAGACTGTCGCGCCAGACAATTTCGACGCGTATGGTCAGGCACGGTAGTTCTGCTCTTCATACCGTGTGGTGAACTGATGAGATTTGATGCGACATAGACGAGAAATGATGAAGACAGCAGAAGGAACTAAAGGGATATACCGCAGGCTTGCGCAAGATCTTGACCCCATGAATCTTACCGTACAGAATCGAGGTCTGGATCAAGGCCCGAAGAAGTCAAAGCTTGCTGACGCGGTCGGCTCGTTTGATCGACGTTGCTCCTGCTTGTCTGCTTTTCGTCACCTCAGCAAGGAAGGCCGTCAATCTGTTGCAGTATCCATTCTCTCAGGATGTAAGAGACTGATATAAGGTAAGTATACATAGAAATAGAAGTCAAGCCATTGTGCATAAAATCATGGCCAATACGCCAAGCACACAGAGTGGATTGGGAAGGCAGCGTCGGCAAACTGCGCCTTCCCTCCCCAGCTCTCTCCGCACCACCGCAGCCAAGTCGCACAGCCACTATCCGACGTCACCCATACACATGTGGCGCTGCCATTCGAAAGCTTGTCTTTGAAGATGTCTATACAAGGTCTCGCGCACCCAAGCGCTGGGTGACAGCTTCTCTTCACGATTCCTCAATTCAGACAATACCACTCAGGAATCTAGAGAACCTCTATCCTAAGAAATAACAATTACCAACAATGGCAGGCCACGACGATCCTCGTCTGCTCTACTCAGTCAACGGTATCAAAGCCTTCCACATTCAAGATGGAGAGGAGCAATCACTCACGCCCTCTGGACCACAAACATTGTCGCTCCTTATGGTGCCGACTACCTCACCGTTCGCCGACCTGTCCACGACCATGCCTCAAAACGCAGCTCCGGACCAGGACTTCTACCTCCACCTCAACTTACCTCCAGAGCTAGACCTTCCGCTGCCTGCGACTACTCAGATCTTCCACCAGCCTCCTCGAAGCTACTTGATTCCCCGCTGGGATTTGGGTCCCGACAGCGGCGCCTTTACGCGCATTGAATTTCCTTCCATCGGCCACAGCGTCACGCAAGAGGATGTCGACACTTTTGAGACAATCCTTGCGCAATGCACCGCGTTCTTGGAGCGAGCTCCACCGCCAAAGCCAAATCGCCCAATGGAGAAGTACAACCCAGCAGACTATGCAAAAGGTGGAAAGCACGCGGGTCTTGACGGAAGAGGTCAGGGACAGATCGTGCTGATTGATGAGGACGACGGTAGCGTGGTAGGAGAACTTTCACAAGAAGCCATCGTCCACGAACACTCGTCGCTAGAGCATGGCCACAAAGACCCTGTTGAGGTTCAGATTTCTGCCGACGGCAAGCGCATCGATGTCCGCCCTGTCAGCGAAGACTACCTGGCCATGGCGAACCACCCCGCATACAAAGACAGTAACATTGTCAAGAATGCCGCGACAGCTTCACGATTGATCGTGACCTCCAGCTCCTACATCGGTAACATGCTTACCTCCGGAGCCGACTCATTTGCACAAAAGACGAAGCCAGCCGCCAAGCCAATGGAGTTCACTCCAGCTACCCACGAAAGAGTACGCAAGATCAATTCCTTCACCCACGGCGCGGTTGGCCTCAGCGCCAAGACCGTCGGTCAGGTCACAAAAGTGGCCCAGAACATTGGTGCTAGCGCCGCGAGGCGAGGCGAGCGTAAACCTCAGAAAGGCTTCACCGCGCAGGGACAGCCTGACACTGGCTACAAGCCTGGTCTGCTCAACAAGAGCATGATTGCTTTCAGCACCATTGCAGATGGTATTGCCCAGTCCGGAAGGGCATTGCTCGAAACGAGTGGTACCGCCGCAACTACCGTGGTAGGACATCGCTACGGACCCGAGGCCGGATCTATTACATCCAGCCTTGCAGGCGGCGTCAAGAACGTTGGACTGGTATACATCGATGTGACTGGCGTGACCCGCAGGGCAGTCCTGAAGAGCGTTGCGAAGGGTATGGTTGTCGGCAAGGTCAGAGGCGGCGGACAGGTCATGGTCGGTGGCGGTGACGGTGGTGTCATTCCTGATGAGGACTTGAGGCAAGGTGGAGTCAGCAACAACAACCTTGGTCCAGGACAGGCTTCAAGCTCTAAGGGCCAGGAAGCGGGCGTGGTAGGCTTCGGCAGCCACGCGCCGTACAACGATAGTGCTCCACCAGCGTACTCCAGCGGTGTCGGCGAGAACATCGCTGGTTCGTCTTTGAAGGGCCAGTACCCTCCAGAGAAGCGATGATCGATGACTTATGAGTAAGGAATCAATGCCTTTCCCTTTTATGTAGATACTCAATACGATTCTTCGAATGACCGCAAGGGCATTCCTGTATCTCTTCATTAGCCGACTGCATTGGTGTAATTGTTCGAGTCATCATCAAGAGTAGTAGTCTTCAGAGTCATGAGAAGATGTATTGCTGGTTTTGTAACCATCAGCCTCTTTGATAACACAGACGCGTTGAGGTGAACGAGGTTTGTCGCGAGACGTGTCTTCTGGCCCCAGCGTTTGTCATCGCGAGATAGCGCGTTGTAGATTCAAGAGGTCATGCACTTACTACGATGTATCCTATATCAATCAGCAATGGTGACCCATACATGTTCCATAAAGATGGGAAGTAAGAAGCAAGAGTGCTAGGCTTGGCATTCGCGCGGATGACAGACGCGTGCCTGCCAAAGCTTGCACCGCAAACCGTGGATGATCAGACTCCAGCTTCACGTTCGAGCTTCACAATTTCAGTCCTCAATTCCAAACAATCGCATCGCATTAGCATCTCCTCCTCGTATTCAGCGTCTCTGTTCTCTTGCGATCAAGAACAATTGCAGGTTGGCTGCCCAGTGAGCGCAGAATCGCAATAAACTGCCAGTCAATGCCGCGCCAATAAATACCCTCAACTTCGAAATACCCAGGAAACATGTACAAACTTCCTTCAACACCAGACTCGCAACGCACATATCGAGATGATGACCCCTCGACGACCCCGGCCCATCCTCCTCCAACTGGTTATACCGCGCACTCTTTCACACCTGCAGGCCCACCTCCATCATCCGTCTTTGGCAGCTCTGTAGCCCCAAGCAACTTTAACAACTTCATACCTGCTTTTGGACCGTCTGGACATCTGAATAGCCCATCGCTACAAGCGCCAATGCATACCAACCATTTTGCGTCGAAAGGTGGGTTCTCGGTACCCGACAGTAGTCCACCGCCAGAAGGAGAAGATGGTTTCTTGGAGGACGCAGAAGGAGAGGAGGATTTCGACATACCAGGCGTACAAAGGTCATTACCTGCGCAGAATGGGTTCACCCGAAATGGTTCCCACCAGGATGCGCCGGGACTCTTGGAATCTCCGCGAGGTGCGAAAAGAGCAAGGAACGGAGAGGTCATGGCTGCATCTATGCGCTCGTCGCGACTGTCTAAGCCTCAACGAGAGCAGAAGTCGACGTTCTCCGGTATTGCTAAGGGTCTTGCAGCAGGCATACAAGCCAACGCTGCGCTTCAAGAAGAGGACGATCTGGTTTTGAACACCGAAGATCTGCTCAGCTCACTGGATACATCGATCAAGACTCTTTCGCCGGACGAAGCAGAAGATGCTGTCATAGGATCTTCACAACGTCTGTTGCAAGAATGGAGCAAATACACAAGCAAGGAATCTCTGCCCGCCGCAATCGGACCTGTCGATAAATCAGGCTTGACGAGAGCAGAGTACATAGCTTCACTACTCTTCCAGCTCCATCACCCAACGCCGACCGAACAGCCTCAACAAGCAAAGCCGAACGGTTTCTCGCGCGCCTCGCGGTTTGCGAATACAATTGCCGCCAAACGGGCGACAGTGCCTATCCCGAAATCCCTGATTGAATGGTTGAACACACACCACAACCCATACCCGGAAGACCTGCCGGAAGTCATTCACTGCAAGCCCTCACCTACTGCACACGAGAGATTCTGGGACACCATCTTTGCAGTCTTGCTGCGCGGAAACATCCATATGGCGGTACAGCTTCTCCAGAACGCCAACTTCGCGCATGCCGATACAGCGCTCGAAGACGGATACGATGAGCCAGGCTATAAGGGAAAGCAATTGGAGGCGGTACAAACAGCGGTAGGACAATGCATAGATCTACTTCAGTCGTGTCCGGCATATGCAGACGAGGACTGGGATGTCAAGAACACCGACTGGTCAATTTTCCGAAATCGTGTTCGCAGGACTATGGAGGATCTGGAAGACTTTGCGGAAGAAGGCAACGCGGCCATCGACAACCAAGCGCAGAACGTTTTCCAGTCATCACGGCTGGGAACATCCTTCAGCGCATCAAGTAGGAGAGCAATGAGTAAGGTACCCTGGACGATCTATGAACAGCTCAAAACACTCTACGGGCAGCTACTCGGGTCCAGAGAAGAGATCATGCTCAGCGCACAAGATTGGCTGGAAGCGGCCATATACCTTACAGCGTGGTGGGATGGGGACGATGATTCGACACCAAAGGGAAATCTAGGTGCAAGCACGAGGTCAATGCGCCAATTCCAACATACAAGAGAGGCCGATGTCTCACCTGTAACCGCGTACAAGCGTCGACTGCTAGCTGCGTTCGACACCGTAACCGATAGTCCGGAAGAGCAGGTACTGAGTGTGAACACCATCGATCCTGTGCAAGTCGCACTGGCATGCATTTGCGAGGATGATATCGAAAGTGTGATATCCTTGCTGCGGAAATGGTCAACCCCTATCGCCGCTGCTGTGGTTGATGTCGCCAGCGCAGGCGGCTGGCTCCCTGATTCAGGTCCAAGAAGTGGAGGTGTCATGGATGGATTTGATCAGTCGGACTTGATGGTATTGAGCCATGGTCAGGCGCAGCACAAGGACATGACAAGAGATGAGATCCTTGGTCAATACGCAAACACCGTGGCCCAGAAAGCAGAGTTCAAAAGCTCGGACGGCAAGACTGTCAGGGAGGGCTGGGCGATGGCCGTCAGGATCTTGAGCCGCTTGGACAGTGCGGACGCGGCTCAACACAAGATCGGCGTGGTTTTTGAGGAAATGTCCTTCGACTCTACAGAACGAGTCGACAAGGCTCTGGCGGTTTGTAATGAGCTCGGACTTGCTGGTCAAGTCCGGACGATATCAGAGGTGGGTACCGAACAGTCGCTGGATTATGATTGCAGACTAATACCCTACAGCGCTACGCGAATAGCCTCGCCGAGTCTACACATTCCTATGGTCAGGCCATTGTCTACTACGCTAGAGCTCGCGCAATACAGCAACTTCGCAACACGCTCGATCTGCTAATCTCAATGTCGCTTGTACAGTCTGCAGCGTACCCTCCTACATCACAGCTCGATCCTCAGCTAGACGAGCTACTCAACAACCAACGGCAGGCGCTCAATCAGCTCGCGCGTATTGATGTAGAGGCTGCCCAGCTCATTGCGAATCACTTGTCAGGCTACGCCACCCTGCGAAGATTCTATGACCTGCGCGATGAGAATGAAGATAACGACGACAGCCGGAGGTCTGGCTTACGACCGTTTGCGCGGAAGAGAGAAGCCGCAAAGGCAGTCGTTGCACTCATCGAAAGCGCCGCAGATACTATCCGAGGTGGCCTCTACGACAGTGAAATCGCCGCCGTGGTTCAAGTTGATACCCTGCTGGCATTGCTCGGTGAAGCACTGCCACTGATGAATCGTAAATTTCCCCAACTTAATACGATCATACCATTACTGATTACTTCCAAACACAAAACCACTGCTCAAGCAAGCCCAACTGATGAGTCTCCTCCGCGCAACCGAAGATCTAGAGACCGTCTCCTCGCGCGTCTACTCGCAGGCCGAAACCCTCTTCCAAGCCGCCATGTCCGACTTCAGAGGCACACAGATGCTCTCGCCCGCGGATCTGACTAAGAGTCTTTCCGCGTCGAATCCGAAACTCGCTGGTAGCGCTTTCGCCATGGTCAACAGCAACGGCAGTCTCGAGAGTGAGGCGCCGGCCACGAATGGGTCTAGGGAGGAGATTTACCGAGGCTGGGATTGGAGAGCCGGTATTGAGACTGTCGAGGGGAAGAAGGCCAAGGGAGAGGCTGTGCTCAGGATACTGAGGATACAGGTTGCAAGGGAGATGGCGCGGGCGTGGAGTGAGGAAGTGTGACGGGATGGTCATGGATACCCTGATGGTCAAAGTCTTGATGATATCAAACCGAACTGAAGTCGATCGTCATACGGCCAGATCCATTGCAAAGCCGCGATGAGCCGTTGATAGAGAGACCAGAGCAATGCATTGCATGCTATTACATTGCGTACATGGAGCCAGAACTCTCAGAGTCAGCTCCGCCCATCCGTCCATTATTCTATTGTATCGTCCGCAGCAGCGACACTCATGCTTCTCATGACCAAAACAGTCGGACTCTGGTACCCTCTCTTACTCTTCCAGAACCAAAGGCCCGTGACCAAAACCGATAAACCGCCCGTGATCAAACAGGCATAATTCATCGACGCAGCATTGGTAGGGTATCTGCAACAGATTAGCCTTGTTTCCCACGAATCTACCCCTGCGCGTGCGCGCGAGGCAGAATATCAGTGCAAGGGCAATACTCACGCATAAGGAAAGCAGAAGATAACAATAAACACCGCAATATACGCACAACTGACACCATGCACGGCGGTGGCAACCCAGCCCTTCATCCAGAAAGGGCCCGGCACCACGTGTCGGCGTCCACTGAGCAAATGCGGCGCAATGGCCGCCAGATAGCTCGCGGTGCTCAGCACGACGAAGCTGCCGACAAAGGCATTGAAGGCCGTCGCCGACGCGACGTAGATGGCGGCCAGCACGGTGCAGATGACGGCGCACGCCAGCGTCGCGTTGAACGGGTTCGCGAACCGTGGATGGATCCGCCCCGTCCAGCCGCTGAAGGGTGTTGCGTCGTCGCGTGCCAGTGTGTAGAGCATCCGGCCCGCCGTGATGTAGTCCCCGATGCAGGTGCAGAAATTGGGGAGGAAGATCAGGACCATCAGGCCGCAGGCGCCGGCGCGCGAGGCGGTTGCTTGGGCGTAGACTTCGGCGAGAGGGTTCAGGTAGGGCGTGCTGAGTACCGCGTCGAAGTCGTGGATGCTGTAGGATAGGGCGATCAGGTAGAAGAGTCCTGTCAGGAAGCCGGTTGCCATTTGGGCCGCGATCGCTTTCGGGATGTTGCTGCGTGGACTCGGGATTTCTTCCGCCAGGTGAGAGATGCAGTCTGGTGTCCCGACGGCGTAGGCCCCGTTTAGCATGCCTGCGAGGAAGGCGAAGCCCGACGGCCAGCCTGTGCTGTTGTTCCAGTCGGTCCAAACTGCGGCGTTGGTCGCGTGGCCGGAGTGGGTGGTCGATGGCATGATGGCGCAAATGAGGATGGTGGTGAGGACACCGGCGAGGATGAGGACGAGGCCGATGTTATTGATCGTCGGCAGGCCGCGGTTGGCGAACATGACGGTCAGAGCGCAGGTCCAGGTCATGATGACATAGACGACGAAAACGTGCCAGCGTTCGGGCACGTAGTCTGGGTGGAAGAGGTTGTACATTGTCAGGATCTGGTTGGCGAGGATGAGCGACACGGAGGCGGCGCCGAAGACCCAGGCGAAGAAGTTCCACCACCCCGCGAACCAGCCTAGACTCTTGCCCCATTTTGGTCCGCCTGTTACTGATGCCCAGTGGTAGACTCCGGCTGAGGAGGGGATTGCTGAGGCGAGTTCTGCGATCGAGGCGGCGATGATCCAATAGAAGACTGATACTGCGATGCTAGGTGATCGTCAGATATGAGAATTTGGCGGCTTTGTGTGAGATCTTACAATTCATAGATGACTCCTGGCGCTCCTCCGTTATACAGAGCGACCACTATGCTGCCTCCAATAGCTGTCCAAGAATTTCCAGTGACAATACCAACAGAGCAGATGGAGAGAAAGTTGAAGTTTCTCGACAGCTCTTGCTGGTGTCCTGATGCATTCAGAATCACGCCTTCCTCGACATTGCCTCCCTGCTTTGTGCTGGTTCTTCTTTCCAGAGGATCCTCTGTCTTTTGGTCCAGCTTGGGATCCATAATGGGGGCAAATAAAAAAGTGGCAGGTGCGTGTGCTCACAGAATCCTGATAGACGAACCGACTTGAATGAAAAAAAAGTAGAGAAAGCAATACCAAGGTTGGAGAAGAAGGAATGAGATGCGTTCGTTATATGAAAGAAGTATTGGAGAAGGGTACGAACCTGGATCATGCATGTACCTACCTATCAGTTGGTCTTAAACGTGGCTGTTGCAAAGATCTGGAAGCACATGGTACGAGCATCGATCGTACTGTATGGACGGTATCGGTTGAGGTCGAACGTGATAGGCGAATTGTTATCAGGTTGAAACGTCACTGAGTGACTGAAGATAGGTCTGAATAGGTTGGGAGATAGACCATATCAAGGAGGTCCATACGATAAGGAAGAAGAACACCAAATTTCGGGATCTTTCGCGGCAATGCAGGCCGTCGATGATAGAGCGTGTTGTACTCGTGGTCTTGGAGAAGCAAAAGTCTAAGGTGGATCTGCTGTTGGTCAAAGTGCGGGGAAATGCGGGTGCGATTGCATGACACATCGATAAGACTAATCACGATATACCGTACCCAGCAGTACGCCGTTGACCAGGCTCACCTATGGAAAAAGAAACGGAAGCAGTTTTCTATTGTGCAGAATGGGTGATACTTGTAACGTAGACATGCTAAAGATCGTATGTTGAAGCCATATAAGCAAGATGTAATCCAAAGCGGCCTGGGTCTCGTGGACGCTTGAATCCCGGAAAGGAAAGATCGCAGACCTATTCCATGTGGTTCGCAAAGAACGTCTTGATGGTTTTGGCACTCTTCTTCGGGATCCTCTTCTGACCGTTTTTGTAGTCAACGAAGCAGACACCGAAACGAGTCTCGTAACCTTCAGCCCACTCGAAGTTGTCCATCAGAGACCACGCCATGTAGCCCCTGACGTCCACATTGTCGTAAGTGCGGGCCTCTGCCATGGCGTTGATGTAGCCCCGGAAGTACTCCACTCTGAAATCGTCCTCGAGCAGCTGATCAAGAGGCAGGTCGTTCTCGCCCTTCAGACTGGTTCCGTTCTCCGTGACATAGATAGCTGGTCGTCCGTAGCGGTCGCTGATCCACTTGAGGAGTTTGCGGAAGCCGAGCGGGTTCGGCCTCAACCACGGGCACTGTGTCTCTGGACCGACCCACTCGCCTGCCTTGTTCTGGTACAAAGACTCCAGGTTACCGAGGAAGTCCTCTGGCTCGGCCGCGGTGGTCTTGTGCTTGATAAAGTTGGCGCAGTAGTGGTTCATGCCGTAAAAGTCGTTGCTTCCCTTCACGAGTGCAATTTCCTCGGCAGTGAACTTGGGCAAGCGGTCACCGAGCTGCTTGCGCATGCTGGCTGGGTAGTCGCCGTGGTAGATGGGATCGGCGAACCAGGCGATGGAGAATTGAAGCTTTCTCTCTGCTGCCTCGACGTCGGCTGGGTCTTCCGGATCCCATGGGTAGGCGTAGTCTCCGTTCAAGGTGATACCAATCTGGCCACCCTGCTTGGACTTGAACTCCTCGCGATAGATCTTGACTGCGGCACCGTGAGCGATCAAGAGGTTGTGTCCTACGATCCAAGGCTCGGTGCTGCTGTCGCCAATGGGAGACTTCGATCTGTCGCTGGTGTGTCCAGGAGCGAATTGTCCGATGCTGTATGCGAGGATGGAGCTGCACCATGGCTCGTTGAACGTGATCCAGTACTTGACCTTGTCGCCCATTGCCTCGTAGACTACTCGTGCATAGTTCTCGTAGTCCGCAACGAACTCCTTCTTGTTCAAGAGACCACCGTACCTTGGTAACGTTAGTCACTGAACCCGTCAACATAATGGGCGGCATGCATATTCACCTCTTGTCAAGGTTGTCTGGCAAATCCCAGTGGAAGAGGGTCACGAGTGGTTCGATATCGTTGGCTCTCAACTCATCGATGAGGTTCAGGTAGTACTGGAGACCTTTCTGGTTGACTGGATCGTTTCGACCTCCGAGGGGAATGATACGAGACCAGGCCAGACTGAAACGGTATGCCTTGACACCAATGGTCTTGAGGAGGGCGACATCGTCCTTGTATTTGTGGTACGAGTCACAGGCTACATCTCCATTCTCGTTACCGGCGATCTTGCCAGGTAAGCGGCAAAACGTGTCCCAGATAGAGTCCAGTCTACCATCCTCATGTGGTGCTCCTTCGATCTGGTATGAAGCAGTAGCGAAGCCCCAGAGGAAGTCTTTCGGTAGCGTGGCTTTAGACATGGTGAATATCCTTGCGGTGGTTTGCTGTCAACTTGTCGTGGGTAGCGGTTTTGTATACAACTCGGTCCTACGCAGCACCTCTAGCTTAGTGCCGCTTGACCCGAACGGCAGCGGAACGTGCAACGGAAGGAGGGGTCGATGATGTACGCGTCTGACTGAGCAGTAAGAGACAGTAAAGGGAGAGAATGAGTCCTAAAAGGAAGAGCCAGATACAATGACTTAGCTTTGTATTCGACCAGACCGCCAGATCACATATGAAGCGAGCGAGTGCCCCTCGCAATGGAGCTGGACCAGTCCGTTAAGGTGGAGTTGGAGAAGGCTAGGAGGTGTTTTGACGGCTGTCAGCATTAGCCGGAGCTATTTGCCTATTTGCCAGCCAATAAGACGATCCTAAAGCCGGCTGGGCGGTCCGAACAGCCGCTCTCGCTTTCAATCGCCAAGGCTGCCTCCAGGCCGCCATCATCACGTTACCTGAGCTGCCTACCAGAGATGTAAGTCATACATCTGCCGCGATATACTGTACCAGTCCGTCGTCGGCTTGACTGTATCAGCCGCAACGACTACCTGCCCAACTTCGAGAATGCCGGTAATGACTACCGAGGCACCAAGTCGAGCGCAAGAATGCACGCAGAATCTGCTTCATACGTCTACCAGCCAGCGCTTGTTGGTGCATAACTCTTCACCGATGAACCAGCGTCGTATATGACGGACTACTGTTGATCAGACCGCGAAGGAAGAGGGAGAAAGAGGACGTCCACGTCTTGTTGTGTAGCGTTCGGTGTCACTACGAACTGGATCTGGATCGCCGAGATCGATTAACCCGAACAACTGCTGGCCATCGCGCGAGCATGTCATCGCATGACTCGATACGAGATCAAGGGTCCTCTGACTCCCGGAGATCATACGAAACCTCAATGCACCGAGTCATTGCATATGTACGTTCATCTTGGCTTCCACCCTACCACTGTGGTATGTCCGCGGCCGAGGCAACTTTCAAAAGGCAGCTGACGTGTACCTCGTGCGGAAATAAGGAACTCGCCGAGAGTCTCTACTCACGCCTAACGCGAACTCGACGCGCTCAGAAAACTTTTTTCCGACTATAGCATGTGGTCTCACATATGACGATCTCCAAGGCTCCGATGTGGAGAACCCGCCAACCGTGCGTGTTCTCGAGAGCTATTGGCACAATCGTGGAAGCTTGCTTTTTGGGAGAGCTGAAGTCATGTCGAGGATGAGACCATTCTGTTCGTTCAATCGCAAGAGATGATGCGCTCCGGCTACATCTCGCCGGTTTACACGTATCTGCCGACACCGACATTGTTGTGGGCAGTACCTGAAGTCGATAGTGGGCAGCGTTTCCCGCCGTACTGCAACATCTCGCAAGACTCGCCTCGACCGACAACATCGATTGGGAACCATGATGATACGTCCACGGGCTCGTTCACCTTCCATTACGACGACTATACGAGTGTCGTATAGGCGCTCAGGTCTCCTGCCGATTCGGCAATCGCAGGCAGCGCATTTGAAGATGTAGCGCCATGACCACGTGGCTCAGCGATAGTGCTATCGAGCCCAATGCGTTCGCATACTGCCGTGCAATAGTCTCTCCAAGTCGATTGTCGCATTCACCCGCATCAAGTTTGGCAAACATACTCCCCTTTTCCCCTTGCGGTTCAAGGGAGATAACATGACAGAACCGTTGCACTGTCAACTCACGGGTCGGCGAAGATGACCTTGTGATTGACTCGACTACGCCGTCTGGTCGAGTGCGAAAACAGATCTTTCCATGAATACTTGGACTTGCAGCAATTGTATCTCGCAAGCACTGCCAATGGAGGTTAATGTCTGCATGACAGCCTCGCACTATTGCTGATCTTTGTCCATTACCGCTTAACCGAGCTTTTTGGCTATGGCATCTTGAACCGTCGTTCAGTCGACACTCGATAGTCACGGCCTACTACCAACATCGCGTCCACTCCATCCGATATTTGACTTCTTCTCACTACCAATCAGAGGCAAGGCTTCGAGATGACGGGAGCCATACTGCAGATGCTCCGGTAGCGACTCTAGCGAGCGTCGCGATTAGAGCCGAGTTGGATACGGTTCGGCAGTCCGACTCGTGTGCATTGGTTGGTGCCCACCCACCGAAAGCATGACAGCTCGACCGCAGCACTTTCGGTATGAGCACCCTATTCTCCCTCCACATCCCGATGCAGGCCTCGTTCGCTCTACGAATGTCCCCTCTGCCATCTTGCAACGATTCTGATAACGAAAAAAGACTGACTACAGACTCACCTGACGACCCTCTTTTCGGAACCGCCAAGTCAGTGACTATTTGGTGTTGCGATCGGCGCCGAGAGACCAACGGTACACAATCTTGGTTGGACACGGCATGACGGGACTTCAAGCTTGCCATGAATCGAGCGGATCATCCTTGTACAGTTACATGACGCAGCCCCACATCATAAAAGGCCCCCACGCATGACTCGTTACAGAAACATACCCTTGTTGCTTCCAAAGTCCAATTTTATGGCTGCAACGCCGTTTCAAGCCTCATGATTTGCCTTTACCACTGAACGAGCTGGCCCCGTCCGCAAGCAAACAAAGTGGCTTGGATCGCCTGGCCCGGTCGATCATTGGCTATCTCTATCGACTCGCAGGCAAGCCGATTAAACCAGCTCGGTCTACGCAGTCGGAGCGGCGGCCACTTGCTCGATGACATTCATCAAGCCCTAAGTCTGCTGTTTCGGAAGCCTTTGCCCTTGCTCAAGTGGTGCATATCAAAAGGTACGAGTGGTCATTCCTGCACTGCAAAACCCTTGTAGCACGGTCCGGTACTTTTCCCACCGCTGAATCCACGTGGTAAGGTTGGACTTTAAGCATGGAGCCACAAGTTGGAGCCGGAACTGAAATCGAAGAAACTTCGCCTGGGAAAAATAGACTTTGAACGGTGCCGATCTAACCTTCCCATCAATTTGAGCTTCGTCCGTTTGTCGTACGAGCATGATGGCTGACTGCTCTTCTGCACTTCTGTGTCTGGTGCCAGACACAACGAGTAAATGGCGCTGCATCAGGAGAGCAATCGCATGAACCAGATCACTTTCAACACGAAGCATGTGGACAGTCGAAACAGCTATACAGGCGGTCTATACAGATCCTCGAGGCTGACTGAATCTGCAGAACAACGCAGCGTTAACGTTGTTACGGATCCGAAAACGGTCATAGTCCGCCTGCCGCCATCGAGAACCCATGATTCAGCAGCATGTTCGAAAAGTGCTCTGCCCCTTTCGAAGCAACGCCATTGCCGTCATGCATCCCTAGGAGTTTCTTCGCATTCTGCGCTAAAGGTGGCACTGATTAGACCAACCGCCTCCGTCGGTCGAACTCATGCCCATGCGCACGATCACTTCTAAAATAATCTCTCAACCATCGATCCAGATGGAGACAATGACAAGCACAGGCCTCGGCTCCTCAAGTAGCTCGACACGAGAGCCGAATGGGGCAGCACCCAGACATCCACATTCTCCTCTTGTTTCCTCCCCGAGATATCCCCCAAATCAAACCGCTTCCACCACTTCCACCGGTCCATTTCGCTCCGAGTCAGAACCAACACTTGGCGTGCGCCCTTAACTCAATATACTAAAAGCCCACGACCAGACACTCGAACCTTGTGGTTTAGGTTACTGGCTTGTTGTTTGTTTCTGGCCTGTCTGCTTGCTTGCTGCTTTCTTTTGCTACACGGCTTTGTTTCATTAACATCTATCATCTCCACCTTGTTTTTATCCTTCATCAGCTCCACATCTACCCTGCTGCCTTTCGGCGCTTTTGCTACTTTCTTTCTGGATAATAAGTCCCCTACCAATCTGCGATCTGGCCGAAGCTTAATGGTATCTACAAAATCTATTCGAAACATGACAGTCGCATGATCGAATCTTGACTACTCTGATCATCATCTACTAAGAGAGCGTCGGCTGGAATCTTTCATCGAGCATGTCACAACAGATTCCCAGCGGCGAAAGCTCGACCGTCTCGTCGAGACCCGAACGGTCTGCGAGTGAGTCTGACAGTCGACAACCTTCGTCCAGTTCCAGTAGGAAGCGACCCTCTCGAGCAGGTACGAGGAGCGTGAACACTCTTTCGTCCGCTCAATTGGAGAGAAAGCGTGCGAACGACAGAGAAGCTCAACGCGCCATTCGACAAAGGACAAGAGAGACCATCGGTAGCCTCGAGAGAAACCTCGAAAATGTGAAAGCCGAGCTGGAGGCGCGAGAGCGTATGCTTGCTGCCGCCAACACAAGAACTCGCGAACTCGAAGAGGAAAACACGTACCTACGGAACAGAGCAGGAGCCACAGGCTCGGATTCTTCATTCATGGTCCATGTCTCGGGAAGCGAAGGTTCGTCAAATTAATCTGCTGCGTGGTCACACGAGTATCAGCTGGTCATGCACAGCAATTGCTGACTTCCCACTACAGGAAGAAACACCGACCCCGCAGGTGGTGTACCTCCTCAGTCTTCACCACAACCTCGATATGCCGGCGCTGAGATCCAGAGACCACCGTCTCAAGACACGCGTAGAAGCATATCTGCAACCACTTCGCACAGTTCTGCACAACCTAACGCATGGCGACAACAGCAGTCTTTCCCAATCGAGCCCAATGCGCCGATCACTGCCCAGAGGCATGACTCTGCTCGAGAACCGTGGAGGACGCCTTCGGAGATGGCCAGTAATCTGACTGTTCCTTCGACGGGATCACACACTCCTGTTGACTCCCAAATACAACGATCTTACTCGACGTCAAGCCAGACTGAGCGACCTGCATGGAGTGCAAACACAAGCTACGGTTATATGACGGATCCGAACCAGCAGCAGAGCAACTACCAAGCACCCAACCGATCTATTCCATATCCTTCGCCAGCACCGCAGCAACCCGCATATTCCTCACATCCAGCCTTGCCAGCGCCGACCATACATTCATCCGCGTACGGACCGCCTATCACTCCATCTTCAGAGTTCCAGGGCATGTCACTCCAAAGTCCAGCAAGCGCATCCAGTACAGTTCCGCAATCGGTCCATGAGCATCCAGCTGGCGGTCACACCTCTTACAGCGTCTCACCACATTATCACGGTTCAACAGCCCAGCCAGGCATTCAGCGACATCCTCTCACACCGACAGCAACACAGGCGTATCCCTCAACAGGCCTACATACTAGCCAACTACTACCGACCGGCTACCACGGCGCGCAAAATCAGCCTCAATACCAATACGGGCAGTACAATGAGAACGGCTAAACGGATCAAAAGTTGGGAATATCAGCCAGTGAGATGCAAGCAGGATCATTCATTTCCCGATGAGCCATTTACAACAACTCAGTAGATTCCGCATTTTCGACGATCAAGGGTCTCCGCATGCAGTGAAGGCGGTATAGAAAAGCAGTCGCGACCCTCGCCGTTATGCGCGACATACCGGCGTGCAGCATGCATGACGCATTTCGAAGTCTGGGCCGCGTCCCTATATCGGCTTCTATAATTACCGCACGGCAGACGACCCATGTCACATCGAGTCATGATGTCGCGACAGGACGAGTTGACGATGCAATTACACTCAATTCTGCATACTACATTACCGACCTGATGCCTGTCACTTCTCTGATCATCAAGGTTGATGTGCGTCTTTGTGCATCGCGCTATGAATTGATTATGGACACCGTGATGGAACAGGAACGGATGAGTGAGAGAAAGAGCTGCGCATGAAGACACGAATCACAGCATGATTGTTGTCACTCACAACAGGTCGTGACTTTACGATCAGACGACCTACTCTACCACGTACTGTACGATCGTTCTCGCGCGTACGACCGGCTCCCGCTGAAGGCTGGGCTGGTCTTGACACATCATTGCATATTGTTGCAACAGCATTCCCAACAATCGTCATCATGCATACACAGTGTACATTTCTGCACGTCAGTCCACACAACGAAAGTGGCAGCATCGAGTGTTTCTCGACCCAGAAGGCGAAGTCATGATCGGCTAAACGGAGGTACACAAACAACTACCGAGCCGTGGGACGGATCGGATCGCGTTGCACACTCACGAGCCATAACGAAGGCGGCAGCATGAAGTCTTTTCTCGACCTGAACGGCGAGGTCACGATCGGCTAAACAGAGGTACGCAGACAACTACCGAGCCGTGGGACGGATCGGATCGCATTGCACACTCGCGAGCGGGTCTCAAGAGCGACTATTTATACAAAACATAGTATCTACGGCAGAGAGCAGATGGAGCGACGTTGGAAGGAACAAGCCATATCCCACCGAATCGGAACAGCAAGCGGAGCATTGAAGGATGTAGAAGACGGAAGATGTACGATAAGCACGGGTAGAAGAGACGCAAAAATCGCATGCAAAATGACATGCAAAGGGAACCATCTATGGTCTACAGTAGAGCAAGACATAACTCACCTCTGGCCATGACAGTAGCAACACCCACGTCGTCCAGATAAACTCTTACCTGATTTCTCTCAACTTTGGTTCCTCACCCCTGTTGTTACACGACCTTCCGCGAAAACAACCACAGAGGCAGCCTGCCCAATGATCCAAAGAACTTGTGCAAAGTCAATCCACCAGTTCACTCTGCATCACTCTCTCGCATACCAGCATATCAAACCATGCAAAAGTGCCAAAACTCAATCTCACCAGTCCCTAGAAATTCTCGCCGGGATCTGGGCCACTTTCCTTTACCGGCTACGTGACTCGTTCACCCACAGCACGAAGACGACATGAGTAAGTTCGCAAAAAGGTAAAACACGATAAACTACACTCACGATCCCGTAGCAGTGGAAACGTATAAGGTAGTGTCCTGAGGTTAAAGTAGAATAGAGTAGAATAAACATGCATCGGGTTGCTTAAAGAAGGAAGCTCTCAAACATCGTCCCGAAACTCTGAGCCGCAATCGGTAAGCCGTCGGAGACTTGCGAGGAGGATGCTGCAAGCGCAGCCGGTACGGGATACCCTTTACGGACGGTGGACACTATACCGATGGATCACAGCTCTGGACGTGTTCATCTGATTCTGGAGCGTACGGATTTTGATGCTTTTGTTACTACCACGAGGCAGAGGATCTAGCGACTCTGTATGCTCGACTTGCCCACTGATCGAGGCTCGATTGATCTGACCGCACGTCGACACCCGACCGTTTTCTGAGCTGAGCAGGAAATCTTGCAGAACCTTGGTTCGCTCTGCTACAACTAATTCCTTCAGAAGCTGCGTACTGTCTCTCCTCACCATCTCTATGGCGCACGTTCTGGACGATTTTCATCGCCTCTGCGCGATGGGTTTCCTCGCTCCTTGCACGAACGCATACGAGAGACATCGTCCTGCGGTTCCACTCCTTCTGTAATGCGCGATACCGCCCGCCGTAACTCCCTCACATGCTGGCCGCGGCACAATCATCGCCTCGACCACGGCGTCGCAGCACATGCGCCGGCAAACGAGCTCGACTATGTGAAGATCTTCGCCGGAGCCGCAATTGGAGCACGCGGTGCTTCGTACTCTCGCGCGCTGACAATCGGCTTCGTGACCTTGTCGAAGTGCTGCTACAGAGGTAGGCAGCGAAGAGAACTCGACATCGACATCCGTGATTGGCGATCCACCGAGGATGATGAGATGTTTCTTGCAGCCGAGATCAGGGCTGTCGATTCGAAGGAAGGAGATCGAAATGCATCCGGGCTTGGGGCAAGATGCTGTGATATAGGCTGGATCATTCGCTCGCGCTGTCAGGTTGTTGAGTAGTGGATTGAGCTGGGCGCTGGCGGCAAGTGACCAAGTAGGAATGTAGGTTCCGTCAAGCTCACGGCTCCGAATGAGGTTTGGTCAAGCGTATCTTGCTATCACCCAGAATCACGTGGAATGCTTATTCTTTAACTTTGAGTTACACTCTAAGAGTGGGTCGAAGATATGCATGTATTGCCTTGTCGAAGAGGCTTTAATCATTCCCAGACTTGCGGAAGCACAGGGAGGAGGTGTGCGAAAGTCTTCTTCCACGCCGATGCAAGAAATGGGCCTGTCTGCTTATCAAGACCAGCAACAGACCCGATAATCGCTGTCCTCGGACTGATGGATCGTAGCTGCACAAGCTCATCTTGACTCGAGGGCCATAAACGTGTCTCAGATTCGAAGCCAGATCTGGAGACTAAAGGTCGTTAAGCTCAAGTGGGTCAGTCACTACATCGCTCGTATGCAGTCGAAATCATGGATGTTGATGATCGCATCTAGCTGCCGTTCATAGTTCTCAAGTATACGGCGACCAGGCGTAGATGATGCAAGCGCTGAGAGCGGTGCCTTTGACGAAGAACATCGTCAGCATTGCGAAGAAGATGAAGGCCTCCATGGCGTCGATTCGGGCGGAGTCAATGGTGTCCTCGGGTGATGTCGTGATTGTGGAAATCTGGCAGTAAGTCTGGAACTCTTGAAGATTGACTGTCCAGTGTTCGGTCGTCTTTTCAACCTCTTGATGTTTCGTGATGGCGATGCTGATGGCTGGAGAGAAGGTTAGAGAGACAAGATGATGGGGGAAGGAACGAACGAGTTGGGGAAATGGCGGGGTTGATTGAGCAGCTGCCCGATTGTACAGTACGACATGCGCCGTCATCAGCCAATCTTACCTCATTCCATATTATATTACATGTACTCTCTATCGTTTGTCCGATCTATCATTGAATTGCATCATGTTTATTCGTAATAGAGACTGCATTCGAAACAGAGACTTCCTTCATCATATCTGGAAATTCATCGTTACTCGTACAAGTGCCTGCCCAATTAGTTTTATTTCCCCCACCGTCATGAACTCATTAAGCATCCAGCATTCAAGACACAGCATCGTCTCACTGCGACTCCCTCTCCTTCTTGACCTCAAAAGCCGCACCCGCCTCCGCCTGCGGCGGACAATCGAGCGCAAAAGCAGGAAACCTCTCCAGCTCCGGCGCCGTCGGCGGAGTCGGATAGACAGTGTCAGCGGCCGGCAAGACCAGACTCGGATCAAAGACATCCTCAAAGTGGTCCCAGCTGTTCTGGTACACGTCCTGGCTGAAACAGGCCTGGCCCTGCGAGGCGTCAAAGTCGACCTGCGTGAAGTCAAAGTCGTCAATCGGTGTCGTTGTGCCGTAGCTCATATCGATTTGGCTGAGATTGTTGCCTAAGCCGTGGTCTTCGTAGATGATTTGGTTGCCCCCTGGGACAATGGTGTGCAGTGTCTCGTCCTCGAGCTTGAAGACTTGTGATGGGTTTGCTGACGTGCACCAGCTGTCCGAGAGTTGGGACTGGGACTGTGACGTGTCGACGTTGCACCAGCTGTCGCTGAGTTGGGTCTGGGATTGAGATTGTGCTTCGTCGATGAACTCGATCGGTGACTGGAGGTGGGGGTCGATGTCTAGCTGCAGGGAGCCTCCGTCTTCAAGCTTGGTAAAGTCCAGCTCTTCTTCAAGCATCTCGCCACGGTCAAGTATGTCATCGAGTTTAGGCAGCGCGAGCTTGGACCATGTGGTCTTGCCTGGGTGACTATCGAGTGCGAGATCGAAACACCAGTGTACCTCCAGCAGAATCTCGGCTTCCTTGTAGGACTTTTCGCTGCGAATGAAGATTTCCTGGATTGCTGTGAAGTTGCGGAGGGTATTGCACAAGCCCATTCTAACGACCTCGCGATTCTGTTGGCGCTGTACGTGACCTGCTGCCGTCTCACCAGGCGCCGGCTCTCGAGCGACCGCCGGTCCAGCTTTCGAAAGTGCTCCGCCGAGCTTGGTCAAATACTGTACCCATTGCTTAGTGCAGAATGGAATGTGGTAGACGCATGGACAACCGTCCGTGTCGCCAGTCCGTCTCTGTACATCGCCTTCTTGGTAGATTGCATCCTCCTGCTTGCCGTTGTCAAAGAAAGTCGTCTTGGACTGCACCAGTGGCTTCTTCTTGTCAAAGAATCCTGTGAGCATCATCGAGACCGAGAGGTTCTGCTGTGCAGTGACGAGGCCTTGGGGAAAGCTCAAGCTTGCATTCGCCGACAGGAACCCCTTGACACCGAGCAGATTGATGCTTGAGTTGGCTAGGTTCGGGTAGCGCTGGAAGCAGTCGTCCCAAGTTTCGAATTTGGTGTCTGGCAGGTGACTATGCGGATCAGAGTCAGTGTACAAGTGTGTCGGTGGATGGCCAGTGTCGTCTCCCTGACTTGTGACTGAGTGTACGTATAGTGAGAATTGTTGCATCTCGACGCTGCTGTCCTTTTCCTTCTTCTTGCCCTGCTGGTCCTTTTTCTTGCCTTGCTGTGCGGACAGCATGATGGCTTTGTGAAGGATCGCTTCAGCAGCTTCGGCGGTAGGTCGATGTATCGGCGCCGAAGGACCCAGTCTTTGTCTTGCTTGATGTGCCAACTTCTGAGCATTGTGCTTGCCCATACCGCTTGGCGTGAGGAGGAAACTCAACACTGTGCAGAGTCGTAAGATATTGATCCAGCACGTTGTGGGTCTACTTACAGTCTTTGCTTGGTCCAACATAGTCCTTGAGGACCTGTATATGTGACGACACTTGTTTCCGAAGACGCTCCTCTCCCGTCTCAAGTGCAATGTAGTCTGCTATGATTTCATTACGGCCCATTTTCTTGCCGCCTTGGTGAAGCTGCTCCTGCTCTCGGCCACACGGAGGGTTCATGATGATTGCTTCAATGAGTTAGGTCGTGCTCACAGACTTTTGCTTGACATGAGATATACCTTTCCAAAAAGCCCATTCTGCGTGATCTGGCCATTTGTCTTGGTTCTTTTTGGGGTGACGACTACGATAATTGCGATATTGTGGTATCTTCATAAAATCTTGATATAGCTGGTTTGCAAGTCGTTCGACTTCCTCGATCGGCAAGTGTCTTTTGTGTTTGCGGCTCCATCCTTTGCGGTATTCTGCAAAGCGACCATGATGGTGGGCTTGTCGATAGGCATACGCACTGTTGGAGTGGTAGATGCCGTTGTTTACTGCACGTTGAATGTATGGAACTTGCGGGTGGAAGGGTGGAATAGCGTAATGCTTGACCTCAGTTGATGAGTCTTCAGCATTTGTCCACGCCGCACAGCCAGTGCTGGATGGCACAACAGGGGCTCGAAGGATACCAGACACATCAAACGCGGTCATGTTCGAAAGAATGAATGGTAGGAATGATGTTAGGGAACGTAAGCTTGACTTGGGGTGTAGTGAAAAGGTTTGGAATGGAGAAAGGAATGGCTGCCTGACCTCTTAACAAGTCGAGGAGAACCGTTGACAGTGTATCTATCAGGTACAAGAAGATGAGCTACCCACGCAGAATCAGATCGGCGCACACCACTCACAGAGCAGCAATTTCGGCTACCATCCTGTCAGATCCAGGCAGACTCCAGGTTGGAGTTGAATAGGTAAAGGCCAACCGCGTGGGATTACCGTGCCGAACATACTCATTTCCTGATCCGCAAGGGTGTCGTGATGTGCACCACTGTGCCCTATGACGGTGATGGTGGGCTCATTTCGCCCAAGAAGTTTAAGGAATGCACTCATGTTTATCAATCACGATTAAATCGTCAATGTTTCCTCGCCAACTTCTAGAATGGTCAATATGGCCGTGAAAATCAGACCGTCTTTGGACTGTCGAGGTCTGAAGAGGCAAGAAAGGGGCGTGACTTGGCGTCACTTTGGAGTTCTCGATCTTTGGAGAAGAGTAGAATTTTGAAGCAAGGGAGTGTACGTACCGCCAACTTCATGCCTCATCACCCTCCAGATCACCAATATTGAACTTCTTCCGACCGTTGCCAGTGAGCTTCTGCAAAGCGACTTTGTTGATCTGTGATCCGACCTTTTTCTGCATCTTTTCGATTTCGGCCTCTGCATCTTCTGGTTCTTCCTCAGCAAAGTCAAGGACGAGGCGTCTGCCGAGCAAGTGAGTATCACGAAGAGCGTCCATTGCGCTCTGGGCTTCTTTTGGTGTTGTGAACTCGGCAAACGCAAAACCACGAGCCGACTTGTCGAACTTTTTGGGTACACGGATCGATCGGAGCTGACCATATTCGCCGAACAGAGCACGAACGTCGTGCTTGGAAGTCTGGAACGGCAAGTTCTTGATGATGATCTTCGTTCGTCGCCCGGCCAGTTTCTTGGCCTGGTCTTCCTGTCGTCGTTCTTCGCCCGCATCTGTAGCCTTGTGTGACGCTCGGACTTCAAGTTTGTGACCTTCCAAACTTTGACCGTTGATGGCGGAGAGAGCGGCCTGTGCTTGTGATTTGCTCTTGAACTCGACAAAACCAAAGCCCATACTCAATACTTGACCAGGCTTCTTCGGATCGGTCTTGGTCTTGACACGAGCCGAGATGAAACCGTCGAGCGGTCTGAATGTTTCCATGAGTCGATCGGTTGTGGTAGTAAAATTGAGGTTACGGACGAAGAGAGTAGATGTAGCAGCAGTGCTGTTGCTGGTATCTTCTTGGAGAAGATCGGCAGTCGATGGCGCTGCAGCTTTCCCTGCAACCGCTTCCACTGAATCCTCACCCTTGGGTGCAGTACGATCGCCGGTGAAGAGATCTTTCGGCGCCTTTTCGAGGAACAGCACTGAGCTCCCAATCTTGCGATAGGCCAGTGCGCTGAAGGCAGCTCTGGCTTGTGGAGCTTGCTCAAATTCCACAATGGCAATCGTACCCGTTGGAGGCATAAGAAACGACTTGACCTTTCCATGCTCTTCAAACAGGGCCTTCAGCTCAGGGGTCTTAGCATCGTAAGCAAAGTTCTTGACCAAAATTGTGGTATCACCGCGTTCGCGTCTCTTGAAGGCGTCCAAATCGACTCCGTGTTTCTTAAAGTAAGCTTTGGTCTCTTGGATCACATGGGTCTCGGCATGAGCTTGTTTGATCGCCGCGTCAGAAGACGTCGGGTCCAACAGTTCCGCTTTTGAAACACCTAAGCGATCCGCAACGGACGACATGACGGCATCAGCGTTCATGTACAGAGCATTCCAGTTGAACGTGCTCGAGGATGCTTCACGTTTTCGCTTGATTTGTTGTTGCTTTTTCAGCGGTAGCTTTGACAGAGCGAAATCGTCCAGCAATGTGTCTCTCTTTGCGGTGGCGGGTAATATGTGTAGAAGACGGCCTTGAAAGGTGTTTCCATCAGCCTGCTTCCATGCATTGACAGCCTCGTCCGGGTTGCTGAAATGCACGTAGGCAAACCCCTTTGGCAAGCCAGTCTTGTTATCAACTGGGACATGAACCTAAACATCCGATCAGTACAACATCCAAGACGTGAGTGTCTCAAGCGAAGGCAGAAATTGGAGTCGGTATCAGTTAAGAGAAGCATCTACTAAAATATTCTCACTGGTTCACAGCATATGCGTTGCATAAGTTGTCCCTATCAGTGTTCATCCCAAGACGAAAAAGGAGCAAAGGCAAGGAAAAATATTCAAGACGTACCTCTTGTAAATCGCCATACTCGGTGAAGCGTTTACGAAGATCGTCTTCCGTCACAGCATACGACAAATTTCGTAAGTACAGTCTTGCGCTTGCTTGGATCTTCTGTTCAATCTCATCGACCGATGGCGTTTTTTCTTCTTGCTCCTCGGTTTGCTGAGTTTGGACCTCTTCCTGCACCCTAGCGGTTCGCTGAGGATGTACGTTTTGTGCCTCTGCAAGTGCATTACCTGCGTTTGTGTCGTCGTCATTCTCTTGTTCGCCCGCCTCGTCATCATTCAGACCAAGAAGTCGACTCGTTTTGGACCGCAGCCAGTCTGCATCAGAGGTCGGCCCGGATACCACTTCATTGTTGTTGACTGGAATAGTAGGCTCATCGGCACTTGTGCTGTCCTCCGCGCCTTCCAGTGTTTGCGCATTGTTCGCTGCCGGTTGTGGAGGGTTGGCAGGACGGCGCGACTCTTTCGGAAGACTTTTCTTGGCCTGCAAAGACTGATACTCTCCATCACTAGCCTCACCTTCGTCCTCGACGATAGGCTCTCCTGATGTCGGCAGGGTATCTGATGTGCCGGCTAATTGAAAATCATCGGTCCGCTTCGATTTTGATCGTGGTTGCATGACTTCGAGGTACTCTTGCAGTTTGGGGTCGATCTTGGTATCCGGCTTGTTGTCCACTTGGCTTTCACGTTTCCTTTTCAGGTTGTTTTGTTGATCAGCGATCGGCAGTTCATATGCGCCTTGCTTTCCATATCCTTGGCGCTTAAATGGCATCGACTCTTCAACCGGCCGCGCTAACTCGACTGCAATCTTGGACATCTTGATAAAGGTACGATTGAAGTACTTGACAGCCCGGTTGGCCTCGTCAGGTGTCTTGTATCCAACATAGCCAATTCTTCTGTCGGAGAATAACCGAGAGTCGGTAATTGTTCCTTGCGAACCAAAGTGCTTTTTGAAGTCGGTTTCGCTGAGTGAAGGCGGCAAGCCTCGAATGAAGATCCTGGAGACGTCCATCGTGAAAATGTATGATATGAAACGAGGTTAGCAGCCCTCACGAGTACAACAAAGCAAATGATGAAGCATGATTAAAGTGATGGAGATGGAGTAGGGAATTTTTTGACAAGTCCATGCCTTTCCCCACAAAATTCGAGTCGGCGCCAGACGTTAGCGTCCCGGCATGATGCATCATTGGGCCAACTGCCCGAAGGCCGATCGCATCAAGTACGACTCCAAGTCTCCATCTGTCTTTGACATTCTCAACTCAAAACTGTCTCGTTTGACCTGTATTCTTTTGCAATTGCCCAATCTCCTTCATATAAGCTGCAAAAGGCCCCCAAAGTTTCAGCCGTAACAAGGACATGTCATCAGAGGACAAAATGCAGACAGACAAGCCAGCGGAGAGACTAGAAGGTTAGTTAACACGAATCGATCATGTTGCAAAGATGATGGGCTCTTACTGACAAGTTTCGAACAGCTCAGGTGAAGAGCGCAGACATGGTCGGTTCACTCCATCAGGGCAATTCCTGGATCTAGACTGATATCTGGTAGAACGAGGACATGCAGCAGGAGGCAATCGAATGCGGTAAGTATTCTCAATCCCACCAGTTTCAGGACAAAAACACGAAGCATGTGTATCAATGGGAGGGGTCTCGAACGGATGAAGTATATCGATCCTCAATCCGGTACTGACCCAGGATAGCACAAGATGCAATGGAGAAGTACAACATCGAGAAGGTATCTTCGCCTATCACTCCGTTTGGAATGCATTCGCTAACCAATTTAGGACATCGCACACTACATCAAGAGGACGGTACGATCGAAACTTCCTTGATGCTTAAGCGTAAACTCATACCTGTCTAGTTCGACGAGCGTAAGGGCGCGACGTGGCACTGCATTGTTGGACGCAACTTTGGCAGCTTTGTCACTCACGGTAAGTCCCAACTCTCACCGAGGAGAACCATGTGAGAATCCATTGGCCAGGTCAGTTTCTGACTAGTCGTAGAGACGAAGCACTTCATCTACTTTTACCTCGGCCACTGTGCGATCCTACTGTTCAAGACCCAATAGGATGATCCCGACAACAAGGATTCCGACAATCTGGATCACTGGGCACGGACTTCGACTTTCTGATATGTTAGTTTCGGCGCTCAATACCCGAATGACCCTCTGAACTTGTGTGCGGTATATCAGCTTCTGTGCTGAAACGCGGCCGAAATGCGGCTCGGTCACAATTAGGTAGAAACAGGAGGTCAATAGACAGATTCTGATCAGGTATATACCTCATTTTGGCATGAACCCTGATCTCAATCCTACTTGTGCATGTTTGCATCATCTCAAAATTGTTTCACATGAGACCGCCAAGACAAGCGGATCGATTGCATTTGTGACGTCCTGGTGCCCGGCGTTTCTCGCGACAATCAACCAACGCCAGTTGTGCATACCACACGGAAACGATTCATGCCATGGTCTCAAGCGAGGACATTTTAGAGGGTGCAGCCAGAGATGGATCGTTTGACATGTAAGTGTGCGAGACAATCTTCAGAATCCAGACACTGATTCCTCCTCAGCTCAGAATGGCCGAGGGTGCTTGAAACGGTATTAGAGAAATTGCGAGACGTATGCGCCAAACAACATTCCACTCGCGTGACTCCTCTTATGCGATCATAGATTGTCTACAACGACTTCCCACTTCCATCTCTACCTCCACCAGTTCCAATTCTCCCGTCTCAAGTCGACCCAGAAGTCATAGCAGCATCGCCAGCGTCGCGTCCCTCACCAAGCCAACCAATCTCTCAATCACAGTCCGACCAAGCCTCTGAGCGCGTGGAACCGTCATCGCAGTCCTCTTCAACAACGAACAAGGAAAATACTGCTCCGCCCAATCATGTACTCGCCAGGCCCGAGGTACCTGCATTCCCGGCCTCAAGTGATGGATCGGCATCTAGCCTCCCAAATTCCAGCGCCATGAGGAATCGTCTTCCACCGGACCTTCTCAGCTCATACAACTCATCCACGAGAATACTGCAACAGTCTTTCAAGCAAAGTCCACCATATACCATTCAACGGCTGGCCGAGCTTGTAATGTATCCACGGAAGCACTACCGACATTTACCACCATATCTTGCCGCGCTCGACAGAGTGGTATCAGTCTCTTCTCCGTTATCTGACTTTCCACTTCCTCAATTATCAGTCAGTACCAACACCAACGGTAGCTACCTGAGCAACGGAGACACATCAATTGTCATTGTCGATCGCGAAGGGTTGGCAAGCGATGAGAGTCTGGGAGGAGCACTGTTGACACCAATACCGTGGTTGAGGAAAGAGAACTCATTGGCGGACGCTGTTTCGAATGCACAGTCCCATGAGAACGGATATAGAGCGGAGCACACAGAGGATGTGAATGCGATTGCGCAAACACTGAACGGCTCTTCGGAGGAACATACACCAACGGATGAAGAAAAGGCAAACATGACGACCGAGGAGGTTCTACGTGCAGAAGGCGCTGTCACTCAAGGCGAGCTTCTTAGGCAGGAGCAGGAAGCTGGTGTCGTGCCTGTTGCGCAGGCTACCACGAGGCGTACAATGATGACAGGAACACCAACGGTTTCGCGCGATCCTGTTATCCCTTCGCGTGAAGGAGAAGAAAGGCCCGAGGAGCATCCACATGCGCGAGGACCAGACCTGATAGGTATGGAGGATATGGGACCACAGGAAGGTGGATTGGGCGTTTCTCGACCACTTAATATGGAAGCGGCAGTAGGCAGACGGTCCAAGTCTCCGCAGCCCCCCGAGCAAGAGGTGGAGAAACATGAGGCAAAGATCGAGGACACGCAGGCCGAGGACTCGAAGACTCAAGAGCTCAAGGAAGAGGGGGCTAAAATTGAGGACGCCAAGGCGGAGGAGACGAAAGCAGATGAGCCAAAAATTGGCGAGGCAAAGGCTGAAGCTGAAGAGGCCGAGAAACCAAAAGGAGAGCAACAAGATGTTGAGATGACGGGCTGATAAGCTTGGTCGATCGTTTGCAGACAACTCACGATACCTTTATCTAATGACTAACTCAACTGCACGAACGCCGTTCTCTGATCTCGACAGCTCCCAGCTTTCTATCATCTTCACGACGCGAGTGGCATCATGATTGTCAACAACTACCATCACAGGCAGACACAATACATGTATTGGGAAGACACCTCGAACTTTTATCAAGAAAGCTCGCATGAAGAGAGAGGTAGGTGCAGATGCCCTCCACCTTCCCAATTCCAGTCGAGACAACAGAAAGCCAGACCCGGAAGTGCCTGCCACTAACCTTCCATTTACTTCTGCATACTTTCCCTTCTTCTTCCACTTCTGTTTCTATTTTCTTCTTCAGCATCAATTCCATCTCCATCCACAGCGTGTTCGAATTTGGCCGATCGCGCTGCGCGACGGATGTCATTCATTTCTCCTTAGCTCATACCTTAGGTCAAGCTCATTCCCTTACAGGTCGACATAGGTTAGGCTCGATCTCCACTTGCCGCCATGGTCAAACTTATGAACACGTTACCTGATTCAGCATCATCTCCAAACCATGGCCGCAACCGTCAACCCCTAAGTCAGCCTAGCACTATTCCTCCACCAACTCGCTCAAACAGCGTCATCGTGAACAAACTCCACCGGGTGCCTCCTTTCAACAATCGAGGTGTCACGACAGGTCTAGGCTTGACACCTCCCGCGACGAGGACACTACTCAAGAGACCGAGTGCTAAACTGCCATGGCTCGATGGAACTGCACATTCAAGACCCATGCCTGGTGCGTTTGATGATACTGAGCTAGATGAGCTCTCCCCTGCCGCACAAAACAAGCCAGTCGACAACGATGTGACGCCGATTGGTCAGCTTTCCAATGATTACAAGTCGACATCCTACGACAAAAATCCGCAAATTCGTCCACGTGGCTCTACTCAGTCCGTCAACCGAACGGTCAGTAAATCGCAGCTCCGCAGACTTTCAGCCTTCTCGAGCAAGCCTGAGCCACTTCGTGTTGTTATACCAGGCAGGACCGGGACCGTCCCATCCACGGCGACTGACACAGATGCACGGGAAGCTAGCGGAAAATACTCGCCCTCGGCTTACAGTAACACTCCTCAGAGCGATTTGAGCTCGGTCCAGCTTGACAGGTTGCCGAAGAAGGATCCTGCATCCTACGAAAGACTGATTGAGAAGCCTGTCGAGCCTTTAGAGTTTGTACCGCTGACTCCTGATCACGATGTGGATGATGCCTACGAATTACAAGGCCCTGAAACGCAGCCTGCGCTTCTGCTTAGCAGACACCCAAGTCTAGCTCTCAGCCCTGTGCAACAGTCTCCCACCTCGACGAAGATTCCTCCTCCGCCAGGGGTTCGTGGCAATCACGACGGTAACTTCTCTTCTGATCCTCCATCACGTTCTACGTCTGCGCAAGTCCCGCGAAGAGCGTTGTCAGACACTGGAGTTACAAGGAGGGCCAAACATCATCATGTAAAACAGCGTACAAATTCAATGCAAGGAGCTGTTTCTAGTTTGCAGGATCTGATGGAAGAAGCCTTGCAGGTCGCAGCAGATGCTGCCCGTCACAACAGAACAGACGACGTTGCTACCGTGCTGAACGAGGCTACGATAGCACTTCGAAAAGCAAGCACTGTTACAGGAATCATGAAAGAACCGCTAGTGGTTGATGATCTCGAGGCGGGTTTGTCATCAAGTGATGATACCCCTGATACATCAGACCTCAGCTCCGAGGACTCCGAGGCGAATATGGCCCACAAGGCCTCGGCAGACACGGTTCCGACAATATCCACTGGTGATATGGACGTCAAGCAGCACACCGCAATTCAATCTCCATTCTTGAACTCTGCTGGAGAGCGACCGAAATCGGAGCAAGTAGAATTCGATTCCCGTAGACCCGGAGATTTCTATCCCGAGAGCGTCTTGTCCATCTCCAGATTCTCGCCGCCGCAGACTTTAGACGGTGGAAGAAGGAAAAGCAAGTCGATCGACACAAGAAGTACTGGACCTGCTGCATCTGAATACGATGATCGCTCGTTGCTTACGACACCGCCTCAGCTAGCGTCGCCTCCTTCCGCGGACTCGATCATCATCGACTTTGCATACATCGAGAAGAAACCTGGAGAAGGCTCGGGCGAGGCCGCAAGACCGAGCATCAGACTCGGTCTTCCATCTGCCTTGAGACCTGGCGTAGCACAATCATCAGTGGCTTCCGAGCCGGTGGCATTCGAACCACAGATCGTCCGAGAAACCCCTTCTGCTTCGAGAATGGCGCCGAGCATCCATGAGCTTCAACCGGGTGACAAGATCATCGCTCCTAGCGCACAGCCGCATTGGGAAGCAGACGTGATATCGACCACGTCGCCTCCTACCGACAGTTCGAATGTATCGCGAGGGCTCGCGAGTAGACCTCGTAAGCGTTTGAGGCCACATCCTCACCACTTCATGGAATCCAGCTACTACAAGGTACCCGATAGAGATGACTCCCGAAGACATATGGACCATGACAAAGGCGAATCAGCTGTGCCTCTAACAACAAAGACAAGCCATAGATCTCACCGTCACCAGCAGTCACAACGCATGTCTGACGAGTATCCAAGTTCTCGCTCACACAAATACCGTCGCAAGCCCATTGCGAGGGAGTAGAACACCTTCCGCAAGCGACTCACGGCTGCTATTGCTTGTTTGAACACGATTCTTATCGGACTCATTGTTGGAATCTATGCTGGAGAAGTGCCCAAGATCCAATATCAGATTGCCGACCTCAACCATTATGTGATCTTAGGCAACGTATTGCTGTATATCGGACTCGGTATCACTACTCTTATCGCGTGGCCACTTCCGTTGCTGCATGGACGTAAGCCTTACGTCCTTTTGTCGTTGGCACTCACACTTCCCCTCCAGTTCCCGCAGGCGGTCGCAGTCCAGTCCTATCGATCTCCAAGAAGTGTGTACTATGTCGGACTCCTTCTTCCACGGGCCATTTCCGGACTCGCTCTTGGATTCGCGAATGTCAACTTTATCGCCACGCTGTTCGACCTTTTCGGTGCTTCGCTCCAATCGAATCATCCTCATCAAGAGCTTGTCGATACAGATGATCCACGAAGACAAGGCGGTGGGATGGGACTCTGGTTAGGGATCTGGGCATGGTGCTTCGTCGGCTCCCTTGCTGTGGGTTTCCTTTTGGGTGCTGTAGTGACAGCCCACCTGAACCCAAGCTGGGGATTCTACTTTGTTGTCATCATCCTCGCCATTTTCCTGCTCATGAATGTCGTGGCACCAGAAACACGACGTGCCCCGCATCGCAGGTCTGTGCTGCACTATTTCGACGAGGGGGACAACTTGAAGAAGAAGGTCGCTCGCGGTGAAGTTATGCTTCACCTGTCATCCGATGGGCCCAAATACTGGTATCAGGAAGTTTTTGCTGGCATGAAACTGATGACCAGCATGCTGATCCAGCCTGGATTCCTCGTACTTGCGGTATATACAGCATGGGTTTACGCTTTAGTGGTGCTTGTGACTTTGGCAAGTACGATCTGTAACGTCTCGGGCGTTAATACTAACTGTCCCAGCTGCTCGGTGCTGTTTTGTCGACTGAATACCTATGGAGGCCACAATATGTCGGCCTTGCCGTGTTCGCGCTGGCAATTGGCGCTGCGGTTGCTGTGCCATTGACTAAAGCAAACCTCTTTTCCAGAGACCGGCAGCAGCCACCTCGAACCGACAGCATGACTTTTCAGTCTCGAATCACTTGGTCTTCCCACCTCATTCGACGATGTCTATTCACGTTTGCGCTACCGATTGCCGGTCTAGCGTTCGTTCTGACAGCCAAAGGTAACAGTGTGAACTGGTCAGGGCCTACGATCACTTCAGCAACAGTGGGCTTCCTCGCAACTTTGGCTATCGCGGAATGCATCGGATTGACAATGGAGACTTTCGACACGTGCGATTTGCAGCCAGGCGTAAATTCAAAGCACCGGCTTCAGAGTCTGGAAAGTGTCACACGCCGTCGTCGCACCAACTACTCGTCCTTCCCTAGAGTCGCGGCTGGTATCTTCGCTGCTCAGGGCATAGGCTTCTTTCTCGCCGCAGCCGGCACCGCTGTCAGTGGTCGGGTGACGCGAGCCATCGGTGCTCAAGACGCTGTTGCCGTCGTCGCCGGTATCCTACTCGGCACTACAATACTCTTGTCGCTTGTTCTTTGGCGCTTCAGGACGAAGCAGGTCATTCCGGACCACGCTTTTGGCACAAAACAAGGCACCAACGACTGGTCTGCGGCGGATCTGGACAAGGAGTGGAAGGCCGTCATTGTTGGGAACCCGTCTGGCAAGCACAGGCGAATGAACCTGCTCGAGACGGGGAGGTGGAGTAGGTGGACTGAGATCAGGAGGCTAAATAAGCTGTCGAAGCATACTTTGTGATTGTGTTTTGGCGTGGCGCGATAGAGCTCCTGAAATAACACCTACCTTTCCTATTAATTAGCGCCGAGTCTGTGCTATGTGCTGGTGTGCGTCTGTCGACTGTGGACTGAACGCAGGGCTGTAATGATTGATGCGATACATGTACTCCTTAAAAACTATTTCTTTCTGCTCCCTCCCGGGTCTTCTAACATCGAGAAGCATCATGCGTTCATGACATATGTCATGAACCTAGATCAGAGTGAGGTATTGATAAAAAATCACGGTAAGTTACTGACAGGGGTTGAGCATTTCGGCAAAGTGCGCTGTTCTGTCTTGGTTCGACATTTCCGACTTCGACTCCGCATCGTTGCTCTATCCTTCCTCCTCCAACACATCATGAACAACACCGATCTTCGGTTCGTTATGTTCGAAAAAAAGGTCCCGGGCAGAGGACATATCGATGATTGCGGGTGAATTTCCTGGTCGTGTCAAGTGATTGAAGACGGTGAAGTACCCATCAACCTGTACAAAAGTGTCGCAACGCACCTGCCTAGAAGCCTCATCAGCACCTTCCTTTGCTCGTCTCACGAATCACACTGTAAGCCGGCCTTTACGCCGAGAGCCTGGTAAGGTAGTATGGCATCTTCTCCACTTCCCATTCGTACAATCAGAAGAATCGCCGTCTTTCACTTGGAATCACTTTCACCAGCAGCGATGCCATCGCTGTGAACGAAGCTTCACTCGTAAACAGGCACAATCTTGCAGTCCTTATCAGACTGCAATGTGTCCCTTCGGCGCACCAGATCCCCAATGATGTCAGACAGTACTTGCGATCTCGACAGGTGAAAGTGGAAGTCAACTGCAGGATTGGGCTTGGCATGTCATCGCAGCAGTATACTGCACCGCACTGCCAATCTGGATGGAGACATTCGAATCGGCGACGAGTTGGCGAGATGGAGACACTACATTGGGCCGATATATCAGCAGCACTAAGCGACTTGGAATCAGAAAGCGTCCTCCGCTTCTACCAAGACGGCGATTCGACCAATGCCTGGTGTCTGGAAGAAGTCGTCCAAGCATACGCCTACACCTACAAAGGCACCGCTTCACTTGTCTACAACAGCTCTCCACTTCACTCACGCTCACAATGCCGCTCCCGATCTTTGCCCCTCACCGGCTCCTCCCTAGCTTCACGCTCGCTTATGCGTCTCGACTCTTTACCTCGTTTCCACTCCCTGAGCAGCAAGTTTCGCACACCGACCACTGAGCTTCAACCCAATTTCGCGATTCGCAGCACGCTTTGCAGCACCATTTCGATGAGGGACGGCTTTGTTGACGTTGAGCTTGATGGTGAGTGAAAATATCCCACAGAGCTCGCCACTCTGCTTCCTGTGCGTGACTCTTCGTGGTGCGACGGTGCGATAATCGGATGGATATTGGACGGTCTTTATGGAGGATGGAGAGCTATAAGAGGCCAAGGAGCGAACGCAAGTGTGATGGAAACTATTTGAGTATCTTTATCCTTGACTTATTGTCGAGACACGCAAGCTAACGCGCCTGCAGACAAGTATATCGAGACCCGCTAATCCAACTGCTGACAAGACGACAGACGATGAAGATCTCCTACCTATTCCAGAGTCCGAATCTCGTCCACTGACTCCATTCTCGACTTATTCCGACCCGTTTGTAGTCGAAGGTATTGGAGATGCCGCGATCCGGACCCCATCCCCCGTGGGGCAGCAACCTGGGGACACCACTGGGGATACGACGTTGGTTTCGCTTGTGGGCCACTGTGAGTATATCGAATCTTGGTTCCATCCAACATCTAATCAAAGATTCCACAGACGAGACACAATCTTCTTCTTCAGTAGCAAGCCCCGAGCAGGGTCGTGGTGGCATGTTCTCCTTACCATTTGGCTCGACACCACGATTCCGTCCTCCTACACCTCGTGGGATAAGTTGGGATCCAGTAGCACCCAGCACTCCCAGTATGCTCAGCAAAGCCGGATATACTTCAACAACTCACCTCCTGCAACAACCACGCCGCGTCTACGACCCCTCTCTATCATCCCGATCTCGCTCCACCAGGTTCGACACCCCACTGAAGGACATCGACATCAATCCACCTGATCGGATCTGCACACCACCCAGCATCCATTCTTCAAGCGGTCCACGAATGATACCATGCGCTAGAACCCAACGCTACCCAGAAAGCCCCGGCACGCCTCTGCTGCCAGTACTCGAAGAACCCACGACCGCACACAACATTCCCGCACTCGACATCGACATCCCTGCTCCAAACAACTCCACCGAGCCACACCGCTCACACCACCGGCGTATCAGCTCACGCGAGATCTTCTCCTACATCGCCCACCACGGCCACGAAGAGCAATTCCACAACCACGGCCACTTATCCAGCGACATCGCCCTAACCCACCTCGAGCGCGGCCCCTACACGAAACTAGACTCACCAACCACAAACACAACCTTCCCGCATCTCGACATCTCCCACACCAACACAACCCTCCCAGCCCTCTCCTTCACACAGATCGACTCAACCTTCCCGCGCCAACTCTCTCGCAGCGCAACCTACACGCCGCACCCCTCCGTGCACAGCAGCGTCTACCGCACACAATCCCGTTCCGAGCGATCCGTCGGCTACTGGTTCCTGGTAGGTGTGGCCGCACTATTACCGCCGCTGAGTCTACTCTTCGGCTACGGGGTCTGTGATCCGTTCCTCACGTCTGTGAGACAGGGACGGTTGCCGGATATCAGTAGGCAGAAACGCGTCGCGCTGGTGTTGGCGTGGGTGCTCATGGGCGTGGTGCTTGGCGCTGCTGTTGGGGTTGGGATTGCGCTGGGGGGACTGAGAAGGGGTTGATAAGGGCGGAGTGGATTGATTTAGGGATGCGATGCTCGAGGAGGTAGGCAGAACATGGTGGAGACCTGCTCTGGAAAACTGTGGGTCGACCGAGTCTCAGATGGCACGATGTTGGGAACGAGTTTGAATCTGGATCAGCTGGAGACGAGTACTGGACTTGGGATGAGGCAGGACTGAACGACGCGTGCGCGTTCTGGTGTCTGAGGATGCTCTGGACCTTTTGCTTTTTGACTTTGTATGATACCCCATTTGCGCGTTAAGCCGACCTCACCAACAAATGTAGTAAGGTCGTGGACCCTGAATCAGTTCGCCGAACAATCTCCAGACGTTCTCCACGACACTGTGCGTCAACCTGACGATCGTCCATAAATTAATAAACTCCACCAGACGAGTGTCATGACGTGAACGTGCAAGGTAGGAGCGACAAGTACGAGTACAGTAGGCAAATACCATGGTAAAAATCTTCTACTCATGCAACTCTCCATCTCATCTCTAGACCACAATAATCCTTCACATCTCTGCAATCCGATCACATCCCTCCTCCACTGCAATAACTCACCAGAAACCACCGCCAACATGTCAATGAACGCCCTAGTCGTCGAAGAATACGGCGACGTCTCCAAGATCGTGCACAAAAAAGTGCCCAAACCAGACCAACCGCGCGGTCACGACGTACTGATCTCGTCCGTCCCTCCTCCCCTCTCCAGTCCGACTCCCAACTGACCGAACAAACCCCAGCGTCAAAGCCTGCTCCGTAAACCCAATCGACACCAAAGTCCGCAGCAAAGTCTACGACGACTACCCAGACTACTACTCGCACGTGCCCAAACCCCGTCCCTTGCCCTTCGAGACCGGCTACCAGATAATGGGCTACGACGGGGCGGGGATCATCGCCGCCGTCGGCGACAGCGTGCAGGGCCTGAAGCAAGGCGACGAGGTCTACTACTCCGGCAGCCCGATCCGGCAGGGCAGCAACGCCTCGTACCAGCTGGTGGACGGGCGCAGCGTGGCGCACAAGCCGCGGTCGCTGTCGATGGTCGAGAGCGCCGCGATGCCGCTGACGTGGATCACGGCTTACGAGGCGCTGGTGGAGCGGCTGGGGATCTCGCCGGGCGAGGAGGCGGGGCTGCTGATCATCAACGGAGCCGGCGGCGTGGGCAGCGTCGCGACCCAGATCGCGAAGACGCTGTTGCGCCTCCCGCTCGTCGTGACCACCGCCTCGCGGCCCGAGACCGTGCGGTTCAGCAAGGACATGGGCGCGACGCACGTCGTCAATCACCGCGAGGATATCGTGGCGCAGATCGCGGACCTGCGTCTCGACGTGCCGATCAAGTACTGCTTCATCACGCACGGCACGACGCCGTATCTGGACCCCGTGAGCCGCATCGTCGCGCCCTTTGGCCGAGTCTGCAGTATCGTGCAGACGACGGATATGAGCCCCATGTACGGCAGCCAGTTCATGGCCAAGAGTCTGACGTTTGTCTGGGAGCTGCTCGGCACCAAGCCTTGGTTCGGCACTGATGTCGAGAGCCATGGAAGGATGTTGCGCGACTTGGCGCGGTTGCTTGATGAGGGCAAGGTCAGGTGTCATTTGAAGAACACGTTGAGGCTGGATCTGAAGGGCTTGAGGGAGGGGCATGAGTTGGTCGAGGGCGGGAAGACGATTGGCAAGAATGCGCTTAGTGTGGATTTTGGGGAGGGAGGCGAGGTTTTTGCGTAGATGGTGTGATGAGTTGCTGAGTAGCGATAGCTGCATCATCGTCATGGTCTTCATCGATGCCATCATTTTACCAATACCATCGCCACGATCAATGATATATGGAACGAAACACATAGATACCATTGTAGATTTTATAAGCTTCCCAAGCACAACCACACCAACACTCAGTCCAGCTCTATACCTGGTGGAGAGGGAGCCGGTGGGTTACCGAGACGGATATCACTGAGCGGTTTCGAGCGACAGATCCCCATCCCTATCCCGAAGCGATGCGAATCTCCCTCTTCATCTGCTCCAACCTGCGATGCATATCCCACAACTTTTTGCGATCCTCCTCTTTGACCTGCTCGGGAGGCATACTGGAAAGCTCGTCGTAGAGCTTGTTGTACTTTGGATAGTAGTGCGAACGGAACTTTTCGGCGAGGCAGATTGCTTTTTCCCACGATATACGAGCGGCTTCCGAAGACGAAGAGAGGTTACTGGGACTGCGTTGCCAGCCGGGAGACGAGACAGATGTGCCGTTTGTGTTTGTCACCGACCCGGAGCTGGACGAATTGGAGCTGTATTTGGCAGAGTGTGTGGATGAGGACTCGGTTCGTCTGTGTTTGGGCTCTGGTCCGAGGTTATGATCGTGTACGCCGGATGATGTATCGTTTGCCTTGCGCTTGAGGTTGTTGTCATCGTCCTTTAATGACTGAGTTGATGACTGAGAACCTGTGACCGCACGTTGTGTGGGTTTCACTGCTGGCTTGGCTGTACCATTCGGCCCATCCGTCCTGGCTGCTTTCAGGGGACGATCACTGTCATCGCTAGATTCCGCGTGAGGACGTTTCTTGGCAGAAGCCACAGACGCAGCAGGTCTATGCTCTTCTTGTTTCGAATTTGAAACTCCATTGACCGGCCTGGTGGACGATGGTGGTCCGACGCGTGTGTCCTTTCGATCAGTGCCATCATTTACCGAAGCCGAGGAGAGAGTAGATGTGTTCCGTGGTCGGGTCGGACCCAGCGGAGAAGGAACCTTTGGCTTATTGCTTTTGAGAGGACTGAGTTGCGATCCGTTCCTCGAAGTGGATGTCGCAACAGGCTGATGCTTCTCGGATCTACCCGATGGAGTGGTGTTGGGTGTAACCTTTTTCGATACAGAGGACAGTCCAGATTCTGGTCGTGGAGTGAGCCGGGCGTCCTTTCGATCAGGAGCAAGTTTGCCATCACGTTTGTCAACCGCGGATTTGGCTGCTGTTGCTGTCTTCGAGTCGATCCTGTTACCCTGACTGGTGCTTGGTAGCGGGGATCTGCTAGCAGCTTTCTGCGCCGGTACGCGAGTGTCAAGTGAAGGCTTTGGCTTTGATCCATTGGTCGACACCACACTGTCCTTGTGATGTGATCTCGGTTCATCATCGTCAGACTCGTGTACGACCTCTACAGACTTGATCTTGCTCGGAAGAGGTTTCTTGGCCTGCGCGACTGGCTTCGGACGAGCCTTTGTCTCACGATCACTTGCCGCTGCTTCTTTCTCCTGCCGTTTCTTCTTGGCCTCTTCGGCCACCTTTGCCTTTCTCGCCTCCTTCATTCGCTTCTCGATGGATATACCTCCCGACCGTGGTGTAGACAAGGCCCCCAATTTCGGGGTGCCCTTCGTTTCCGATAGCTTAGAGTCATTCTGACCGTCGTTGTTGGGTATCGGACTACGTGCCTTTTCTTTCTCTTTGATCGCCTGCGAAGCAGCCAGCGCCTTTTGCAATTTTGAGACTACAATGCCCTTTCCTCTATCTTGTGGTGGTAGCAACAAGTCCCAAAGTTTGTCCTCTTTCGGTAATCTCAGCCTATCATATGCTCGAATAGCATTCTCCTTTGCAGCCTCGCGTTCGCTATCCAGTCTATATCTGAAGCCGTAGAGATCCAGCTCCCTGAAAGACTTGTGTCGGAGGGCCCACTCGTGAGTGGTTGCATCCTCGTCGGCGACTTTGGCGAGACGCTCACGGCATTTGCCAAGTGGAATGTGAGTGTGGGCCGATATTTGTTGCTCAGTAGATGGCTTGGCGGCCAAGAAGTGAAGAATAACACGATCCATTGCTCTATCTCTGGCCAAGTTTTGGGGGTCTGAAGACGACAGAGATTGAGCGAGGTGCAACGAGCTGCTCGAAGCCTGAGCACGTAATGAGGAATTGAGGTCATTTCGGCGAGGTGGCTGGACACTTTTGGTCTTTGCATTGACAATACCAGTGCTGATTGTGGCCCTGAGAAGTAATGAGTTTGAGCACTAGAAGTGGCTGGATGTGGGTGGGCAAAGTGAAGTGATTCCAAAAGACCTACTTCTTTGCTTCCTTCTCTTGAGCAAACGACGCTAGACTTTGCCTGAGATTGGCCAGTGCCGCATCAGTACCAGCGGCATCGTCCGAAGATGGCTCGCTGGCTTTCAAAGTTGCGATCTGAGTGACTGCGCCTTTGAAGGTGAGATCAGGTGAAGAGCCCGAGGACTGGTAGATTTCATGCTGAACCGTCTCCGGAGAGACAGCGAGCTGAACAGTTTTGGTGCCATATTTCAATTTCTGCAATGACAATTACTCAGTAAACTGTTCGCAGGGATCAGATACCTGAGTATAACAAGGTGATTCCATACCAAAGTCTTTCCAGTCAACAGCGTGAATCCTTTACTGTTACGAGCCAGCTGCTGCAACTCTTTGACAAGTTCGTTATTCAATTTACACACAGCAACGGCCTGTGCCGATGCAGATTGACTTCCATCTCTTATTGTTTTCGTAGGAGTGTTGTGCAAGACGAAGCCTCCTGGAGGAATGACCTGTGTGGACATGGCTTAGGCCCTCGGGAGGGACTAAGATCGGCTTAGTCGGATCGAAGGACGAGTACCATGAGCGGGTCGATGGTATGGGTAATATCTGGGTGATGTTCCGTTCTGTGTTCCTGGATCGAGTTCAAGTCGTCTCTGCATCAGAACGTCAGCTCGTTCGTGGGGGTAATGCGAAGTGCGAGTGATGGTCGAGTCTCGGGTGAGTGGGTGTCATGGGAATCCTTACTGGAAGGCTGCATATCTCCCAGACTTCACGTAATCGTGAATCAGTATGGGAGAGTCTGACAGATCAATGAGATTGCATGTGTAATTAAAAGTCGAGAGGACGCGATTGTAGGAACAACAAAGGGTAAGAAACGAATGGGTGGTGTCGTACAGTAAGGTAGACACAATAGTGGGTTGGGTGGTTACGGGATTCCTCGTAGTACTCGTACTGTACTGTAGATCGTGCGTTCGGTTCAGCGTGCCAGTGATGCAGTGACCATGAGCGATGGGCTAAGTTTAACTGGCTGCTAAGCCCGGGATCTTGAGACCGGGCCGCTGCGCTCCAATTCAGCAGGCACTTGCACTTGCAGCCCTGACTCCCGTTCTTGTCGATTGGCTTGAAGGCGTCTAGTCTTCAGCGACCGTTGGAACTTGCAATAGATTGGTAGGCGACGTGATGAGCACAGGTTATTTGAGATTGGGCGATATTTCTTTGTTCTTGAAGCAATTGTGCAATAACATGAATATATTCGAGAACAAAGAGACGTCAATTACTTTAGTGCAGTCAGCCGCATTCACGTGTCTCGAAATGGAACACAGGCTCAAATGTAGCAAGCACATCCTGTACCACTCGCACCTGCCTGGTCGACCTGCATCTGCGGCATCACTTCCTATTTCCAGCGTAGGCCAAGGCTTCTGATCGCGCTTACCCGATTTGGGTTCAACATTACTGTGACAAAAGCAGCAGATTCCGGATCTCTTCCCCCAGGACGATTGACCATTCGTTCCTGTATTCTTTTCTGCTGACGTTCAAGTTCCTTCCATTTTTGGTGCTCACATCGTACCTTAGGCTTGGAAGGCGTGTCAATTATGCCATGATCCTGGTTCAATAGCAAGTGCAGCCGTCATGATTTACCCAACCATGTCTTACGTGCATTTGCCCCGACTTGTGGCTTGCGCGAGCAGACGCGCTTGGGACCGTCGCGCATCTCCGCCATTGATCCTTGCACGGACGGCTGACGGCTCGGAAGAGACAGAGACGCCTGTGGGGACATCTCGACACACAGACTCTCTCTGACACCACTCTTCTCAGGCACATTATTTGTATTGAATCATGAATGATTATTGTCCGCTGATGCGGTGTGACCTCAGCTCGCTTTGCACTCACTTTGCAATTCCACCTGCAGGTCTCAGTTCTTGCACATGTCTATGGAAAGTGATGAGAAATCAATGCAATCTGTGAGACGGCCTGGCCTGCATGTGCTCAGCTTCCCCGTCTCCCCTGAGGCACGATCATCGGCGGGCAATCTCAGTCAGTGCACTCTGTAGCCATTGCCCTTGCATCATGGGATTGTCTCGCGTTTATTACCACTGAATAATACGGAAACACAAACAATGCAGTCGTTGATTCAGTAAACAGCTGGTTTCGAGACAGACTATGGCCTGGAATCCCTGTTATCCGCCTTGCTGCCTGCTCATGAATCTCGAACCATGAATATCCACCCAAGTGCCATGCAACAATTCAGCCATGCAAATGCCCCTTCGTCCTTTGAGAGTCATCATCATCGTTGTAATGTTCTTGTAGTTCATGGTGCTCCGTTGGGGTATCGTAGAAACGACCTGCTCCTGCATGATTCGCACCGAAAAGTGGCACTCGATAATGTCCTGTTGTCCCCATTTGACATTCATGAAGGCCGTGGACAGTAATTTCGTTCTCGTCGGAACACCGCCGATGTGTCAGCTGTTTGCAATGCATCTTCATCGTCGTATTCTTAGTGGTCGCAATCGTGAGAAAGGTATCGGGAGGGTAGAGTGTTGCACAATAACATGACGAATGCTGATCGTCATGCTGGCGGCAAGGAAAAGTATTTGATGTGATCGGTGCGCACTTGATCTTTGACTGATCTACGGTTTGGGCTCTGGGTATTTGTCCATGAGTTCTTCGATCTTCGGAATCAGGTCCGGGATACGGAAAGGCTTCGACACGACATCATCCTAGAACTTGTCAGCTTCACTGCCTTTACTTGCACCTTTCGACGACATCAACTTACCATGCCCGCTTCGAGTGCGGTCTGGATTTGCTCGCTTCGGGCATTAGCCGTCACAGCAATAACGGGCACGTGTCGAATGAATTTGCCATCCTTTTCCATCTCTCGGATCCGTTTCGTAGCCGTCAAGCCATCCATGACTGGCATCTCCTGATCCATGAGTACAACACTGAGTTCCAGAGGCGTCGAGCCGTCTGTGACCGGCTTGTCCCACCATGTCGACTGCTTGAGTCGGTCCAGTGCTTCTCCACCATGATTCGCAACGTGAACAATGCATCCGAGATTCTTGAGCTGTCTCTGAAGCACCCGCTGGTTAACGAGATTGTCTTCGACCAGGAGAATATGCTTTTGCTTGTCCGCAGATGCTCTCTTGCGGCCTACTTTGTCAGACTCGCCCACAACCGAGGTCGATTGTCCCTCGATCGATGCACTGATCTTGGCAGCAGCGCTACTCGCACTGTCATCGTTATCTGGACCGTTGCTGCGCTTGCCCTTGACATAGAATGCGAACGTGCTGCCTTTTCCTGCTTCAGATGCAACACCGATCTCGCCTCCTTGAAGCTCGGAGAGCTGCCGTGAGATGAACAAACCTAGACCAGATCCTCCATATTGAACGTGTGTTCTGGGCGAAGCTTGCGAAAAGCGCAAGAAGAGCATCTTTTTCTCTTGAGGACTAAGTCCACGACCAGTATCTGCTACGGCGAATTGGATAAAGACTTCTTCACCGTCGCCCCAATCTTGATCCTGGAACTTGTCCGCTCGATCTGGCTGTCTACTCTCAAAGTACTCGATCATGCCATTCTCGTTCTCCAGCTTGGACGGCCGTTCGATGGAAGCGCCAATCGAAACTGTGATTGTTCGCTTCTGCTCAGTGGTCGTAAACTTGATAGCGTTCGTGGTCAGGTTGATCAAGACCTGTAGCACACGACTAGGATCGAATCGGACCCAGTCGATGTTGTTCTTCCTGTATGACTCGTCGACAACAAACTTGAGCTGAATGTCGTTTGACTGCAGCTCGCCCTCGTGCATCTTCAATGCTCGTTGAACCACCGTCAATGGCTGAGCATCTACTGGAGTAACGAGCAGAAGCTGCGAATCCAATTTTGACAAAGTCAGAATATCGTCCACAATACGCTTCTGATGGTGAGCGCATAGAGATATAGTCTGAGCTGCTTCCAACGTTCCAGCGATACTTTCCTCAAGATCCGCTTTCGTAGAAGGCTGGATCGCTTTGGAATCTGGCGGGGTATTACTCCTGATACCTAGCCTCTCCCTCATCTTGGTCATTGTCGTGGCGACCTCGTCGGCGCACTGCAGTATAGCAGAGAGTGGATTGCGCATCTCGTGCGACGTCATATCAATAAAGTTCTCCTGCTGCCGTTTGAGCTCAACAGCTTCTTCCATTTTGCGCTTCTGGAAACCCTCTGCCCACTTCTGCTTGCTGATATCGGTGAAACTGCCAAAGATGCTCTTGATGTTACCAGTGTCGTACTTTTCAGGATATGTCGAGAACAGCACCCATCGCTCACCCTCGGTTCCATCGGGGTCCCTCCATGTTGACTGGAACCGGAACGTTGTGGTCATGGGCTTTTTGTCAGTCACCAAGGAACGCCACACGTCTTGCACTACTTGGCGATCTTCCTCTTTGACAGCGTGCATCCACTTGTCTGCCATGTCGTCCAGTCCCTGCTTTGGAATACCCGAAACATCAAACCACGCATCGTTGCAGAATGTAATCTTGCCCTCTGCGTTGGCTATGAACATTCCGACGGGCGCAAACTCTGCCATTCGCGTGAACTTGGTCTCACTTTCGATTGCCTCTTGAGTTCTTACTGCAAGCTGTTCTGAAAGTTCCAACCGATCCATGGCTGCCAGTTTTGCCGCTTTCTGTCCACGTCGAATCTCCTCCTCGAACAAGACAACCGAAGCAAGCGACGTGGCCAGTTGCCTACTAAGTAGCTGTATGAATAAGCTGTAATCTTCATCATACGGCCTTCGAGGATTGACACCGAGAACCAGGAAGCCAAGAACGGTCTCGCCGGTCGTAGGATGGATCGGACATATGACCACCGACTGAACCGCATCACCGAATCCGCGCTCTCCCAGTCCTTCGAGTAGTGTCGCTGGCAAGTCCTTGGTACCGACGTCGAGGACTACAGGTTTGTCCGTCTTAAGGACTTCCCTGAAAACAGGTCCAAATCCTTCGGTACCTGACTTGAGGTCGAATGTTTCCGGTGCTGCTGCATGATTGATGGGAACTCCCAACGTACCCTCGAGGTTACAGATCATGCTTGCGCTGTAGCTTGTGGACAGCATTGAGGAAGCGTCGGAGTCGGCGTCGTCCGTTACTGAATAGAGCAGCACAAATGGTGTGTCATATTCATTCAGTTCAAAAGCAGCCAGTACTTGGTCCCAGAAAGATCGCACATCCCTTGCAGAGGCTGTTCGTTCGCCAATCTCTCGAAGTGTCAACATGCGTCGTTCGGCAATTTTCCTTCGCGTCTTTTCAAAAGCTGGATTGTACAGGCCCATGACGCTGCCATCGCTGCCGACCATTGGGATAATAGACCAGGAAAAGTATGTCTCTTCAAGATAGCCGCTTCGCTTGATGAATAAGCAATCATCATCTTTCATAGTTGCCTCTCCTGTCAGCTTTGCGTTTTCAAAGACGTCCTTGACTTCGTGCCAATCTCGGCCCACGCTTCACTATAGCTTTGGCCCATTAACTGTGGATGCTTCTGCCCAGCCAGAAGGATATAAGCCTCGTTGTAGATTGCAATCAGATCGTCTCCCCAGTACATAGCAGCAGGATGGGGACTGGCCATGATCAAGTTACACATCTGCCGCAGATCGGCGGGCCAGAGCTCGATCGGTCCTAGTGCGGTAGATGCCCAGTCAATAGATCGGGCGAATTGAATGTGTCGCGGCATGTTGTCACTGACTGGTATACGAGTCCAGTCAAAAGATGGCTCTTCCTCGACTACTGGTAGATCGTCGAGTACAAGCATGTCCGAGTTCTGTCTTATCAAGCCTGTTGACGCACTTCCGTCGGAGCTGGAGTAATGCGGCGTGATTCTGGTTGACAGGGGCGTCTCGGTCAAAGGCACGATCTCACTAGAGCCATTGCGAGACTGCGAGGGCCGAGCAACCGCTGGTGTGGCACTGCCGAAATAATCTGCTGGTTCTTGCGGTTCTTGCGTGGCTTGCGGTATTTGCTCCGACTGTTTCGACTGTGTGTTTGAGGGATGTCTCACAGCTTTCAGTCCCGGAGATGTAGAGCCAGGCGCAAAAGCGCCGCTGACCAGCCGTAACCTCTTTCGAAGTGTGGAGCATGACCAGGACAGGCCAGCGAAGTTGAAAGATGGTAGGCAGACATTAAGACTTTCGCCGTTGACGGCTGCGCTCAGTAACCAAGCTTTGAACTGAACGAAGGACTGAGAAGCAGAGTTGTCGCCAGCGGGTTCTTCTTCCTGACCAGTCGCAAGTTCCATAAGCCTGCCATAGGACCGAAGCGAGGAGTTGACAAAGAGCGGCCGCAGATGGCCAACACCGTAGTTGCTGCTGTCACCCAGATCCACAATCATGGTAGGCCGTTCATCTTGCTCCAATAATTCCACTACTCCTATTGAACTAATCAGGCTCAAGGACGGAGCGCTGTTTCTGTGGTTCATCGAATCCGGAGAAGTCGAACGGACAGTGCTGGATCTCTCTAAAGAAGCGCGCATGGCCATTGCGGTAGGTACGGCTGGTGTTGAGACTGTGCCTCGAGCCAGACTCACGGTCTTGACATGACCCTCTTCTGTCTTTGCTTTACTTAACATCCTGGCTGCTGCTTCTGAACTAGAGAAACGAGGTGGAAGCGAGGGTCTACCGATGGCGCTGTGGCTGAAGAAGAGAGGAGATGGAGGTTGAAGTTTATTGATCGAAGGACCAGGGAAATTGAAGTGACCAAGGTCGTGCTTGTGACGGGGATACAATTTAGCCCGCTTGGAATCCGGCTCAGATGTTGGCCCCTGTGAGGAACCCGAGTCAAGTTGTCGTTTCCTGTCGCTCGTGGGTGTCTATAAAGTATATCAGTAAAGACTCGTAGTCCTTTGGTCTACCCAAAGTGTGTCCCGATGATGTAGCCTCGACTGCACCATGACAGATTCCGAATACGTACAACAGGTTCTTGCTTGCTCTTGTGGATATGAATGGAATTTGGCTGTTTTTCTTCCGGATTGGAGATAGATCGGCCCCTTGTATCTTGCGGACGGGATTTCGGAGCAGCCACCTGGGCTACCTGGCCATCAGATACGCGAACGAGCTTGGGATCAGGGAGTTTCAACGTTGGAGGCGGTGGGCGGAAATGCGGCGGAAAGCTGGGCGAGCGCGAAGGGTCGGATTGCGGCAACGTCGTGTCGGTGGTATGTGTCCGTGGCTGCGGATTCGCGAGTGTGTCGGGCGGAGGTGACGACTGATTGGGATGGTGTGGTTTACTCGTACTGTCGAAGCCGCCGGAGTGTGTGAAGATTGATCCCTGATAATTCATGTGGTCCCAGCTATGGGTATGGACGAGTGGCCGAAGAATGACATCGAGACACTTGCATCATGCGGTGAGGTAGTCAGAGGACGCTGTTGATGTCGAGGCGTTGCAGTGTCGACAGGCTGACCTGTATTGATGCCAGGCGCACCGTAGTCGACAGTTTGTAGAGAATTGATGTGCTTCGTGGTGGTGATGATTCTGAGGTCGTGCTGTACTGCTAGTAACGTTAAGTGCCTAAACGCGACGTTAAAGGCCGGCAAGTCCCGCCAAACAGGCTTGAATTCCGGAGTTGGAAGGAGCGATTACGAAACACGTCAATATGAGAAACGACCCTGCGACTTTAAATTCTGAGTGCTGTGAGCGCGGCTTCATCCAACTTTGCATGCTCTTCTTGCCACTGACGAGGCAGTAGAACTCGATAATACGGCTAATTCGGAGTGCTCAGTATGAAAGTACCTCGCTTAATGCATGAAGCAATAATCAGTGCCTACCGTCCTGCATACAGTGCAAGGCTCCGGGTCCGGCTCCGCGGTTCTGCGGTTCTGAAAGCGGAGGGACCGACCACGTCTTCCGTCGCGTGCATGCGCTGTTGCAGGCGACGCCAACTTCGGCGTAGTGTCTATCACGAATTATGTACTTTCCAGCACAGGCTGAAGATACTGTAGCAATCGGGGTAAAGAAGGAAAGAACACTCTGCGACAAGCTTCAGCTCGTCAAAAGATTCCTTCTAGTCAGCGCCACGGACGCCTTTCACGGATGCCTTTCACGTCACGTCACGTCCACAGGAGAGCAGCGCAAACTGCTTGAACCTACTGACGACCGGATCAAAGGATCAACCACATGAACACGACAGGTCTGATCAGTGACTTGCTGCTAATTCTGAGCGTTGCAACAATTGCTATACTCATAGAAGTCCCAGAAGCAGCTACTGCAATGCCAAGCAGCACTGCTAGATGCAGTCAAGGCAAGAAAAGCTCGAGTTCATTGCATTCATGGTAAGGTACACTTGCCTTCTCGGCAGGCCAGTCAAGGCTCTCTGTGTTGAGGCTGTGTAAAGACCGAGGTCTTCTAAATGACTCCTGAACGTTCTCATAGCCAGCTGACGTGATTATTCGGATCCGGGTATCGTTCAATATCATTTTGTTCGTGTTTATAAATGTGAATTAAGGCTCAGGCATAAGGGCAGTTGAGGTTCGAATGGTGCCTGGCGCGTCAATGTCTTGGCGCCCCGGATGTCTCATCTCGCCGGCCGTCAAATCGATCGCGACTTGCACCTTACAGTACCTGCAAAAACCACTCATACACAAGTCGATTATTCGAGACATTGCCATGGTATACGATTGGGACGACAAGCGTGAAGCTTGTTTCCGCATGTACGTGCAAGAGAAGAAAACGTTGGAAGAAATCAAGGAGTACTTCAGACAGGAGCTGGGATTTGCCCCGAGGTAAGTCTTTTTCGACCTCCGTCCTCAACTACAGTGTCCGACAACTACAAGTCCGCAATATCATACTGACCCGATGTAGTCGACGGGCTTTTCAGGTTCAATTCAAGGTAAGCACCAGCCGTCGTTGATGCCTATCCTTGCCGATATCATCGTCGCCCAGGCGGACTGACTCATGATGTAGCGCTGGGAGTTTCCGCCAAAGCAGAATCGCACTCATAAAAATGAAGCTCTCATCGAACGTGTACGGCAGCTATGGGAGGGAAATATCATGCAGAAAGACATGGTTCCCATCCTCACCGCCGAAGGATACACCGTCACTGGCCGTGAATTGATGCGCATTCGAGCTAAGCATAAATGGTTCTTGAGACGACCAAACGGTACTACCATGACCTTGCCGGAGGAGCAAGCAGAGCAAGGTGGACAAGACGAACAAATCGACCAGAATGAGCTATCTGAAATTGCACAAGCGAACCAAATAGCAGACGATCACATGCAAATGGCCAACCAACAGATGCAAGAACAGCAGATGGATGCTTTCACGCCACAATCTCAAGAGATTTCCGAAGAGAATGGTAACTCAGCTCAATGTTGTGATGGGGACCATGGCTGACACGATCGACAGATGGGATGCTAGACCGTCGCGAAAGATATAGGCGTCGAAAGATGATGGATAGTGATCCGAAGTGGCAAGCTCGCAAGCGCAGAAGACCTCAGAGCGATCGAGATGGAGCGCAAGCTGACATTCGAGGTCCTCCACGTTATCCATCCGAGACGACGCTAGGTGAAGTTCGCAACTTGTTGCAGCTCGACAAGCAGATGTATTGGGATATGCGCAGCCAATTTGAGGACATCTGTCGGCAGAGAGGCATCCTCAGAAAGACCACGTGCGGACCGGAGGCATGGCAAGCTGCCAAAGACTTTCTGATTCAAACCAATCCACACCTAAACCAAGTCTTTTCCACACCAGATCAGAGTCTGTTGCAACGTATGCGGCTTTCTCTAGACGTCGCTTGCATGGATGTCACGAAACATATCCGCAATGCTGGCAAGTCTTTCACACTGGCAGACGCAAAGAACATTTTGGGGATCAACCCTGATCAAGCCAGAGAACTACGAGACAGTTTGATGGCAATTCTTGCCGCGAATGGCTTTGTCAACACATTTGAATCAGACAATTTGGGCGAGCTCAAGGAACAATGGCTGGATCAGACAGGACTTCGGGGCCAGATTCCAACCGAAGAAGGACCTGATAAGGAGAGAGTCGTCAAGGCGATCAACCTGCTGTGTAGGGAGATCATGAAACGCTGGAGAGAAGAGCAAGCAAAACAAGATCCCACCAAAGCAAGAAAACCGAAAACAAAGAGTGATGGACCGGCAATACCACGAAATCGAAAGTCGACAACGACCGCGCCTCAGGCTACCATGGCCGCAGCGAAAGCAGAGTCCGAACGAGATGATCCACAGATTGATCCCTCCCTGCTTCTGGCCGCCAGCAACCACTCTTTGTTGGATGAACCTCTGATACTACCAGCTCCATACCCATTACCCGATGCCTCGGACAATCCCATACCGGCTTACTTCCGCCTCCACCCCATGTCGACCGCACAAGGAGCACCATCGCTTTGGCTCGGAGCACTTGCGCACCCGAATGTCCAGAGTCTACAGGCAGCTGCTCTCTCCTGTAGAATAGGGGGCCATCCCAGCCAAATTGGCAGAATCGAGGGCATGGTAGGCAGCCCGGCAGCGCCGGAGATGATGATTCAGATCGACCACGATGATGAGCTACAGGCTTATCTCAGTCACGTAGGAGCAGGCAAGGCAACCTTTGTTGTGCTGATGCATTAGGTGGGGCTCAACGGCATCATAAAATTGTACTTGTACTACAATGGTCCCATTGACAGAAGCTTCAGTGGCAAGGTGTGCAGCAGGGGACGAAATTATGTGTTTCGATGTATACCTATCGAAGGACAAGTCTTTTTATTGCCCATGCGTCCGCAAAACTCAGCAAAACTCGACCCCTGTACGACTTGCTCGTCTCAGTATACAGCGAATAAGTTACGAAAGAACCACGAATCGACAACTGACACCTTCCGACCCCAGATTCAGGGACCGAAAAAGCGGGACGAACCCTGCATCAAAGCTTATTCTTCCCTTGGAAGCGTCAGTCTTGTGCCTTTTGCGGTTAGATTTCCCGATCTTTGTTGTCATTATGGCAGCAGCAACCTTCGAACCTGACGCTCACCATCACCGTTACGGCGCGTGCACGACAATGTCTGATTCCGTGACAACGTGGTGCTGCTCAACTCAGCGATGGTTTGGCATATATTGCCTCTTATGCAGGACGGTTGCAGACCCACGTACGCATGATGCAATCGAGTGAGACCTTGAGCAAGTATTGATACCAGGTGATCTACTTATAACCTCGTCTGTTGCCTGGTTGCATTACTCTTTCTTCCCGTCTTTCAATCTTCCATTACATCCTCAGCATATCAGCGCTCAAGACTGGAGGCACTACCAAAGACACCAGCATACCCACAGACCTGCGCGATGCTACTCAAAGCTTTCGCCCTACTGGCCTTTGCCAGCTCAATCCTAACACAGGCACTGGCGATCGATGACGACGAAGACATCATGCGACAGGAGCTTCACGACAGAATTAACCAGGCGGCTTCGGCTCAGACCATGACAGGCCAGAACACCACACAGTCCTTCCTGATCAAGACACGCCTCTTGCCAAACCAGTCCACAACAACAAACTTGTCCCGCTTCGACAACCTCTACCTGTCATCCGTACGTACCGGTGCCGGCACCGGGGACGCAGTCTTCACGTCTAACGTCACGGAGGGTCTGCAGGCCTTCTTCAACGCCACAACAACTAAATATCCGGACTACCTCGCGCCCCTGAATTTCGTGGGCGTTTCGTACCCGTACGCATTCAAGCCGACGAGCTCGGCCTACTCGGACTGGAGCTTTGTGCAGATCAACGCTGGTAACGATGGCGCTGCCGTGTTGAAGGAGACTCTTGACTATCAATACGCTGGCCCTCTGCCATGGATGGTCTGTGATTGGTGGCATGGGAAGCCGCAGTTGTTTATCAAAAAAACCATCCTCCACCCTGTGACTCCGCCTATGGGGTGTGCGGATATCGAGTTGAAGAAAATTTGGTTGTAGACGGTGGCTGGAATGGTCTTTTGGGTGAGGGGCTATGACTGAAGGTGTAGGGAGGTCGAGGTGAGACTGATGACTTAGTCAAGAAGAGCAGATATTTATCGGAATGGAGACAAGAAAATCTTAATAGAACCCATATGATGATTGTGATATATGCTTCCTGTCTGCGATATGCCTCCGAATATGTGATTGACCTTTATGCACCCTCAACTCCATGCTGAAGGACGGTACTTTTTCTAAACCTCTTCTCGCCAATAGAACCAAACGCCATGCTAATATGCCACCAGAGCAGCGAAGACTTCCTCATACCGAATCCATTCCGACTCAGAGCGTAGACGACATCCTCGGCGTCTGCGGACCGCTGACCGAGACCATACTCGCCGCGTTGAGCACGCTGGCCAAGTGAACAGGGGCCTCACCAGCGGGCGAAAAGCCCATAAGGAAGCGACTGAGGTTGCCGTTCTCGATCTGCTCTTTCAGAAACGCCTCGAACTCGGGGTCCATCTCGACGTTCTCGCCCCGTTCCCTTCGCAGCACAGCATCCAGCAATCGCCGGTTGAGATCCAGGCCGATACTCTCGATCTGCTCGCCCACGCTGCCGCTGTCGTCGTCCAGCACCTCGTCCTCGTTATCCTCGCGCTCGTCTTCGTCCTCCTCTTCCTCGCCGGACGCACTCTCCTCCCCCTCGTCCTCCTCGTCATACCCCACCGGCCCGTCCGCGACACCGACCGCCGCGACCTCTCGTTCCTGAATCTCGACCCGTGGAGGCTCCACCGCCGTCCTCGCACCCATCTGCGTCGTCGCCGCCGCCCTGATCTTCCCCTTCGCCCTGCGCACCATTTTCTTCACCGGCAGCGTGCGCGGCACGACCCTCGGATCCATCCACTCAGCAATCCCATCGCCCGTGGTATCCCTGACCGTGACCCCCTCGTCTTTCTCAAACCTTTCTCTTGCCCACAACGTGCCCTCCCAGCGCACCATGTCCAGCACCTCGCCGTCCGAGAGGCGCAGGTCGCGGATCGCGCGGAACAGCCGCGCGTGGTGCGGGAACGTCGACAGTCGCTTGATGTGTGGTTCGTAGGTGTAGTTCAGCCCCGGGTAGCGCGCTTCGATCGTGTCTAGACTGCCGTAGAATCGCGCTGTTTCGACCCGGATCTCGGGGATCAGGTACCGTGCTAGGTAGGCGCTGAAGTTGGGCGGATCGCGCGCCGTGTCCGGGCGTGGGAATAGGTGGGCGTAGAGTTGCTGGGAGGGTGAGGTTTGTCGGCGCATGGTGGATGTGTGGTGGTGTGTGTGTGCGGTCTTAGAGGAGACGTGCGAAGAGGTCGGTTTGGTAGGTGTATAAGCGGTATATGAGGGTGGAAATAGTCGTGGTATCGTCGTTTGCAGATTCTGCGATGGTGGTCGGACCAGAAGTCAGGCGAAAGATTGATTCAGATATGGGCGCACATGAACGAGAAACAAAAGGACAACGTGCCAACGCACAAGCGGATATTCGTGGATGGTGTGAAAGCGAGGATACCTCAGGCAAACACAAGAAACAGCAAGGCGACGAAGAAACACGGCGGTTAATAATGGAAAGTGTTTGCGCGGCTTACGGGATGCCATACGCTACTTGTGGTTTGGGGTACAGTAGGTTAGCCTGCCGACGATTTTTTCTTCACGGAGACCCTGGGCCTGGGGCCTCGGGGAAATATTGCAGATCTACAAACAGAGATCTCCGGCCGGAAGAATTCGAATCTGTCAATTGCTTCTATAGTGGATCGATCCTGCTGATTGATTCATATTCCTTCGCCTCTATAATGTACTACTTCGTGGATTTTCGTACTCCCCGTCACCACCACACCTGCTGGCACCACACCTGCCGCTAAGACGAATCCACACATGTTCGGAACTGATGTCCTGGTCGTGTTGCATGTTCTAACAGCCGGAGTTTTCTCGGAATGTCGGAATAGGTTTGATAGGGTCTAAGAAATTCCTCCGCGTGCAGTCAACCAGATAGATGGGTCGGGTGCGATACGTACCGAGTCGCGAATGATAACTCTCCTGGGTCAGTGCATGACGTCCTTTCCTGACACTCCCGATTTGAGCATCCGTGGTAGGTCGTGCTGTGGGACTTCTTGGTCGTGTAGCGGTAGAGCATGATCACGAACTGTTGCAGTCTCGATAAATGAGGCCGATCATGATAGTGATCTAGAGACCAGCATCTTGTGTGGCTAGAAGCAAACGCACGACGCCGACCTCAAGCGACCAGGGTCATGCAGTTTTTCATGCGCAACACCGAGACTTTCCTTCTGCTCAGGGCCGATTGAGTGGCAGTCTCAAGCTGTTCGGCGTATGGCGGTGATGATGTCGAATGTCGCAACATCGTAGTCCTTCAGCCCTTAGATTTCTTAGCAGCCTTCTCATTCTTCCTGACGCGGTTCATGAAGTAAATCTCCAACTTCTGGCCTTTCTGGTCCGCTCTGAGCTGATACTGTCTCCTCTTCTCCGCATCCAGCGACCTCAGCTGCTCGAGCATACTTTTCTGCGCCTTGCTGTTCCTCACAGGCAGCGCAACGTACGTCTCAAGATCCAGCCCCAGTTTCTTCGCCCTGCGCGCTGCTTTGTCGTCTGATTTCACGCCCTTGACCCTTTGGACTTTCTTTTCGCCATTGGTCGTCATTTTCTCTGCACCATCAGCGCCCTTGACAGGGACGCCGATCGTCCCCGGTACTCCCTCACCCTTGATGAAGCGCCCGTAGAGTCCACCGCGCTTGATGCCGTGCTCTTTCACTGTCGAAAGTATGCCTTTTCCTCCTGTGCCGAAATCTTTCAAACTTGCGTCAAAAGCACGCATCCACCACTGGTCGCTAGTTGCGTCGTTCTTCTTGATGCCGAGGCCGAGGACGTCGATCTTTTTGCTGATAAGAAGTGGTCGCTTAATGGCGTGGGTCTTGGTGGGATGTAGAGAGTGGCCGGTTCCTTGCCAGCCATGCTTACGGAGGTAGGCTTCGGTGTCCATTACTATTACACTTGCCTTGGGCGCGACAGTATGGGCAGAGGTGCCTGGAGGGTGAACTTTTGAGACGAATAATCGCTGCGCGGAATCTTTTTGGTGGAGCACGGATAGACCGTTCGCCAAGACCATTATCTCCGAAGGGATAAAATGCTCGCTCGAATGCACAGAGAATACACATTGTGAACAATAAGGTTGCTTTGGTATATGCAAGTCGGTAACTACAGTCTAGTTGTACATCAGAGAGTACTACTCTCAAGCTGTGGTCTCGACATCATCATCGTCGTAACCCGCACCACTCGCACTCGTCAAGCTCGCTTCGTCAATACTTGGAGTCTTGTCACCACCAGACTTCTCCTTCTCTTTGCCCTTGCCGACCTTGAACATAGCGCTCCAGCTTCTGACAGCCTTTCCAGGTCTAGGCTCGTCTCTATCGGCCTCGGAGAGCTTGGAGATGCTGTCTATGCTCTGTGACATGAGTCCATCCTCGTCTTCGCGGAGATCCTCGCCGACCGTTTCCTTTGCCTTGTCCGCATTGCGAGCTTTCTTATCACTGCGTTGGAAGGAAGGTAGACCGAACTTACCGCTCGATGATTTCCGGCTGAGTTTGGACATGAAAGATTCCTTGCCGATAGAGCCGTGGGGAGTGAGCTCAGTATTGTAAGAAGGAGTGTGCTCAAGACTGTTATAGGACATGTTGTCGGTAGCACCGGACTCCGCAGTCATGATCGAGTGTGTATCTCGAGACATACGACTCTGCGGTGGGGAGGCATCTTCGACGTGAGGCAATACCGGAGATTCTTCGGTGTCGTTTTTGCTCTTATCCTTGTCCTTCTTCGACTTTGCAGATCGTTCACCTCTTTCTCTCTTCTCATTGAACGAGAACAGCGATTGGAAATCTGCTGCAGCCGGGTTCAGTTGCAGAGGTGTACTGGGACGATGAATAGGTTGCGAAGGTCTCGTACCTATTGGTGCTTGAATCGGCCGCAAAGGTGGTGAATCTCCATCAGTTTCTGCTTCCATGATATCATAAGGCAAACCGGTAGACTCTCCAATTTGAATGGATGGCCGACGTGAAGGATGCCTTGAGCCGCCCCATATTCGGCTTGAGGAAATTGGAGCTGGTTGAGGCTGGCCCCAGTCTGAACTCAGCGGACTGCTTCGAGCGGGGAAAGTTTCATTCGACAGAAATATGCCCCAGCCAGAACTATCTTGAGATGGACGCGGAAGCTCAGTGGAATGAGTCGACACCGGTCTTGGAGACGCAGGTCGATTTTCCCCACCCAGGAGATTGGGCCAACCGTCTCTACCTCCAAAGACTTGAAAAGGTCGCCTGCTTCGTGCAGCCGCCGCCTTTTGGTTTCCAGAAGCGTCAACTCCAGTCGCTTTGCTTGTTGTCGCACTTCGGCCCAATACACTGCCGAAGAAGTTGCCCGAATGACTACTGTTACGGCGACGACCTGACGAAAGCTCGTCCTCATCGCTAAGACCGTCTCGAGGTACAGACTGGCTTTGCGTCTTGGACAAAGAGCCCAATGCTGGACCTTCGTCTTCTGCGACTTTACCGCGCTGTCGGTTGAATTTGTCCAGACCTAGTATCTGCGCGAACCGACTCCCGCTCTGTTGTGCCGCACCACTACTAGCAGCTCTGAATGATCTCGTTGATCTGATCGAGCGCCTATCAGGGTCCACCTGGTCAGGAGATTGAAATGCAAGATTACTTGCACTTGCGCCTGGACTTGCGAAAACACTTGGTGTTCCGCTGCCATTTGAGGCAGGGCTGGCGGGTCCGGGAACAGGAGCAGGACCGAAACCTGAAAAGTCTGACAAGCCCGGTATTTGCATGGCACCAAGTCCCGGAAGGACGCCGCTGGAACCTGGGAACACTCCCAACCCTGACAGAACACCACCAGTAGATGAGCCTTGTCTATGATCAGTGCCGTGCTCACTGGAGGACGGATTTCTTCGGATCGGCATCTCCTCGTCCGCCGTACTTAGTAGGTCGGCAGGGAGAAGGGCCGCTCCCACACCAGGGCTCATCGGGGCGCCTCCGGTCAGTTTCTCCACATCTGCTGACGAAAACGACGTCATGCCACCAGGCCTGTCCAGAGTCATGCCGTTGTTGATGTTGAAAAAAGGAGATGCCGACGTAGTGAAGCCCTCTGGCAAAGTTGACATGCCGTTACCAAACGATGGACCGCTCGTAGCTGGAAAGCCGGACACGGTCGAGGCATTGGTCGTGTTTGTACCACTTGGTGTTCTGCGTTGGCGCAGACTGCTCGAACGGGAGATTGGCTGATTCATGGTCGGCACAGGAGGTGGTGCCATATAAGCCAGCTGTCTCTGACTTGACTGTAGTTGCGCATAGGCGTCGTTGCAAAGTCTCCTAGCGCTTTCCATCTCCGAATAAGCGAGTTTGTACTGGTCGTCTAGCCGGGCCATATGCTCGTCCCACATGCGTTCTTCTTCGGCGTCTTGTGCGGCGAGATGATTGTGCTGCTCGCTCGATTCTGCATTGACAGGAGAATCGCTTTTTTCACGTTCCAGTTTCTTGATCTGGCTGCTTCGATCTTTTATATCTTGGTCGATGGACTTTAGCTTCTCAATCTCTTGGTCGTGCTTCTCCTGTAGTGCCTGCTTCTCCTTTTCGATTGTATCCAGGTATTGTTGCTTGTCGATCTGGATTTGGCCCATGCTCTGTCGAATCTCCTCGGCCTCTTTCGCCCATCGCGCTGTATCATCCTTGACCTTTTGCATGTCACCGCGTCTCTGCTGCAGAGCGCGATCCTGTTGGGTTCGCTTGTTCTGAGCAGCGGTGTTTTCACGCTCGAGGATGTTTACCTGCTTCTTGAGTTCTCTGCTAGCGTTATCTCTTTCCTTCAGGCTTGCTCTTAACTCGTCTCTTTCTTGCAATAGATCAGCTTTCGTTGCAGCAGCTTCTTGCTCCTCCTCCTCAATCTGCCTCTCGGCCTCGGCCGTCTCCCGATTGATGTCATCCAACTTTTGTGTCAGCTGCTGCTGAGTCTCCTCTGATCCCGCAAAGTCCTCTGCCATTGATTGTTGGCTTTCCGGAGTATTAAAGATGGCGGGCGAAACCCTTCTCCCCATGGGAATTCTTTTTACAGGAATCGGTCCGTTACTGACTTCGCGTGTCATAGGGGGAGCCAGTACTGATGTAGAAAGGGTCTCTGGAAGTGTTCTGAAAGTCCTGAGCAGAGGCGGACCGGCCTTGGTAGCTGGGTCATCTGGTGTCTCGGTGGTCGGGCTTGAAGGTGATGGTTGGTGGAGGTCTCCAGAAGATGCAGCCTTGGTTCGCACCCTGATGGGTTCGCTTGTCGCTCGGAAGTCCAAGGTGTTGACGGTAGCAACGCGAAAGACATAGTTGTGGTCTGGGTGTAAATTGTGGACGATGATAAAGTTGTCAGATTGCGGAACCTCTCCAACAATAGTTCCGTTGACCTGGACCTCGTATTTGTGCGTCGACTTACGATCGTCTGCGGGCTTCCAGTGCAGAGTCACTTCATCTGCCCTAATGCCTGCGAGGTCTAGGTGAGGACCCAAAGGAATCTCAAACCCAAGCAAGTTGACCAGCTCATCCAGAGGCTTTGTAACGACCTGATAGGCGCGGTATATGAGCCAAACAATAGCGGCGACGACACATCCCGTGCTAAAGAATGAGGTCAGAAAGAGTGACGCGCTGTCGAAAAATTGGGCGGAATTCATGATTGCATTGAAAGAATGTCGCGTGCCAAGGTCTATACGATTGACAGACCAGGGTTGCGGTTGTTGTACAGATGAGAGTGAATCATGCGACTGATTCTCCATGGCCCATGGAATGAAGATGTGGGTTTGACGAGGGAAGGAGGTCCTTCCTCATGTCTGGTCGCAAAGAAGGAAATGCTAAAGTTGGTCGCTGTATGGAGAAGGAGTCACTTTAGCGCCTAAACCTCGGATGATCATTCAAGGTTCTTTGACGTCTCGCCGAAGCTCCGGCCTAAGTACAAGGCTTGCATGTGATGTCTTTGGCGATATCTTTAGGTCCTTCACTTTCTACAGTAGTATATCGCACAGATGTCAGGAGGTGTTAGTTTGACGCTTCATCCTTCCTGAGTCGATCGCAATGGGATGATAAGCTGCAGAAAAAAGATCGTGATATGCAAGTCGTTCTTGATAGATTTTCTTATTAGTCTGCGCAGTAGGTCTGATGCATCACCTCACCACGTCGCACACGTACGCAGTTGGACATTTCATCATGTTTAATTTTCATCACTACATCTATTCTCGTCGCTACGAGCGCATCGCTGCGCGTGGTATCCTCTGATAGTCAATTTGTGCTCCTCATCTCGTTCTTTCCACCTCTCATCTCCTTCTCGCCCGTCGCACATCATGCGCCTGATATCGCATGGATCCGAAAAAGTGCATCGTCGCTGAATGGTTGGACGGTCGCTGGTATTTTTTGTAAAGCCCGCCCAGATTATGTCGGGTACAATCTTTTTGGTGCTGCAATAGAATGATTTGCCATAAGATCAAAGCGACACCGCTAGGCCAAAACTCCGAGCCCATATGCAGTAGAAAGTGTTTGCTTGTTTTTGTTATTACAGAAAGCTGAGTACCACGTGGGCCCAATCAAGGGAACCTGGTATCAGTTGTGAAAATGAGAAGGAGAGACCATGGAAGCTGTGTTGGACTAGACTCCAGCAACAAAGTTTGTTCCGCTTACCCTGAGATAGTTTCGAGTCATGCTCAGAGAACGGCAGAGAACGTCTCAATGCTTTTATTGACGTGGAGAACTGAAACCATTGTTAGCTGATGCAAGAAAATCTGCAATCGAAATGCCTTACGTTGGGGAGTAGGCCGGGCTAGCTGGCGAATACTTCGGAGAAGTAGGACCCGGAGAGTTTGGAGTAAATTGAGGAGAGGTAGGAGAGTAAGCCGTCCTGCCGCCCTGAGCTGGACTTGTGGGGCTGTAAACGGGCGAGGTTGGGCTATACGAAGGTGAGGTTGGAGAAGCTCCTGAGGCAGCCCTTGGATTGAACTGTGGGCTGGTCGGACTGTACGTTGGCGAAGTTGGAGAGTACGCCGGAGACGTAGGGCTGTAGTGGGGAGAGGTTGGAGAGTAGCTTGGAGAAGTTGCTCCAGCTCTGTGGACCGGGGACGTCGGACTGTAGTTCGGTGACGTAGGCGAGTAGCTTGGGGACGTCGGAGAATAGCTGGGTGACGTTGGCGAGTAACTTGGAGATGTTGGTGAATACGACGGCGACGTTGGGTTGTATGCAGGGCTCGATGGCGACCCGTAGCGTGGTGAAGTTGCCGAGTAGTTCATCGATGGAGAAGTTGGAGAGAAATTTGGTGAGGCAGGAGAGTAGCCGATACCTGGAGAGGCAGGGCTCATGCCGCCGCTGAAAGGACTCGTCGGGGCATAGCTTGGGCTCTGACCACCGCTGTACGGACTGAGTCCACCAAGCCCGCCATAAGCTGTGAAACCACCAGTTTCGTCGCCACCTGCTTGAATGATAGGCGAGAAAGAAGCTCCATAATCGGGTCCTCCAGCGTACCCACCTTCAGCCACCGGCGATCCCATATCGTAAGGTGTCATGGAACCGCCCATAGGAGTAGCAGCTCCAGTCGCCGCACCAGCTCCCATACCACCGTGACGAGAGACAACAGTGCTCAACATCTGCTGATCAAGGAGGATGTCGAACTCACCAGTACCGGAAGGCGCCATTTGACCCAAGATGATGTTCTCAGACACACCACGACAATCATCGAGCTCACCAGATGCTGCTGCGTCGAAGAGAATTTCGACAGTCTCTTCAAAAGAACATCTCATTAGAGCTCCAGTGTCAGCTCTGTTGATACCGTGGCGAGTGACGGCCATCAGAACACCACGTGCAGTCATGATATCAACCAAAAGAGCAAGATGACGATGGTTGACATAGGAACCGTCAAAGGACAAGACCTGCTTAAGTTCACGCATCAATGCCGTTCTGGTCGCCTCGATACCGAAGCAGTTGAAGATCTCAATAAAATGGTTGGATGTGGTCCTGGTTGTGTCGACACCCTCGACTGTGAGAGCTTCCTTCAAGGAGGTACCGCTGGTATCCAGGAACCACTCGGTACAAAGCGGATCGCTGGCTCTCATGCTCAAAGACCCATCCTCGGCAACGCGCAGGTGTGCTTTGGAGTTAACAAAGGCACGGCTGACGCCAGTAACACCACGCAAAATGGTGTTCTCGAGCAGATGCTCCTGCAGACGTTGTACTATCAGATCTGGCTCCTGTACGTCGTCAGAGTCTTTGTCGCCCTCCAAGACTGCAAGCGAAGGACGAATGCGAATGACAAGCTCATCAGCGTTGTCATCACTGAAGATGAAGGACATCTCGGACTTGAATTCGCGCTTGATAATAGCAGCAACGTCGGAGACCGTGAGACCCTTGTCTAGGAGCTGTCTACGACCAAGGACGATACGCAACAACCACTTGCTATAGTTCTCAGGTGCGTCGGCGTCCTCGTCGGGGATGATGAAATAAGACTCGACCATATCCTGATCGGCTTCGATGACGGTGGAACGAACGTCTGGATCATACCAGATTTGAGTTTCCTCTGTGACAGCTCGCAAGTTGGAGTACTCGATCTTGCTACGCAAGATTTGAGCTGCTTCTCTGTTGCCACGAACACTCTCCTCCATATAGACAGTCATGGATGGTGTCTTGATGTTTGTCGCGACGTTCAAAATTTCCTTCAGACGGGGTACACCAAGCGTAACGTTCTTGCTGGAAACACCAGTGAAATGGAAGGTGTTGAGTGTCATCTGGGTAGCAGGCTCACCAATAGATTGAGCAGCCAGCACACCCACCATCTCACCGGGGTTGGCCAAGGATCTTGCGAATCTGTTCTCAATGTCTCCAATGATGTTGTCGAACGCAAGCTTGTTGATAGAGTCGGTCACAAGACGCTTGAAGGCGAGCTTGGATCGGAGGAGTGCCTTGAAAAGGATGGTGGCGTTGTGTTGTGCCTCTTGTGAGAGAGCATCGTCACCGCGAACGACAACAAGGTTGTCGAGTAGTTCGCGAACCTTGGGAATAACATCCGCAGGGTGCAAATCACTCCTGTCTCCATCTCGGATACGAAACTTGGTCTTTGCGGTTTCGATCATCCGCTGGACATTGAGAGGCAGCTGGTGCATCTCGTCGTCGTCGTTGCGCTGGAGACGCAGCCATTCTCTGTCGGCCAGAATGGCTTCCCATTCCTCATCAAAGTAACGTTGAACATCAACATCACCGTTGATCTCGTTGGCCAATTCCAGCTTGTGAGGACCAAGGGAGAGCTTTGGATCCATGACATCCACGCGGAACCTCTGTTCGAGGACTGCGGTGGAGCAGGCGATGATGTCGAGCTTTTGGTTCTCAATGTGAACAGCATCGAGACCATCCTCACCGTAGATGAACTCGACAATATCACCAAGCGAGTTACGAACGGTACCGTCGTACTTGACCATGACTTCTTCTAAAGCCTTGACCAAACGACGTTGGATGTAACCAGTCTCAGCAGTCTTGACAGCTGTATCAATCAGACCCTCACGACCAGCCATGGCGTGGAAGAAGAACTCTGAAGGAGTCAAACCACGCAGATAGGAGTTCTCAACAAAACCACGGGACGCTGGAGAGTAGTCGTCCTTGGGGAAATGTGGCAAACTGCGGTACTTGAAACCGAAAGGTACACGCTTTCCCTCGACGGCCTGTTGACCGACAGTGGCTGTCATCTGGGAAATGTTGATGACTGAACCCTTGGATCCAGATCGTGCCATGGCAATGGCGTTATTGATGTCCTTCAGACTCTTCTCAGTGGCGGCACCAGCGTTGTCACGAGCGGTGTTGAGTGCCTTCATGACCAAACTCTCAAAGGTCTCACGGATATTCATACCGGGCAGAGCCTCAAGAGTGTTATCAGTAGCCTTTTGCGTAATCTCGGCGACAATGTCCTTTTGTTCTTGGACAGCGCCGTTGATCTTTGCGACGGTGTTAGCGTCAGGAACTGTGTCACCTATACCAATACTGAATCCGTTGTGAAGAAGCCAGTAATTGACCACTCGTTGGGCACCGTTGAAGAAGTTGACGGCGGCTTCCCACCCTCGCTCATTGTAGATGATGTGAATAATACCACCTCCACTGGCACCCACAATCTTCTTGTTGAAGAGACCGAACATCAGCTCTCCGTTGATAACGAAGACACCTGTGTCGTTGAGAGGGCTGAACTCCTTTTCGATGCGGGCAAGGTTCAACCCAGCAGGAAGCACCAGCGAGATGATCTGTTTACCGGTCCAACGTGGACGGGGCTTGACAATAGCTGGTGGTGGGACAATACCGTCCCAGTCAGGCACCCACAGAAGGACGTTCATGACTTGCTCATAGTCGAGGAAGACATCTCTTCTGCACATCTTGTAGACACCGCACAGAGTGTCCTGAACGATTCCCATGAGAGGACCGTTACGCTGTGGAGAGACAATGTTCAGTGGAACCATGCAGAGATTCATGACTTCGGCTCGAGTCTCATGACTTTGTGGGACGTGCAAGTTCATCTCGTCACCGTCGAAATCTGCATTATATGGCGACGTGACGGAGAGGTTGAGACGGAAGGTCGAGTAAGGCATAACCTTGACTCTGTGACCCATCATGGACTCCTTGTGAAGCGATGGTTGACGGTTGAAGATAATAACATCACCGTCGACAATGTGTCTTTCAACTTTGTAACCATACTGCAGCTGGATTTCTCCAGCGCGCTTGTGATGACGAAGGTCGATACGCTCACCAGTGTCGCGGATGACGTACTTAGCACCAGGGTGCTCGTTCGGACCGTTACGAACGAGTTGTTGCAACTTGTCGATATTAAAGGCATTGACAGTTTCTGGAAAGGTCAAGATTCTGGCGGTACTGCGTGGCACACCAACTTCGTCCAGCGACAAGTTGGGGTCACCAGTGATGACAGTACGTGCTGAAAAGTCCACACGCTTTCCCATCAGGTTACCACGCAGACGACCCTCCTTCGACTTCAATCTGGCACGGATAGACTTGATCGGTCTACCCGACTTTTGCAGAGCCTTTGGCTGTCCTGCGAGATCGTTGTCCATGTAGGTAGCGACGTGGAACTGAAGGAGCGTCTCGAACTCGGCGACGACGTGCGCAGGAGACCCTTGCTGTTCGCACTGACGAACGTTGCTGTTCGCTCGGATGATGTCGCTAAGCTTGTACGTTAAATCATCTTCGGATCGCATTCCCTGGTTGGTACCGTCTACAGAGACACTTGGGCGCACCGTTGGAGGCGGGACTGGCAGGACAGTCAAGACCATCCAGTCTGGACGAGCGTAGTCGGCATTGAGACCCATCTTGGCCATGTCTGGGGTTGTGATGTTGCGAAAGACGTTCAAAGCCATTTGGGGTGTGATCAGCCTCTTCTCCACCTTTTGCTCGGTATCTGCGTCCTTTGGCCAAGTCCATGTACCGGCAAGCTTCAGACCGTCTTTACGAATGGATGGCTGAAGGTTTCCACATCCACCGTGAGTCCGTCTTGGCTTCTTAAGTGCATCTTTCGGGTCCGCACCGAATGCACCACCATCGTCAGGAGTCTCATCAACGTCGCAGGTCAACTTAGCTTTGCAGAGTCTGTGGACAGCATCAAAGCGTCTCTTGGGATCTCTGAACTTCATAGCCTGAGCAAACGCTGGGACAGACTGAGATTGCAGGATTAGCACCGAACGTCCAACAGTCAAATCATGGCATCTGCACACTTACTTCATCAAGCAGGATCTTTCCACAGTTGTGACAAACTGTCTCGAGAATTTTCTTGATCTTGCCCAAAAAACCAACGTGGAAAACCGGAACTGCAAGCTCAATGTGACCAAAGTGCCCTGGACATTCGAGCATGTCTTCACCACAAGTACCACATGCTGTAGATCGGTCGATGGATCCCAACTTTGGATCGTTCAAACCCTTTTCACGAGGCTTCCTGTTCTGCTCATCCATAGTCTCCGGGTATTCGATGTGGCATACACTCATGTTTTTGATCTCTTCCGGCGAGAACATACCAAACTGAATCTCCTGAATGGTCTTCAGCGGCGCGCTGGAATACGGGAAAGAGTGAATGTTCGACATGTTGGCGGTGTTGTCGATGGAAATGCCAAAGGCTGGATGCGCAACTGCTTCCTATAAGTGACCTTGATAGGTCAAGTCCTGCCCCGGCCGCTCTCTCCGAAACAATCTCCTTTCACCCTTCTATCCTCAGTATCCCCGTAGTCTTCGTATCTTCACCAGTGAGAGTTGTCCGTGAATTTTGTGACGCGGTTTTGATGGTGAGTCACGCGCAAGCTGTCGCAAAAGCGTGTGAAGGGGCGACTCGATGTGAGCGCGGTCGACGGCGCCTAGAGCGCGCGGTGAATCGTAAAGGAGAGGCTGCGACCTAGAAAAGTCAATGAGAACTGCGATACGGCCTGGCGCATCGACTTTGGCGAGATGAAGAATACTCGTGGAAAGTATTGAGAGTGAGGTATTAATCACGTCGTTGGACGTTCCTGGTATTCCTTTGTCGGGGCTTGCCTGTTCACGGCTTGGCACAGCTTACATAAGTGAGCTCCCCAGGTTTTTAAGGTTGGCAGCTAACTCGCTTAGCGCGAGCCGTATTGAGCCGCAACTTTGACATAACCTTTGAATATTCGTGCTCCCTTTGCTTCTACTCTTACTTTATGCGCTTGAAGTGGTCAACACTCAAGCTGCTGACCATGACTGAGAGTGTAAATACTCTTGACGCTGCGATCTGCAGTTTGACAAATACCGAACTAGGCTGAAGCCAGCAATTCTTCACCGACATCGCCATGAATCTCTCGCTAGTCGACCCCTTCGTTCTCGCGCAAGACATTCCAGAAACGCTCACTGCAAAGCTCAGAAGTTCCGGAACAGCTGTATGTATCCGCTTCAGTCGGCAAGGAAACCTACTCGCGTCGGGCACAGCCAAGGGTGCGATCGCGATTTTCGACCTCGAGACAAACGGAGTCGCGCGCAAACTACGCGGACACACTCCGGGCAGACAGGTCCAGTCTCTGAGCTGGTCCTCAAGTGGACGATATCTTCTGAGCTCATCTATCGATTGGAAGTGCATTCTTTGGGACCTCCAAGATGGATCGCGTATCCGCATCATCAACATGGGTGCACCGGTGTTCATCGCGGAATTGCATCCACACAACCATCTCACATACGTCGCTGCACGCTTTGAGAACCAGCCGGTGATTGCAGACATGTCACAAAGCGTGGTACGGAAAAGGATACTGTCTTCAGTACCGCAAAAGACGGACGACCAGGTGAGCGAGAAGCAGGCCGCTCAGGATGCTAAGCACTTCACAACGGTTACTGTCTTCACGCCATCGGGAAAGCACATCATTGCAGGAACAACGAAAGGATGGTTGAACATTATTGAGACAGAAACGGGAGATATCATCTACACCACACGTCTTAGCCCCAAAGCACTCTTACTGCTTAGGATATCAGCTTCTGGCCGCGACCTGCTCATCAACGCAGCCGACACCATCATCCGTACAGTCAAGCTGCCGGATTTTGCGGACCCGAGATTGGACAAAGACAGCATCCGGCTTGACGTCGAGCACAAGTTCCAAGACGTCGTCAACCGCCTGTCATGGAACCACGTCGCGTTCTCCTCAAACGCAGACTACGTCATGGCCTCGACGCTCATGAACCACGACGTCTACATCTGGGAGCGCGGCCACGGCAGTCTGGTCAAGATTCTCGAAGGACCCAAGGAAGAGCTCGGCGCAGTAGAATGGCACCCCCAACGACCTTTCGTCGCAGCGACAGGCGTCGAATCGGGTCGGATATACCTGTGGTCAGTCAACACGCCGCAGCGGTGGTCAGCGCTCGCACCCGATTTCCTCGAGGTGGAGGAAAACATCGAGTATGTGGAGCGCGAGGACGAATTCGACATTCATCCCATCGAAGAGCTACACAAGCGACGACTGGATCAAGAAGACGAAGAGGTGGATGTTCTCGGCGTCGATCCCGCGAAGCCGGGCCAGGTGCCGCATGAGTTCCGCATGCCGGTGTTGTTGGACATTGACGCGAGTGATAGCGAGGATGAAATGGTCGCGATCGGCGCTGGGCAGTATAGACGAAAAAGCCAGGCTGCGGAAGATACGTTTGACGAGGACGACGAGGATGGTGATAATGAGTCGACCGGGCAATCTGCGAGAGCTCCTAAGCGAAGGAGGGCTGACTGATGGAATTACTATGTAGGGGCAGTAAATGATACCAAGAACGTGCGACACCGGCGGCCAATGTATCATGCTACCTTACGCAACTGACTTACCTGATTAGCATTATGTCATGTCTTCTTCCGATTGCTGTTTTGGCATGGATACGCCAAGGCGACTTCTTCGTCTCGAACAGTGCAGGCGTCGCCCGCATGAATGAGTAAATGTAACGTCGTGCATACCTAACACGATCCAAGAAATGGTGTGGATCTTACACTCGCGCCTTGTTCTCGTTCCTATTCGCCATCCAGGGCAAGCCTTCCTTCCCATATGACGCGAGTACACGAGGGAAATGTAGAACCAGAGACATGGACGATCCACAGGTTGGGTTTGCCAGTCGCTGAAGGATTGATATTGGGTTAGCACAACCACCTGTTCTCCTTGATCCCCTTTCGCTATCGTCTTGAACAGATTTCACGAGCTTGACTTTAGTTAAAATGATGTGATTCTTTATTGCCGTGCGAGACATGATATCAAAACGGCGAACGGATTGAAGTCCTACAGACTGTGATGATATGTACTCAGAACAGAGAGACACGCTACTGAATGAATCAACCGCAGCACAACAGCAACATTTCCGTGGCTCGACCACAGATGGGGAGACACGACACGGCACAAGGAGCGACGGGTACGAACAGCAGCGTTAGCGAAAGCCAGGAACAGGACATCGAAAGGTCCTAAATATGCCGAACTAATCAAGCAGCGTGAGAAAGAAGGTTACCCATGTGCCAAAACCCTTAATAGCAGATAGATGATATCACATCCCCGAAACGCCATGCTATGCGGGCCCCCGTTCGTAACACTTGCAAGCCGTAAATATCGTCCCATAAGGTAGTCAGATCATGCTCGGTCCCTCATAACCTCTTCCCAGGCACCAGGATGAAGAGACAACAGAGCGCAGCCGTGACGAGCGCGATGACGGCCAGACACATGAGCGCGCGCTTGTTGAGCAATTTCCGCACGAACGGCTCCTTGATGCGCTGGAACGACATGAATGTGTACTCGGAGAGGCCCATGAATGCGAGCACGGGGTCGAGCATGTATTGGTGCGAAGCGAGGAAGTAGACTCCGACTGCGAACGGGAGGATGAGCTGTGAATAATGTCAGCATGGAGAGTGGAACTAGGACTACGGAGATTGCACGAACCCAGCACCGTGTCTGCCGACTGTAGTCCAGAAAGATCAGCACGAAGGCGGTCCACAGCGCCGCGAAAAGGGCGACGAGACCGACGATCAGGCGCAGCATCATGCTCGGCTGCACGATGTTGCCCAGCGCTTTGTGTCGTAGAAAACCGGGGAAGGCGTCTCTTTCCATGGCCTGGAAGACGTAGTCTTTCGCCGCGTCGAAGACTTCGGGGTCGTCGCGGCCTTCGCGCTCGATTGCGTCGGTGATCTGGTCCAGGATGCCAACGGGGAGGATGATCTCGCGCTCGCTGCCGGCGAGGAGGTATGTGTAGAGGATCTTCTCGGCCGAGGAGCGGATGTCGGCGCGGGAGACTGCGTTACCTGGACTCGTCGAGTCTGGTGCGGGCGACTGGTTCGAGTTTGAATGACCGTTGGAGCCGGAGTTGTTGCTGGTCATGAAGGAGGGGCGCGGGGGCCGCTCGCTGGCGGTTGTGTTCGTGTGCTCGTTGCTGTGATTGCTGTTGCCGCCCTGACTGTGGCTCGGCGAGTGAGTCTTCTTGCCGTCGTCGCGCAGGAAGGCGGAGAGGCGCTGATCGGGGGTTGATTTGCGCTCGGTGAAGTAGGTCGAGGGCCCAGCGAGGCTGTCGTCGCGCGGGTCGTTGTAGTCGTGCAGGATCGCGGAGGATCTCTTAGATTTTGTCTCTGCGTCTGGCGTGTCGACTAGAACGGAACGGCGGAGACCGCGCACGTAGTGTCGGCACAGCGACATGTGTTGTGATACATCGAGCCTGTGGGTTGTTAGTTTCTGGTTTGTTCCTCCTCCTCCTTTAGTGTTCTCACCAGAAGTCCAGGTAGTCGACCGATCGTTGGGTATCGCGCATGTAGATGTAGAAGGAGTACAGATCGACTGGAGCGCGAGTTGTCCTGCTCAAAACCTCCCAGAGGTTCGGCAATCTGTTGCGTGCGACGACATGGGAGTCGCTATCGTGGGAAGCCATGCTGGAGATGTGTTTCGCGGTCTACCAAGGCTCGCAATCGGTTCGATAAAAGTCCAGATCCAGCAATGGCTTTCAATATCGACGGAAGAATTGACTGTCGTCAAACTTCCGATGGCAGGTCGTGCGACTGAGGTGTAGAGATGATGGACTGTGATGAATTGCTGTGGTTGGATCAATGTTTCATTGCGAGACGCAGTGGTTGCCATGTTTGGCGTCCAATCACAGCGGTTCAGTGCTTGGCACAGTTTAGGGCATTCCAGGCACCAAAACGGAGATCAGCTTGAGATCCAACATCTTCGTTGCAAGCGATCCATATTTGCACATTGACACTTTACTTCTGGAGGGGCTACTTTTATTGTCTTGTCTAGTGAATGGGTATAAGATTATGATTACAGTAAAAGGACTACTCAAAGTCTATCTCAAGCATAATTATACAGGTATATGAAATCAAGCACTGCCAGCCAACTTCTGGGTGAGCGGTGGCAGTGGGCATGAACCACCGTACTCCTCAATCTCGTATACTTGGTAGTTTTGCTCCATACCAAAGACGAGATGCATGGCAACATGGCAGATGACTTGCCAGATACCAGGAAGCTGGGCGGCCATGTTCAGGGTGAACATCTCTCCGACGTTCAAGTTCAGGGCCGCTTGCCATGGATCCATACCGTTGACCTGGAAGTTGTTGCCGTGCATGTGGAAGGTGTGGGCGTAGTTTCCGTAGGTCATGACGTACCAGATGACAGGGTCGTTTCTGCACATCTCGAAGGGGTAACCGTTAGCGAGAACGTATCCGTTCAGGGTGTAGAAAATTGGGGCTTGTTGGGTGGAAAGTTGGGCGTCAGGGTTGTTGGTCAATGAAGGAACCCAGAAACTCTCGTTTCCGATGTGGGGCATACCGCCAACGAGGCCGACCGAGTTGCCGCCGAACGACGAGACGTTCGTAAGACCAGCGTTGGCTGCGTTCTTGCCAACAAGCCAAGACACACGCTCGTCGTAAGTGCCGTAGTTGAGGATGAATTCACGGTTGCCGGCCATAACTTCTGCCATCTTGCCCTGGGTGTAGACAATGGTTGGTCCGGTGAGACCAGCGGCGATGTCGGCAGCCATGTTGACGTAACTGTGGTAAGACCAGAGACGGCTGTCTTGGCCCTTTGCTGGAGCCTGGGAGCTAGCGACGATCCACTTGTAGACGGCGCAACCTCCTGGAGGAACAGCATCCTGTTCCTGGACCTGTGGCGATCCTCCAGTGGTGGTGTTTGGGTACAAGGAGCCCTCGTACTGTTTGCCGTAGTACAGACCCATGGAGTGCATACTGGCATAGTTCTTCGAGAGGTTGTTAACGAACAGAATCTGGATCATGTCGTTGACTTCAGCACGAAGAGTTGGACCGTTAAGACCGGCACCTTGATCTTGCTCGGTCTTCTGAGTGAAAGTTGCATCAGTGTAGCCCCTGTAGGCGGCCTTCTGCCATGTAAGACCACCGTCCTGGCCGATGGATCCAGAGATGTTGAGGTAACCACCAGCGGCGGCTCTAGGGGACTGTCCGATTGGCACACCGAGCCAGTTGTCCCTGGGAGCGTGTTAGCATCAAGATTGAATTGGCTCGAGAGATTGGATCATGCTCACCATCCAGAAGGAGCGTAGTTCCAGGCGACCTCCTCAGCGGCGATGTAGTAGGTGCGGACATTTCCAGAGAAGTTGAAGTTTGAGGGAATGCTGTCCTTGCCCGGGAGCTGGTTGTCCATCAAAGCCTCACATTCTGGGTAGGTAGCAAGGAGTGATTGAACAGGAGCAGTAGCTGAAGGCGGGATGGAGAGGATTCCGCCGTTAGGGCTGACAGCGGCACTGCAAACGTGTTAGCGGGGGATTGTAATGGAAGCTTTGCGTGATGTACATACACAGAGGACGCGTTCAGAGTGGTGGTTGCAGAGGCGGCTGATACAGTGACTTGCGGGGTGGTCGCGTTAGATGCGGCGGTGGCAGCACCGTTGGTCGAAGTGGAACTGTAAAGAGGGTTGGAGACTGTGGATGGAGCAGTGTAAACATGTTCAACTGCAGAGGGAGCGGTTGAGGCGGATGTGGTCGAGGCGGTTGTGGTCGTCTTGATAACGATTGGATAGGCACCAGCGGCGGACTGGCTTACTGTTGAGGAGTGGTTTGCGAAGGTGGAGGAGTTTGCGCATTCAGTCTCGACGACCAGGTTGGTGTGAAGGACAGTGGTGGTGGTGTTGTGTCCAGAGCTGGTGGTGTTGTAAGCAGCCGCAGAGCTGGCGTAGTAGGCAGCCGGAATGACCGAAGAGCTGGAGGCTGAAGAGTAGACGACTGGGCTGGAGGTGCTGTAAGTGACCGAAGAGCTGGCGACTGAAGAGCTGGCGGATGAAGAGCTTGCGGATGAAGATGAAGAGCTGGCGGATGAAGAGCTGACGGCCGAGGTGGTGGTGCTGGAAGTAGTCGAAGAGCTGGCGACGGAAGAGGATGAAGAGGAGGCGGATGAGGCGGATGAGGAAGAAGGAGCAGCGTGGTTGTACTGTGTTGGAATAGAGAACGGAGCACCGCCCTGGGCACTTGGAGGACCGCCGTGTTGTTCACTTGGAGCACCGCCTTGGGCGCTTGGAGGACCGCCTTGAGCACCACCGTAGGCAGCCGGAGGACCGCCGTGGCCTTGGGCTTGGGCATTTGAAGCGCCGCCGTAGCCAGCCGGAGGACCGCCTTGGCCACCGAAGCTGCGAGCAGCAGCCTGTTGCAGGCCAACTGCCAGGAGAGCGAATGTAGCGAGGCGCGACATGATTGCTAGGTTAGTGGTGACAGAGAGCACACACAAAAACGAATGAATAGAGACAGAACAGAGATGGATGGCTAGAAAAGACAAGACTGGATCGACGGCAGCGAGCAGATGATATATGCACTCAGCCCCCCAAACCAGAACCTACACCGTACATACTCGCGGCTACTTGCGATAGTGGAACCTTTTTGGTGGCCGGGATACATGTGGATGGGTAAACGTTAGTCCCAAGAGTCGTGTTGAGCTCTGAACTTCTCTTTGACAAGTCTAATATCCGCCCAATTGCAAGTGAGATTTGGTACGCCGATCTGAGTTTAGTGCTGGCTAGCACAGCATGCTCCGAGATGGAAGTCCGTCACCACGCAGGGTGGGTGCTTTGAGTGACGGTGCGATCGAAGGCAGTGGAGCCACCGTTAAAATAGCGGGCGGGTCATGACAATGAGCTTGTTGGTATCGCTTGGATTCGCGTGCGAATGCCTGCAAGTCGTGTCTTGGACAGTTGGACAGTGCCATGAGTAGCGTGGTCTGATAAGAAACATTTGGAGACAGACGACGAAGTTGAGCGGTTAGAGAGGCTGGTGCAAAAGGGTCGTGCAGGGTGGAGAGATGAGGTGTGCCGTCACCGTCCGAGAAATCTGCTGAATTTGGTGGGCGCCAATGGGCAATGAGCAGGTTCTCGCGGGAGGCTGAACTTTGACGTTGCCGCTTCAACCTTGGCGCGGTTCAACAAATGGAAATCCCTGTTTAATCCAGTTCATTGCCTCTTTTGCCATGGGTCCCCTCGAAATGTGCTTGATCCATGGGAATTCATGTCAGGTACGTCTCCACTGAGGACGATTGTTCCCTGTTTATTATGCACCATCGCTTGCAGCGATCAGCGGTAGTGGGCTCAAGATCTGTTGCCGATACACATGATTTGAGAGAGAAGATGAATGAACCTCTCCAGGATCTTCACCCACTTCTTCCGCATTCGGCATTCAGCGATGCGCAGAGCAGATGCCGGATCCGGTCAGCTCTTTATTTCAATAATACTAGCACTTCACTCTGAAACACTATTCGAGCTTCGACATTGACGGCGTGATTCGGAGAAGCATCTCGGACATTCGCAGTACGTGATCAATTAATAAATAATATTGCACTATTGGTCAACGATTTATTTATGAACTCATGCCAATGTATTCAAGAGATGGCTCATTTCCTCCCTTGTCCAATATTTTGCCATGTTCTCCGCGCCCAGCTCCTGGACTTCCTCGGTCATGTGCTGCCAGAGAACACCCCCGAACGAGTCCAATATGCTACGTACCACGCGTCTATCCAACGTCCTCAGCCCGGACCAACATTCGTTCAAGTGTGATCGCAAAACGTCCAAACCTGTGTGGATTTCCTTGTGCTGCTCGCTCGCAAAGTGACCTGGTCTGAATTCTTCCATCTTCTCGCCAAGCTTGGGAAACCAGTACATTTCCTCGATATCGTGGTGTGTCTGAAGCTGATTGCAAAATGACAGCCCTAGGCCTACCAAGTTGCGGTCGGTTGGTTCGGTAGCGCCTGGTTCTGTGCCCCTGTAAAGTTTGTCCCAAGTCTTCTTGATATGGGTGTGATACCACGTCATATCCACTGCGAGTCGACCGTAAAACTCCAAGTCCTCGGCGCTTCTAACGGTTGGCGATTCGCCATTGGTCGCATTGCTGCCATTTTCGCTTGATACGCTTTCTGCTATCTCCAAAATGGCAGAAGTCCGAAGTAAGACGGCAATAGAGAGGACAATCAAAGACAAAAGCGATAGCCGATACCACCAAGGCATGTTTGCAAAGTAGCCCTGCTGTCGCAATACCTTGCCTTTAAAGGTGACCTCAGATCTGATCGTTATATCGTGGGATGCCCCGCTTAATGGAGGCAGTGCGAGCGTTGGAATCAAGTCCAAGTCCAAGTGCAAGATCTGATCAACGTCGCGACTCCAGCGTATCTTGCCGTGGCAGATCCGTAGTGTCGCTTGCACTTGCGTATGCGAGTATATGCGAGTAATTGAAACACCAAAGAAAAATGGATCGAAGAGTAGAGAACAAAGACACCGACCTCAACAAACTTTCACAGTGCTTATGGTTCTGGCAAGCCGTTAAGTTCAATGTTACTGCGCCGGAGTCCGGATGACTCAGCGGGAAGCTGTATAGGTAAGGTTGTGCCTTGATCGGTCTTCAACTCTGATCTCTGATCTGTGATATCGGTCACCGCGAGAATGCCATGTAAGGTAGTTGAAGTAGTTCACTGTCCTTGGCAGCAGTTTTGACGAAGTTCTGCATATTCCTGCTGCTTCCCGATGCTCGTTCTGCCGCAGCTGCCTCGGGGCATCATTACAACGACCCCACATTTCTCCAATGCTCCTTCCACATCATGTTTGACCGATTGACAGTCGCGAAATATCGAGCTTCGATCAAAAGTAAGTCACATCTTCTACGGTAGGTATCTTACTCCGTAGGTGTCTTACTCGAAATCACCTCTCAATACATCACGTCCGGCACGTCCGAGGAACGGATCGAACCACAATGGCAGCTCTCCTCACCGGCAAAGTCGCGCTGATCACAGGCGGCGTCACAGGCATAGGACGAGCCATCGCCCTCGAATATCTTAACCAAGGCGCCAACGTAGCAGTGAATCACTTTCCAGATGAGAAGTCCTCCTCGCAATATCAATCATTGTTCGAAGAGGCTGGTTCAGACCATTCCACGAAGCTCATCGCTGTACCAGGCGACGTCTCGAACCCCGAAACAGGCACCTCAATAGTACAAACCACCGTGTCTCGCTTCGGACGACTGGACATATTCGTGAACAACGCTGGCGTGTGCCAATTCCACGATTTCCTGACCCTGCCCCCGTCCCTTCTCCAACAGACACTATCAACCAACCTCGAAGGCGCCTTCTTCGCAGTCCAAGCCGCCGCGCGACAAATGGCCGCCCAAACACCCCCAGGCGGCTCGATAATCGGCATCAGCAGCATCAGCGCCCTGGTCGGCGGCGCAGGCCAGACGCACTACACACCGACCAAAGCCGGCGTGCTGTCGCTGATGCAGTCGTGCGCCTGCGCTCTGGGGCAGTACAACATCCGCTGCAACGCGCTGCTGCCGGGCACCATACGCACGCAGCTGAATGATGAGGACCTGGCGGATGAGGGCAAGAGGGCCTATATGGAGGGGAGGATACCGCTGGGCAGGCTGGGGCGGCCGGCGGATTTGGCGGGTCCGGCCGTGTTTCTGGCGAGTGATTTGAGCGCGTACGTTACGGGGGCGCAGTTGTTGGTTGATGGTGGGTTGTTTGTGAATTTGCAGTGACGGTGTGCGGGCAAGACGACAATGGAGGTCATTGATCGACGAGGGTGATACTTGATGTGGTTCGCAGGCATAAGACTGGCTGACGCAGCTTTTCTCTTGGTTATGCTCAAGTGGAGCAAGAGCTTCCGGCAAAGGAGCGCGGCGAGGTATCGGGAGATTGTTGTGAAAAAGCAGGTGTTGACAAATCATCAATCACTGGTCAGCACCGTGGTAATGGAGCACGAATCAATAGTGCTGCTTGAACAGGCTGATCAGTGAGGCTGATAGTGGCTGAGTAATCATGTATGTGCTCTTCTCTGCGTCTGCGCCAGTCCACGGGATAGTTTTTTTCAACACAGGTGTCCATTAGGTCTTGCTACTCCATATATGCCCTTCACCTTCGATTGACAAGCGACGTGCCAAACACCGTGCGCTGCTTAAGCATAGCAATATGCTTCTCGCATGGTCCACCAGCACATCCCAGCTCCTTCTGAAGCGTCAATGGTGACAAGACATCCGTCCACGGAATCCAGACCATACGACGACACAACCCACTCAGTCGAGACCGTACCTACCATCACTCACCACCCGGAACAATTAGCAGTATCCATCCCCAGCAAACTCTCAAACTCACCTGCGAAGAAAAAAAGCCGAAGCACCGTCCACACCATCGTAATCGGAATCGAATGGAGCCCTCGCGGTTTTTGCCCGCTCAGACTCGCCGCGTATTGCACTCAAGTGTCGCGTCCGTAGACGCACACGATCTTCGCACCGGCTCCCATAGAGACGCTTTTACGCGCTCTGAGTTTTCTGATGCCAAGTGCAGACGTGGTTGTCACGCCAGGCCCTCACGGGCAGCTGCCAGAGCCACCGAGGTATGAAATTACCAAGGGGGTTGGACTGAGTTTTGAAGAGTACTCCGAATTTCTCATTTGCGTTGAAGAGGGACGGAGATGGTGAGTCTGGGTCTGTTTGTAGCAAAGAAACGCGGCGGTGGTGTGGACGGTGCTCGGGGGAGGAGAAAGAGGTCTGACGCAGAGTGTGAAGTGGGATAATTATCTGTTTGCTTGCGCTGACTCGCGGGGACAGCTGTGCATGACTCGACTGAGCTCGCGGTAAAACGGGCATATCGACGACCTCTCGGGGAACCGATGCGGAGCTCCATCTCATCCATCCTCCCATCCTTCGGAATTGACTAACTAATCTACCCGATATCAAATCAATCCACCATGTCATCCTCCTTCGGCAACACCCTCGGCCTGCACAGGTCGCCCATGGTCGTGCCGGCCGTGGCGCTGGGCTTCAATTTCTTCTGGGCCAATGTCTTCATGTCGGGCCGCGCTCCCAGGGTCTTCTACGGCATCGACAGCAACGCCAACCCGCGCGTCAACACCGCCGAGATCCTCGAGAAGGCCAAGAGCGAGGGCAAGATCAGTGAGAACCAGGTCCGCATGTTTCAGCGATGGGAGGGTGCGGGTTTGAACAGTCTTGAGAACTTTACTCTGTTCGCTCCTTGCCGTGAGTAGAAGCTTCTGTGTGTCGATCGTGGATGGGAATGTAAGGACTGACGTGATGATAAGTCCTGTTCGGCCTCCACTCTGGTCTCCCTGCTGCGACCATCCAGCGCGCTTGTGCTATCTACACCGCTGCCAGAATCGCATTCGGTATCGGGTACATTACGATTGAGAACGAGAATCTGTCGTACCTCCGCAGCGCTATCTGGTGGGTTGGTACTCTTACCTGCTTGAACCTCCTCAGACAGGGATCTGCTCAATTGGCTCCAACCTGGCGCTAGGTCGCTCAGTCACATGACTAGAAGAGCTGGACCAGATTTGTACAATATTGACTACATATCAAAACAGTCAACTATCAAGCGTTCAAACAGAGCTCAAGATTTTTCTGTCTCGGTCGATGGCAATCATCGTCTTCGTCGTACACTGCACTTCGATAGAATGGGCATGCAAGTGACTTATCAAAGGCTCTCCACCGGGGAGGCATGCTTTCATTACTCTATAGAGAAAAGGCCAAACAGAACTTTTGCTCATCCAACGCTATGATGTCCGTAACCCGCTAAATGCAAAACCGCTCCCTTATTTCTTCTTCCTACCCAAATCCGCACCAGCCAAAATGGCATCAAAAGTCTTACTAGCATCAACCTCATGCCTCGGAGTAACAGGTCTACTGTTCTGCTTCACCGACTCGGCCGGACTGCACGGCCACGACGGCAGCGGCGGGTGTCCGCCCTCGGGCATCCTGATCGCCTCGAGGCCCATGTGAAGACTGCTGAGGCGCTTGTCCGCCCTATTAAGGCTAGGCGCTCTGCTATCGACCCTGACACCAGGCATCGCGAGTGGCGTGTTCTGCACCGTAGCATTTCCCTCGTGTCGGTCCTGCATGTGCATAGCGCGGTTGAGGGCGGGATCAGCGCGGCTCCAGCGCTCCGCCATCTCCCAGCAATGGCTGCGGCGGAAGACGCCGTCGATCGAATGCGTCAACAGATCGCTGGGCAGCGACACCATACCGCCGCTCGCTGCGACGCCGTACCAGTTGCGTTTCACGTCGTCGCGGGCCCAGGGGACGCCTCCGCGTGGTGGCTCGCATAGGAAGTACTCGACCCCCTTGTGATAGCGCAGGGCTGGGGCGTCGATCACCAAGAGAGGTAGGGCTTGCAGTACCGCGTACATGAAGATCCATTGCCCGACGCGCTGGTCGCAAAGTTGTTGCAATGTGCAGCTGTGCGCGGCTTTGGCTTCGAAGTCGCGAAAGGCGTCGACGAAGAGGGGTGGCGAGGTGTCGGGGTTGTAGGAGGCGCGCAAAATGCGGCTGATTTCGTCGTCTTTGAGTTTCTTGCTGTTGGCTTTAGTGTCTGCTTTGGAGTTGCCGGTGCCGAAGTCTGGACGGGTGGATTTCAGAGTTGGCATTGTCGGGAGGTCGAACGGCATGGGTGGCTTCACTGGTGGTGAAGAGCGGTCGTATTCGCTGAGGATGTGGCGAAGGGCTCGCACCATGGGCGCATCTGCGTCTCGTTCGTCGATCAGTACGCCATCTGCTGTGCGATTTGTCAAACTATCACGGTCGACCAGGAGGTCGTACATGGCTGACAAGTCGTGGTAAAGCTCACGCAAGACCAGACGATTGAGACCGCCAATCTCAAAGTCGGTGTTCTTGTTGGCCTTTGGTGGCCATGAGCCAAAACGTGACTTGTAGTATCCCAGGACGAACTTCCTGGTTGCAAAGAACGAGTCCTTCCAGGTATCAAAGTTGACCAGTTTGCGCTCCTCGACAGTCTTGCTGTTGAACATTCCGGAGAATATTGATGGAAAGTCAAAGTCTTCGAGGATTTGTCCGACGCTTGCAGTTCGCTTGTTGAGGTCCAGAGCCGCCCTACCCAGTCTATTAATCGTGATGGGAGTGATGTGTCGGAACACTTCGCCGTTTAGTCGTTCAATGTCGTTGTATTGCCCCACACAGTGAGTGAATGCTTCGTTATAAAGTGGTACGGAACGCATGCGTTCAGCCAGGACAATACCCTCGACAGTCTTCTGGTGACTGCCTCGGACATCGGCCAATCCGATCTCTTCGATATAGCTGTCGAAACTCGATGTGGCAACCTGTCCAAAAGTAGATGAATCGAGGTTGGAGAATTCGTAAGCCTTGAGCATGTCGGAAATTTTCATAAAGATGGAAAAGAAGGTAGGTCGTTTCTCGGTGGCCACCAGTGCCTGTCCGGTCAGGAATGCGAAGAGGTTGCGGATGTCAATAAGCTTTTGTTCGTCGTCGGAGGGCATGTTCTCGACGCTCTTCCGTGTTGCTGGAGGTGCAGGTTTTCCGTCCATCTCGATGTCGAGGTAGAGGTGAAACTCAGGACCGCCTGCCGAGAATCCGCCGCTTGTGCTCCTCGTACCTTGCGATGTGTATGAGTTGGTGGAAGAACCTGAAACGATGCGTCTTCCTCGTTCATCGACTGACTGTGGGTTCAGTGACAGACGAGCGGCACTTCCTTCCAATGAGCGGGCGTCGGCATCGGAGACAGATGTCTCGCTGTGGACATCACCGTATGCCTTGCGTGTCAAGACACTTGAAGATTGAAAGATCGAAGACTCTACCCTGAATGACGGGCCTCTGTTGTAGGATTGAGGAAAGAGATAGACCAGGCAGTCTCCAGTTGGATCCCAGATGTCTTGTACCTATACTGACGTTAACCAATAAACCTTGTCACCATCCCTTGTAGAACTTACTGGTTGTCCCGTAGCGAGGCCGAAAGTCATGTAAGGAATCTTTCCTTGGTGACCAGCAATCCATGCAGTCGGACCTCGCTCTTCTTGTGTGACTCTTTGCGGACTCCTACTGAACCAACTCCTCCTCTTCGGGTTGTCTCTTTCTGCTGTGGGTGGAGGCGTCATGATGGGGATTGTAGGTGAGGAGTAGTAGTTCTTAGTAGGCGTGGTAGGTGTGAGAGGACGCTCGAGGGACCTGCGACTCGGGCTACCAGGAACACGAGGTGATGATGGGAGAGTTTCTGAAGTCCAGTCGATAGAAGAGGTTCTCGGAGGATGTTGCATGAGCATCGAAGAATTTCTTGGAGGGCGAGCAACTCCACCAGCTGATGGTGGAGAAGCGGGTACGGAGCCATGGTCCAAGGCTATAGCATGAGTCTGTAGTCTTGGATGTGAGAGTCTATCCGTAGCGACGGCATGGCGTTCTCCAGGAACGAGCTGTACCGACGCAAGGCTTCTAGCAATTATTGGATCTGGGGAGGGCTTGTGTAGGCGGCCCGGTCTTGGTGGTGTCGAATCCATGGTAAAGCTTAATGTGAGGCACCCACTTGGGTCGAGTTGTCTAGGAAACTGGCTGTCACGGCTTTCTGTAGTTGCACGTGTGGGAGGAGTAATAGGTGAAAGGAAGGGATTGAGTGGAGTATAGGAAAGATGTTATGCAGGAACGAGGTTGTACCTACAGTGATGCGAGCAGGGTTCAGGTATAGCACATGATGTATGTAGTATTGTACTCGCCTGACGTCTCGTTACGTGTACACGGTTCCACACCGGGCATGGCAGGAAGTTCGATTCTCCGCGTGTTTAGCAGATGGCAATGGCAAACCGGCAGCGTCTGTGGGTTTCTGGACGTGTTCGTCGTTGCGTGGTGGAGAGGGTCCGGAAATACAGAAAAGCATGGCATTTTGCATTTCGCGTAACGTAGGCGATTCTGCAGCCCAACGTCATGGCCGGGGACCGGTGACCTTTAACGTGGATGAAACGCTCCTCTTTTTGGAGTGGAGTTTTCACTTGCCAATTGACTCGTTCTTCTTGTCTACCATCAGCTCTCGCGATGTCAGCTTGCCATGTGAGGTCGTCTGCGGCCATGTGGTTGCATTGTTTACGTCTGGTCATCATTGTTTGTTGGATCACGCGATGTCTCACCTCGATTTTCTAGAAAGGCGGGGCAGACCAAACCTGCAACGGCTAGCGCCGTCCGGGCCGCGCCGCGCTCTTGGTAAAGTGTCGCAACATCATGCGAGTGTCATGCATGTTGTTTGTCCGTGTGTGTAACCCCAAGTCTGGTTGCCTTTACTTTTCCTCTCGTTGCTGGGGAGCATCTCCTTCTCCTCCACCTTTTCCTTCAACTATCTCGTAATGAGTACCACGACGTCCAAACAAGCGATCAATCTTGTCAGAGGCTGGCCATCAACAAGTCTGTTGCCAACGGCCGCCATCAGCCATGCCGCGCAAACGGTTCTGAGGGACACCACCGTTGCCTATCCAGCCTTGTTATATGGGCCAGACGAAGGCCACATGCCGTTGCGCGAAGCTATAGCATCTTGGAACGCGTCTTTCTACCAGCCCGAGCATGGAATCACGAGCGAGAGAGTCTCCACCACTGGTGGCGCCAGCCAGAACATAGGGTGCATGTTGCAAGTCTTCACCGATCCAACATTTACTCGAAACGTATGGATTGTTGCTCCGGCGTACATGCTGGCTTTCCGCATAATTCAAGACAATGGCTATGCCGAAAAGATGCGAGCAATCCGCGAAGACAGCCAAGGACTGGACGTAGAGAGCCTTCGACGTGAGATGCAGAAGAGCGAAGACGCTGCTCTCGCCGAAGGCAACGTAGAACCTGTGAGCCGTGCTGTTTTTGATTCGTCCTCGAGAATACACTGGCTGATGCATATTGTGTATATAGAAACTCAAACGTCCCAGACCATGGGCCAAGATCTATCGCCATGTCATCTACTGTGTCCCCACATTCGCGAATCCATCGTCACGCACCATGTCTCTCGACCGAAGAGAAGCGCTGGTACGGTGTGCCCGCGAGTTCGATGCCTTGATCATAGCAGACGACGTCTACGATCGGCTCCAATGGCCAGCCGACGGTAGTGAAACGACACTGGCGAAAGCATACCTGCCTCGACTGGTTGACATCGACGGGACTCTCGACGGCGGTACGGAGCGACCTGGAGCTGACGGCTTCGGCAATGCGATGAGCAACGGTTCCTTCAGCAAGCTGATCGCTCCGGGTCTGCGTCTGGGATGGGCCGAGGGTACACCCAAGTTTGCATATGGTGTATCGCAGGTCGGTACGACTAAGTCTGGCGGCAACCCTTCTCAGCTCACATCGGTATACGTGAACCAGATGCTCGAGTCCGGCTTTGTTCGCGATCATCTCTTTCACACAGTACAGCCTGCGTACGCTCGAAGGTATCGAGTGATGCTGCAAGCTGTCGAAGAAGCGCTGCTTCCACTCGGCTGTTCCTTGGCCCAGTCGGATCGATCAGTCGTTGGTGGCTACTTTATCTGGGTAGCATTGCCCGATCATGTCGATGCCGAGTCGCTGGCAGAACGGTGTAAGACCGAGGAGAACGTCGTTGTCGCTCCGGGCAGCATGTTCGAAGTGCCAGGTGATGAGAATGTTGCCTTTCCGAATTCGATTCGACTGTGCTTCTCCTGGGAGGATGAGACCTTGTTGGTTGAGGGCGTGAAGCGTACGGCTGAGGCGCTTGGGAGAATGCTAAAAGACGGCGGGAAACCGAAGTCACAGGGGGGCAACAGTGATGTAGGGAACTTCTGGTGACGAAAGATTTACGATGAACGCCATGAATGTATGAAATTAAGGAAGATGGTCCAAATCTGCCGACTGCGATTTGAGATGAATGCACGCTGCAGGACGCATGAGGTTCTGGCCACCGTTTTGTAGTCGAACAGACTGGCGGTGAGCGAATCCGAGCTCATGTTTTGCAGTGAACGTGATAGAGTGATTGTCTCGCCCGATGCAAGGCACGTAATACTTGGTGTATACCTACTCTATCCAACAGCGCTAGTAGCCATTTGACATTCTGTTCAATATGCATTGAAGCGTCCCTGACTGACCTGGAATACACAAAGCGTCTTTGTCCGAGAAAGCAGCGAGAAGAACATCACTCGGTTCTATGCTTTGTTGGTCGCCTGCACTGTCATGTGCTCCGAGTCCGCGATCTTTGGCCCCAGCACAGATGTGACGATTCACGTGTTCAGGAATCGCGAGATGCATTCGGCAGCCGGCAGAGGTCGACCAGACCAGCTTTCGGAGACCGGAGTGGTCCACGACTCGAGAGACGGAATCTGGTTGTTGAGGAGCTCGGTACTAGTGAGATGCCTTTTTTTGATACGAGCTCGGCATCAATTCTTTGTCGATAAGTCACTCAACTTATCAATGGCCAAATCGAGTCAGGGAATATTTTTTTACATAATCGAGTCCAGTATTTGCCGCCTTCACGAAGTTGGAAGGAGGGGTGGGCATGATGAGGAGTGGAAAATAATGACTCGTAATCATCCCACCGTACTAGCGAAGTTGATGGTGTGATGCTGCGGCGCTTGCAAATGACCAGCATGAAGCTACTGTACTTGGTACTGTAGAGCTGCTAGTCTTGCTGATTGCGCATTACCTACTTGACGACGAGCATTTTCCTAGTCGATCGTGTTGTTTTCTGCATGTGTACGGCCGTGGTCATCGATCGGCATCCTTTGCGAGCCGTTCAGGCGACCACGTATGTTGACTTTTCGCTTGATTGTCGTTGTGCAGCACGAAATATGTATCCGGTGACTTCACGCGCTCTTTCTGTCTCTCTCCGCTGGCAGTCTCGAGTGGGATGTAACATCATGGCGCACCTCAGCACAGGGAGTCTACAAGCAGCATCGACTCTCGCGGCGATCGAATTGGGGTGCGTTTCTCGCACAGCACTTAATGCCTGATGATAGTGTGTGCGAGCGCTTACGAGTGGAAGTCCTTTTAGAGTCATAACCTGTACTGCACTGTGGTTTGACCATGCACGTGCCCGCCCTGGAAACCTTGACATTGAAACCTTCTTGATTCTAGATGCCGCCTCTCACAGTACGATGGGATTGAGGCCCACACATTCCTTCACTCTACGAGGCCGACGGTTGATCTGATGGATTGCTCTGATCATGCTACCTAGTCTCTGATCGGCCTGTTATAAGCAGGTCATCTGTACAAAATGGTTGAGGCGACTATGGGGACGCTTTTACCATTGCACCTTACCCCTCATTTTGGCGTGGTGATGAAGGCAGCGGCTTCATGCAGGGCCTGGCGCTCGGGAGCACCGACCATGGCGCTTTGACGGCTGGTTGCAGGAAAGGATCCTCCTGCTCCATTCAGACATTCAATATGGGATCCACTTTCGGATGTGCATGCTGATGGAGTGCTCGAGCACTTCTCGCATTAGTGATGGCATGAGTGAAAGGATTCGTTGCGGCTAGAACGAGCCGAATGTCGGCATGACTTATGCGTGAACACCCGCAAGTCGTTTTGATCATGCCTTCAGCGTGAACATACCGTTCAATAGTGTTTCGCTCAACGTCGACAGGCGTACGACATGGACATAACTCTCCTTGAGCAAGTTTGTACGTCAATCTCTCAGTGTGGGGTGTTCGCCATGCATGTTGTCATCTGGGTACGGAGAGCTGCAGTATGCAGGTACGAGCTCTGCTTAATATGAGTGTGGTAGTACTGCGTCATGTCCAGGTGACATATGAGCTTCTTGATCGGGAACCTGTTGTATCATCATCGTTCATTCGCATCTTGTAAGTATATAGCACTATAGGCCGATCGAGTATGTCTGTCGTTAGTGTACAAAATCAAATCCCTAGCCCTCGTCGCTGATAACTGTTTGACATCGTCTGTTTTCGATGAAGTAGCTTTTGGTATGATGGCAGTGGCACTTTTTCCCTGTATACATAGGCGCAACTTTCCGTGAATGAGCAAGTCGAAACGCTTGAAACCAGGCCGAATGCCGAGCAAACCTCCCAAGGTATAATGCAAGTCGTCAATCATGAGAAAGCGATTAGAGCGCTTTGGCATTAGAGGCCATGAGATATGGCGGAGGCCCTTGTTGGCTGTAATCATCGGCGTGGTGTGGTGTGGACACTTTCAGCGCGGTCTCTTCGCTGATTCCTGAGAGGTATGGAGGCAAGCGAATCATGCGGTAACGATCGTCGAGGTCGGCGCCATCGCGGCTTCCCCAAGCGGTCTAAAATGTCAGCTGAAGCCATTAAGTGACAAACGAGGCTTCTATTACCTCGGACAACGTCAGGAGTCCTGCAAGCTTGATGACTCCATGCAAATATCCGAACAGAATAGAAAGTGGAAGGAGGAACAAGTCTGCTGGATATCTAATCCAGTGGCCCATGAGCTTGATGCTCTTCGCAAACACAAAAATCCAGACAGCGGCGAGAATACGAATGTGAGAGCGTGCTTCTGATGACCAGGTCTCTGTCGATCTATAGATGACGGCAAAGATCAGAGGGTCCATAAAGGCCCAGGCTGTCAGAGTCGTTTGAAAGACGGCATACGTTGTCCATGGGTGAGTCCTGAAGGATGTCAGCTCCGACATAAGCAGTGCAACAATGTATAGTTCATACCACCAATAATGTCTTTCGACAAACATGCTTGTCAGGTTGCTCCTCCAGTTGCTGCGGACCCAGCGGAGGCATTGCTTCAAGTACTTGGGACCATTCTCCAAAGTTGTCTGAACTTCAGCTGCTTTGTGATATTGCATGGCGATTTTCCATCCGTGGTTGTACATCCATCTGGTGACAAAGTTGTCGTCATCTGCGTTCAGTTGGTAGGAGCCCCATGTTTCGTTAGTGAAGCCAAGTGTAAAGTCCTCATCCTGGAGGATCTTGGTCCTGTAGGCCACTGTCCGACCGGAGAGACAAGGTAAGCCCCCATCAATGTGAAGACAAGCAGAACAGTCAAAGTTGCGCCTTTCCAGATAAAGCGCTCCCAGAAATTCCCACAGAGAAGGGTTTGCAGATCGCACGAGTCTTTGCGAAGTACCAACGCCTCCCATCCCCACGTCCTCAAACGGAGCCAGAAGCCAGGGAATAAGCGTTGTTGGCCATATGACATCGTCATCAGCAAAAATGGTGATCCTGGTCTGTACCTCTGGTATGGCTCGGCACATCTGGCGGCGTTTGTTGGCTTTGGCTACGGTGAGAACGTGGATTCTCTTGCTGTTGATGGCCGTAGCCATGCGTGTAGCCGCCTCGACACTCGCATCGACTGTGACAATGATGACCTCAAAGGGATCAGTAGCCAAGCAGGTCTTGATGGTCCGGCGCAGATTCTCGCCATCGCCGTCAAGAGTAGGAACGATAACCGTCACATCTTGCGAGCCGTAAGACGGATCTTCGGGAATTGCGATGGGTTTAAATGTCCAGTGAGAAACTAGGTTGACGACAAGTCGCAAATAACGAAAGACACTTTAAAGAGTCAGTACTGTGCTCGATGTTCGAAGATCACGTTTGAAGCTGAGATGATGATTTCTTACAAAAGCACAATCGCTGCCACGCCCCAATAAGATAAAGATACTGCCATGACGAGAAAGGAGAAAGGGTTGGGTCAGAACTCAAGGTCTGCCTGACATGAAACAAGACGAGAAGTCATGCACGAGGGTATCGGGATAGATATATGGAGTGAAAGGGAACCTTCGGCGAGAATAGGTAAATAGGCAAGTGGCATTACCTAGCTTGAACTTGCCTCGAAGCCTCGGATGGTACGCAAACCGTCAGGGTCGTCTGATGTGAAGAGATTAGCCAGCAGTAAGAATGACTACTTGGGATTAGCGTGCCGGCCTCACCACAAGAAGAAGCATCGTCAGCGCCGAGAGCAAGAGAGAACGAGGAAGGTCATCGAGAAGGTTTGACGCCTCATAAAAAGTGGTGGAGCTGGTTGATAGTCCGGCAGGTCTGCCTCCACATCATCAGCGGAATCGGAGGAGTTTCTCCTCATCATGGCGAGTGTGATTCAAGCAGGGACTGCGAAAGGCCCTCAGTAATCTGCATAACGGCGTCAAGGGCTGGAGTCGAGTAGACGCCAAAGATATCGTAAAAGTACTAGCAGGTGAAGTTAGAAACCACATGCAGCTCGTAAGGTATCCACAATACATTTCAACATGTGGTGGGGGAGGAAGGCCCGGGCCCAGCAGTGGTCGTGCCTTCAACTGGTAAGTGCGCCCCGCCCGACGGTGCTGGTGCGTGCGTGATAACCTTATTGGGAGCGCTCTGACTCGATCGTCTGCCGTCTCCGAACGTCGAATCGACTCTGCTACTTCACAGCATCTGAATTATACCTGCTCAATTAGCAGTATCAATCGATTCCCCTCAACTATGCTATGCTCACGACCTTGAGCATGCGACATTGAATCGATCATGTGGGTCGTAGACGTCAGAATGCCGCTTGTCATCATCAATCCATCGTCGATATCGGGAATGACCTCGAATTTGTCGAGGTCACTAGGCTGCAGTGGCTCCGCACACCTTTACAATCACCAGCTAACGACGACCTGCCTTAGCGCCAATACGATCAAGTTATTGCGCACATACAGCAACATGTGGCTACACACCTTGATGCGCGCGAAATCATTGCGTCTTTCTTGCCTTTTGTTATAGATTGGAAGTGAACCACATGAGCAGCGTTGAACGAACATATACTGACGCTCGACGCACCCAGCGCCCTGTGCAACGCTTTGACAGGTTAACGGTCTGTATACTCCAAAGCATATTTTCTGAAAATCCTCACATCGGCGAGCTGAATTGCAGTAATGTTGGGCGTGGAGACTCTAGGCATCAACGGTTGACGAAGATAGTATGCCACTGCGTATACGGTACAGTACATGTACGCGCCGCATGCGCGGCTAGTCGAAGCGAGTGTGGGCACGCATCCATGCAATCAATCTACATCAACCTTTATCACTACCACCACCAATAGAAAATATCTGGAGTTAGATATCAGCCAACCAACAACGCCGCTCCGTCTTCCTTTTTTATTTCAAGATTTCCTGGGCGGCTGTTTCTTCCCTTTCCTTTTCCATGCTGTGCCCTTCAACGATCGACAGTTGCATTCACCATGTAATCCTGATCCCATACGCTGAGCTACTTACGCGGTGGGTATCTACTCGTCCCGCTCTACAGTACTACAGCATGCCGCTCGATCGACCATCGGAAACTCTTGCGAGCTCGTGTGTCTCCAGCATAGGCCGTATGTCATCTCCTTTGACTGATAAAATGATGGTGGTAGTTCCAATAAACGAAGATCGACGACCAGATCACTCTTCCCCGTGCCGATGCACACGACACTGACTTGGCTTCGACATGAGGTGTGGACGACCTCCAACCACGAGGCTAAGGTGTGGAAGCTGATGTATGCAATTTCGAGTTCGGCGTGTTTGTTACAGGAGCCGCGTGGGAGGCTGCAGCTGCACGCTGACGACACATGAGCATGCTTACCCCGATCAGGAATGCATAAAAGAGTACAGAGGTATGTTGTGTTCGAGTTGTACTGGATTTTCATCTTCCAGACGGCTGCCGACAGCTACAAAGCAAACATACCATCAATGTGCGTCATGCGCTGAGACGTCAAGCCTACGTTGACGGCTTCAGTAAGACGATGGAATTCCTTCTGGCAGGTGTCAACAATAATGTGACCATGTCAGACATCTCCACTTCAGCTCATCGCAGTACATTCAGAATGGCGTTCATCCGAATATCTTCAGATGCTGCTGCATAGGCCATAGGCATGCTTGCCTAATATATCCGGGCAGTCTTCTGCATGGGCATGGCATAAGAACGATCCATTAATTACGCATCATTTTGTGAATATAACACTGAGGACGCTAGATGTCATCTATATCATGATTGATTCTTCCCTCGAGCAATGGATCATAGTGTTTATTATGGCGACCGTTCCCACTATGAGCATTAGCGACAACCTTCAAATGGAGGCCTCCCTTCACGCACATAGCGCTCATACGACTCCGTGAGACATGCTGCTCGAGATCTAATCATGTCGGTATCCCTCTCAACTTACAATAAACATTACATGTCGTTCACGTATAAAGCTGGTAATATTATTCATGTCACGGCCGGGGGAAGTCGCGATTTACGCACGGACCCAAAAATTGGAAGTTGTCGGGATACCAAAATGTCTGTCCGACTTCAAGCTCCTAGATCTTTAGCTCCAGCCTCCATTGCGATCCTCAACCACACGGCCCTCCTCTGTCGCCCATCATGTTCCCTTCAGCTACTCGCGCGCTTTTGCGCCGCCCACAGGCCGCTCGCATGGCCTTCCGCCCTGCCTCCACCACCTCCGAAGCCACCAACGCAGCATCCTCGCCCGCTAGAGATGTAGCAAACAAGGCACAATCCAAGGCATCATCCCAGGCATCATCTGGTCTTTCGCGCGTCAACTCGTCCGCTGAAGCAGCGACCAGCAAGGTCAGCTCAGCCGTCTCCAGCACCGCCAGCCAAGCCAGTGGAAGAACCGGCCAGATGATGAACTTTGTTCAATGTAAGGAGAACGAGTAGGAGGGAGTATATAAGAGACCAATGCTAACACTTCACAGCGCTCGTCCCACCCACTCTTTACTACTCCCGTGTTGCCCTCGAACTCGGAAAGCTTATCGCTCAGGGACGCAAGATGAGCCCACCGTAAGAGATATGGAAGATATACGATCAAAAGTCGGAGTCTAACACCCATAACAGAGACGTCGCTACCTTCCAGTCATACTATCAAACCGCTATGAAGCACATGCAGAACCCTAGCAGCCTTTTCCAACAGGCTTCGTCTTCGGCTTCGTCTACCGCCAACTCGATGGCCAGCTCGATGAGCTCGATGAACCCAGGTCAGATGGTCAACAACATCCGCAACATGGACAGCCAGCAGATGGTCAGCGCCGGTATTGTCGTCCTCGAAGTCCTCGGCTTCTTTACCGTCGGCGAGATGATTGGCAGATTTAAGATTATTGGTTACCGCGGCGGTCACGCACACGACGAGCATCACTAGACAGTGTATGACACCAGAGGTCCTGCAGTCGAGTTCGGAAAAGATGCTTGTAATGTCGGTTGGCTTTGGCAGACGAGCACGATATCACATGGACTGTCCACACCATTGATGGAGTGTTCAGAAAAGGAGAGCGCTTGATAGACATCTGGACCCTTGTACAATTCCCTTATTACATTAGCGATTTCTAAAAGCCTAGGGGTCATTTCAAAACCGAATGTTCCTTTTGATATTTGCAAAGATCGATATCGAGCGCCGTCCAATCCGGGCCTGATCAATATACTCGCACCTGACGTGACGCTTATCTCCGAACTTAAAATCCGAATCTTGAATTTTACAAGACTACTAAATTTATTATTGTCCACTAAGTTCGATCATACAATACATGGATCCTCTTCAGCTTCTACTTCGGTCGTCGAAAGGCCCGAGTAACAGAGGCCAGAAAGCAAAACCCTCCTCGATACCGTCCACCGGTGAAACCAAAAGCCCTCAACTCTACGGAACAGCCGCAAACTCGCAGTCGCATGCTGGATCCCCAAATCGCAAGCGCAAGAGAGGTTCCGACCAGACAAGCAGTACTGTCGTCCAAGATGCGGAGCTCAACTTCTTCGGCGGAGGGACCTCGCGGAATGTGGAAGAGGAAGCAACAGGTCCGGTGAAAGATGTTGCCAGCAGAGAAGATGCGCTTCCTGCAGCAGATGGTGCGGAGGACTCGAGACTAGCGCCAGTACTAATGAGTGAAGAAGAGAGACGATCGATCTTTAAGCGTCATAAACTAAAGATGACTTTACTGCGTTTGGCGGACGATGCGGACGGAGCAGAGGCGCAGGTCACACAGAGCAAGAAGGACAAGAAGAGGAAGAAGATGGATAAGAACGCTATAATTGGACAAGCGGTACAACAGCAGATTTTTCCCGAGCCCGCTCTTGACTTTGGACATTTGCGATCGAGGTTCGGCATCGCGCCCGCTATGGCGCAGAATATCAGAGAGCAGGGATACAGCGAGCCGACTGAAGTGCAGATGGCTAGTTTGCCAGTCTTGCTAGACTCAAAAGAGCTGGGTTCATTCGCAGGAGGCGACATCGCAGAATCTACGACTGGGATGGAGTCTGTGGACCTGCTTACGGTCGCACCGACAGGCAGCGGGAAGACACTGGCGTTCATGATTCCTCTGATTCACTCGCTCATTAGCCTGCGGAGACGGAAGACCGCTGAGATCGAAGGACCAAAGGCCATCGTACTGGCTCCGACGAAAGAGCTCGCACACCAAATTGCAAATGAAGGTCGCAAATTGGCAGCCAATACTGGAATACGAATTACGATCGTACGAAAGGGTATGCGATTAGGTCAGAGTCCTGCTACGGAAGGCGACAGTCATGCTGAAGACCGCATACCACCTGTCAAATCTGACATACTCGTCTCGACCCCTGGAACACTTGGACATGCAATGGAGGAGACAGAAGGGAAGGCCACCGAGCTGCCCAGCGTACGCTTCCTTGTTCTAGATGAAGCAGATGTACTGCTGGACCCGCTCTTCAGAGAGCAGACACTGGCTGTGTGGAACGCGATCACCAATCCGCTACTGCGAAGCAGTCTCTGGTCAGCGACAATGGGCTCCAACATCGAAGAGCTAGCCAAGCAAATAATTGACAACCGCGCCAGTAACCTCTCAATACAATCCTCCATCCCCGTCCCGCGAGCAGCGCTCTTGCGCCTCGTCGTCGGCCTCAAGGACTCTGCCGTACCCAACATCGACCACAGGATGACGTACGCCGCCTCCGAGCAAGGAAAACTGATGGCGCTCCGCGAACTCCTGCACCCGAAGTCCGCACCCACAGCACACAGCAATCCCCTCCGCGCGCCCTTCCTGGTCTTCACACAAACCATCGAGCGCGCCGTGGCTCTGCACTCGGAGCTGCTGTACGACATCCCCGCCGAAGCGGGCGGGATATCGCGCATCAGCGTCCTGCACTCGGACCTGTCCGACAGCGCGCGCGACAGCGTAATGACGCGCTTCCGGCGCGGCGATATCTGGGTCCTCATCACGACGGACCTGCTGTCGCGCGGGGTGGACTTCCGCGGCGTCAACGGGGTGGTCAACTACGACATGCCGACGTCGAGCGCGGCGTACGTGCACCGCGTGGGGCGCACCGGCCGCGCTGGGCGCGAGGGCGGCGTCGCTGTGACGCTGTACACGAAGGAAGACATTCCGTTTGTGAAGAACGTGGCGAACGTGATTGCGGCGGCGCAGAAACAGAGCGGCAAAGCGGAAGAGGTGCTGCCGCAGTGGTTGCTGGATTCGTTGCCGGCGGTCAGTAAGAGGGCCAAGAAGGAGCTCAAGCAGCGCGGTGTGGAGGCGAGGCGGTCGGTCAAGACCAAGGATAAGGACAAGAAGGGTGCGGCTAAGACGAGGATTAGTACCAAGTCTGGCTTTGAGCGCCGGATGGAGAATAATCGCCGCGGTGCTATTGAGGCTACGAAGAGGGACAGGGAGGATGACGACAGTGATGGTGACGAGGACGCGGGAAGCGATTTCGGTGGATTCGACTAGATCAGTCTTATGCCCGTAAAGCAGATCAAATATCCAAGAGAAAAGCCGCAGCAGCCATCCAACAAACTCAGCCGAGACGAAGCAATTCCGATATCCCAAATCTGTAGTCAAGCCGTGATACTACGGCAATATTAGCGCAACTCTGTTGATCAGGGAACACATTCCTATCGCCGGCACGCACTCTTCTGAAACTACTTTGGGTCCATCCACAAGGACGACGAGGACTGCCATGTAATGCGCATCCTCCGCGAGGCAGGCGCGGTCTTCTATGTCGAGATTGACCAGCTACAGACGATCATACATCTGGAGAGCGACTCCCACTGAGGCCGCGTACTGGATCCTCACAACATACACTCCTCGGTTGGCCGATCGATCGGCGGGGAGGCTGCGTTAATAGCCATGGAAGGCTCAGCGCTGGGCGTAGACACAGACACCGGCGGCAGTGTCCGTGACCCGTCGGCCTCCTGCAGCATCTACGGCTTCAAGAGCACGTCGTACTATCTGACACAAAATAAGGTTGTTGTCGACTACATTCCCGGCCGGAGTGAATGTCTTACTCAACCCATCTCGTAGCATGAAAGACACGGGACCTGTTCGTTGACGTAGTTATGGTGGCCGAGCCTTCAGCACAGGACCCAAGCTTGGTGCCGACTCCGTGGATCGGACACAATGATGTCGTTCTCCGGACATATAGTCCAGCTAAGTAGCTTCTCGGAATTAGTATGACCTGTCTTGGTTGGTGACGACGTATGCTGCAACGTACATTGGTGCTCGTAACGGGTGACCTTTGTAGAGCAACTATGTTCCTACGTTGTCCTGATCGCTCGATGGCGTGTATGCTCCTCACGGGTGTGTTTCCAAGCACAGTTAGACCGTGGGGAACTTCGATCTCGATGTCGAATGTCGCCTTCAGCTGCGGTTCGTCGAAGCAAGGGAAGACCATTCTGGCACCTCGAGGTTCGAAATGAGTGCTGAGCGTCGATGACTGATTGTTCTGGCCGTCTCCATGGCTTACTCCATCTACAATCGATGTGGGGCATCTTCGATAGAGACCGTACGGCTCATGGTGGATGTTACCGCGAAACCTTAACCGCAGTCGGGCGGGGCCTTCCGTGAGGGTTATGGAAGGTTTGATGGAGACGGTCTCCGCTTCATGGTCATAACTGAAGGTATTGACGGGCTCCGGTTGATCCACAGCTGTCACGGTGGTGTTAGTGAAGGTCTTGCCATACGGTGATTGCAACTCACCATCATCAGGAGCCTGGATCAATGATACCGAGAAAATGTCCAGACCAACAGCGTGCAATTGAACGGTCGGCGTTATCGAAGCGACGATAATATCAATCACTACAGATCCTTCGTAAGTTTGTTTGTTGTGGGTGTCGATGTTGAAAAGACGAAGTTGATAGTGTCGAGGATATATCTCCGTACTGTTGGTTCTGATTAGCGTGTCTATCAAGCCATGATTGGCTCACGTCGTGCAAGCCACGTACCGGCTGGGAAGAGGAGCTTGAGAAGAATCCGAGCTGCTCATCGTCTTGAAACTTAGTTGCTGAAGCGTAGTAAAATAAGAAAAGACAAAGAAACTCTTAACCAAGACGTCTAATGTAGAAGTCTATTGCAACGTGCTAGGGGCCTCGGACTTTGGTCATGCCCACTGAGCCGACGAAGAATGCGTTCGAGGCCATCGGTTGCCATCTTCAGTTGATGTCACCGTACTACATTAGTAGATCGGTAATCGGTGAGGACAGGGAAGATTGACGATACTTTACGATATAGGGCTGCAGCTACGCGAAAAAAAACTTTCTTTGCCCTGAACTGTTGCCTCGTGCGGCTTGATGACAGTCGGGTGCCGTCCCAGGACTCACCTACTTGCATGTGCTGGATCATTGTTCCTTGTCTACTCGGGAGCATTGAGCTACGATGAGCTCGTGCAAGTAATGACGCCTGGCCATACTCGGTTACTGGCGAAGGTCGGGATGCAAATAGCACCAGTGGGAAGAGCACTGTAATTGCGCATGTGGACAATCATGATGCTTGTGCATAGTGGTGATGCACCTTCACGGATGCCCGTCTCCGCCTGGGCAGTTCATGCCTTCAGCCTTACAGGCAAAAATGGCTCATAAAAGCTTATTAGCTGGAAATAGCAGAACACGTTCGGCATCACCGACATGAATGATATCACTTTTATGGAACAACAAACATAACACCCGTACCGATGACAGTAAGACGTCACGAACATGCACCCTAGCAGTGGGAACTGCGGTCCAGTTGTGGTGCTATAGGCAAGTCTTGCGACGAGCAGACGGCCATCTCCTCGGACGTGACATTACAGGATGCAGCCCCGACATCATATGCCAAGAACAATGCCTTTTACTAGATATATTGGAGTACTAGACATATTGGAGTCATCATGTGTCTGGATCGGTATACTTGACTACTCCAGGCACCACTGTATAGATATGAGAACTAGTATTATGTGAACTCGGCAAGTTGTGGCCGAGAAGCGATCTTACACGCCCCAGGTCGTCTCGCCAACAAAGCTCGTCTCGGTATTCGGAACCAGAGTTTCTCGCGTTATAAGTGCGGGAGAACCATCTCAGGATAGGAATATGGTAGAGGGGTGATCGACAAGTTTCGATACCATGCTGAAGACGAAGCACCGGTTGGAAGTTCATGTTGTTTGTATGTATCCTAAATTTTGTGCTCCTCGTAAATTGGACAGATGGCCGAGTGGTTATGGCGTGTGACTCAAGCTTCAGCTTCTGTAGCAACTACAGTGTATTCTCATCAGGTTTCCTGGCGGGGGTTCGAATCCCCCTCTGTTCACCATCTCTTTTGCTTCTAACGATCATTTTCTGGGTCTAAACTTGTCTATAGCATGTATACTTGTCCTAGGATGTCGTTTTTAGAAGTAGTGAGAAGATTTTTCGTCTTAAAAAAGGTGAGAAGATTGGCATTTGGTGGGTTTACAAGGCACTCTCTGCTCGAGTTTTGTCCAAGCTGTCTACTAGATCATGCACCACACTAATTATCGCCCTTTTCACCATTCGTTTTGCATCCATAGACATTGTCAAATGTTTATCCTTCTCTGTCTCGAATCGGTGGTGGAGGTGGTGATCATGGCTATTGCAACACGGTAAAACTCTGCTTCGGACTGCTGCTTCTTTTGCAGTATAGAGATCTACTTTATACGGAGCCTCCACAACTTCATGATTCTGGCCTCCAACGCCGGTGGTATGATATACAACGTAGGTAGATCGCAGAAAGAGACAACAGTCCGTCGAGAGCTCAAGACTCTATCGAAAGGAACAAAGTGCTCACCAGCCATAGGCTGCACAAGGCAAACGGTGCGATGGGCATTACTGACCCGGTCTTTCTGCCCCAAGATCACTTCTGCTGAAAGGCGGCACTGTACTCATCCACGACGTCGACGACCAGGCAAAAAGTATCAAAGGAAGACATTCTGGTCGAGGACGGCAAGGTTACTCGGATCGAAGAGTCCATCACGGCGCGCAACGGCATAGCCCATCACAGATTGCACAGACAAGATAATCAGCCCGGGCTTCGTCGATACACGTAGGTTTTATCTCATTCTACCCGTGAAGGACTGTTACCACAGACCGCCACGTCCATTAATACCTGCTCAAAGGCCATTGCGCCAGCGAGCGGCTGCCGCCGTCATTCTATCAAGGCAAAGTGAATCTTCGGACCACGGCGCCTCGAATATTTTCTAGAGGCAACTGGCCGGCTGTCTTCGTCGCATCATGCGCACGTGAATTCGAGCCTTAGAACATTGCGAACGCTCTCTCGGCGACGGTCTCGAGCGGCATCAGGAGTATCTTTTGCAACACCTCGACTGCGCGCATCGATCGCCTGGCGACATTGATGCTGTGATCGGGGATGGCAAAGCCGTTGAGCAGTACAGGACGTTGCTGCCTGCGGTCTTTGACGAACTTGGCCGAAAGGTGACCCGATCGTCTCGCACGGGCTGGAAGGCTATCGTTGCTGAAATGCTGCAGCGCAGCGCCGAGATCGACAAGAAAGTCGATCCTATCGACTGGGGAATTGCAGACAAGACGACCGGCCACAGGCTCAAGGCCGATCAGACTGCATCGTGGACAGTCTGCAAAGACTATTACAGCGCTTCGGCATCCTGATCATCCACTGTTGTCTCCATGATATATAGCCCGGTCAAGATCAAGACAGACTTGTTCATCATCATCTGTTCCTGAAGATACTAAGCAAGCTCCTTCTCTTCTTCGACCTGGTTGTAGGCGCAATGGAACTTGGTGTTTTGCTGCGAGCGATGGGTGGAGGAGGGAGCGCCGTGTCGTCTCCTCTTTGACCTCCTCCTTGAACATGCTCGAGAACGGTGTCTCGTCTGGCATCATCGTACATGTCGAAAGCGTTGCCCTTGATGTCGTAAGAAGAGGTCGCCCTCCTGAACGATCCCGGAGGTGTAGGCATAGCGGGTCTCCAGTCTGCCCCGGCTGGGGTTCCTGGTACGGACCTGTTGGATCGGGAAGACATCGGTCGCTGCTCGGACATGTAGGGTGTGGTAGGACGGATAGGTGTTGCTGCCTGTCTTGGTGACATGTGACCGGTAATTGTACCAATGGTGCCGCTGGTCGTGGGTCGTTCAGGAGAAGCCTGTCTTACAGCCTGCCTTGGCGGGTTGGAGAATAGAGGGTTTCCGGTTGAGTGTAGATCGGTTTGTGAGAGCGAAGAGACCAAGCTTGCGATAGAGTCAGATCTCTCGGGAATGACACTAGAGCTCAGCGGTGCGGGAATAGCGACTCTTTCAGTCGCTCTGAAGCTTGAGCGTCTCGACGACATCCTGCTGCTGGGGGGATCGACGCTCATGCCAGTATTCGACGGCCACCGTTTGGTTTGAGGGCGTGCGCTGTGAATGCGTTCCATAGATCCAAGGACTGTAGTTCCGTTCATTGCCAGGTTCTCCTCGGCGATGGACTCGAAACGGACAACACCACGCTCTGGAGGCACGCTCAGTATGTCCGAGATGAAAGACTGGATATGTGCCGCATGCAGCTTGTTTGTTTCGGCGCGCAACTCGGATGGTACAGCGGAGATGGTGAGAATGTAGGTTGGTTCGAAAGATCTTGCGAGCATTAGACACTGACTGTGGTCGACACTGATCATGATGCCGGCTTCGGTGCGGGAAAAGCGGTTGGCGAGATGGTGGGACAGATCGGTGACTAGTGAGAATTCATCTTTGACCTGGTATAGTCAGTTGTCGCTCCTCCAGGCTCTTTCCTTCCTTCTTATGAACTCACAATAACATTCGTTCGAAGATGAGCAATGACGGGCGACTCGTTCTTGATGCGCTCTCTCAGCGTAGGAAGTGGGCGACTCTTGCGCTGAAACTGATCCTCGTACAACTGCGCCATACTCCTTCCTTCCGTAGGTGTAGTCACACCATTGGTGCCCGGTTCGCTACTATAACCCGAATCAACAGGTGCCTCTTGCAAGCCCGGAAGACTGTTGTACGTTAATCTGTGTTGCGCCAAGTCCTTCATATTGACACCGTCGTAAGCAAAGGCAGCCTCTGCTGGTGAGAGAACTTCCGAGTATTGGTCAGGTGGAAAGAGGTCCTTGACAGCCTCTAGGGAAGGAGATTCGGATCTGTAGTTTGCTTCTCCGGTTGCAATGTACCCATTGCGTAAAGCGGTCAGTCTTGGATTAGAGGCGGGCATGGCGCTGATCATATGGAGCGCAAAGAATATATGTTCCCACCGCACTTCGGGTCGATCTTAACGGGCTAGAGTGTGGACGGAAACCAGTAAACAAGTTCGGATCCAACAATGAGGAACGAGGAAGGAAGAATGATCGCAGGGACGGATATTGGAAAGCGGAGCAAGATAGATTTAGGTTGTCGTTAGCTGGTCTTGAACTACTCTATTTTCGCGATAGGTGGGGGCGCGAGACTGGCGCTCACCTACAATTTGAGTATTTCTGGTTGCCGAAAAGGCTCAACGAGGTAGAGGCTAGGCCGTTTTGGAGCAGAACCTGTAGTAGTTCTTGCAGCGGAGGAGTTCCGGAGCCGTTGAAGAGTCGCGGATCAACGGGCGATCCATGGGTGACCATCGGGTGTTGTAAGAGCAGGATTGTGCTGATGTCAAGCCATTCATGGTACGTTCCTGACATCGTAGGGGTTGCAGAGAATGCCTGCTCGCGCATGTGTCAAGGTCGGAGATATTCTTTCTTCAGGGGTGTTGTAAGGTGTCGGAGACTATTGGAAGGCTGGCTGCATCCAGGGAGCTCGGAGAAAGCGCATGGGCGCATGGCTGCAGCGCACTAGCTAGCCACAACGGCTCTCGTCCCTTTGCCGAAAAGTGAGACAAATCGACGTGCGAAACTACGTGTGATACGTGTCGGCCGGAACCACGCAGCGGACCTGAAAGCTGGTCAGGGCACGCTGAGCGCAACCGACATGAACGACTTTCGATTGTTGTTGCTCTAGTATGTCGCTTGTGAAGCGAGTAGACTACGCTTTTTAGAGGCGCGCTACAGGAAAGTTGCTTTTAGATTGAATAAGATCGAGAATCAGCCATGAATGCGGATGAGGCAAAGTACCGTGCCCAACAGCTAAAAAGGAAGCAAGCGCCAGGCGGCAATTGAAGCTCTTCAGCTCGGCGTAATCCGATCTGTTTCCATAAGTTCGGGTTGCGTCGATGCGACTGATTGGTTTCCGGCATCAGACAGAATCGAGTCGCGTGGGGCTTTGCAGATTAGAAAGCGGAGCCCGCCTTCCCCCTTCAGTCCTAGCCACAAAGAGCCCACGATTCAGCCCGTGGCTTGCGCTGCCTATTTGAGATGCGTCTCTTATGGTCCTGTCTCCGTACCGGTCACCAACACCGTAGGTTAGAGGCCTCGAGAAAGGAACGAGGTACCGAGTTCAGCATACGAATCAGATGGCCGGTATGGAGCCTCAGAATTGAGAACAGACTCATGAGTCAACAAATCAGCGACGGTATGTGCGATACCGTTAGGAACTTAATCCTTAACCCAAAAAAAAACCATAATTCGAGCGGCGACTAAACAATTGGAGGTACAGTGTACGGCCAACACCGATGCAGGTTGGAGAAGAGCCGCTCGATTACTAGATTGACATGCGCATGACATTATTGACATTCCAGCGAATCAATGAGAAACACTCGATCCAGATCTCTTGAGCGAATGGTAATTGGAGAGTCTCCGTCAAATGTCGTCAATGAGTTACATGTACCCTTCCCCATACATCAATCGATCATACACATCCCTTCATGACGTATCATGACGCGCTCGACCCCTCGTTGATGTATGACAACAAGAGCTCAGGAGAACAATATATATCCTTCTTGACAAGGGCATAGGTAACAATCTTTTATCAAGCACATCTCTACGAACTACTCTACAATCAACACCAATAACTCCACCACCATTTTCTCAATTCCAATCACAATCTCCAAAATGGACGGCGACGCATCAGCAAAGACCATGGACAAGGGCGCTTCCTCGTATGTTCCTCGCCTGTTCCACATTGCTGATGAGTTATTAACCTTCTCCCAGCGCCATGCAAGACACCGAGTTCACCGGTGGCATCCACGAGGCGTCAAAGCCACGCATGGAGCCAGCAGGCGAGAAGACGACCGGCTCGACAGGCCCATTCTCCGCCGACGGCGCCATTGGCAAGCAGTTCACCGCTGGCGGCATGCTCGGCGGTACCGCGCAAGCCATCGGTGGTCCATTTGACAAGGAGGGATCTATTGGCAAGCAGTTCACTACTGGCGGCTCGATTGGTGGTTCAGTGCAGCAGCACCTTGGTGGTCAGGGTGAGGGCAGCACATACTCTGGTAACAGCAAATAGAGGATGAGTGTTTCCTCGTTGTTGTTGGACTGGTAGAGATGATATCATGACATCGTATTGGTTTGAGGACTATAGCATTGCGCAAATCAATACTGTAAAACGTATCTCGATATTTTCGTGGTTGATGTCGTTCTTGTGTGCGGTAGTGGTCTCGACCTGTCTTTTGGTACTGTTCTAAACGAGTCTAGCTGTCGACAGTCAGATCACCTGCAAACATACTGCCATGACATAGGTCGTACAATCTAGCGCGATTCTTCCCTAAGCTTGTCTCCCGTAGTTGTTAGCTATCACCGCAAACACCTGGCCGGTTTTCTGCATGGGATCATTCATTTCATATCTGCGATAAAATGGTATCCATCGAGTTCCCGACGCAATGCCCGTTCTAGCGTCTCACGATCATCAGACAAGACATTGGAACGTTTTCTTAAAGGAGTGACTGGTTGTATGAAAGAGCGACCTGGCTATCTACACCAAAAAAGCATGAATGAAGAAGATACTTTAATAACGCCAAGCTAAGAACCCAAAACACCTTGCTGTCTATTGGCTAAAACTTTGTACCCTACGCTGAAACGCTGAAGAAGGAATGTCTAGAAGCTGTACTGTCGACCAATTGTATACTTATACTCCCGCTGAACTAAAGAGAAGGAAGGGTCTGTTGTTGCTCATCACTGACGGTAGAGGATTGGGTAACCAGTTCCAGATGGCTGAGCGTAGCCAGTCGGGTTAGCGAAACCAGACCAGATCGCGTTGCTCCAGCTCTGAGATTGACCTGGTACGTAGGTGGAGGTGGACATGCCGCTGACTGGAGTCGGGGTAGCTGTGATGGTCAAGCAGGTGGTGTAGCCGTTGGAAAGAGTGATGGTCGTGGTCTCGACGTGGCAGCTGGAGCAGACAGTTGGAGCTGGCACGACAGGAGCAACGGTGACAGTCTGGTAGACGATGGTTGTTGGGCAGGTCTGGCCGGCAGTTGGTGCGATGACAGTGGTCGATGGCTGAGAGGTACCCCAGGTGGATGGCTGTGCAGAGCTGCTTGGAATCACGAGTCCCATGGCGTAGCTGGTGGTAGATGTCTGTGCAGAGCTGCTTGGGATGACCAATCCCTTGGCGTAGCTGGTGGTGCATGGCTGAACTGGAGCGACTACTGGTGAAGTGATCCAGCCGTTGAAGGAGACGGCAGAAGATGGAGAAACCACAGGAGTGCTTGTCGTGTAGACGGTCGAGCTTGTCGAGTAAGAAACGGTCAACCATGTAGAGTAGAAGGTCGTGGATCCGCTGGAGCTGACTGGCGTAGAGCATGGGACAAAGCTAGTCAAAGTCGTGTACTGTGTGGTAATGAAGGTGGAAGCTGGACCGGTGACTGGAGATGGAGCAGGAGTGGTTGTTGGTGGAATGACAGGCTTTGTGATCGTGCATGGGCAGTCAGTGATCGTGAGCGTGGTCGCCGAGGTCACGGTATAAGTCTGTCCGTTGGTCGTGATGGTCGTTGGTGCCGGGCAGAATGTTGTGTAAGCGGTGACAACCTCGGTGGTGTACGTAACGTTGGGAGAGGGAACTGGACCATAACCGCCGGGGTTGTAGCCCAAGCAGTCAGCATATTGGGAAGCGCAGTAGGCGGCGTTGCCTCCTTGGGCGGTGCTGCATGCCTCGTACGCCATTGCGCACGATGCGGAGGTAGAGTTGGCAGGAGCTGGAGTTGGAGTTGAAATTGGGATGGAAGTGGTGTTAACAGAAGTTGGAGCTGGAGTTGGGATTGGACCATAGTAGCCCAAGCAGGTGGCATACAGATCGTAGCAGTGGGCAGGGTTAATGCCAGGCTGAGCGATGCATACCAAGTACGACTGTGAGCACGAGTCGACGGTAGAGTTGGCAGGAGCTGGAGTTGGGGTTGGAATCACCAATCCCATAGCATAACTGGTCGAGGTCGATGATGAACTGCGGGCAGAGGACGCTGGAACACCGCGGTAAAAGCTGGTCATCGATGATGAAATGATGCGGGAAGAAGAGCTTGAAGCTGGGATGGAGGTAGAGTTGACAGGAGCTGGAGTTGGAGTTGGGACAGAGTCAGAGTTTGTGGTAGTGAATGGGTTGTAGCCCAAGCAGTTAGCATACTGACTGGCGCAGAAAGCATGATTGATGTATGGAACCGCGGTTTCGCAGGCATAGAAAGCCTGTGTGCAAGCGTCGTAAGTCGCGTTGGAAGGTGGGCTGACCGGAGTTGGAGTAGATGTCGCGGAGCAGCCGCCCTTGCATGAAGTGATCGTGATGGTGCTCGTGGTCAAGTAAGTGCTGGTGTAAACGGAGCTACCAGTAATGCCAGTGGAAGTCACAGGGCACACAGTGGTCGTGGTAAAGACGGTCTCACTCTGCGTGGTGGTGAGTGGAATAAATCCGTAGTAATAGCTGGTAGAAGTCGATGATGAAATGCTGGAAGAGCTTGGAACTACCAGTCCCTTGGCATAGCTGGTCGAGGTCGATGATGAAATGTAGGAAGAGCTTGGAACTACCAGTCCCTTGGCATAGCTGGTCGAGGTCGATGATGAAATGCTGGAAGAGCTTGAAGCGGTGGGGAAGTTGATTGTTTCGGTTATGTTCATGCTCCATCCAGGAGGTGGGGATGCTGCTGCAATGCCCACCAAGGCGGTGGCTGCGAGCGTGAAAGAGCTGCGCATTGCGATGGATTGTGTAATAACGATTGATAGTCGAAGGACGAGCTGTGACTAGGAAGCGAGTGTGTATGGTATTTCGGGACAGTAGAGTGGACTGTAGGAAGCGAGTGATAGTCTGAGTAGTAGAAAGGAAACTGATTGCTGAATGGATGATGAGATGAGTCGAAACCGGACGAATACCTACTAGATCTTATACCATTCTTCATTTCTGGTTCATTGTATGAGTCTCTCGAAAAATTCAATAGCTTGACTTTCGGCCGATGGCATGAATACGGCAGCATGTCAGATCCTCACTTGGGTACGACTCTGCGCTGCTCGCGGGCAGTGTGGCTGTCAATCGGCTCATGCATGTCGCACTCATGTCTGCCGAATCTGGCATGACATTTGAGACAAGGTTGCTTTGCGGCATGGAAGGTAACACGGCCCTGAGCGGAGGATAGCTGAATACGACTGCAAGACGTGACTAGGTCAGTGGGCGGTGCTGAAAATGATGCAGGGAGAGGTTGCAACGTGATGCGAAGAGGAACAACTGGGGAGGAATCCATCGAGGGCAGCACCGAACCGAGATGATGGGGCTAACCGAATTAGGCACGCTTGTTCAACACGAACGGCGTTCCCGCAGCGTGCCAACAGAAGAAAGAGCTATATTTGGCCCACGCATTCTCAACAGCCACAAAATGGCACAAATATCAGGTCCATGTAACCTTACGACATCACGCTGACGGCTGCACATGTGCAGCGCTCTGCACGCCGTCCTGCATCGCAAACCGTGCCGGGCCGCCCGAACTGGGCACAATAGCGACAGAAACATATTACGCATGGCGTCAAGAATTCGCACAGACTCATTTGTTTTCAGACCATTGCATTGAATAACATTCTGACATACAGCTTCAAACGAACACTGTAGAAGAGCTCGAGACTCACAACGCACCGAGCACTCGACTCCAAAATCTCACCTACTTCTCCCGCCAGAAGCCACTACCTGTACTGGAGAACCTACGTAGTCAAGACGGGTGAACGTGGACGTCTCCGACACCCTAGGACAGGACTACGATGGTCCTCTACGTACTGTACCGGTCGCAACGTGTGTCACGCCGACCGTTGTGAACCGTTTTCCCCAGAATAGATCTCAATCGACGACGCTTCTACCCCGGTTGACCATGACCTATGTCGCTGTATTAAATCTAAACCCACGAAGGAGATGGACGACGAGCAGGAGCTGGCCTGCGCTTCGAACTGAACCTGAGAGGCGGTGGCATGGCTGAAGGGTCCAAGTCATCCGAGTAGCAGGATGAGCTCGCAGTACAGGCAGCCACAACCAAGTCCGAGCGAGTTCGCGCCATGTCCTGGATCCAGCTCGTAATCTCAATGTCTACAGACTCATCTGCAGGCACTGGAGTCATCACTGCGTCGACGGCAGGTTGCGCATTGACGTGTGATGGGCCTGGTAGAACCTCGATGTGAGTGGTGCCAAACTTTGGACTGAAGACTTTGCCGTGGACAGCTTCCAGCTTGCGCTGGGCGAGGCGGAAGTCTGCGTGGAAATGTTTGTCAGCATTGGACTTTGTGAAGTTTGGCTTGAGGCCTGATCTCAACTTCTTCGAAAGAGTCCGCAGTGGACTTTTGATGAACTTGAATTCGTAGTATTCCCACCTGGAAATTTTGGATTCAGACTCTTCTGGCCACGATGGCCTGGGGAAAAGTGGCTTGGGCGCGTCAGCAACACGAGCTTCCGACGCAACCACATCCTTGCAGTTCTGAGGGACTGGAGCTGGATCTGTGGAAGGTCTTGACAGATCCTGGGACGCATTAGCAGGTATGTTCGCGTGGAGGACTGGAATCGGAGGAAGTTTCTTGATCGCATACGCAGCCTTGCTTTCATCCAGAGCTGGAAGTGGTGGCAGCTTCTTAGGACGAGCTGTAGCCTTGCCGCCACGACGAATGGATACTGGAGTGGCATGACCGTGGTCAAGAGGAAAGTTGCACACAGCAACTCTGCTGCTCATCCACAATGACGAAGACACATCTTCGAAGCTGAATGTCCGGTGAGTAGTCGATAAGCCCACAGGTGGGGTCATGCTCCTGATGGCCGAGAATTTGTGTTGCGGTCTGGCCACCCGCCGCTGAGGATGTGCTTTCGACATGTCGAAGTCGCAACGCGAGGTGAGGTAGTTAGGTGTGAAAACGAAAGAAATCAAACTCGCAAGCAAGCTTTTGATACTTGCCTGGAAGACGTGAAAACACTTACCGCAAAGACGTGAATTCGCTTACAGTAAGGAAGGGGTTGGAAACACCTACCGTGAAGATGATCAAGAAAGTGACCCTAGCTTGTATCTTCGCAGCTGTCTCGAGCTTCCAAAGACTACGACAGGACCGCGAGTTCATGTATGGCACTCGTATGCTATGGATGCGACATTGTCTCGAATCTGTGCCATGTTTCTTTGTCGGTCTCTTTGTGCGGTCTCTTTGTGCGGTCTCTTTGTGCGGTCTCTTTGTGCGGTCTCGAACGCCTTGTTCTGAGGCTTTGTTGTGAAAGAACAATTGAGCATTCATCCACTGTCGTAGAGAGGTAGACAAAGAACGAGGAGCGGCGCAGGAGCAAAGAATACGAAACTGCTTTGACCCAAATGATAGAGTACATGTGTTGGCGGACCTGCAGAAGGCGCGGTTCGTTGTTATTGACGGCATGTACCTTTACTCACTACGCAACGAAATCGAGAAGCCTGTCTCCGTTATCTCTTCAGCAGAGTGCGCTCGTAACAGAAATGGACGTCGGAACCTATCGAGCTTGCAACGAAAAGGGAATGTAATAGTCGAGTTCTTGTTTAGTGGCCTAAATCCCACGGCAGTGGTTCACTGCCCGAAGCTGGACGTCGTTGGGAGAATGAGTTGAGTGAACAGATAACGAAATCTCGACACTCGCTTTGTATTCGACAAGAGTTAAGGATTCTTGTGTTCGTCGCGAAAAGTGGTCGATAAATCTTCAACATGACATGAACTAATTGAGGGTACTGTAAGCAGCACGACATTTCGTGGTTTCGGAGACGTTCCAGGCAGCAGTCAATGTCGGAAATCGAGGGACCGCCAGAGCCGCAAAATCCTACACCACAAAACCCGACGGTGCTACAGGCTTGGGAATGGCATACTTCAAAGGAGCATTACAATCGACTAAAAGAAGTTTTGCCGGTATTGGCTGATCTTGGTATTACTTCCATCTGGCTTCCACCAGGTTGCAAGGCGAACAATCCCGATGGAAACGGCTATGACTGTTACGATTTGTGGGATCTCGGCGAGTTTGACCAGAAATGGACTCGATCAACGAAATGGGGCTCGAGAGAAGATCTCGCCGAGTTGTTACTGGAGGCCAAAGTTATGGATATGACGGTCATCTGGGATGCTGTCTTGAACCACAAGACGGCGGGTGATGCCACGGAGGAATGCTGGGCAGTCGAGGTGGACCCGAATGGTATCACATGAAGCACGTGCTACTCATTGACATGACTGATTTGCAATCAGATAGAAGGAAGGAGATTTCGCCTCCAAGAGTAATCGAACCATGGATACACTACAACTTCCCTGGCAGAGGCGACAAATACAGCACGCTCAAATGGCACTGGGAACATTTCAACGGCACAGATTGGGACCAGCGAGGACAAAGAAAAGCCATCTTTAAGATTGTGAATCCCCCAGAGACCGAGACAGATTCTGGACCAGAGGCGTCGTCTACAGAAACAATCAGAAAAGGTTGGGCCGACGATGTAGGCAGTGAGAATGGCAACGCAGACTATCTCATGTTCTCGAACATCGACTACCTCCATCCAGACGTCCGCGAAGATGTCCTCAACTGGGGCAAATGGATGATCAGCGATGAAGTCGGTGTCGACGGCTTCAGACTCGATGCAGTACCACACTACTCTTCGAGGTTTACCCATGAATGGATCAAGAGCACCATGATGGATGGCATGCGAAAGGGCAAGAACATCTTCGTCGTCGGAGAATTCTTCGTCAACGACGTGGACAAGCTGCTGCAATGGCTTTCCGACACTGACTACCTCGCCAGTCTGTTCGATGTACCGCTGGTGCATACCTTTTCGAAGATCTCAGTTGCTTGGGAGGAAGCGAGAGGAATGGTCGGGCAAGGCGGTCGTCTCAGCGTGCGAGGTATAGAGCTAGACAAGGTCTTCGAGAAGGCTCTGGTGAGCGTTGCGCCTGACAATGCAATGGTATGACTATCAGAATTTTAGGCCAATCGGCAGACCGCTTGACTGACTCTACTTAGACTGTGGTGATGAACCACGACACGCAGCCTGGACAAACCTGCGAGACGCCAATCGCGCCATTCTTTAAATCGCTCGCCTACGCTATGATACTGCTGAGGAGCAAAGGACTGCCTTGTGTCTTCTATGGAGATCTTTACGGCATGCTTGGAGACAACCCCGAGCCACCAGCGTGCGACGGTCAGCTTCCTACCTTGATCAATGCTCGCAAGCTGTTTGCGTATGGCGAGCAGAGAGATAACATGGACAGTCCTACGAGCATCGGCTGGGTTCGATCAGGAACGTGGGACAAACCAGATGGATGTGCCGTCTTGATGAGCGTGTGGGAAGCTGGAAGAAAGAGGATGTTCGTTGGTCTTGACAAGGCAGGTCAAGCCTGGTGTGATATCCTTGACAATTGGCGAGAAGATGTCGTTATTGATAGAAAGGGCTTCGGGGACTTCGAATGCGCCGAGAGATCGGTGAGCGTCTTCGTCAATGTCTCGGCCTCAAGGAAGGCCGGCTTTCCCCCGGCGTTCTCGACGGACATATACAATATGTAGAATTGAGTCCGTCTCGATGGAGTCGTTGCAAAAGATGAACGTTAAAACAATGACAGGAGTCAAAGACACAGACACGTCGCCTGATCGCGCTTAAAGGTGCCGCGCTGAAATTGTACAGATGACATCATGCGCGTCGCGCTGGCGTTGGCGTGGGCGCTGCTTGCAGGCGCAAAAAATGACATGGCCGAGGCAGGCAGTCACGCAGACAGGTTTAATTCACAGTGCGTTCCATACCAGCTTCATTACTTGTCGCCGCCTTTAATTCTTCGCGTCGCATTATGCCCTCCAGGTAGCACACACTTGATCACAACATAATTATCATTTCAGTTTCGCAATCATGTCGGGGCCAGGAGTCTACCTGACGGTCCCACCACTCTCGCGCTTCAAGTTCCCTCCAGAGCCAATACCATACGCACTTCCAGCTCCAGTGCCAGCTGAAAGATTACTGAGGAGCCCGTTCGGCATTGATCCCCAGCTCTACAATGATCTTCTGGACTGGAAGGTCCCAGTCACTTTCGCAGCCTGCTACATCGTCACCGTCTTCTTTCTGAACGCCTACAACCGCTCCAGGAAACACAAGCCTTGGTGGATCAGCACGACGCGTTTCTTCAAGACATTCGTCGTTCTTCACAATGTCTTTCTCGCCGCTTTCTCACTCATCACCTTCATCGCCACGTTCCGCGCTATTGGTCGCGTTCTGCCCGAATTCAGCACAAGCACTCCACCTGCCTACTTTGTCGACGCGCTATGCAAGATTCAAGGCCCCAGGGGTTTGGGTGATGCGGTCACTTACAACACTACACTCAATATCTGGGAGACAAAGAACAGCCTCATTCATCTTGCGCAAAATGGAACACCTGATCCCACCGACGTAGGAAGACTTTGGGGTGAGGGTCTGGCCTTTTGGGGCTGGTTCTTCTACCTTTCCAAGTTTTATGAGGTCCTGGACACCTTGATCATTCTGGCCAAGGGAAAGAGGAGTCCAACATTGCAAACCTACCACCATGCTGGCGCTATGCTCTGCATGTGGGCTGGCATCCGATACATGTCTCCTCCAATCTGGATGTTCGTCTTCATCAACTCTTTCATCCATTCGTTGATGGTGAGTACATGCGAGGAAATCTTACTGCACGTTGAGTTCGCTAACACGCTTGCAGTACGTCTACTTCACTTTGGCGGCTATCAACATCCGCGTCCCTCAGGCTCTCAAACGTACCCTCACGACGATGCAAATCACGCAATTCTTGGTCGGTGCAACCTACGCAACTCTTCACCTGTTTGTCCAGTACGACATCCCGATCACCACCATGTACAAGGTCCTTCACCCGGTTACCTCAGTAGCTTCAGCCGCTAGCTCAACTGCCGCCTCTTTGACCAGCTCCGCGGCACAGGCAGCCTCATCCCCTGCCTTTGCTGCCAAGCTCATGCGCTTGCTCCTTCGCGCCGCCGGTGATGAAGGCGTTGCCGAGAATGTGCGCGACAACGCGAACCAGGTGATCCTTGGAGGTTCAGGTTCAGGATCGGGAATCGCAGACAGCATTCGTTCGGGAGCCCAATCGATTGCTCAAAAGTTCCACGAAGAGACTATCTACCGCACCGAGTACACTAAGGTCGACTGCCTCGATACCAGCGGTCAATCCTTCGCTGTCTGGCTGAACGTCTTCTACCTCTTCCCATTGACTGTCCTCTTCGTTCGGTTTTTCATCCGCGCATACTACTACCGCACCTCGAATACCAAGCAAGGCAAGAGACACGCCGCTTCTCGTTCCGCTATAGATGCAGCCAAGGGTGTTGACCGCGAAATCGACGAGCCGAGCAAGGCCGCCGAGCGTGAAGTGGAGAAGGACATCCAAGCCATGCGCAAGGGCGAATACACCGGCTCAAGCCAGGCTAGCGGCGCAGTTCGCCGTCTATCGCAAGCAGCAGATAGCATTGCAGACGCCCTATCGCCAAGCCGCGCCGGCCGCGCCCTCTCAGACGCCGCCGACGCCATGGAAGACGCGATGAAGAACGTCAAGGAAGAGACCATCAACTCTCGCATTTCCTCCGGCGAGAACTCTACCGACGCCCGTGACAACGGAATCGAGAACAGCAACCTCGAGAACAGCACTCTGAGCGTCGATCACGACAGCGGTGACGAGTCGCACTCAGAGCTCGAGGGCCAAGGCGAAGCTGGCGGCGACAACGACACGCCGTCGAAATCGAAAAAGAAGAACAAGAACAGGCGCAACCGCAAGCATAAGAAGCACGCGGAGCAAGCCGGCGATGGTTCGCAGGTCTTGGCCGCTCCCAGCAGCGCCGCCCACACCGACCCCAACGCAGGCGCGGCGAAAGAGTAGGATTCTTCCTCCGATAGCGACGACGAGTCAACTTCACCACAGCGGGGTGGATCAAGAGTAGTCCGTTTCGCGGTCCCAACGGGAGCCGGGGCCGGAGAACGCTTGAAGGAACAAATCGCGCAGTTGGAGGAAGACTTTGCGCGCTTGGAGGAACGATCCGCGCATGCAAGACATGACACAAACGACGATGGCTTATACGGAGGATTTTTGCGCGCGCTTTAGTCCAGACGGGGACGGCACAAACAGATGGTATTGATACTGAGATATCTCAGAGAGAGCATCTGATCAGTGAGTGAGTAGCTCGGTGCTATTGCGCGTACTCTGGCAGGCAGTGTAGTATTAGATTCTCCAATCAAGCGATCACACACTTCTTTCACATATCATCAATAATCAAGCATAGCCATCGTAGGTGGAGACATGACTCGTGATAGCACGTGTGAAGACAACGACTTGATTTTGACATCTCCATTAGAATCAGACTAGTATTATCTACTTCCTACTTCCTAATTTCAAACCCGCTTCCTGAGCGAGCACAGATATAGCCTCAAGACTCTTTCCTCATTCATGCTCATTCGTACAAGCATAAAGTTCATTGTCTTGAGACTGTGCCGTTGCTCCTCTTTTTATAAAGTGATCGTTGTTGAAACTCGAGCCCGAAATTTGGGGGCTTGTTGGTGTGATGGGTGATGCTTTCGTGATGAAGGGGTACTAACGCCGGGGCCATTGGGGTAAAGTGCGGGTATCGTGTGAAGGCGGAAAAAGGGATCCTTTCTATATTGTGCGTGGGCGCGTGCAATAATCCAGAGTTCCATGTGGGGCAGTGAATGGTGGTGGTGGTGGTACATGATGGTGCGTATACATGATTGGTGTCGATTTTGGAGGCGTTGACAGGTCGGGGGAGGTGTGTTGGGAAGGGATGTGTTTGACCGGATGCGTGCATTTGTCTCGACTCTTGCTGTCATCGGATCCTGGTCGAAGGAGTGCTGGACACTTCTTGCGGTTGTGATTGTAGCCATGCAACATCTGAAGCTGGTGGCGAAGCAGGGACTATCGGTTGCAATCGCTGCGTCAGCACTCTCGATGAACTTGTAGCAATCTACCAGGTACTTTCAGCATCGTCGTCGTGATAGTTCAATTGCCCGTCGACAGGGCCCCAGTCAGATAATTGGGGCCACTCATGCTGAAGGGTAGTGGGCAAGGTGGACAGCGAGGCTTCCGTGTCGGAATGCGCCGTCCTTGGAGAGACGTTGCGACCAGTTCCTCTCTGCTCATGATCATTCTAGGACATCTGAGAAGGAGCGGCTAGATAAGATGTTAGTGTGTTCATAAGTATATCGCGATCTGAGGTCGAGTTATTACTTACCGGTCTGACGCTTGATCTGCTCGCGGGCCCAGCGTGCAGTATCGATGGTACGTGGAGAGAACTCCTTGTTGGCGCGAGTGTCGCGAGCCATGGCAGTCAAGAAGTCCTGGCGGAAGTAGTGAGCGTACTCGCCGCTTGGGAAAGCTTCGGACAGGTCGCCAATGACACCCATGCTTGCGCGGAGGAGGGCCTCGGTGCGGTTGGCATCCTGGTAGACGGTCTGCAGGAGCTGGAAGATGGACTCGACGTATGGCTGGAGAAGCTGAGTCTTGTTACCAGTCCTCATAGCCATGATGGCGCCACCCCAAGCATCCATGATACCTTCGCGCAGACTGACGACGTAATCGAGCATCTCGAAAGAGGAGTCTTGAACAGTGATTCCAGCAGCTTGTTGCAGAACTTGAGCAACAACGGACAGGTAGGTTTCAAAAGCACCGCCAATGGCTTGAGCGATATCACCGAAACATTGGAGAATCGCAGGCTTGAACTGATTGCCGAGAGCCGAGCTGCGCAGGTTGTTGAGCAAGTAGTTCATCAAGGTATCGCAGAATGGCTGGATCTTCTCGTTGAGTGCTCTGCTGATGTCGCTGACGAGGCCAATAGCCATTGCGCAAAGTGCAGGCTCCTCTTGGTTGCCAAGCGCATTGTACAGGTAGTTTGAAAATGGCTGCATGTACTGGGCAAAGTCTTCCTCGATGGCATTGGCCAAAGCGCCGACGGCGGCAAAGACAGTGTCAGGTACACTCGACTTGGGTCCAAGAGAGCTCAAGATCTGAATGGACAACTGCATGATACGGTCAGCTTGTGGCTTGATCTCGGCTTCGAGACGCTGGATGATGGCCATGACGACGCTCATCAAGCTAGTCTGGATCTCCTCGAGTGTGAGCTTGTCCTCGACGCTGACGACCTGTTGCTGCATTGGAATGGTCTGCTGAAGACGCCCTAGGACAACGTCGGTGAGAGAAGCAATGACAGCCAGACTATCATTGGCAGCGTTGGTGACGAAAGCGTTCAAGACCTCGTAAGCAGCAGTGCGCAGTTGGTTGTCGTTGGTCTGCTCAGTGACGGTAACGAGGTGGCCGACACTGGCCTGGAAGTGAGGGGAAAGGGCGTTCTCCTGGCATCCGGGTTCACCAGCAAAGCGGTCTGCAAGGTTCATCAAAGCCCAGCAGCAAGATGAGGCCATCTTAGGATGACTTGACAGGCCACCAAACAGGCTGGCGATGAGAGGCTGCAGGTGAGTAGATGGGTCGATCGACTCGGAGCAGGCTTCACACATGCGTCCGAGGGCGAAAGCAGCAGAATCCTTGACCTGGACTACGGGGTCCTCCATCATGCCGATGAGGACTGGAAGAGCCTGCTTGACCAAGGGATCAAGGACCTTCTCATCTGGACCCTCCATGATGGCGCCGAAAGCAGAAACGGCAGCATCACGGTAGTGCCAATCTTGTGCGCGCAAGTTGCGCTCAACAAAGGCTAAGACAGCAGGCACGGCGGTGCTACCGACAGCCTGGGACCAAAGTTGCAAACACTGGTAAGCAGCACGAGACAGGTTGTACTCGTCGTCAGCAGCGTCCTCATCTTGCTTAGCAAGGAGCTCGAGCAGAACAGGGACGACCTCGGTAGTCGCGACACGAGCAAAGTTGAAGTATTGACGCATCTCGGTAGAGCCCTCGGCTTGTGCCTATGGAAAAGTTAGTTGTTTGCACATGAAGATAGTTTTGGAACAACCGGAAAACTCACCTGAGCATTGTCGTCCTCGATAGAGATCTCCTCCTCGCAGACGGTGCACCAGAACTCGACAGCGAGCTTGGCAACGTCCTCTTCTTCGCTCTTCATGCCCTGGATAGTCAGGCCAAATAGGGCCTTCTCCATGTAGAAGCGCATCTTGTCGTAGTAAAGACCCATGATCCTGTTCAAACAACCATATGCACCCTGTTGGATTCTCATGTCTTCTGCTTGTGTGGCCTCGCAGATGACTTGCATGATGTAGTTGCGCTCGCCCTCATTGTCGAAGTTGTTCCTAACAAACTCGAGGGAGTCTCCAAGGGCAGAGATGGCGGCATTTCTGACATCCAAGTTTGGCTCCTCCTTGCGAGCGCCCTGGACGACAGCGGTCAGAATAGCGTTGCTGTGCTCGGACAACTTCTCGCGGAAAAGGGCATCTTCAGTCTCGCAGATGAAACCGATTGTGGTAAGCGAGGCCTGCTTCTGGTGGTCTGCTCCCTCGCCGACATTCTGCACCAAGGCAGGCATCAGCTCAGGCCACAAATTCCTTGGGATCTCGATGGCGGCGATGGCAGCGATAAACTGAGCTGCTGATTGTCCTGCTCTCGCATCTGTGGCGCCCAGTGTCTTCAGAGCCAAGTTCTTGACGTTTTGCTTGATGCTTGGGTCGACCTGCTCGAGCCATCTCTTTTGTGCCTCCTGTAACCTCGCATGCTCGCGGGCAGAGAATGTGTTCTTGAGAGCGATACCGGCAGCGATTCTGACTTGTCGTGATGCTTGGTCGTTGGCGAGTTCGGATGAAAGATGAGTGAGGTATCCAGGCTATTGAGAGGTCAGCGAATTATTCCATGGCTTATTTGGGTAGGCTCGGTAAAGGGGGATAACTTACGAAATCGCCCTCGGCAGCGGTCATGAGCTCCTGCTCGGCGGCTTTTCTGGTCTCTGCATCTGTATGCTGTCAATTTGTTGCCTCGAAGAGTACAAAGGCCTGCAGGCAGCGACTTACTGGGCGAAAGGGTGCCCTCAAGCACTGCGTTCACATCCATGATTATTCGTTTGTGTTGGTATTTTTGTTCCACGCCAGTCCGACAAAGATCTCCTCAAACAAGCATGTAAGGAGTGACGAATTAAGAAAGGGTTGATTAGGCGGTAGGGGTGCCTGGAAGTGGATTGTGGGATTGTTTGATAATGTGGTATGAAGCGAGGAAAGACGACGTTCGCTGGTGGGTCCGGTCCAATCAGTCAGGGTTCGCGTTGATTGACAAATAGAGCAACCGTACGGCAACGCAATACTGTCGTTTTCTGAGACTTGTTGATGTCAATGGAGGCTGAGTAGTGAAGTCGACGCGAAGCTCACGGTTGCGACAATATTCTAATGTTTTCTGGGCATGTGAGATGCAAGAATGAGTGCGCGAAGAATCGGCCAAGCCCTTTCGTCACCGCTGTCTCACTTGTCTCACTCGCAAAGGGAAGGAGCAAAACAAATGCACATTAGGGACTCCACTCGTGTCCTTTACAGTCATTGTTACATTCCTACCTGTGATTCCATGAGCCTTGGTCGGGCATCTATCACTTTGGCAATACAATATTGTGTAACAGACCACAAAGGACAGAGATGCAGGTCCTGCACACAACAGTCTCATGCTCTTCTGTCTCGAATTTACCCGTTGTAAACACACTCAACGCGGGGCATTCCATTTGTCGCATGCTCTGCCCTGCCCTGCTTTTGGCGTCATACCGTAGCCGACAATGATACAACAATATTGCATTCTCCTCTCGAACCAGAAATACCACCTATTCTGATGAGTATTTGCGTACATGTTGAGGTAGTCTTATGTTCATCTATGTATTTACAAATCGTTCAAGATACAGACCATATGGAAACGCCTTTTGCACTCCAAAATGTTAATCAAAACGCCAAATATGTGCACAGTATTACCTTCTGCTTCCTCACTGCCTCCTGGATCGAGGATCTTCTGATTCTCTCCTTTTGAAGTCACGCATCTCCTTTGTACCGAGGCTACCGAGGCCACCTTCACCCCTTCTCTCCCAGCCACCAAGCCTGACCACAAGGCAGGTCGCGTTATCTGCGTCTTCGCTGACTTCTGTAGCGAAGCTGACGACGTCTCTGCTGGCTTGCTCTGGCGTTCTGGCTTCTTTGACGATGTCAACCACCTCTTGATCCGACAGCGTACCACTGATACCATCGGACATGAGTACGAGGAAGCTGTATTCGCTAGCAGCGAGCTGGACCGTGGTAATCTCGGGTTCGGCAGAAACTCCTATGCGCTTGCTTGAGATGTCACCAAACGCTCGTGTGTTGGCCAAGCCTAGCACTCGTTCTTCGCCGAACGAGTCAGTGACAAACGCGGCAGAGTATCGTCGCAGCCTGGTTGCTTCTACGGGAGCCGAAGGATGGTGGTCTCGCGTCAAGGCAAAAGGTTCTCCATTACTGGACTTGCAGAGCAGGATCCTAGTATCGCCCACGTGTGCCACAACTACCGTCGATGGAGAGGCTGGATGCCAGAATGGTGTGGGGGTGGGAGTAGATATCAGAGCAACTGAGGCAGTAGATCCTCCTTTAAATCGTGTCTTCCCCCCAATGGGCTTGTTGAGACCCTGTTTCAAGTTCTGCGATGCTGGCTTACCGGGGTGTGAGAGAATGTCATCATTGTTGAGAGGTCTGTCGTTCAGCACTGGATCATCCGTCGATGCAGCCGGAGAGTGCTTCTGTGCTTGAGCTCTTGTGAAGTCCAGATCTGCATTCAAGAATGCGTATGTTAATATCGTCTCGAAAGATGCAGAATCTGCCGTAGACGATGTACTGGGCTCCGAGGTCCTGGTTCTTTGAGGATTCGTGAAATACTCTGGTCGGAAGCGCTTAAAGTACCCCCCGACAGTCTCTTTCCACGCCTCCACGAGTGATGTTTGCAATTCTATAGGGTCTTTCTGTATCGGATTCTCTGGTGTATTAATGTCGTTGCCACTGCTCAAACTGCTTTTCATACCAAACTTTTGTGCAGCTTCCTCGATGTATCCATGCAACCTGTCACTCAGGAAGCTGCTGCATTCTTCACCTCCGTGACCATCAAAAACTCCAAAATAGAAGACCTGTGGATCGCCACTAGCACTTTGTGCTCCTTTTGATTCTGGCTCTTGTGTAGATCCTGTTGCAGGTCCGGGCTTCCTCCTCGAAAGACTGATTGGTTGTTTCGGAGCAAAAGCTGGTAGCTCTATAGTTCCGGCCTGGTATTTGTCTTCATTGTAGGATCGACTGCCACGAGAAAGCCCAGCTCCAAAGTGGTGCTTTGCCGACTTCAGAGGAATCCGTACCACTGTGGTATCACGCGAGATTCCGCTGCTTGGGCCGCTGGTAGTTGGCGGGATCGCTGAGGGTGATCTGCCATTCAGCGGATCTTGGTGTGGCGTGCTCTGATCTCGAGGTAATTTGTGATGATTTGGTCCAGCAGCCGAGCGGGAGTCGGGATGTAACGAGGAAGATGGCAGATGTGTGACAAAGTAGTCGTGGAATCGGCGCCGCTGAAGGACGCAAGCCCGCTCAGCCGGGGGCAGAAAAGTCCATGGATTGGGTCGCATAATGGACTGAGCGTTAACTATAGAGTGAACATGCTGATACGCAGCACGCGCACTGTGTGACTGTCAACAACCCGAATGCATGGTTCGGAGACTGGAGGTATCATCGTTCGAGGTGCTCGAAACCTTAAGACCGAAAGCGGAGTTACGGAAGTTCAACAGGTCTGCCAAGCCGTCATAACTTGAACATAACATCACGATTTGAGAATGTACAAGTGCAAGAATTGTTCACAGTCATAGGAAAATTGCTGAAACTCAGGAATGTCATTGATTTCACTGCTACTGAAACACCGTCAATTCATAAAGTTCAAGGTCCAGAAGCCTGCTAGACCTAGACTGTGGTTGTTCCCGTCACTCTCTTATCCGTTTGGCCGGACCACACACGCTTGCTGCTAGGTGCACACCTAGCAGACAGCGTGGGTCTTGCCAGTCTTGCCCTGAAGGGAGTGGTCCTCATCAGTGAACTGCTGGTTGATCTTGGCAGTCTTTCCGCTGCGGTCGCCGCGACTCTTCATCTGCTCCTTGTGCATGGCAAGTTTGGTCTCGTCCATCTTCTTAAGAGTATCAACGGCAAGCTTGATGTCTTGAATGAGGGCATCACATCTGGAGCGGGAGAAGTCCTCGCGAACAACGACACGCATCATTCTGAGACCCTCGGAGTGAGGAGCCATGGTGTATGCAGGGACCACCCATCCACGCTCGCGAAGCTGGTGAGCAACAGCGAATTCATCAAATTGGTGGCCGTGCTCAGGGTCAAGACGGAAGGCAACAAGAGGTAGACCAGTGCCGCGAGTCTTTGACATGAGAATGAAGCCCAATTTTTGGACGGCGATCGCGAGGTAGTCGGCAGTACGGGTCAAGTTGATCATGATGTTGCGGTATCCACGCTTTCCGAGACGGATCATCTGGTAGTATTGACCAATGACCTGAGAGGCACCACGAGAAAAGTTGAGGGTGAAAGAAGCTTGGTCGGCACCCAGGTAGTTGATGTTGAAGATGAGCTCTTTTGGAAGGTACTTGGGGTCTCTCCAGATGGCCCATCCAACACCAGGGTAGACGAGACCGTACTTGTGGCCAGAAACGTTGATACTGACGACCTTCTCAAGACGGAAGTCCCAGATCAGGTCTGGGTTGACAAACGGAGCAACGAAACCACCGGAAGCAGCGTCAACGTGGATCGGACAGTCAATGTTGCGCTCGACGAGCAGGTCGTTGATGGCTTTGGTGTCCTCGTACTCGCCAGTGTAGGTGGTTCCCAAAATGCTGCAGATACCGATGGTGTTCTCGTCGACCAAGTCGACAGCCTCCTTAGGGTCGATAACGTAGCGGTCCTTTGTGCAGTAGACGTACTTCTCCTCGACATCAAAGTATCTGGCGGCCTTTTCCCAACAAACCTGAACTGCACTGTTCATGACAATGTTTGGACGAGAGTAGTCCTTGCCTTCTGCCTTTCTCTTGTTGGCCCAAGCCTTCTTCATGGCGAGGGTAGCCAGCATGATGGCCTCTGATGAACCGATGGTGGAGGTTCCCATGGCATTGGTGTTGTCATCGTGGGTTGGAATGTTGAAGAGACGAGCGATCATGTTAACGCAGCGGTTCTGGATGTCGGCGCTGACTGGGTACTCCTCGTAGTCGATGAAGTTCTTGGAGAAGGCCTCGACCATGAGCTTCTCAGCCTCCTCTTCCATGTAGGTGGTGACGAAACTTGCAAGGCTAGAGTTGGTCGTCAGCTTGAGCTTTCATGAAAATTGCTGGTAATATGCCTACTTGAGGGTTGGGTTTCCATCAAGAGTCAAATCGTCCTTGATCATGCGGTATGCAATCTCACGAGGCATCTCGTTAGTAGGCATCTCGTGCCTTGGGAGATCAACTCCGGCAAAGGTACTGCCGTAGACACTGGCAGTGGCATCATCCTGGTGCTCTACGCCCTCAGGACCCAGCTGGAGGCCTTGGAGATCGGGGAGACCTTCAAGCTTGGTCTCTGAGTCGTTCACGACCTGTCCAAGGTGAACCATTTTGACTAGAGTTGTAGGAAGAAGTGATGGAGTTTGGGAATGTTGTGGAAAGAAGGTAGCAGGATTAAGTGGTTGAAAACTGCGTCGGAGAAGTGAAGGACGGTGAAGTCTATGCAGCAATGAAGCACTTGGATTGTGAAGTAATTTAAAAGCACCTGGCTTTATTGGACTCATTGACAAGCTGAAACGAGCACGAGGAAAGAGGTCTACAATTGCTGTCGCAACCAGCAGGTGGGAACAGCGTTAATACACCTTTCTGGTATCCTGCCACAGCCCACGTTGTCCGCTTCAGCGATGATCCAATGATACCACCAAACAGAGGCAGGCAGGAGCTATGGCCACGTCCGTTTGCGTGGAGCTGCCGATCGTTCCTGCCAATCAAGCTTCGATATGGGAACGTGCTGAAGCTTGTTCCAATTGATCGCGGCACACGCGGAGTCAAAGCCTCAAATCATGTTCCTTCCTTGATTACAAGAAGCCACGCTGTGGCTTGTGATATAGATTTGTGCCTGCGATATTATCATCTTGGAAAAGATCGACTGCAAACGACCTCAGAGACGCGGCATTGAGAGATTTTGTCGTTTGTTTGTCTCTTTACTTCCGATGACGTTCGACCTTGTATCGCGTCAAACCGCGAGATCGCATCAATATAATCACGTTCCGGCTAAGGGACGCGCGGGGCAGGCCATTCATCTTGTGTCCGAGCGATCTCAATCCTAGGCGGAGGCCAGGCCACGTACGCATCTATTACTTCTCCGGTGCAGTTTTGCACCTGTCTGGAGTCCTCTGGACCAGATGTCGCCGCGGTCGTTTGTCGATGCTAAGGGATGTCATGGGGGCGGTAAGCAACCCCACATCCCGTCTCTAGCAACCTGAATCCACGTGGTAACCGAGATTCAGGCAAAGACATTACCCGCGAGGTCTCCGATCACGGTCAACGTTACTCTGTTCTCTGCCTTCGACCTCATGCTATAATTGTAGAAGACTCCCTTCGCAACTTGTGAAGTCTGCATAGAAGCACGGAAGTTGTTGCAGCGTCTATTGGCGGCAGATCACTCTGGACCACCTGCCTGTTCTAGACTTGTTCTCGGATTTCCCGAGCTCTGGATTCACCCGCATATAATACCAACGCACTGCACCACTAACCCATCGCAACACAGTGTGAGATAATCCAAGCATGACCGGAAATGATCGAGACAACGATGGTCCCGCCACGTATCACAAGCACTTGCCTGACCTCGGCATTCCTCGTTTCCAAATCATGAAACGGCAAGATGCACATGAATATGCAGACGAGTTCATTAACAAAGGCCACCAACCTCCATGGCTTTATGCACTGTACAAGCATTGGCGCAGTCTGTTTGAGGAGCCATTCAAGGGTGTCACCAATGACGGTATGTTTGGCGCCGTTCATGCATCATGTCACGAACTCTGCTGACACGTCACAGGTACCGTCAGGCATGATCTTTTCAAGGTGCAGGACGAAGGTATTCCAGTTCAGGACATATCTCGGGCGGTCGATGACATTCTTGCCAAATTGGACGACACGCAGCTGCAGGCGCTGTCGTATCATGTCGACTCCCCAGAGTGGAGATCCTGGTCGAACCCGGAGTTTCTCCTCTCCGACAAAGGCCTCCGTCTAGATGAGCTTACCGAAGACGTCCGGAACAGTATCTTGAAGGTGCTCAAGCTCACACTATCACCAGAAGGCTATGAAAAGGCAATTGGAGCAATGCGAGTCAACCACTTTCTCGGCGAATTGGTCGAGTCGCCCGCGGTCATGAACGAATACTCGTACAACTTTGTGCTTTTCGGAAAGCCCAGCGCGGACCGACCCTGGGGCTACTCCCTATATGGCCATCACTTATGCCTCAACATCTTCTTCTACCGTCGGCAAATATTCCTCAGTCCGTGGTTCGTTGGCGCCGAACCGAACATGATCGATACAGGCCCTTATGCGGGGACAAGCATCTTGACTCGAGAGGCTGATCACGGTCTGAAGCTCATGCAATCTCTGTCCCCCGATCTGCAGGAGCGGGCGCAGATTTATAAGCTTATGAATGACCCAGCTATGCCGCCGGGCAGATGGAATAAGGATGACCAGAGGCACTTATGCGGCGCCTATCGAGACAATCGGATTGTGCCGTACGAAGGTATAAAGTATGATGAGCTGAGCAGCGAACAGCAAGGACTGGTCGCTTCGATCCTTGAGGAGTACTTTCTTTTTCTTCCTGAACGGGCTAGGAAGATGCGCCTGGACCATGTACTATCGCACGCTCACGAGACATATTTCTGCTGGATCGGCGGCTTTGGCAACCACGATCCGTTTTACTACAGAATCCAAAATCCGGTTGTGATTGTCGAATTCGACCATCACTCAGGAGTGTTCCTGACTAACCAGGAACCCGCAAAGTTTCATATCCACACGTTGCTGCGAACACCCAATGGCGGAGACTATGGTATGGCCCTTCGACCTCTCATACCTAGCGCAAAAGATGAGTTCGTATGGGATGGCAAATAATCCACTATAGCTGGCGGGTCTCTATAGCGATGCGCAATGAAGCATTGCTCTTTCTCTGGCTATCAATCCGTGCATTAATTCTTATGCGACTTGATTCATGGGTGCTGTCCGGTCACAGCTCGCAAACGAAAACCTAACCAAAGTGGTCCTCAAGATACACCACGAGTTGTCTGTCGTACACAAAGCAGGAACCTTATCCTCAACAAGTCCGAATCACAGTGCTTGAGCTCCGAATGACCTGAGGAGCTCCAGTCTATGCCCGCTTTACGTGGAACCAATGGACGACTGACCTGGACGAAGGCGTCCACGGGTCTACGGAAGACTTAGACCGGAGTCCTTGGTATTGAAGCCTGAGTGGGGGATGTGCCGTATTCTTCTGCATCTAGCAGAGCTTGACCCATCATCGGCTACTCGTATTATCTTCATGCGGACACATCCTCTGAGACGTGCATGAAGCATAGGGCACATCTCTTCCTGTCCCTACCACTGCAGCATTGATATTGCCATCGATCGGCGGCTATGCTCGGGTTTGGAAATCTGGGTGCAATGAACATTCCAGGTGATGTACACGACGGACAATTCCTTGAGATGTGGCTTGCTGAACCAATGGCTTGGACCAGACCCTCCTGACTATATTGCACGATTTATAGGCTTGGAAGCATTGATACTCTGCCTGCCACCCCACTCACACTTCTTGTGCCTCGGTCTTTCGAGACGCTGAGGGAGCAAAGCGGCCCTCCACTACATGCAGCTCGAGCGAATGCCTCTAAGCGACCGGTGAAGTTGCAAATACTTCGGCTATACCTTAACAGGAACGGGTGTGCACATTGGAGACAGGGTTTACGGAGCGGCACGGTCCGGGACTAAATCGAACTATGCGCACGTGCCTCGATGTATAGCATCCCGCGGTCACTATAAAGAATAACACTTCGTCCATTGATATCCCACCCTCCCAGATACCGGAAGTACGGTAGTTGCGGTCCCTGCAAGCTTTGGTGCCGGATGCTGATGGCGCAATACATTCATGCCGTGGAACGCATAATGCGGCAAACATCGTCATGGTTCGACCCATCGAAGTGACAACAGCCAAACGCATTGAGGCTGGCGGTAAGTCGCTTGAACAGACATGGTACTGGGAGCGCCAGCGCAAGCAGCTTCCCGTTGTACTTGATACCTCCCTGAGTTCTCTGCTATCTGTCAGTGCAGCATACAATCATCCAGAAGAGCTCGCTTGCTGTACTGTATATAATTCGGTCCATATTCCATCAGGTAACATCTCGCTTTACTCACATGCATCCTTCTTTCGTTATACGACTTCCATTGCTACCTGACTCGAATATTGTCACGTTATTCCCCTCTTGAGACCATTCCCAGTCCTCAACTGCAATTCATGCCTAGCACAAGTAAGTTTTATTTTCTGGATTCTGGGAGCATTTCTGTTACTGAGTCACTCCCAGGCTCTGTAGAAGGGACATGGGCCGAGACCGTCCAAGTAACAGAAGAAGGACTACACGAAAATACACTTGATCATCAGGTGATTGATCACCCCTTCCCGGATCTGATAGGCGTTATTGATTACAGACTACGACTGACACCAAGACCAGAGAGCCGGCCGAGCTCGAAAACGGACGCAGGTATAGCATTCGCTGCGGGAACACCTATCTTTTTCCCGTTGACGAGGTGAGTCAATGACTCGTGGCAGAAGCTACGCGTCTTTTGGCTCGACTCTAACATGTCTTCTTCCACACAGCTGGAGTACGAACGTCTAAATTACAGCTCGGACCATCTTCTCGACGAGGTCGGGTTAAAGCTCTGCTATGCACCCTTGATCCGTTCCACTGGACAGAATCTTCGTGTACTCGATGTTGGGTGTGGTACTGGTGCTTGGGCTTTGCAGTTCGCGAGGTCTGTTACATTGTCTCCTCTTCTTACGTCCTCATAACTGAATTTGTGTTGAATCAGAGTGTATCAGGATGCCGAGGTACGTCAGTCCGAGACCCAAAAGAGAGCCGAGCTAAGTTGCAACAACAAGGTATTCGCTGCGGATCTTGTTGACATGGCCCCTCGAAGGTAGGCAACAATCAAACACCAGCGATAATACAGACCTCGTCACTAAGCTCCCTAGGCTCCATCGCGACGTTCGTGGCAGAGTACATTTTCTACTTGGATTTGATTTCGAACAACGCTCATGGGACTTTGATTTCGAACAATGCTCATGGGACTGGGCGGAAGCAACTTTCAACGTCGTGCGAATGTGCATGTTAAGTGGCTGCGTCACGAACTATCAGAGCCTGTACCAGACCGCTTGGAAGTTTGTCCACTTTGTTTCAGTTTACACCACGTTACTCTTTCTTACGTACAAACAGATATTGCAGACCAGGAGTCGGCTACATCGAGCATGTGGAAATCGATTTCAAACCTCGTTGCGACAATGGCACCCTTCGTGCAGATTCGGCTACTGCTGAGTGGTGGCGCGCCTTCTCGGCGGCAATGGACCTGGCGGGCAAATCAGTTCGCATATGTCCTGAGACCACGGTTGACTGCATCAGTAGTGCTGGCTTCATGAACGTTTGGCAGAAGACGATCAAGCTACCTTGGCGCCACAATTTACCTTGGGTGCACGAAATGTCCATCTTCCCACAAGACTTTTTCATGTTCGATACACTGTTATCATGTCGTGGTCTGGAAGCCATGTCTTTGCGGCCACTGACTCGATATCTAAACATGGAACTGGCAGAAGTTCATTGCCTTATTGGGCGGGTCGCGGCCGAGATGGAGAACGAGATTGCTGATGTCTACAGCTTGGTGTGAGTGGTCCAAGAACCGAAAACTTATCGACAACAGTCTTACTGATATTCTTCAGGCATGTCTGGACTGCCCAAAGACCACACCCACATAGAAATCGTCAGTATGGACATTACAGCCAGCTTGGAAGGCATGACTGAACCACCTGGTCTTGCCTAAGATGAAGTAATGTCAGGAAGTTACAGTGACACTGCTACAAACAATTCCTCCCAAAGCTCGAACATCGACACATCTCCTACTCATAACGACGACGAACGCGATCTATAAACATAATGGACTTTCGTCCTAAACGAAGACAAACTCTCCATTCATGACGACTTCACGAATTTCGGTATGTTCGGAATCATAACTAGCATTCTGCCTGGTAAGACCAGGACCAGAAACGGCCTTGTTGTTCAATGTCAGCGCATTGAGATTATCTATACATTAGGGGGCATAGGCTGCATCTGAACTCTGCAAGGCGGATTTGTGGTTGAAAGATACCCTGCTTATAAAAATACATCTGTAGATGACCAACACATGAATGTCTCAGTTGCTTAAAAATACATCGAAAAGAAGACATAGAATATGGATACATAAACCTGAAGCATTTCGGCTTGATATAAAATCTGCGCACCCAATCAAAGCTTCCATCTTCACTTTGCAATCACATTACCACCACTGTGATTACATTACCACCACTTACGAAGCAGCAAGATAAAATGCGATAGTGAAGAAGAGCACTCCAAAATAATATTGCAAATCTCGTCTCAAAATAAAATGGCAGCAACAGCGAAGCCGCTCACCTCATCGACCCTTGCTCTCCCGCCGGACACATATATCTACACCCTCGCCCGCCTGCAAAATTCCTGCGCCGCCATTTCCTCCGACGACACATTGACATATTTCGACCCATCAAATCTTTCCATTTCATCACAGGTCAAGAACGCGAACAAAAGCATCACAAGTCTGTGTGCGACTCACGATGGCGCTGGTGTTGCGACTGCGGGGAGAGATGGGTTTGTGAAGGTCTGGGATCCGAGGAGTGAAGGTGTGGTCAGGGAGTATAGGAATCGTAAGCGTGGTTTTCTTATTCGATGTGTTTTGTGCTTCAGCAGTTGTTGGAGGGGGAGCTCAATATATGATGGAAGATTTGTGCTGATGGTCGGCAGCCAAGGATACAGGACTCAGTGCGCTAGCTGTGAGTGAGAACCTCGTTGCGGCGGGGACGGAAAGCACGAAGGAAGGTGTGGGTGATGTCAGTGTCTTGATATGGTAAGTGGTCGTCGTCGTTCTTGCTTCGTGATTCTACATCATCTCTCACGGCCTCATCGAGCATTTCCCACAAGCAAACCCATATCACTTTACGTTACTCACCACGAACACTCTTTCCAGACCTCCGTAACGGCGCTGTCCTTCCTTCTCTTAAACGTCTCCTCCGCGGTGTCTGCATACTCTTACCTCGTAACTAAAACCCCCAGGGACGCACGCAACCCATCCACGCCCTTGCGAACCTATACCGACTCTCACAACGACACCATAACCACTCTCCACTTCCACCCAACACGGCCATCAACCCTCCTCTCAGCTGCCACCGACGGCCTCGTCTCCCTCTTCAACGCCTCTCACGCCGACGAAGACGACGCCATCATCCAGGTTCTGAATCACTACTCCGCAGTCCAGCACGCTGGCTTCGCGACCGACAACGAGGTCTACGCCGTGAGCTCCGATGAGCAGCTCAGTGTCTATGGTCTCAGAGAGGAAGATGAGCCCGAGGGCGATGAGAGAGTTCTGCCTGCTACAGTGCTCGGCGACGTCAGGCCAACGCTGGGAGTCGCGTATGTGGTTGGTGTCGTCTACGGTGGCGGGGCAGGGGACGAGGCATGGGTTTGCGGTGGTGATGCGAAGTATGTGTCGACTACGAAGTGCTTTCGAGGAACGTTTTCGCTGACAAGATTAGTCTGAGTGCGCTTTCGTTGACGCCGCTTCGTCCGAGCAGCGCGGCCGGAGAACGCAAGTGGGAGCTCAATCCGGCGGAGACGATATCGCTCAAGGGCGCACACGGAGAGGAGATCGTTAGGGATATCCTCCTTCTCACGCATGTAAGTCACATTCACAGTACCTCCTCTCGCTGGACTGTAGCAGCAGTACTGATCGCAAGTAGGACCATCGCATCTTGACTTGTGGCGAGGACGACCATGTGAGGTTGTGGTCCACACCAGAGACACCAGACGTAATGGATATTGAGAGTGGCAAGTCGAAGAAGAGTAAACGGAAAGAGAAGGCCAGCGAGAAGGCACGGTACAAGCCTTACTAACAGACTGCGATACTCGCGAAACAGATGCAACATAAAAAATAAAATTACATTTCCACCCGCTAACTGACTCTATTTGGTATACTCCTTCTGCAGAATCCTGCCAATAGTAGTAAGCTGGATATTACTCGTACCCTCATAGATGGCGCCAATCTTGCTGTCTCTCCAGTACTTCTCCGCCGGGCCATCTCTCACGAATCCCATTCCACCCATCCACTCAATAGCCTGTCCCGACACCCTGCCCGCGACCTGCGAAGCGTACAATTTCGCCATGGCGGCATCCTTGACGAAATCCTCGCCGGCCTCCTTCTTCCTCGCCGCGTTGAACACCAGATACCTCGCGGCGCAGATCTCGGTCCACGCCTGCGCCAGCTGGTGCTGCATGCCCTGGAACTCACCGATCAGCTGACCGAACTGCTTGCGGTCGTTCCAGACATATGTCGCGGCATTCGCGAACGCGCCGAGGGACAGTCCGGTCATCTGCGCCGCGATTCCGATACGGCCCTCGTTCAACAACCCGATGGCGTATTTATATCCCTGGCCCTCCTCACCGAGCAGATTCTCATGCGGGATCTCGACGTCGTCAAAGTTCAGCACGCACGTCGACGAGGCGCGGATGCCGAGTTTCTTCTCCTTCTTGGAGATGGAGAGCCCCGGGTTGGACTTGTCGACGATGAAGGCCGTGATGCCCTTGTAGCCCTTTGAGGGGTCCAGGTTGGCGAAGACGATGAAGAAGCCGGCTTCTTTGCTGTTGGTGATCCAGCACTTGGATCCGTTGATGCGGTAGCCGTTGCTGGATTTCTCGGCGCGGGTTTTCAGCGCGAAGGCGTCGCTGCCGGAGATGGGCTCCGAGAGGCAGAAGCAGCCTGTGAGGGATTAGGGACTAGTACTTCTGGGCGTAGTGAGTGCCGACGTACCGATTGTCTCGGTCGCCAACTTGGGCAGCCACTTCCGTCTGCTTTCGTTGGAACCATATTTCAAGATCGCGGTATTGACCAGCGTGTTGTGCACGTCGACCATGACTGATACACTCGCGTCCACTCGTGCCAGCTCCTCGATGGCGACAATGGCGGCGGTAAAGTTCATACCCGAACCGCCGAACTCCTCAGGAATCTCGATGCCCATAAGACCTTGCTCGAAGCACTGCTCGATGATGTTGGCGTCCATGTCTTCCTTTTCGTCCATCTCTCTGCTCTTTGGTGCGATGACCTCGCTGGCGAATTTGCTCACGGACTCAGCCATCATAGTCTCGACCTCGCTGAAGTGGGTGATTGGCGATGGGAGGACGTCGGTGAGATCCTGAGGTGGTCCATCGGTAGTCATTCGCCATGGCTGTGATGTCGAAAGCAGTCGTGATCTGCGAAATGTCAGCCATCAATACGTGGGAGGATGACCGAGAGGGGCATACTGTGTTCGTGTGCTTGAAAGGAGCTGTCTCTGAAGCCGGGATGAGCGGGCAAGAGGTCGCATCGATCTAAGTAAGGAAGTCATACTGGGAAACCTATAATTCTAATACTGAAAGAAAAGAAGTTGAGGTTCGAAAAAGACCATTACAAATCGCCAATAGAAAGTATTGCTCAGGATCAATAGTACGACATGTGGACGATGGAGAGTTTCAACGAGCCGAGGCTCATGGATGAGCGGAATCCAGCCCTAAGGCCGACCGTAAGCGCTTAAACTTGCCCCGAATGGCATCCAAGGGAAAGGGCCACAAGGAACGACGTGCACGAGTTTGTGTATACATGTATGATAAGTCGACACGCTATGTTCATTCATCCTCAAACTATATATACAAGACCATGATCATTACAGATGCCAAAACACCCTCCTCATGACCATACCAACTTCTTCAAGCTATATCCAATGCTCTCCAAGTACCCAGTCGATTTCTTTGCCTCGGAACTCGAGATGATATCCTTCTCTTCCACGGACCACATCTCATCACCAGCTTTGTCGGCCTCATCATCCTCAACGCTCTTTTTCGGCTTCGACATCTTCTCGGCCGCAGTCGCTGTTTTGCACAGTCTGTATATATCATCCGTGACATGCTCCACGGTAGCCTTCTCATCGAGGTCGCTCATGCCCTCCTCGCGGCCATTCTTCGCTGCAGTAGCACGCGGAGGCAGAGCTTTGAATGCTAGTATCCGCGTCTCTGGGGTGCTCTTGTCCGATGCCTTAGGCTTGGCCGCCATGTCCTTCGCAGCGACGCCTTCGTCTTTCTTGGCCTCTTCGGCTTTGGCATCTTTGCCCTCGTAACCATATCCGCCTTCGTCGTTCCCAGTGAATGGATCTCCTTTATCGGTAACCTCATTTCCCAGACTCCTTGTGTTTGTGCGGATGACACGGTTCTCGTCGACCTCGTACTTTACGACGAATCCAACGTTCTTGGACTCGTCCAGGTGTGAGGGACCGAGACTGGAGGTAATGTACACACCACGTTGCAGACCCTTGATATCAGCCAGTGGCACTCGCTCGTAAGAGCCGACCTTTTCAGTGTTCCAGTCGAAGCGTACGGCGTATAGAGCCTGGTCAGTAAGTAGGACGACACACTCCTCGATGGTAGTACCACGGAGAGTGTTGGGTTGAGCTGGAGTTCCTAGTGTCCATCCAGAGACCAGATCCTCATCTTCGCGCAGTTCTTTCGAGTCCTTGTCTTTCGAGCCTTCTGAATGAGGGGAGCCCAGAACAATATTCACACATGTCTCGATCGCAGTCTGACGGACCTTCCTCATGTCAAGCGCGTAATCTTGTGTCATCATATCTGTTTCAAACTCTTCGAAGATGGAGACTCCGGCATTGCCAAGCATGTAGTCAATACATGTTTGGAGGAAGTAGTCGCCAAAGATGTTGTTGTAGTATCTGTTCAGCGTGAGACTGAAGTCGGTCAATGCACCAGGCCATGTTCGCTTTCGGGTGCGCGTAAAGTCGCCCTTGAGAGCCGCTGTGCCGGCATATTGCTTCGAGATTGCGTCTCCATTGTCAGCCCAGAGTGTGTTGAACCAAGATGTTCTCGGATCCGAGTGGAGATCGATCGAAAGTCCCAGTTGCTCGAGCTGCCTCTGGATGATCTGACCGGCGACAGCCGATTGTGTGACGTTCGTACGGTCCAGACAATCCATACAATTGGTTCTTAACACACCTGACTGTGATGCGACCACTTTCGAGTCCTCCGTCTCGGTCCAGCCAAATTTGTTCAGTTTCGGACCGAGCTTGTCAATCAAAAGAGAGACGTTTTCAAATTTCATGCCTTTGCACTCGTGGTGAAAGTCAAACCACTCGAAGTCAATCTTCTTAGCTTCAGGGTTGTTCTCACCTTCCGTCTCGCCATTCAACAGCTTCGCATGACGTTCGTAGAGTTCACCAACGGATACTTCTGTACCATGCTTGTTGATCAATGACGCAACTTGAACTTCACCGTACCGATCGATCACCGTCTGAAAGTGCTTTGCGAATGCTGTCTGATTCGTCGCTTCCGAACCATATGTTACTACGACAGGCTTGAAGCTGTAAGGCGACTGAGAGAAGAAAACGGGTATGGAGCCGCGAATCTGGACAAGGGAAAAGATCTTCGACGCAGGGTCCCAAATCTGACTCGAAAGGATCTGCTCAGTCTCGACACTGTTTGCTACAGAGCCCTGGTCGTCGACTCCACGTCGTAGGTAGCGTAGTCCGGCTCGCTTGACCGAGCGACGCGAAATCAACGTGAGGAGAAAGTCGTGAGATTCGGGTTCTGTGCTCGATGAGGCCTTTTCATCTGCTAACTGACCCTCGGTGGACGAGTGTTTACGTTCCTGCATTTCGATGACTTCGCCTGCATTTGCCGTAGAACCGAGAATCTTGTCCTTCTCGTCCGAAGCAGTCTTTCCTATCGTAAAAGCCCTCTGACCGACGAAACCCTGGATGAGAGGGAGCACAAATCCGTTCTGGCCTGCGTCGATGAAGGGCATGATGAGACTCTGGTTCCAGAAAAACTATGCAGGTCAGCTAATGTATCTTGTTATCATAAAAGCTTGACTCACTAGAGGGTCGAAACGCTTGAATAGGGGCACCGGAGATGAGTGACCGTCCTGCTTCGACATGCTGTGCGAGATGTCGTAGTCGTATGAGAAGAAGAAGCTTCTTGACGCAAAGTATAGCTTCGCGGTCCTCAAGACCCTCGGAGTTAGGCTCTTCAGTACACTCTGCGACGGGCTCGGTGGAGGCTTTGCGAGTTCTTCGGCGGAGGCCTCCTTCGTTTCATCGTTGACCTCTGCCGCTTTCTCAGCCTCAGCGAATGCTGGTGCCTCTTCAGGCTTGCTGTCTTCTGGAAGAGCGTCAATGCCTTGCCTCTTCTGCTCTCTGGTCAGATCATCCTCGGGGCTCATGCTTGGTTGGCGATTGGCAGATGCTTGCCATCCTCCTTTGGAGAACCATCTCTCAGCAAATCGACCATATTTTCCCTTGTCCTTAATCACATCTGCAACGACTGAAGTGCCTTGCTTCAATTGGCTAAGGCCTTTCTGCACGTCTAATGTAGCGGGCGCATCTGCGGGAGATCCTGGTACATCGTGCTCCTCGTCAGTTTGCGTAACACTGTGATTGTCATCGTCGTCGTCCGTCTCTTCTGCATCCGTAGTCTTTCCCTGCTTCAGAGTCTTGTTGGCTTGAGAGATCGCATTGGCGGCCTCGGTTCGTGATGAGAGCGGAATCAAAGTCACGCCAGTAATAGTGTAGACCGGTTTCTCCCGGATCTGAGCAACTTGTTCGCGTTGTGAAATGGAGATCAAGTAAGAGGTCGAGCCAAGGTCGAGCAGGCCTTGGAACTATCAGCGCAAGCTTAATCCTGCATTGTTGGAAGACATACCAACGATACCATGCGCTTCAAGCTGCTCACTGTTCTCATCGTCCTTACTATCGCGCAACGACGGTGAGACCGAGTGTGACTTGTAGTCAACTACCAAGGCAGGTGATGTCGAAGGCTGGTTACGTTGATTGACCGGCTGAAGTAGTACACCCTGAGCTCCGGCGCATCTAGTACATGGATAAGCGAATGGTCAGGTTGTAATGATATAGAGCTCTCACATGAGAAGTTTTCGCACGAGTGCAGGCATTGTGTCTTTTGCGCTACGCTCTGCTCATGTCTTGACGTTCGTCAGAGTCGGAATAGATCCTGATCTAAGCTCAGAAATTATTCTTTACAAGGCTGTATGCTATCGTACGAGGACTCGAAGCTGCGCCGTTGCTAGGGAAGTGAAAGCAAACCGGTTCAACAATGACGTCGTGAAACGCGGAGTTGGACACTTTCTGACACTGTGGGTAATCTTAATATCAGAACACATCCATCAAATCTATCAAGATCTATTCAAGGAAGAGAGGGCGATTCCAGTATTAAACGTCGAATGCGCTTCTAGGGTATCTATATCGACTGCAGCTCGTGCTCAACTTCTTCCTCCCTTTTCATTTCATGCTTCGCTTCTCGTATAAAAGGACTTTTCGCTCTGATTGCCTTTCCCTTGAAGAAGATGAAGATAGGCGCACCGCCTAGCATCAGAGCAAGGAATGCCAACAGACTGCTCGCCCACTGAAAACCGAGATTGCTGTACATGCTTGCCGCGGCCAACGGCAGGAAAGCCGCAAAGACATTCTCGCCGCATGCCACGACTGCAACAGCGCTTGATGCGAACTTGCTGTAGCAGTCTGTGACGTACTCGGCGATGGCAATAACAACGATATTGATGCCGAAGCCGACCATTCCCAGGCCAAAGGAAGGTCCAACCCAGTGTATAGAAGGATACGAAGTCCACGCGTAGACGAACATGCCTCCGCCCATGCCGATAACAGCGCCGAAGATGGCAGTGTAGAGTCGGGCTTCTGGAATTGGTACTCCCGGGTTTTCTGTATTGCGTGGTGCCGATGCGAAGTACAGCGGCTTCTGAACGACCCACCAGGTGAAGAATCCAACAATCATGCCGATGACGATCGAGCCCTGGACGTATCCAGTGGAGTAATCTGGCCAGCCGTACAGTGCTGTGTAGACCTGTCCGCTCGACTGTGTAAACAGATACAGCAATCCAGTAGAGAATGCCGACCACATGGTGAAGGCAAAGACGACGAACTCGGTACAGAACATGTACAGTGGTCGCTTGATGGCGACGTACAGAACAGTCGAGAGCTTTGGTCCGTGAAGATCGTCGTAGGTATAAGCTTTTTGGCCAGTCGCGGCTCGAATCTTCTTAGCTCGTTGGCGAAGTATCACATTTCCCCGAGTCTCCTTGAGGCATAGAACCGAGATGGGAAAGAAGACCCCATAGATGATGAGCTCGATATAGAAGATCCTGTTGTGACGTATCAGCATAATGATCTCGCCATTCGTCATTCCTCTTACCATCTCCATGGCAAGAACTCCAGGATCGACGCGCCGAACACCGGGCCGAGCGAGGCGCCTCCCAAATAACAGGTGATCCATATAGACATGGGGACTGCGCGGCCTTCTTCTCCTTCCCAGACATCACAGATAACACTTGCGACGGCGTTGGAAAGCGTCGTAGCAAAACCGCCAGCAAAGAAACGACAGACAATTTCAGTGGCAAAGTTTTTCGCCAGCGCTTGCGGTATTACGAAGAGGAAAAACGCAACGAAGGTAGCCTGTCTTGATCAGAAAACAGAACACAAGGTCCGCTTACAACGTAATGCTTACAATGTAACTGTCCCTAAGACCGAAATCCTCCATCAACGGCAAAATAATCAGGGTGACGGTCGCGCCTCCAAGAGTCCAGCTGGTGACAGGCCAGTAAGAGTTTGGGAAAGAAGCATCGCTGATGCCGAATTCTCGGTTGATCTCTATTGCCGCCACAGTGATGGATGTTCCGTTCATCTGAAATATCAACGTTCCGATGAGAGCGACAGCTGTTATAGCCAATTTTCTGTACATGGACCATTTGAAGGGATTGTCGGAATCGTCTGGTCCGTCCCAATCTACGATGACAACATCTGGATCATCTGGATCGGGACGGCCTTTTCTGGAACGAGTTGCAGATACTGTGCGGACGATTTCTTCTGATCGTGCTCGACCAAATGACTCGGTTCGATGTGCACTCGGCGCTGAGGTTGGCTTGTGAAGTTGCTCTTCCTCCTCCACGTCCGTCACCGACACTGTTCTGTTCGCTGGTTCCATCTTCTCTCCACCGCCTCAACTACTCCAATGCAAATAACAACGTGACACGCTCAACAATGATCAAGTGGCGACTGTGCAGGGAAAGAAAACACGAGAGAAAAATGGACATGCCAATTACAAACGCTTTGCAATGAGTGACTAGAGGTTGAACATTGGCAGGTGCGGTAGGTTGCAAATATCGACAAGACGACCTACTCCGACCCCGAGGGGCATGATGATGGAGATGCCAAACCTTCAAGGGACGCCAAGGCTCGACGTCCAGCGGTTTTATGTAATAATTATAAAAGGACATCGATTTGATCCACACTATTCGTGGGGTGACCGACGTCGGACCAATAGCCACAAGTACATGACTGTTGTCATTATTCCCGGTTTATAGTGAGAGGGCGATGCATGAGAGTAGGGACTGTGAGCATGAGATACGAGCTGCTGTCGTCTAGATAAAAGGTGGTGTGTGCGTTTCAGCGATCCAGCGTGTTCCAATCGATCGGATCTTGGGTGAAGCATGTCTGGTGCGATAAAATATCTCAATATTTGCCAAGCCTCTCAATCGATAGCCCTATCAGGTGTGTCACCTTTTGCTATCGGAGCTTTTTCAAGACTCTCGAGACGACAACAAACTTTCACGACGATTCAACATAGGCAGTCATTACCCGTCATTACACAAAATGGCTCCCAATCTCGAGCTGGCTCTCCAGCGCATTGATGAGGCTCACAGAGAAGACCCAAATAAGATCACCCCACCAGGCTCATCGACAGAAGTGCCATACGAAATCCACTACGCCGAGAAGATGACCGCCTACCTCTCAAAGCGCTCGCCCAATGCCTCAGCAAATCTGCGCATCGCGATTCGTGCACAGCATTTCCGCCGTTGGGAAGTCCCGCGCAGTTCCTACCCCATGACACGGATTGGCTACCACTCATGGCGCACATTCCTCAAGAAACGACAGGGTGAGTTGGTCGCGAACATCACGCGCGAGTGCGGCTTCTCCGAGGAGGACAGCAAAAGGGTGGAGGCATTGATTAGGAAGGAGGGACTCAAGGAGGGTGACGAAGAAGCGCAGGTTCTGGAGGATGTCGCTTGTTTGGTCTTTTTGGATGATCAATTCGAGGAGTTCAAGGAGAAGCACGACGAGGACAAGATCGTCAAGATTCTGCAGAAGACGTGGGTTAAGATGAGTAAGACCGGCCAGGATATGGCCTTGGAGATGAATATGGATGTCGACTCGAGACGATTGGTCGAGAAGGCGCTCGCGGGGTAATTGCAACGTCCAATCTATGGCATTGGGGATTGTATGGCCGGACACACGCTTTCGTTGTGCTGTATGAAGCTATCGACAAGCTGGGCTACACAGAAGCTTTAGGTCCTCGTCCGGCCGCTCAAATGCATCGACCACCATCGACCGGGAAGTTGACACCAGTGACGAACTTGCCCTCGTCGCTCGCCAAAAAGACAGCGGCATTTCCGATATCCGCTGGATCAGTCAAACGCTGCAGGGGAATACTCTCAGCAAACTTCTTGCGATTCTCCTCGGTATCCTCAACACCGACAAAGCTCGAGAACAACTGCGTCGCCGACAGCAACGGGCAAATCGCCGTGACGCGGATCTGATGCGGTCCGAGCTCCGCAGCCAGACCTTTCGTCGCCTGTCGATCGTCAGCAAAAGCCCCTTTGAACGCACCCCAAACTTATCACGACAGCGCAGGATAGCAGACTCACATTCGATACCGCGCCCTTGGACGCATTGTACCAAACCAATCCCGGCCTGGGCCTCTCACTACCCGTACTGCTGATATTAATAACACTCCCACCTCTCTTCCCCTCCACAATCCTCGGCACCGCGATCTTGACACTCCAGAACACACTCTTGACATTGACATCAAATACCCTCATCCATTCGTCCTCGGTGACGTCCAGCGTGGGTTTATTGCGGTACGTCGTGCCCGCGTTGTTGACGATGATATCCAGCCGTCCCCATTTCTCCATGATGGTATCGACGGCTTTCTTCCAGTCGCCTTCTTGCGTCACGTCCATGCCGAGAGCGATGATGTTGGAGCTGTTGAGAGATGACGCGAAGGACGACGCCCCTGAGGCGTTCAGGTCCCCGAGTAGTACTTTGGCGCCTTCGTTGATGAAGCGTGTTGTGATCGCGGCGCCAAAGCCCTGCGGTGAGGCGCCGCCTGTGATCAGGGCGACTTTGCCGGAGAGGCGGGAGAGGGACGGCGTGGATGGTGTTTGGGCTGGGATCGTTGCTGGTGCTGTGGATGGAGCGTGGGCGAGCCCTGGTGCTGCCATGTTGTTGAATTTGCTTGATACGTCTACTTTGATTTGTTGTGCGAGACTCGGTGCTGCTGTGTCGGTTGAGTATTAGTTATGGCAGCTCTGCATTTGAGATATCAGGCTACCACGGAATATATGTGAGAGCTGCTTCCCCAACTGCGGTCGTGCGGAGTAGGGCGTGTTTCGTTGCGGGGTAAGATGGTATCGCGGGGTATAATGGGGTTACCGACAAGGCGGCGGTGACCATGAAGCCATGTGTCGAAGTCTATTGAGGAAAGGGTTTGGACGTTCATACAGTTAATCGTGTTCGTTGACTACGATAGCTACATCGCCTTAGGCTCTGCAAAAATGAAAAAAAGAGGTCCCTCCTCATGATCTTCATAATCTCATCACTTTCATCTCGGTCCCTGACTTGTAGCAGGATACTGTGGCTGTCGCCCTTGTCGATGCTGCAAGTGTGGTGAACCAGCCATACTCGTCTGGTCGAACGTTGGCGTTATGTCGTAGAATGACGGATCAAACCAGGACATCATGTCCAACCCCATCAATTGGCTCGCGTCAATGTCGCGACTCTCGATCAGCATGTCTTCGAACTGTGAAGGGTCGGCCGTGGGGATAGTATTGACATTGTTGTTCGCTGTGCCGTATGCATTATAGTCAACGTTATTCTGTGGATTTTGTGCGAACTGTTGCTCTTGCATGTTGGACGGCACGCTACGCGTCTGTTGATACGGAGATGGCATGTGATCGAGGTTGACGTTGCCCGAAGTTGGATAGCCTTGATATACCCCGTCTTGGCTTGTGTGTCGTTGGCTCGTGTTAGTCGAGTGGGCACTGCCTGGGCTCATTGTGCGGTAGTGAGTCCATGGTTGACCCGATCTTGCGTCGTTCTGGTTCCACGAATGGATGTCCAAAAGCGGTTGCTTCTGGTCGGGCCTAGGAGCGCTGCCTGGAAAATGCCAGCCTACATTGGTATTTGGTGAGTTCATCGTTCCGGTCAGGGTCCAGCCGATCGCTGCTTCGTATTAGCTTGAACCAATAACACACACCAGATGGGCGCCATCTAGGATATATACCTTGTGCATGGTCAGACTTCGATGAGCCTGCCATTGGTCGTCCTGATGACAGGAAAGGTGCCCTCATCGCAGCGTGATTTCGCAAGCTTGGTGCCCACGAGATCTTACGTCTCCACCCGGGAGACGAAAAGACTGGTTCTGGCCTTGGCTGCTCTAGAGAGCTTTCACCTTCTTCCGCAGTGTACAACAAAGGATCACCGACACCCTTAAACTTCTGATCCAATACGGTCAGAATGTACTTTGCACCAGACCAGTATGTCTCCAAGGACTCCAAGGCATGATAGCAAAGCTGATAATGCTGACTGGCAGCTTGGGCTAACAGAATATGCTTCGTCGCTGCTTTGTCTAGAACTTTCCCGCTGGCGATTGGTTTCGACGATATTGACTGCTTCGTTGTAAAATCATGTGCGGTACCTGAAATTGTCCCTTGAGATGAGGTAGCTCCAAACCCTCTATTTGGAGACACTGCTCGGCTGACGTTTTGAGAGGTGTCGCGAGAAGTACTGTGAGAGCTATCTGTGGAGGTAGAGCTTCGTTCAGCAGTCTCCTTAAGGAAGGCGCAGGCTGCAATGTATATTGGTTGCGTAGTAAAGGGGTTGCCAAGACATGCTTTCGAGTCAATGAGTTGAGAGTATGACAACATATCAGCGATAGTCTTGGCTGAAGATAGCGACAGCTGCTGCGAATTTGGGAAAAGCTGCAGTGTCCTCCCCTCGAACGTTTTGAGTAGGGTGGGTTGATGCAACAAGATAATAAGGGTGTGAAACCAAAGGTGAAGAAGTATAAAGTTGGTACCTTCACCAGTCTTGACGTAGTGGTGGAAGTTCATGGCTTCGAAGTGTAGCCGTGACGAGAGACCCTGATAAAACTGTGTAACTTGCTGCTCCATCTCCGCTAGACGTTTTGGGGTGTCGGGACTCTGCTCAGTTGGTGATTTGATTGAATTGAGCAGATCTGCAACGCGTCCATAAAGGTGCACAATTCGTATGAGAGCTGGAAAAGGAGAAGGAAAGCCTTCTGATTCTGAAGAGTCAAGAGATGGAAAGCTGAGCTCAATGTCATCATCTAAAAGAGTGCTTCTTCGGCCAGTTCCAGATGAGACAACCTTGTCCAGGAAGAAGACGGCCCAGAATGTGTCGATACGCTCTCGTTCGATGGCCACAATTTCTTCGGCTTCCGTCGAGACACAAAGAGGAGACACGTGAGGCACTGACGGCCTTTCAGCAGACTTTGTGGTGTTAACAGTGCATGGAGCAGGTCCTTCTCGGCCCTCGTAGCGCAAGCCTTCTCGCTTTTGGAGACCTAGATCTTGTACCATACGGATAGCGATACCCAGGTACATCCAAAGTCCGCTGTCTCTGCTCTCACCAAATTCGTTGTAAGCCAAAAGTAACGCTGCTTGGATTGCAGCGACCCCCGGGACAGCATACGCGTCGATGAGTGCGTTCTTCGCCCTCTGTGCGAAAGCGTAACCATAGTCGGAAGGACCAAGTCTGACACCATTCTCACCCGTTTGCTCGACAAGTAAAGGATGTGTCGAGAACCTGGCAGCCATGGCACACATTGCGTCAACGAGGATTGCATCGACTTGTTTGGTTTCCAAATCTTTGAGGAAACGTGGTTTCTGTAAGAACGGAAAATTGCAACCAAGATGGACAAAAAAGGTCTCGCAAAGGTGCGTGATGAGCTCAGATGGTGGCATGGACGAGGTGTCGTAGAAAGGAAGAGCCAACGACGTACGCATGTCAGAGTCGTTGATATGAGATGTACTTGACGAGAAGACGGAGGGTGGGTTCGGAAAGCTGTTAGGTATGCCTCCAATCATAGTGGGTGATTGAGTAATGTTGTCGTCTGTAGATGAAGGAGCACCTGTACCATGTCGTTTGACTTTGACAACCATTTGCTTGAATCCGGGCATGATAGCAGTCGGGCCAAGCCACCGGAAGTAGGGCATCCTATCCCTCGGGCGCGAGAAGAGTGCTTCATTTGGCCTGGGTGAGTCGTCGGAGTAACGATTTGTAGAAGTAGCGTCGCTTCGGCGCGGGGAGTCTGACGAAGCCATACGGACGTCCTTGTCTGTAACGTTGGTCTCTCCATGACCGCGAGAAGATGGCTCGGGAGAGGCATTGCTTTCTTTGCGTCCATCATTAGATGACTGGTTAAGGCGCGATTTTGATGGAGAATTTGAAGATTTGGCATCTTTGGTGTATCCAGCACAGTCTAACTTGTTTTGAATGCATGTCTGGCAGATAGGTTGTTCACCAGAGCATGCGATTTTTCTCTTGCGACAAGTGAGGCATGCCGCGGTGATTCGACGTCTCTTCGGATGTGGGGCTCCCTGGTTCGTGATGAAGCGTAACTTCTTGGGGGGCTGTACTTGCAACTGTGGTTGCTGCTTTTGGCCCCCTTCTGGAATATTATTCATAACTGGTATCCCATGTCAAAGCAGCATGAGTGTTTGAAAATGATCCCCAAGGCAGAGTGGCGTGTGCAACAGAGGTCCGAAATGCTCCAGGCGTGGAAGCGGAACAATTGCCTTTTTAGGAAGTATCCGACTCCTGGAACGACAGGAAAGGGACTTCAATTTGCATGTACCCCCAGAACTCCAAAGGCGTCCACTGGCTGCGAACGTATGTTATTTATGAAATGCCATATGGCTTTGACTTTCTGACGGTTCGAGAATCGAAATTAGCTCCTTCGATTGATGCACGAACAATGGGGCATCATAGCACACAAGGCCCACCGGTGGGCGCCTGATCGCATAGAACCCTGGTACGAATAGCGCATGGCCTGGGTACCTGTGTAACTTAATGCATACGCACGTTGCGGTAGTCGAGTGCTCGCGATACTTTGATACGCTCGCTAGCAAGGTTTGCTAGCACTACGACTTCAAATGGAGCCGGTAGTTGGGCTGGGTGTTTCCCGGTATTGTGATACCAGATTCTGGAACTCAACGCGCAGTGAGATCATCCATCCTGCATACTCGAGCAAGTGTTACGAGAAGATCGAGAAGATCTGGATCCGGCGAAAGCACGCCTCCAGTACTTGTCCAGCACAATAGCCCAGAGCAAAGCGCAGCAGCTCGCCAACACTCTACGATGCGACAAGGACCAAGTACCTCTCGCGATCCAAGCGAGACATCGTTTCCCATGGCCACGTAGGGGCTGTGGGACAGCAATCCCTCGAGATCGCATGCAGACAAGACCTGTCGTCTTGGAAGTCGGATGGGGATCGAACAAGCGACGTGAAGCTTTAAGCTTTCGAGTCGGTCTTGATCGGCATTCTCCGCCTAAAAGCGTAACAAGCACAGCTGACGATTTCGAAGCACAGATGCCTGTTTCCGTGTTCCTTAAGGTTTCCGGTACATTTCGCCGATATGAGACGACATGCGGCGTACTCCGTGTGTAGCGAGGGGCTCATCAATCTTTTGACTTTGCTGCCTGGGCAGAATGCTTCTCATGTAGAGATGCCGCGAAACGACAGTTGATTAACCTGACCAATCGTGATCTTTGCTATCGACGATGTTTAAGGAATTTATCACTCCATGGCCCAGTGACACTCGATAACAGCTCTGCCCTTGCGAGCTGCAGGTTTGGGGTTCCAGCTACCGATAGATAGGGAGTGGAGTGTATGCGTGGAGTATGTCCCTCGCTCTGCCAATGTTGCGACGTTTTTTTCAAAGGACGGCGAATTCTCGAGATAGCTCATCATCTTGAAGGTTGAGTGGTGATCCAAATGGTATCCGATAGTTTCACCTCATGATGGACAGCGAAGCAGCGAAGCAGCAGCGGCGGAAAATTGTTGGCTGCGGATACCCCGAACAGGTGTTCACCAGCCGCTCGGCTGGTCATGCCCGAAACGGCTTAGATCTTCCGCTTTCCCTATCGAAGCCTTCCATTTCAGTTCCAATGTTCTCATGTCCGGCTTCTGACTACTGTACCTTGTGAATCAAGTCGCAACACCACATGGAATTGTTGAACCCGTGCCTGGCGGCCTCTTCAATGAGCGTCCGCCGGATGTCGACCACTGCTGCAAGACCTTCACGATTATCTCAAAGACTCTTCCATGCCGGCGCCCCCAAGAGAGCTACACCCATCCCACACGTGCCCTTCGCAGGTCAGCCACCGAACCCACCAACTGTCTCTGCTGAGCAGCCCGAAGATCGCTTGGCTCGGAAGCGAAGGCAAGCAGAGCTGCTGCTGCAGGGTCAGAAGGCAAAAGTAGACGCTGCCAAACCAAAGACTCTCTTGCAGAAGCGCTTTTGGAAAGATGTCGTGGTCAAGAACTCGGATGGTACGTACAACGGATCTGCGCTTTGTCTGCTCGTCACCTAAGCGAAATAACTCTGACGTCTACCTGCAGATGGCCTGCAAGTACACCTCGACAGCCGCCCAGTGCGAACAGCGAACAGGCGCATCCTCACACTACCCCCTCACAAGCGCGCGCTCGCCACATCGATAGCCTTGGAATGGGACAATCTTGTCTCTGCTCAGCAGGCTTTGAAGCAACATTACATACCTCTCACATCACTCACTTCAAGAGCACTGGATGTTCAGACCGATGACGCCCAGGGAGAAACAAAGACACGCCAGGACATTATTAAAATGATGATGAGGTACCTAGCTACAGACACCTTACTCTGCTGGGCGCCAGAGAAGAACAGACACGACCCCGTGGGAATGGATGGAACTTCTGGAGCAGGTTCCGTGCAGAGTCTCCGACAGAAGCAGATCGCCACAGCCGAGCCCATTATCGCATACCTGAAAACACACATCTTCCCAGGCGTTGACATTGAACCTATTCTGGACGAAGACAGTATCATGCCGCGCGCCCAGTCTCAGATGACACAAGAAGTCATTCGTGGATGGCTGAATGGACTTCCGGCTTTCGAGCTCGCTGCTCTTGAAAGAGGTGTTCTGGCCAGCAAGAGCTTGCTTGTAGCAGTCAGGCTTCTCGTGGAGTGGAGTCAGGAGTTCAGGAGCCTGCAGCCACACGAAGGCGCCTCGAAGCGATTTGGTATTGCTGATGCAGCAGAGGCTAGCAGTGTAGAAGTGACCTGGCAGACGAATATGTGGGGTGAGGTTGAGGACACTCACGATGTAGAGAAGGAAGATTTGGCGCGCCAGCTGGGCAGCGCGATTCTCCTAGTGTGCTAAAACAATGTAACATCTAAACTATCATCTGCAGGCACCTCACTCAATGCTTGAGATAGCACAAGGTCTGGTCACTGTAACCAACGTACACAACCGGGTAAAACGTGCACCTCCGTCCATCACTGCAATATGACGCGGCTTGCGCACACCTCGATGGAACACCTCTCACTGGCCATCAACTTGACCTAGAGCAGTGCTTCCCGTGGGCTACAGTAGTATAGTATCTCTGGACGACGTGAGTCTACACTCTTCTGACCGCAACCCTAGCGTTATCCCAACGCCTTCCAACCTGAAATCGCAATCAAGATTTCGCTGTTTGCTGTTTGTCCAGAACTTCTGTCATACCTCGTGCTACACCATCAGCCCGCACTCGGTGGACAAGTTTCCCCGCTGCTGGTCTCCGCTCCATCTAATAACCTCTCTCGGTATCAGGGGGTTTCTATTCCTACCAACCACAACAATGGCCGATCAAGGGTAAGCAAGCATTTTCTATCTATCAAGCTCAAATTCAGGTGATCGCAGTCTGAGGGCTGTCAGGTACTTGCAAGGCTCGTCAGCAGCACCGATAGACACGTCCGAGCTCGAGCTCGTCGACAGCATGGTTGTTCAGACTCAACCCGTGGTTTACTAATACCGTTCGTAGCCATAAACGCTCAAAGTCAGCGATTGCAAAGTCGCTATTACAACGAGTCTCGAGTCGCACCGAGGTACCATCTGTGAATGCCTCGCAAGAGTCGCTGAAGACCTCAGAGGACCTCCGGCCTTCGTCTTCCGACATGTCTACACCTTCGCGAACTTCGAACTTGAGTCAGAGACCGAACCTCGCGACTATCATGTCTTCCGACGGCACCGACCACAACCAAACCCTTCCACCTCCAGATCTTGTTGGTGAGACGTCTGCTGTACCTCGAGGCTCTTCCATTGAGCAATCTGTCAAGCTGTTCAAGATCTTTGATGCGCTGCGCAATGGAGACACGAAAGCTCTTGACGTGATTGCTTCTACTGATCGCAGCGGTGGTTCCGGCAACAGGCTGGAGGGAACAACCATACTCCATCTAGCTGTGCAAGTCGCCGAGCCATCTGTTGTTGATCATGTATTGAGCCTACCGGGAACCGCGGAAGATATCAATGCAAGAGACAGGGATGGAAACACACCTTTGCACATCGCTTCTATGCTTGGAAGAACTCAGGTTGTTAGGGCTCTGCTCGATCAAAAGTCGACCAATGACTCCATCAACAACTTTCAAGGCAAGAGCCCCTTGGATCTCGCACGGAATCCAGACGTCTATCAGGAATTGCAAACTGCACGCTCAATCTTTGTTGAAAGACACGTCAAGAGAATCCAAGAGCTGGTCGGTACAAACTCATACGATGGAATTGAGGCCCTTCTCGTGGACCCGCGTACTCGCGCTTCTCTGGATGTTAACGGCCCCGAGCTGCCTACGGACGCACAAACCGTGGAAAGCGGTGGTAGTCTGCTTCATGAAGCAGCCCGGAAGAGAGACGTCAAGCTGATTCAGATCCTCCTGCTTAATGGTGCCGACCCTTTCAGGAGAGACCGCAAGGGCAGATTACCCCAAGACGTTACGAAAGACGAAAAGACAAGAGCCATCCTAAAGAAGTCGCCAGCCGCTGCCGCCGCGCAGAGAGGCGTTCAAGAGAAAGCTATCTTGGGATCGAACGCGCAACAAGCTGGTGGAGCTGCTCCTGGAGAGATCTCGCTTGGCTCTAAGGAAGCTCGCGAAATGAAGGGATACCTCAAGAAATGGACCAACTATACCAGCGGTTACAAGCTTCGATGGTTCGTCTTGGAGGATGGTGTCCTGAGCTACTACAAGCATCAGGACGACGCCGGTTCCGCTTGTAGAGGTGCAATCAACATGCGCATCGCGACGCTTCATATGGATCCGCGAGAGAAACTTGGGTTTGATGTTCATGGCAAATCTTCTGTGAAATACAATTTAAAGGCTAACCATCAGGCCGAGGCCAAGAGATGGTTCTGGGCATTGAACAATGCTATTCAATGGAGCAAGGATGAAGCTCGTGAAGAGCAACGAAAAGCACAGCAAGGCAACGAATCTATCAGACAAACGCGCTCGGAACAGACTGAGAGGCTCTCGATCAGCGAAAGAGATCTCAGCGCTACGCGCGTTTCCGGCTCTACTGCTGCTCCCATGTATCTCTCAACAAGCCCACGACCCGGCAGTAATACTGAACTTGAGGGAAGTACATACGCCCCAAGTACTGGTGGTGAAGAAGTGAGCCACATGCTCGGCCGAAACAATACGACAACTTTCGACAAGGATGTGGACGATGACGAGGATTTCCCAGACGATGTCAGCATGCCTGAAGTACGCCCGACAAACAGAGATGCTTTCAACATTACTGCACAATCGGCCAAGTTGCAGCTTGACCTTCTGACACAAGTCTCTGCTGCTCTTCAGGTTCAGAAGTCGGAGAATCCAAGAATGGTACTATCGGATCCTACGGTGGAGGATGCACTGAATTCTTACGACACAGCTGTCAAGAACCTCAGAGGCTTGATGCTTGACCTGCTACGAATCTCCCGCGATCATGAAGCCTTCTGGCAGTATCGTTTAGATCGCGAAGCAAATGTTCGTAGACTGTGGGAAGAGAGTATGGCCCGTGTTGCGCGAGAGCAGGAAGAGCTACAGGATCGGATCGGAGAGTCGGAGGAGAAGCGAAAGAGGACCAAACGTGCTCTTCGTGATGCACTTGAAGGCCAGCCTTCTGCAACCCCTGGGAACCGCAGTAGGGCCACGACTCAGGATCCCGCCAAGCTCGAGAAAGCGATCGAGTCGATTGAGCTGAACGATGACGGCAAAGCAGACCTCGGTGACCTCAAGCGCAAGACAACGATTCCGGCTTACACGAACAACGAGATTTCTGACGACGAGTCAGACGCTGACGACATGTTCTTTGACGCCGTCGATGCTGGTGAGGTGGAGATGTTGCCAGAGATGCCCATGAGTCCCGCGAAACATCCTGTCGTTGAAAGTGTTGATGGCACCATTTCACAGAAGGATGACGAGAAGGTATCTGAAATTCAGAAGTCTTTCAGAGGCTACGAGGACGGCATCCGAAAGAGACTGAAGCTGGACGCTGATAATCGCCCCAAGGCGTCACTCTGGGTTAGTAGACCATGTTCACACCTACATACAAGATACTAACAGTTTCACAGGGTGTGCTCAAGTCGATGATTGGAAAGGACATGACCAAGATGACCTTGCCAGTTTCCTTCAACGAGCCGACCTCACTCCTGTATCGTGTTGCCGAAGACATGGAGTACACGGACCTCTTGGACGCTGCAGCTGAAAGGCATGACTCAACTGAGCGCATGGTGTATGTCGCAGCATTTGCTGCGTCTGAGTACGCCAGTACGATTGGACGTGTCGCCAAACCTTTCAATCCTCTGCTTGGCGAGACGTATGAATATGTTCGTCCGGACAAAGGATATCGTTTCTTCATCGAGCAGGTTTCTCATCATCCACCTGTAGGCGCTGCGCATGCCGAGTCAGCCAAGTGGACCTACGAAGGCGAGTCTTCGGTCAAGTCCAAGTTTTACGGCAAGTCTTTCGAGTTCAACCCACTCGGCACTTGGTTCCTCCGTGTTCGCCCAGACTCGGGTGAGCCAGAAGAGCTTTACACGTGGAAGAAAGTTACATCATCTGTCGTTGGTATCATCACCGGAAGTCCTTCAGTTGACAACTACGGGCTCATGGAGATCAAGAACTGGACTACTGGAGAAGTATGCTACCTTGACTTCAAGGCTCGTGGCTGGAAGGCCAGTTCTGCTTTCCAAGTGTCTGGCCGTATCTGCGACAAAGACGGTAAAACACGTTTCAGTATCGGTGGACGCTGGAATGACAAGATTTATGCCCGCCTGACACCAGGATACGAGGGCTCTGTTGAGCCCGAATCTGCAAGCGCAGGAGGCAAAGACCAGGCTTTCTTGGTCTGGCAAGCTTCGCCACGACCGACCGGTATCCCTTTCAACCTGACACCGTTCGCCGTGACTCTCAATGCCATCCCTGACCGATTGAAGCCCGTCATTGCACCTACAGATACCAGATTGCGACCAGACCAGCGTGCCATGGAGGACGGCGAGTACGACCTTGCAGCGACGGAGAAGACCAGGGTTGAGGAGAAGCAACGTGCGAAGAGACGGCAAAGAGAGCAAGCTGGCGAAGAGTTTGTGCCTCATTGGTTCTCGCAGACATCGCACCCTGTTACGGGAGAACCTTACTGGAAATTCAGCGGAGAGTACTGGCGACAGAGAGATGCTGTCGCCGATGGACGGAAACAATGGACTGATGAAAAGCTGGAAGATATCTTTTAGAGCCGTCTTTCGGTATTTTCTTTGAGTGAGATACATACAGAATCACTTTTTCATTGCTCGAGTGCGGCTTTGTGACATGTCAGAATTCGCGATCCGGCCTGGGCAGAGTAGCGACTCAATCCTTCTTCGGCATAATGTATGCATATATCGTAAAATATTAATGATGACTTATCTCAAACTCTTCTCACATCTCACAACCTCATTTTCCGGAAACACCCAACAGGCATCAAAGAGTCACACCCAAAACCCGCATCAGTTCCTTTGTGAGAAAAATCCTAGTCACGAGCGATCTCTACTGGATATAGTTACGCACAAAAATCATGGCGAACAGCGAGTGAGTCAGCGTATCTTCAGTGCACAAGTCTGTCCCATTGACGAGGCCCAGATTCGAATACGTCAAAGACTTCGAGACATGGGACGCACTGGCGCGCGACCACTGGATCGTAGTGCGGGTCGACGGACGGGGATTCAGCAAGTACGAAGAACCACTCAATCAAACATCTCACAACGGGATATCCATGACAAAGATTTTCCCGAATACTATCGGGGATCTTTTGGGAAGGGGAATACGCCAAAGGCAGACATTTACTGACACGCCGGGGGTCCAGGTTTTCGAAAAAGTACAATTTCGCCAAACCTAATGATCGAAGGGCGATTGAGCTCATGAACGCGGCGGCGACGGAGGTGGTGAGGCAGTTTGTTGATGTCGTTGTTGCGTATGGACAGAGTGACGAGTACAGGTAGGGAAGAGCACCTGAGCAGTTCTTTAGTCATTTTTGGGTCGTTTATTTCCCGTCAAGTTTCTTGCTGCTGTTCTTTCCGATGTTCGTGGGAAGTAAGGTGCTAATTGAAGGTCAGTTTCATTTTCGCGGAGGAAACGCAGCTCTTCGAGAGGAGGGCATCGTGAGTTCGACTCTGGACCCAGACAGGGATGGTACAAAGGCTGACAAACGTGCAAGAAAGCTGGCGACGACGATATCGACGACGTTCAGTGTCGAGTACGCGATGCAGTGGTCCTCGTTCTTCCCCGACGAGCCGCTCACGAGACCGTATCCCACTTTCGACGGCAGATGTGTGCTATACCCCAAACGACGGAACCTGAGGGACTACCTCCGCTGGCGGCAGGTTGACTGTAAGTTCATATCCTCCTCTGTCCCCTACCATATCCCAGGAAACACACCCTGTCCCCCCAGCCCAACAATGCTCTCAGATCTGTGCTTCGTCTTCCGTATCAACCAGTCCATTGACCGTTCCTAGGCCACATCAACAACCTGTACAACACGACCTTCTGGGCCCTGGTCCAGCAAGGCAACATGAGCGGGACCGACGCCGAGCTCTTCCTCAAGGGCTCGCTGAGCAAAGACAAGAACGAGATCCTGTTCTCGCGCTTCGGAATAAATTACAACAACGAAGACGACGTGTACAAGAAAGGCACGACGATTTACCGAGACGTGAGTGGACCTTTGTCTTCCTGCGTTGGGTGTTATTGTGTTGGACTGATGTGATTTGTGATACAGTATCCGGATTACGAAGGCCAGGAAAGTGGGCAAGCGGCAGGGAACGAAAAGCAGCAACCGTCGAAAACACAGGCTGAGAAGGAGAGGAAGCGGAAACAGAAGGCGGTCATTGCGGTGGAGCATGTCGATGTCATCAAGGATGAGTTCTGGGATAAGCGGCCTTGGTTGCTTGCGAACAGTCGCGGGAGACTGGCGGAGGAGTAGCAGTGCAGCAACGAGTGCATATAATTGCAAAATGCCTAGCGCTATGCGAAAGATCAAGTGATGCTGTCTATCAAACCCAAAACACCAGACCGTGGTCTTTGTCCCTCTCCCATCTACGTGTAGTGTTCTCGAACGGTATCTCATGCTGCCAGACTCAAAGATCCTCAGTCCTTGCCTCGGCTCTCCTGTACGTCCTTGTTCGCTTTGGCCGCTGGTGAGCTTAGTGCTTTTGCAAGACCCTTGAGGTCGTTCCTCAGTTCTGACGGCGCCTCCTTCTGCTGGTCATCTAGCTCCATCGACTCGGCGACTTGTCTGTCGTAATCGCCTTGCTGGTCGCCCTCGTTATTCAGTGGATCGACGTCATCATCGTCGACGCTTCCATCACCATCTTCTTCTGCGTCTTCGAATATACTCTCATCGAAGCTCTTCCGCGCCCGGTCTTCAGTGGCATACGAGACGAAGCTTTCGCCCATGGTGCCTTCGTCTTCGCTCGGCCTGCCGCCTGGCGTTTCTGGTACACGTCTGCCGAATTCATCCTCCTCTTGGTCATCGTCTTCTTCCTCGTCTTCTTCTTCCTCCTCCTCGGCTTCGATATCTTCCTCGTCGTCTTCGTCTTCCCCTTCGTCCTCGGACTCGGAAGCTGAAAAGTCCGCAATGTCTAATGGTCTTTCCCGCCAGTAATTGAAGTCGGTGTATTCCTCTCCTCCACCCTTGACGAGCAATGATACAGGTGGAAAGAAGTGGTCGACGGTCTCACGCATTGAAGCATATCCAGTCTTGTACTTGTTGAGGGAGAGGAGATCGAGCTGGACTTCGGCGTTCGAGTTGATGGTGAAGATACGAGTGGACGGGATGTTGACAGAGCGGTAGCTGAGGGCGTCAGTCAATCTGTTTCCGAAACCAGCATAGAATGGCGTCGCTCGTGCGTATTTATCCTCGACTTTTGCGGGTTTGTTCGACAGCAGATTTGGTGTCATGCTAGAGCCAATGACTCCCTGTCCGTGGAAGAGTGCCATGATATCTCGCAGACAGGCCATCTTGAAGATCTCGGGTTTCCGCAGGTAGACTTCTCGCCTGAGAGCAGCCATGGTACGATCAGGTGATAGAATGACGGGACCTTTGGGTAAGCGGAAGCCTCCATCTTGTACAACGCCTGCCAGGTACGCTCGAGTTGTATCTGCTTGTCCGATCGATCTCGATGTCAGGTACATGATATTGTAGCCGTTCGAGGCGATGTCAGTATACAGCTTCGCGACTCCTATATGTGTCCAGTCACGGCCGATCATGTTCAATATATGCCCAAGAGCATCAGATTTTGTGATGGTGCCGTCAATGTCGGAAATCACAATCGGGACGTCGTAAGGCCATAGCCACAGACTAGATGTGCAAGTGGCGCGGTTCACTGTGAAACTGATCTGGTTCTGTCCTGATCGGAGGTTCAGTGCTTTCAATTGCTCGCTCGTCAGTCGAAGCGTTTTGGCGTAGTTGCGGTTGGGATCACCAGCAGAGGCAGAGTTTGGTGAATAAGGTGGAGAAGACATTCCAACAGCACTGTCAGAATCGTGGCGTATGTGAGCTCTCATCCGTTTGGCATTGTCGGTTTCTGATTCACTACGGTTGTCGTCGCTATGGTACCCAGGGTCGGAGAGGGCATCGGTCGATTGGTTGTACCCGAGGGCCTGAAGATCGTGCATGCCTCCAGTAAGCTTCTTTGTGGCCTGCTCCTTGGCCTCTTCACTGCTGTATATCCACAGATTACCCTTCTCATCGGCACCGATCAATGAACCAATGTCGTAGCTGCCTTGTACTTCCTCGGACAAAATCTTTCTTGCTATTACTTCGGCGCGTAGACCTTCGTCATCACTACTTTTGTATCCGGTCATGTCCAGCATGAGATCGCCTTGCTCTGTCACTTGTGAGGGAATGTTGGACCCCCACAACTTCTTGGAAAGGTTGATCGCTCTCGTCATGGCTTCCTCGGTAGCTGGTGCTGGACTTGAAGCGCGCTGGTTGAGAGAAGGCCGCTGATTCTGATTCTGTAAAGTCTGCAGCGCAGGTCGTGATGGTAAGTCGCTGCTGTTGTAGGACTGACTGAAATTGGCCGGACTTGTAGGAAGGGCGTAGTCGGTGTTATGCCGTTGTAGATCAGCTGGAAGTGCAGCCTTGTTGGCAGAGCCCTTTCGCGAGCGAGGTCTTGCGGTTTGTTCTCCCAGTGAGCTCGAAAATCCTGCAGCAGGAGCGCCACTATCACTCTGTGCACGGGTTCGCGAAGACCCTCCAGGTATTGGTATGCCTCGTTCCCGATTTTGTTCTTCCTCTTCATCTTGCTTTCCTGCTAGGCCTTCCAGAGCCAAGTCGAGTGGATCCGGTTCTGCAACGAATGCAGTATCCTTAGTGGCGCCAAACTGTGGACTCGAGACAGGAGAGGCCAGAGGTGATGTTTGTAGTGCTTCAGGTACACTGTTCTCGGTCTCAAAGACGAAAAAGGCCTCCCCTCCTTCACCAAGCTTCATAGGACAGTCCTGTTTCTGGCCATTGACGCTGAACTCGACCTTCTTTTCATGCGGTCGTAGAAGAGAAAATTTGCCAAAGCGCACGTGAAAGGGTGAGCAGGCCAGAGTTCCGTCTTCATGTTCGACAACTATGACATCGATTGCTCCGCTGAGGGTGGCAGGGTTTATGGAATTCCAGGTATTCGACACCGAGCCAGATATGGACCGTACGTACTGCATAGTGGGCTGTTGTCAGGTTGTAAGACTGCCTGGCACAGACGAGATGGTAGCCCCGTCAGGAGATGTCCTGGTGGATTGACCGAGGATTAGGTTATGCTAAGTATGCTCGTGATCGCAGCTGTCAACGCGGGGCGTACAGGTACACGGCGATGGCGAGACAAATCTCTGAGGTCGACGCAAAGAGGTGCTGCATCAAGGGCAACCCGCAGGATCAACTAGTGGAGCAGAGACGAGAGCGTAGGAAGAAAGAAACATTGCGTTTCCCGGGTGTCTCACGATGTCAAGTCTGCGTCTGCGTCTGGTGACCCAAGAACGTCAGCGGTCGGTCGGCGTCCGGCGGTCGGCCCATGGCACTGAGATGACTGGAACATGCCGGGGCTAGTTCGCCATTCAAGTGATACCCTAAGGTAGGTAGCGATTGTATTCGATACGATATAATAAATGTATGGTATGAAAAATTCCGACAGAACTTTGCTCGCTATCGCTGTATGCAAGTCACATCTCACATCTCGCAGATATTTCATCAAATACCTGAGACCTATTCCTTTACCCTGGAATTTCGAGATCCAGCGGCTTCTATCCAGTCACCCACCATTACCTCGTGGTTGGTACTGAACCCCGGAACTGAGAACAACATCAGATACTAAGTCGACGGGAGTCAGAGTAGGCCGTATATCTTCAATTATTGTCGCATCATGTCAGGAGTCATCAGCTTTTTGACCCGGTCAATCAATCGACTTCTTCCCTTTGCAACGCCTGGCACACCTCTCATACAAGATCTTCTCCACCTGGCGGCACTATGCTCAGCACTATACTTCGCACCACAAATTCAAGCCTACTATCAACGAAACATCGTGCATCGAAACAGCAATCACTCGAATCAAGAAGAAAACGAAGCTGTAGCTGTTGAGGACGCGCCATGGCAAGCTCCAGCACCACAAGAGCAACCGCCACAACCCGAACCTCAGCACGACGACCACCAGGAACAAGCAGCACGAGACGTCAACGAGGCCGACCCAGCAGATGGTGCACCAGGCCCAGCGAACCCTCGTCCACGCGACATTGCAGCTCGCGAGGTCGGCAAGAAGAAGGCCGCCTCCCTCGCGCGCCGTGACCAGAGAAGAGCCTATCACGAATTCCAACGGCAGCAAGGCGAGCAGCAACGAGCTCGTGACGCCGAGGGAGCAGCGGAGCGGGAAGCTGAGTTGGCACGGGAAAGGGAGCGCAGAGCGCAGACTGAAGCCGAGCTCAGAGAACGAGAGGCTAGGGAGAGGGAGGAAAAAAGGGCTAGAGAGGCCGAGGCGAGAGAGAGGGAGGTACGGAGACGGGAGGGAGCGGCGAGGACTGTCAGAGAGGGATTGGCTGAGAGGGGAATGGTCAGGTTGGCGGGGGTGCAAGAAAGTGTTGGAGGTGTTGATGAAGCGTGGGTGGAGGGGATTGTAAGGGCTAGCGGTGTCCTCGGGGAGAGGGACGGTTCTGTCACACTATTGACTGGTGGAGGGTGGGTTGTCAGGGTCAGCAGAGAGGATATGGACGAGTGCTATCGAAGGCTGCTGGAGAATGATGTGGGTGATGGAAAGATTGCGTCGAAGGAGATTGGTGGTATGTTGGAGTCTGTGATCAGGGAGCGTGCGGCGGCTTCTGGTTGAAACGCGGGGACTTTTTAACGAATTTCGGTTAAAGACTGGCCGCCGCCCCCACACGCGACAGACGTCGCTTAGGGCTCCACTGTACAACCACCCACCCGCAGTGGGTCGATGCAGCCAACCTTGGACGTTGCTCTTGGAAACAAACACATCATGCCTGCAGATGCATAGATGCCGTACACCATGAAACAAAGTATTATCGCAAGTCTCTCGGTACGGAGTTGTAGAACGTACGCGACCAAAACGCGGGAGAATGGCGCGCGCTACATGAGGTCTCGGTCACTAGAGCAATCAGGAGAAATGAGAGATGCAACCACTTCCGTCATGCAATAACTTGTTGCACGTATGTGGTATAGCCCCTTTAAATAGTGAAGGCACAAGACTGTTAGTTCAGTGATGCAGTTGTCTTTCACATGCAATATTTAATCTGCATGTCACGTGCTTCATGACTCTCAGAGCTCGCACAAGAATATAAATTCATGATAGGAATCATGATAGTTTCAGTTGCATGGACGAATGCCTTCGCTTCACGAGGCCATCAGTACTTAAGGTAAAGAGCTGAAACGAGCGAAATACGCGACTGTATTGCGACTGCATGAACGCCGAGACCCTTCCTTCACTTGGCGCCAGTCGGGTTCCCGAGCCCGTCTGTTAGCGCGCGATCGACGCCATCATCCCTAAAGTCTAATAAGTTCATGTTTCCCTGAAACAGAATGGGCCGGCCGACTGGACTCACTTCCCTCAAACAACCTTCACTCACTTCTCCTAATAACCTATCTTGTACTCGCTCACGCACCTCATCTCATCCATCTTACTACGTATTGACACGACCCGCATTTTGCTCTACGCCGCCTCCGCCTTCGATAGTTATTCAGCCAGCGTTGCATTTCCTTTCACCACGGCTTCACTCCTGTACGATTGACGACCTTCGTTCAAGTTTGCCGTTTCTTTGACCGTCTTACAACACATCTGGACAGTCTGGAAAGCCAGAGTCTCGTCATTACATGTACTGATAGAACATGTCAGCCCTGATCTCATCAGCCCTACTCGTCCTGGACTAGGTGTCCCCCACGGATCCCCCAACCATGTCGACTCCTACACCGTCCGTTGGCGGTGGCCTTTTTAACAGCGGCGCAGGAGTCGCCGAAGCTGCAAGCGGACAATCAGGCAAGGCGCTTCTTGCTGCTATAGTTACAGGTCTAGTCTTCGCCGGTGTTCAGCTTGCTGGTTTCCTCATCCTCCGTCTTCGATTCACCCGAATTTACGAGCCCAAGACCTACCTCGTTGCCGAACGATTTCGCGTACCGCCTCCACCAAAGGGTCTTTTCAACTGGCTGTGGCCTGTCTTTACGACACCGAACTCAGTCGTCATTGAAAAATGCGGTCTTGACGCCTACTTCTTCCTTCGCTACCTTCGCATGTTGCTGAAGCTCTTCGTACCCATGGCAGTCCTCATTCTACCTATACTCTTACCAATCAATCTGTATAGTGCTGGGCCTCAGACACAGTTAACCGCATTGGGAGTCGATCAGCTTGGCTGGGAGCACATAGGCACCAACCATCAGAACAGGAGATGGGCCGCTCTGGTCCTGGCCATCTTGACCATCATCTGGTTCTGCTACATCGTCTTCCAAGAGTTGCGCGGCTATATTCGTATTCGCCAAGCTCACTTGTCTTCTCCACAGCATCGTCTCAGAGCCTCTGCCACAACCGTCTTGGTCAGTTCTATTCCAAGGAAATGGCTGACATTCAAAGCCCTCAATGACTTATACGACGTCTTCCCTGGTGGCATTAAAAACATCTGGATCAACAGGAATTTCGATGAGCTGAACGAAAAGGTCGAGCTCAGGAACAAATACGCCAAGCAGTTGGAGGGCGCCGAGACTGCGCTGATTCGAAAGTGCTGGAAGAAACACCAGGAAGCCGAGAAGAAAAAGGCTAAAAAGGAGGGTAAAAAGAAGCAGACAAAGGCAGAGAAACAAGAGGACTCGAACCGCCAAAACGATGAAGCCGATCAGATGGCCCGTGGCGGCGGTCTCAGTGCCGGACAAATCGAACACGGCCCACGTGATGCTCATGAGTTGGCTCACGACATTGAGCATCCGGAACAGCGCCACAGCCACCAAAACTTGCGCGACGAGCCAAAGGATCGCTCCAGAAACCCTCTGTCCCTTGTCGGTCACGGTTTCACCACCTTCGGCCACTTCGGCAAAAATCTGCTGGGAGACATTACTGAAGATGTCACAAAAGCCTATCGTGGTGTGAACAACATTGTCGACGAAACCAACACTGGTGTTGGTTTCACCACATCCAGTTCCTTGTTCGAGACTCCCGGGGGCGCACATAATGCGTCGACTTCCCCAACGACGACTGGCTTTGCAGTCACGCCTTCTACACCAGAACGAACCTCCGCACCAAGAGAGAGTCCGCGGCCTGAGGTTCACGATTTCGCTACGCCCGCTGACGAACACGACACAGCTGCCGGAGCCAAGCCCTCTTCTCCACGGGATCCGAGACATTCAGCATCGCCAGGTCAACCCACTGGTCTTCGTCACCCGCAAGATGTCGACGTCCTCGACCACCCTCGTACAAGTGTAGCATTGCATACTCGCGAAGACATTTCCAGTGATGACGTCACTAGTTCGACACAAAATGGTCAGTCGTTCGACAAGCTGAGACCAAGGTCTGCGGGAAACAATGCCACCACTACTGCAAGCAATCACTCCGGGATCAAGGCCAGCATTACCTCGTCAGTCGACAAACTCAGGGCTTACACAAACACGCCTGCGATTCCCTTCCCCAGTCCGCAGCCAAATGCAATCGAAGGCGATAGCTACCCCCTCGACGACCTGGGACATCATCCCACCGACCCGGCTCATCAGCCCAACCAGCGCATTGCGAGGAGTAAATGGCTGGAGACCCTCAGCAGAACCATGTTCTGGAAGAAGAACAACAACACGGACATGGAATCTACCGAGACCATATACGCAAAGGCCTTCAATGAAGACATTGCGAACGAAGAGGATGGAGCAGTCTGGACCAAATACATCGAAGCGAAAGACAGAGACACGAGAAGGATGCCCGTCAAACCATGGTTGCCGAGCTTACCACTCATCGGCAAGAAGGAGGACAAGATCTTGTTTTTGCGCAGAGAACTGGCCCGTCTGAACCTCGAAATTGAGGAAGATCAAAATGACGTCGAGAAGTACCCCCTCATGAACTCTGCGTTCATCCAATTCGAACATCAGATCGCTGCGCACATGGCCTGTCAATCTGTCAGTCATCACGTACCTCAGCATATGGCACCGCGCCTTGTCGAGATTTCACCCAGCGACATTATCTGGGGAAACATGTCGATTATGTGGTGGGAGAGATACCTTCGCACCGGTGTCGTGGTTGCACTATGCGCCGGCTTGATCATTCTGTTTTCCGTAGGAGTCTTTGTCACTTCGAGTATCGCCCAGCTCAATTACTTGGCTCCAACTGTATCTTGGCTGCACTGGTACACTAAAGTTCCTGGAGTCATCAACAACTTTATCACCGGTTCCGTGTCGCCGCTTCTTCTTTCGCTCCTTCTAACACTGGTTCCTGTCATATTCCGTTTCTTGATTAGGTACCAGGGTGTTCCCACCGGCAACGACAGAGACATGGGCGTGCAGCTCTATTATTTCTTCTTCCTGTTTGTTCAGGTCTTCCTCGTTGCCACATTGTCCACTGGCTTGATCAGCTTCTTTACGACTATTGCCGACAATCCCATCACCGCCGTAAGTGGTGTGGCCAGATCCCTTCCGAAGGCAGCGAACTACTTTTTCTCCTACTTGATTCTTCAGGCTCTGAGTAACGGTGCTGGTTCATTGATTCAGATCTTCACTCTCCTATTGAGTTTCATCCTCGGACCCATCAACGACAGTACTCCTCGCGCCAAGTGGAGGCGGCAGACGGGGCTCCAAACCCAAAATTGGGGCTCGTCCTTCCCTCCCTATGCCAACTTTGCCTGCATCGGAATTATATTTTCCGTCATAGCGCCCCTCATAATGGTGTTCAACATCATCAGCTTTTCGATATACTGGTTCGTGGCTCGGTACAACATCCTGTACGTGTACAACAACACCCGAGACACTGGAGGTTTACTGTTCCCGGTGGCGGTCAATCAACTCTTCACCGGTATTTACGTCATGGAGCTGGCTCTTATCGGTTTGTTCTTCATAGCACAAGGCGCCGACGGTAAGCAGGCTTGTGTTCCACAAGGAGCCATCATGATCGCGGCCCTAGTCCTCACCATCGTGTTTCATTGGTGCCTCAGGTCGGCTTTCTCGCCGTTGTTTCGGTATCTGCCAATCACGTTCGAAGACGAAGCTGTCATTCGCGACGATGAATTTGCCAAGGCACAGAACGCAAAGTTCCGAGGTCTGATGGCCGACGAGCCTGAGGAGGGGCAAGACATAGAAGATCAGCTCGAAGCTCGGGAGAGGAGAGAGGCAGAAGACGAGCGTGCAGCAGAAGAGGCGGAACTTCAACGCGTTCGTAACCATCGTAAAAGCTCCCAGAATCACAATGTCCATCAATATGATGGCGCGCGCGAGACTCAGGAGACCAAGCCCAAAGCGGGTGCTTGGAAGCAAGACCGCTGGAAGGCCGCCACAGCGGCAACACGTCTTCCAACCTCCGCAATCCGCCGGTTCAAGAGCGTTGCGCGCCGTGGCGACGATCATAGACAGTCGGAACGAGGATATACAGCAACCAAAGCTCATCAAGCCGAATCGGATTCGGACGAAGATGTTCAGGCTGGCGCCTCGCCTGAGGGCTCACAGCACGACACGTTCTCGCACGTTAACATGTCCAAGCCAGCCGCCGACCACAGTATGAACCCGCAAGGCGCAGCCCACGACACCGAAGCACAACGTCCGATCGGCGACGTCCTCTTCGGCGGCTTCAGCGATGACCTAGAAGACTTGACGAAGGAAGAGCGCGACATCTTGGTGGGCTACAGCTTCCAACACAGTGCCCTACGTGCGCGCAAACCGGTCCTATGGATCCCCCGCGACCCACTTGGTGTTTCCGACGACGAGATCAGAAGGACTAAGAATATGAGTACGGTCACTGTCGGTAACGGAGAAGGAGAACACGATCCGGAAAAGGGACAGCCGGAACCGAAGACGAATATCTGGATCTCGAACGACGGAGCCGCTATCAATGCTAGCGGCAAGGTGGTCTTTAGGAAGAGTCCACCGGACTTTGGGCCTGGAAATCTCATCAATCTGTAGATGCGAGGAGGGCAGAGATGCTGGCGTTTCTGCTGGGCGGACGGTCGAGGAGGAGGGGCAGCGTGGTAATAATGTACAGTGCGGCACAGCGCATCATATTCAGTGGCATAGCGAGGTCCGGCGTTTGCATTTGCATAGCGTAGCAAGGGTGATTTTTACCCAATCAGTATAGTGTCTATATATCCATATGCACAGAACATTTCTACATGAACATTTTACAAGACGGCAATAGGCCGGCCCGGCTGTATATGTCTGTGACTGGAGCAGATCCAGCTGAGAAGGGTAAGGTAGCTGACTAGATCGATGGAAACTGCCTTGCTTGTGACTTCTGCCAACAATATTCAGTGATAGACTACCGACGAACCACGTTGCCCCGAAAGCTCTGCTCTCGGGCTGCACCGTTGATGGCGAGCTTATTGATAGCAGAGCCGATAGGGACATTTGGACGGTGTTCATGCTTTCTGCAGACCCGCAGAGAAGACAGCCGAGGGAGATAACGTGTTGGTCGAAGCGCTGCGCTCCCGACACCCCGCGCCTGACACCGCTCGTACGCTCCCTCGCAGCACATTCCTCCGATTTCGACCCGCGGATCTCGGTCCCGTGAGCGATCCACATCCAACCAACCGCGGCGTAAACTCACCTCCAGACAAGCAAGCCGCATCAAATGCCCTCCTCGAGCCCCAACCCAGCCACGAACTCCCAGAACTCGCCCTGGCCCTTGGTGCCCCTGAGCCCGGCCCGCAACAAGCCCTCGCCGTGCTTGACATCGGCCACGACCATCTTGACGCGGTCCCACTCGCCGGCCTCGGCCAGACTGCGCACCACTGCCAGCATCGCCAGCCAGCCGGGCCGCTTGCCTTCCTTGCCCATGCGCGTCAGGAACGTCATCATGTTCCCCAGCGCGCCGATGCGCGCGTAGCCCTCGACCATGCGGTCGTAGAAGATGGTGTCGACGACTTCTTCGTAGCGTGGCCGCGCCACGATTTGCTCGTAGAGCTCGTCGACGGCGCGCACGTCCGGTGGTGTGCTCTGGAAGTAGTGCGTCATGAGCACGGTGTAGACGTGTGCGGAGGGGAGGATCCCGCGGCTTTTCATGTGCGACAGCACTTTATGCACTAGGGGCATGTTTTGCGCGGATTTTGTCAGTCGGTCGATTATTATCGTGTACGATTTGTCGTGCACCGCCACGCCTGACGACTCGACTGTTTTGATGAAGGAGAAGATTTGCGCTTCTTGCTCGGCCGGTGGCTTGCTGGCCAGCGCGTTGTCTGCGAAGAGGCCGTTTAGCAGGATCGTGAATGTCTCGCTGTCGGGACTTATGCCCGTTGATGACATGCGCGAGAGAATCGCGGTCGCTTCGGCGTTGTCCCCGCGGGAGAGTGAGACGGAGAGCAGTGTGTTGTACGTGACTACGTTGGGCTCGATGCCGAACTGCCGCGACCAGGTGATGGCGCGAATGATCTTGTCGGGATGCTTGCCGAGGTGGAGGCCCAGGATTGCTGCGTTCAGGATGACGGTGGTCGGTTTCGGTACGCCATCGATGTCGCCGGGCGGGAGGACGAGTTTTGGAGCTTGTTTGTCAGATTTCGTGGCCCTTTTATCGACTTGCGTTGTCATCTTGTTCGTGTTCGTGCGTCGTACTGCTTGCAACCATTCTTGGCCCATCTCCTCGAGGGCTCTGAAACCGTGGCGGTCGCGAGCGCATTTGAAGAGACACAAGATACGTGCGCACCACGCGTGTGAATCTGGCTGGATGCCTGATCGTCTCATCCTCTGCCAGATCTCTTGGAGTGTGTTGTAGGCGCGTCCAATTTTGCAGGACTGCAGCATGACCGTCCATGTTTTGACGGTTGGTTGATAGCCGCTAGATACCAGCGAGTTCCATACGTCGAGAGTATGTCCGGGTCGTCTCAAGGTAGAAAAGGATAAAAGGAAAGCTTCAAAGGTTTTCATTATCTCGGGATCACCTGAAGCCTTGGCACTATCAGATTGCAGGAATGGCAAGGCTTCATTCCAGATCTTCTCTGCCCAATCCAGATTCTCTGTTTCTGTGGCTCTCTGCAGTTTTCGTCTTTGTTGTTGACAGACCGCTTCGACGGAATCTTCTTCAATCGATCCTTCTTCGGCTGAGCCTGCTGGACCGCTCAACGTGATGTCAGGCGTTCCAGTCTGTCTGAGTATTCGCTGGACTATGGTCTTTGTATGCTGGTCGTCCATACCAACACGTCTCAGGGGTAACATCAAGGTGCCCATCAACCTGTGAGCGGTTGTTACGCTGAAACCGCTGTTGGCGAGAACCTTGTCAACGTCCCTCACAAAAGCATCATATCTCGAAAAAGATTCCGGCTGGTTGGTTGAATGCTTCAAAATGTCGTGTAGGAGAAGAGCAGTCCTCCCAGTCTCTGGTATCATCTTTGGTATCGGAAACGGAACGTCGTTAGTTGAGAACCTTATTTTGAATGCCGGTGAAATCTTCTCCAGATATTCCTCCAAATCTGGAAGACGATGACCTCCAATTTGAAGGGGTGGCTGTTCTCCTGTGAGGATGCCAAATGTCTTTGGTGCTTGATCGAACTCTTTGCTTCTCTGATGATCCCAACCTCCGTGAAACCATTGATGAAAGAGTATCATCGCCTCATCCAACACAGCCACCGCTCTCGGGATCTCCCAAAGACTAGAATTACTCGTCACTGCAGCTACAAGTCGATCCACCATTGTCGACAAGACACGTCGGTGCATATTCGGTGTTGCAAGATCCGCAGCTCGCAGTACGTTCAGAGCCTCGATTGGGGAAGGCACATCGAGGGGTTCATCGACGCCCTGAAGTGGGATAAGCCATGCCTTGGCCGTCCTCGTCGCCAGCTCCATGAGAGCTTTATGCTGCTGCTCACGATAAAAATTGGAAGTAAAGGTTTTTGTAGCATAGTTCCGTTGAATAAAATCCCACGCTGCTCTCAAGTCATCCTGCTCCAGAAATCCCGCCAACTCGTCTCGGTCTTTATCTGCTGATCTTTGCTGGTCTTCATGTCTAGGTCCCCAGGGTTCGGGAGGCTTGGACGTGTTTGGAAAAGTTGATCGTGTCGTCGAAGTATTCGTCCCTCGGTCATCAGGTTGTTTTTTTCGCTGTGGTGTTGCAAGGGACTGGTGCAAATATGTGAGCAGCTCCTCTGGTTGTCTGTACCCGGAGCCAGCTTTGCCAGCGCTCCCACTTGTGCTTGAGCGATCCTGCTGCCTGCCCACATCGTCGGATTCCAGAGACGGCTGAGCGTCAATCGACCGGGTCGCGTAATGTTGGATACGTCTGGACAGGTGTAGCAATTGGCGCGTGCTCTGTTTTGGGGTTCTCACACATGCCGAAGACAGCGACATCGAGAGGTCAGGACCAGTGAAACGTTTCGAGCATCGTTGTATGCAGAGTGACTTTACATGTGGTCGAGGCTGCAATGCAGTCGATCTCACCGAGTCATGTGGCGGAAATAAGGTCCGCAATCTTGACAGCTCCCCCGGATTATCGCCCATGTTGTTGGATAAGTCGCGCTGACTCCCAACGTGCGGCAGCGACCACATTGCCTCCCATTGTCTACTGAACTCGCCACTTCCCCTTGATTGTCCAGTGCCTTCAAGTCAAAGGTCCTGGTATTGGTTCCATATTGCTACCATAGCGACAGCACAAAGTCAAGATGACAACCCTCCTGCCTAGGTCTCCGTACACTCAGGAGGAGCTGAAGGCATTGTATCCTCAAGAGCTTCAATTGGAGCAAGTCCAAGTCTTACTCAGACATGGCGAGCGAAGTCCAGTGAGTGCGCGCTTCCGGAATGCCGGTCTTCCACAATACTGGCCTTATTGCAATACCGCCCGTCATATGCGTAGTGCTATAATGACCCCTAACAACAACTGGGATTCGATGGCGTGGCAAAGAAAGCTGGAGACCTTTAGCGACACAGACGACAGCGCACACATTGCTCGTGGTCCTAAAGGCGAGACTGAGGGGATTTGTTTACCTGGAGAGCTATCGGACAAGGGTCGAGAGACCACGCTTACGCTTGGTGAACGACTTCGTCATCTGTATGTGGACCAGCTTCGATTCGTGCCTTCAGAACTTCAAGACACGAAATCTATCTATCTAAGAGCGACACCGATTCCGAGGGCTCTGGAGTCCGTACAACAGGTGTTCCTTGGCATGTATCCAGCAAGCAGTAGATCACCAGGGACGACAGCACCATCGATAGTGATGCGCTCTGCGTCAGACGAGACACTATTTCCGAACGAAGGCGGTTGTGCTAGGTTTGCACAACTGGCTGAGGCGTTTGGCGAGAGAGCAGCGGCGCGCTGGAACGACACGGATGATATGAAGTATCTCAACAAGATGTTCGGCAAGTGGATGCCCAAGGAGTCGCCGGAGGTCAAGGTCGACAGTCATCCAAGACTGAGCGGTATCATGGACACTGTCAATTCAACGCTCGCTCACGGCCCAGAAACGAAGCTACCAAAGGAGTTCTACGATCAGAAAGCAGTGGCGATCATTGACAAAATCGGCGTGGAGGAATGGTTCGCTGGCTACAAGGAGTCAAACGAGTACCGTCGTCTCGGTATCGGTGGACTGGTCGGTGATGTTGTTGCCCGAATGGTTGAACGAGCACGCGCCAATGAGTCGATGTCAGTAAAAGGTAACGAACTCGCCAACGGCCAAGACATCCGTCTCGCTCTGTCAGGATGCCATGACACGACGTTGGCAGCAGTACTGGCAAGTATGGGCGCATTCGAGAACGAGAAGTGGCCCCCCTACACCAGTCACATTGCCATTGAGCTTTTCCGCGCCAAGCAATCGTCGACCACTTCGTCTACCCCCACTGCAGTAAAAAGCTCGTCGAGCTGGTGGTCTTCCTTATTCGGTCCTGCAAAAGACATTCTCACGCCACCTCCATCGTCCAGAACGCCGCTCACTCAGCTCGCGGAGAAAGATAAGCAAGCTCTAGATGGCTACTATGTTCGAATGCGCTTCAACGATCGAGTCATGACTGTTCCTGGTTGCAAAGCGGTGGGCAGGCATTACGGAGAAGACGAAAGTATGTGCACGTTGGAGGCTTTCAAAGAGATTGCGGACAAGTTCACACCGAAGAAGTGGAAGGCGGAATGCAAGATGAACATGAACAAGCCGGCTGAGCCAATGACAGTGGAGCCGGCGGGCTATTGATAGAAGAACACAGGATACAGCTTTTCGATATGTTCGACATTACTACAGGATAAAATCATCGGAATTCTGTTGACAATGGTCATATATTCGTCATTTTGACAACGATCGGCAAATCTACGCATTTTTCGTAAGGTGTCCACGATCTCTAGCCTACAACTCGTCCATGAAGTAATAAACAAGCTCGCTTGGGCATTCAATTCCCGATTTACAGAGAGCTCACAGCGAGATATAGCCGTTATCTCCGCGCGAGGAGGCGTTTCCGAATGGCTAAGGTAAAGCCTTGGCATCAACTGTCGGAATCCCGTGGGCATTGACAAGCAATTTTACTAACTTATCTCTTCTCAACCATACAATGTCTCGATAAACCCCGTACAGGATGGCAGGAATGAACATATCGCGTAACCTGCCGCGCGCTCTGAAAGGCTCGCAAAATCTTGTTGTTCGCTCTACAAAACGACACATTGCGACCGCGGCTGCAGTGGAACAGATTCAAGAAACACCACCACTACCATATACACCTCATACCCCGCCAACCATCGTACACGACAGCCGTTCCAGCAGAAGGTCAACAATCCGCGAGGCGAAGCCGTTCTCCGATTTCCTGACCGACAACTTCAACCGGCAACATGACTATCTGCGTATCAGTGTAACAGAACGCTGTAATCTGCGTTGTCTGTACTGCATGCCGGAAGAAGGTGTTCCGCTCTCGCCTAAGGACCACATTCTTACGACTCCTGAGATCTTCTACCTCTCTTCCCTTTTCGTCTCCCAAGGTGTTACCAAGATTAGGCTTACCGGAGGCGAGCCGACTGTCCGACATGACATTGTTCCATTGATGCAACAGATCGGTTCCCTTCGAAGTCGAGGTTTACGTGAGCTCGCATTGACGACCAATGGCATCAGTCTTCACAGAAAGTTGGATGACATGGTTGAGGCGGGATTGACTGGCGTCAACATCAGCTTGGACACCCTGGACCCATTTCAATTCCAGATCATGACGCGGCGCAAAGGCTTCGATGCCGTCTGGAAGAGCATTGACAGAATATTGGAGATGAACAAACTGGGCGCTGGCATAAAACTGAAGATCAATTGCGTCGTCATGAGAGGCATGAACGAGCGAGAGATTCTGCCTTTTGTTGAGCTGGGCCGGGAAAAGGATATCGAAGTCAGGTTCATCGAGTATATGCCATTTGGCGGCAACAAATGGAGCGAACGTAAGATGGTGTCCTATTCGGAAATGACAGACATGATACGCGAGAAATATCCCGGCCTCCAGAGACTCAAGGGGCACAAGAACGACACGAGCAAGACATACCAGGTTCCAGGATTCGTTGGTCGTGTGGGCTTCATCACAAGCATGACGAGCGAGTTCTGTGGATCTTGCAACAGATTACGAATCACCAGCGACGGCAACCTCAAAGTATGTCTTCACGGCAATACAGAGGTCTCACTACGAGACATGCTCAGAAAAGACAACAATGGCATTCCAATCGATCAGGAAACTTTTGAAGCTATAAAGGAGCTTGAAATGAGCAGGCACCAAGGGCTGCTTTCGGATTCCGCCAAACCCAGCTGGACTGAAAGGGAGATGGAACTCTTGAACATCGTTGGTATGGCGGTAAAGCGGAAAAAGGAAAAGCATGCCGGTATTGGCGAGCTGGAAAACATGGAGAACCGACCCATGATTCTCATCGGTGGGTAAGGAGCACATTTCATGACTGTCACGCACACATTTCACGAAGATATACGTATTTATACCTTTGATCGCTCTTCTTTCGAGCTGTCACAATCGTGCATCGTTCGACTTGATACTGTTGTTGACGATGTGCAGATGAAGAGAAGAAGAAGTTGGCCAAACCAATTGTTAGCTATCTGCGATCGAATAACTCGATCTTTGGTGCCTCCGCCAGGCCTACCTTTTCCCGGCCACATATTCCACTTCACATATTGCACCTCAGTGATGTCGGAGCATCATCGATACGAATGTTCTCGACACACGGCCCGGTAAGTGCTTCTGATGGTGCCAATGAGTTGAACATGGAGCCAGCTGAGGACGCTTCAAAAGCCTCGCGAACAGGCAATTTACAAGCTGAGATTCTGACGTCGGAACTCGGTTTTCAAAGCCTGACTCCTGCGTTCCAAGCCCCGAGGGGTCGCTACAGTCGTTCACTCAAGCCTGCTGAAGCTGTTGCACCGCCATCACCTGAGGAAACCCCGACAAGCCAGCATGTGAAGAGCGTGGCGCCGAGACAAGCGACTACAAAGAGGGACCGCACGAAAACGAGGACGTCGAGGAAAGATCCAGCTCCTTTAGATGACAGCCGCCAGAATATTCGCAGGATGATCATCAAGTCAAGTTCGGATGCTTATCGAAGAGTGTCGTTGCCACCATCTGAGCCCAAGACCAAGACTCCGTTTCCTTGGGCAAAGCGTGGCCTCCAAGATTCGCGACCAACGACGGAGGACCTAGCTTACATGGCTGACGAAATTCCTGCTCCTCGGTCGATTGAGCCCGAACCTGCGAACACATCAGCGGCGCAACTAACGCATGTGGACTCATCCGGAGAGGCACATATGGTTGACGTCGGTCACAAAGACTCGACCACCAGGCTAGCCATTGCATCAGGTCATGTTCGGTTCTCAAATGCAGAATCATTACGGCTTATAGTAGAGAACAGCAACAAGAAGGGCGATGTCATATCTACAGCGCGCATTGCAGGTATCATGGCAGCAAAGAGATGCTCGGATTTGATCCCCCTCTGTCACCCTATAGCGATCAGTAAGGTGTCGGTTAAAGTTCGTGTACACCAGCCTGAAGACTCATCGCCTCTGCTGGAACGGACAGAATATGGCGCTGTCTCTGTTGAGGCTGGCGTTAGATGCTACGGCCCTACGGGTGTCGAGATGGAAGCCTTGACTGCTGTCATGGGTGCCTGCCTCACGGTGTACGACATGTGCAAGGCGGTGGATAAGTCCATGACTATCGAGAGCGGGAAGCTGCTGTTCAAAGAAGGCGGGCGCAGTGGGACCTACATCGACGGGACGTTCATGGACGAGTATGAGAGGAGGCTGGCGGACAAAGAGAAGCTCGTATGATGACTGTACTCGAACAGTCAGCGGAAGCTGATGGACAGGGGCAAAGCCCCCCAATTGGCTATACTATTGTACAAGAATCCTGGCGACCCGGTTGTCGTGCAGACGCTGCAGACTACCGTGCTTGCAGCAAAAGTAACGTTTCAATTCAATAATGTAGATATCCCGACAGCATGGTACCTTCAAAGTCTTTCACCAGCCATTTCCTCAACACTCGTACATCCAAGTGTACAC